>Ga0207889_1000078_pt1 | contig 70092 bp, 61 predicted proteins | sample LinPmetageLP47_FD_184058 | JGI IMG/M metagenome (GOLD analysis project Ga0207889, IMG submission 184058) | Marine viral communities from the Pacific Ocean - LP-47 (SPAdes) | ecosystem: Environmental > Aquatic > Marine > Oceanic | place: Pacific Ocean | collected 2011-06-12 | reverse complement strand
CTCACGGCGGGTCTGCTTACGTTTACCAGCGTATTCGGCGTCTGCAAAGCTCATCTGTTTCATGCGGTGGTCTCGAAAATGGCGCTGACGCATTTTACCTTTTCAGGAAGTCTTTTTCAGACCTTCCCTAACTCTTTAAAGTCGGGGATAGAAAGAGGCGTCAGTACGCGGTTACCACCGCGTTTCAGCATTATTTGGTAGTCCAGTTCGTTCTGTGACGTAATTTCTTTCGATGAAATCAACGCTGCACCAGCCGCAGCTACGCCTGTAACGGCTTGATGAAAATGGCCTCCCAAGCCGCTGCCTGGAGTTCCGCCACTATTACCAATCAGCACAGTGCCTGAACCTGCGATAACCGCATTCCCATGATTCCCCATGCTCCCAAGTACGGCAGCGGGCTTACCGTTGATCAATACGTTAGGAATAACCCCGCCAACCAGGCTGCTGCCACATGCAGTGGTATCGCCCATGCGTGCAGCGGGTACGCCGTCGATCAGTACATCGGCGGAACCGGTAACAATCGGGTTAGTACCGTGGCCTTTTTGCGGGCAGGCGGTTGGGTCGCCTAGGCGGGCTGCGGGTTTTCCTGACATGTGAATCTCCTTGTGGTTACTGCGCCTTTGATATCTTCATCAGCGTTACTTGACCACCGCCTGACCTCGACCATCGAGGCGTACCGCAAAACTGATGGCTTGCCGCATACCGTCCAGTGTTAGCGTGCCCTCAATGGCAAATGACAGGTTCAATGGGTCGTGGTCGCGTGGCATGGTCAGCACTTTTACCTGGCTGAGCCTGGGCTCGTAGACCTCGATGAAGCGCTCGATGGCTGCTCTGGCTTTCTGCAACGAGTCATGCAGTGATAAGCGCATGTCGTTGAGGTCTGGCAGTCCGTAATCCGGCAGCGCTTGCACGCTGCCGGCACGGGTACTGAGCATCTTGCTAAGGTGCGCAGCCACCGAGGCGCTGATGGCATCGTCGTTGGGGATGCCATCACGCAACTCGGCGCTACCATCAAGGCGCTCGAACAGGCTGCCGTAAGCCATGAGCCGCGCTTACTCCTTGTCCAGCTTGCCGACTAGCGACAGGGTGAAGTCGGCGCCCATGTACTTGAAGTGCGGCCGTACGCTAAGACCAACGCGATACCAACCGGGCTCGCCAGGTACATCGGTAACCACTACTTGTGCTGCACGCAGCGGACGACGGCCGCGAACTTCGGCGCTGGGGTTGTCCTGATCGGCAACGTACTGGCGAATCCACTTGTTCAATTCCAGTTCCAGGTCAGTACGTTCTTTCCAGGCACCAATCTGCTCGCGCTGTAGCACCTTCAGGTAGTGAGCAAGGCGGTTGACGATAAACAGGTAGGGCAGTTGTGTACCCAGACGGAAGTTCAGCTCCGCCATTTTGCCTTCTTCGCTATTGCCGAAGAACTTGCCCTTCTGCACTGAGTTGGCGGAGAAAAACGCGGCGTTGTCGCTGCCTTTACGCATGGTCAGAGCGATAAAGCCCTGGTCGGCCAGCTCGTACTCGCGGCGATCAGAAACCAGTACTTCGGTTGGAATCTTGGTTTCTATTTCGCCCATGCTTTCGAAATGATGCAACGGTAGATCTTCGACCGCGCCACCGCTCTGCGGACCGATGATGTTTGGGCACCAGCGGAACTTGGCGAAGCTGTCGGCCAGGCGGGTAGCGAAGGCAAAAGCGGTGTTGCCCCACAGGTAGTGCTCGTGGCTCTCGGCAACGCCTTCCTTGTAAACGAAACTACGCACCGGGTTTTCGACTGGATCGTAGGGGTTGCGCAGCAGGAAGCGGGGCAGGGTGAGACCCACGTAGCGCGAATCTTCCTGCTCGCGGAAACTCTGCCATTTGGCGAACTGCGGGCCTTCGAAATGATCTTTTAAATCCTTGATGTCCGGTAGGCCGGTGAAGCTTTCCAGGCCAAAGAACTGCGGGCCGGCGGAGGCGATGAAAGGCGCGTGAGCCATACTCGCGACACTGGAAATATGCTGCAAAGTCTTGATGTCGGGCGAACTGGGGTTGAAGTAGTAGTTGGCAATCAGGGCGCCGACCGGCTGGCCCCCAAACTGGCCGTACTCTGCGGTGTAAACATGCTTGTAAAGGCCGGACTGAACCAGTTCAGGGCTGTCTTCAAAGTCTTCCAGCAGGTCTTCCTTGGAGGCGTTAATGATTTCCAGTTTGATGTTTTCGCGGAAATCGGTGCGGTCGACCAGCAACTGCAGGCCGCGCCAGGACGACTCCAGCGCTTGAAACCTTTCATGGTGCAGGATGGCGTCCATCTGCCGACTGAGCTTGGCATCGATCTCGGCGATCATGCGGTCGACCATCGCTTTTTTGACCGGCTCTTGCTCGTTCTGCGGCTTGAGAAGTTCAGCGATAAACGCAGAGACGCCGCGCTTGGCAATGTTGTAGGCCTCGTCGTCTGGGGTCAGGCGAGTTTCGGCGATGATGCGATCCAGAATGCCGGTATCGGCGCTCTTCTGGGCTTGTTGTGCTGAGGATTGGGTGCTCATGGCGGCGTCCTTGTCGGTTGCGATCAGGTTTCAGGTTGGTTCTGGTCGGTTAGACCGAGCTCTGCGAGTACACGCCCGCGCGAATCGTCGTCGTTGAGCACACTTTCGATCGCCTTACGGAAAGCCGGCGCGTTGCCCAGCGGGCCCTTTAGGGCGACCAGCGCATCGCGCAACTCCATCAGTTTTTGTAGCTCAGGTACTTGCTGCACGAGACTGGTGGGATTGAAGTCCTTCATCGAGTTGATCTGCAGGTTGACTGCCAGATCTTCGCTGGTGGGCTCATCTTGCAACTGGTTTGGCACCGCAAAAGTAAGGTTTAACTCTTGCTTGGCTAGCACCTCATCGAAGCTGCGCTTGTCGATGGCAATGGGTTTGCGCTCTTCGATGGTGCGGTCGTCTTCACGTTGAGTGAAGTCTCCCAGCACCATCAGTTTTAAAGGCAGCTCGACTTCTTCGCTGGCGTCGTTGCCATCGGGGGTGAAGGTGACGTTAACGCGTTCCTTGGGGGCTACTGAGCCTTCTTTGGCCATGATGTTTCTCCGTATCGGTGTTAGGCCCCGAGGGCCTGATCAAGCACCACGCCCAGATCGAGGTGGCACAGGCGGTGATAGATCTCGTCCTTGCGTTCGCGCGTGCTCTGGTTCTGCGGCAGCAGGTCACAGCAGCTATGTAAAAGACGCAATACGTCGAGGTTGAGATCCGGTTCCCATTTGTCCAGACCTGAGGTCTGAAGCTGTTGGTGTAGCGATTCGAGTTGGGCCTTGGCCAGTTCGTATTGGCGAGCCTGAAAGCACAGGCGGGCTTGCGCGAGACGCCAGTAAAAAGCTGCTCGATCGCCGCGTGCTTGCTGGATTTGTGCGCCCAGTTGGTGAACCGCAGCCTTGAGACCTTCTTTACGTAAGAGTGCAATGGCGCTTTCCAGACCCTCATCCCAAGCTGCTGTGGCTACCGTATTGTTGCTTCGCTGAAAGGTGATGGGCGCTGATTGAGCTGGCGCGGCATGTTGCTGAACGCGGCTGTTGATCCAGTCAAGCGTTTGCGGCTGCGCGAAGGGTGCGCCATCAAAAAAACGTAGCTTCTCCAGTCCGGGCAAGCGCTTGAGTTGCAGTGCCAATTGGCGCTCGATTTCTTCGGCGGCTTCCTCCGCGCCGAGCGCCTCACAGCATTGCCATGCCAGATGTTGGCCATCTAACCAAAAGGGCGCGCGGGCGATACTCGCCTCGATATCTTGCAGCAGTTGTGCGTGTTGGCCTTGGTTGTAACGCTCGCTGTAAGCTGCCAGGCGGTCAGCAGGCAAGTTGCGCAGTCCGGTTTTTTGCTCGGCATCGTGGCTGGGCAGGGCGTCAATCGGTAACCACAACAGCGTGCGTGAGAGGCGCAGGGCACGCAGATCGCACTCATTGTTAGCTAGCCACCAATGGCACAGTGGTCTGGCATGATCCTGCAGCGTGCGCAGCGCTTTGTGAGCATCCTTGGCGGCCGCAATAGAGGCTGGTTGCTGGGAGCTTGCTTGTTTTTGGTCGCTATTACCAAGTAAGGGCGAGCTAGTAAGGGGCGCTGCTATTTCGGCTTGCGCCGGCTGTTTGCTCGCGGACTCCAGCCTACGGCATAAGGGTTGCAGGTCCGGCGCCTGATCCCCTAGCTGATTTGCCAACGTCTCGTGCAGGTTTTGCAGCGCGTTAACCAGGGGATGCTCATCGCTTAGTAACTGCTGGGGATTAGCGTTTTCCATGCGTGATATCAGCCAGGCTAGGGCGGCGATGCGAGTGCGGACCTTGACCGGATGCAGCGTCGCCCAATGGTTTTCACATAGCTCATTAAGCATGCGTAGGCTGCTGCTGAGGCCCGCTGGGCCAGCTGTTTCCAGCAAGCTCCAACTCAGCCAGGCGGCTACCCGCAGGTCTTTCGACTGGGTAGTCAGCAGCGCCAGGCTGCCGTCGCGCACAGCCTCCCAGTCGGGTTGCTCGTTGTCATGCAGCGATCCCGCCTTGGCCAGCTGCTGCTCGAGTGACTCGTACTCGCTGCAGTAACGCACATCTTCGCCTGCGAAACGGGTTTCGCTGATGGGTGTGCTGGCGATGGTCTCAATAATCTGCTGCATCTGTACGCTCATCACTCTTGATTATTACGAGCCGTTTATTTCTATTTGCTGGGAGTGCGCAACTTCTTGCGCAATTAAGTGCGCAAAAAGTTGCACTATTTCGATATCTTGCATTTCACGATGGCAACTTTCTGCTCAACTATATGTGCAAAAAACTGCGCATTACTGTCTGGAAGGTGGCTATCCTATTCGTCGGAGTCGGTACCTTCAAGTGTATAAAGTGTGAACTGGTCGGGCTTGTTGGTAATTGGTTTTGCGATGGTTTTATTTGAATTAAATTATCATAAATATGTTTTAAAACAGTAGTTTAAGTATTTTTACGCGAAACCGGAGATGAGTTGCAATTGACGTCAAAATATTGGTTTGTTCGTAATGTGCGCATGTTGGCATTTAGCTATTAAGAATGTGTTGTTTGCGGGGTTGTTAGTTTCTTTTTGTTGGGGTAGCTAAATCGCAATTTACTTGTTTTACGTTTCTCTGTTATCCAGTCCAACAGCATTCAAGAGCTTGAATGACAATAAATGTAGTACCCGGCTGTTACCCAGAGCATGTCGAAGCAGCGCATCATAGACATTCATTCACTGCCGGGGCATATCATGAGTAGCAAAAAACTATTGTTGTTAGCAGGCGATTTTGTTGAGGACTATGAAATCATGGTGCCGTTTCAGGCGCTGAGCATGTTGGGTTACGAAGTGCATGCGGTGTGTCCTGATAAAAATGCGGGTGACACTGTCAAAACAGCCATCCACGATTTTGAAGGTGATCAGACCTACACTGAGAAGCCGGGCCACAACTTCGTATTGAGCTACAGCTTTGCGGACGTAAACGTTGAGGACTATGTCGGTTTGGTCCTGCCCGGTGGGCGTTCGCCGGAATATCTGCGTTTGAATCAGCGGGTGATCGATCTTGTGCGTAGCTTCGACGAGGCGCAAAAGCCTATCGCCGCCGTGTGTCATGGCGCACAATTGCTCGCTGCTGCGGGTATCCTCAAAGGGCGTGAATGCAGTGCTTATCCTGCATGTGGTCCGGACGTCACTATGGCGGGCGGTACCTTTATTGATATCGCGGCTGATCAGGTACACATCGAAGGCAATCTTGTTACCGCGCCAGCTTGGCCTTCCCATCCGTTATGGTTGGCTGCTTTTGTTAAACTGCTGGGCGCACGTATCGAGTTGTGAGCTACACAGGGTCGTCATCCCGCGACGGCCCTGCCCAGGAGGTTTTATGTGTGAGCTGTATGTAAAAGCCGACCCCATTCTGTATGAGTCACGCTCGCGTTCTTTGCGTATTCGCGGCGTGGTGACTACGTTGCGGTTGGAGAACCAGTTCTGGCAAATACTGCAGGAGATTGCTGAAGTGGATGGCATGACCACCAATCAGCTGATCACCAAGCTGTACGACGAAATCATGGATTTGCGCGGTGAAGTGGTCAATTTTGCCTCTTTCCTGCGGGTCAGCTGTACACGTTACCTAGCGCAACGTGAGGCGCAGGTGGTGCCGTTGTCGCTCGTGGCCCGCGCAAGCGCGTAGCTGTGCTGGCGGCTGCATTGGCTGAAACGGTAATCTGTGACGGTAGGCATTCGCCAATTCTGGAGGTAGCACATGTCGATTGAAACCTGGTTGGCTTTTTTTGTTGCGTGCTGGGTCATCAGCTTGTCCCCTGGGGCGGGCGCCATCGCATCCATGTCTAGCGGTTTGAACTATGGTTTCGCTCGTGGCTACTGGACAGCGTTAGGATTACAAGTTGGCTTGCTGCTGCAAATTGCGGTGGTTGCGGCGGGGGTAGGAGCCTTGTTGGCGACCTCTGCGCTCGCGTTCAATCTGATTAAATGGTTTGGCGTGCTTTACCTGCTCTACCTTGGATGGCGTCAGTGGCATGCTCAGCCGGTAGCCATGGATCAGGAGGTGGCTGTGCGCCCTATAGGGCAGCCGCTGGCGTTAGTGTTTCGTGGTTTTTTGGTGAACGTCAGCAATCCCAAAGCGGTCATCTTCATATTGGCGGTGTTGCCGCAGTTCTTGGATTTGAACCAGCCATTGCTAAAACAGTACGGCGTCATGGCGTTGACGATGATCGCTGTCGACCTGGTGGTGATGGCGGGCTATACCGGACTCGCTGCAAAAGTTTTGCGCCTGTTGCGTTCGCCACAGCAGCAAAAGCTGATGAATCGGACTTTTGCTGGCTTGTTTGCGGGTGCGGCTGCCTTGCTCACGCTGGTTCGCCGCGCCAATGTCTGAGGTCATCGGCAGCCGCGCACGGCGGACGGGCTGACGCCATGTACTTGGCGAAAGCGGTTACTGAAATGACTCGGGGAGCTGAAACCACACTGCAGGGCAATACTGGTCAATGACAGAGTGCTGATTCGTAGTAGCTGCTCGGCCTGTTTTAGGCGCTGTTTCATTACGTATTGATGGGGCGCGACACCTTTGCTGTGTTTGAACATGCGGGCAAAGTGGTACTCGCTCAGGTTGGCTTCGCGTGCCAGGTCGCTCAGCAGTAGCGGCTGTGCAAGTTGACTGTCGATAAACTCCAACACTCGGTTCAGTTGGTGGGGCGATAGCCCACCGCGCACCACTGGGTCTTGCCAGCTTAGGTGTACGTAATGTTTAAGTAGATGGTTGAGGATCAAGGTAGTAGCGCTACTGATCGCCAACTGGTCTGCCGGATCGTGCCAATCATTGTTGAGCAAAAAATGGCGATAGAGCAGGGCGATTTGTGGGTCGTTAGCAAATAGCCGCTCATCCAGCGTTAGCTGTGCCGGGCTGCGATCCCAGGTTTGTTCCGCCTGTTGCCGCAGATGCTGATCGGTGAAATACAGGTGCATGAAGCTCAACGGCCCGCGGATATGCCAAGTGGATGCATAGTCTTTGGGCATCAGGCACAACTTGTCCGGAGCGCCACCGTTCTGCCAGCCTTGTGAAGTTTTGAAGTAGGATTGGTAACCATCCGCCAGATACAGACTCAGCGTGTGGTGGTCGGCGTTATCCAACGCGATCAAATCGTCATCGTTATACCAGCTGGCCAAACCCAGGCCGTTACCCAGGCGTACGCTCCCCTGCAACTGCGCCTTGTGTTGCTGCAAGCTGTTGAGTACCTGATATGACTGAGACATTGGTGCTCCTAGCTACTAAGTGCCGTGCACACTAATGCGCCGGCTTTATGATGTTAGCGATGTGCGCCTCCTGCGCCAAGCGGCAACACGGGCGCCAGCCTGTCATCCGGAAAAAAAGCGCAAGAATCTGCAAGTGCGCGGCGTGTGGCTGCAAGCCAAAACCTAATGGGCAATGGATAATGCCGCTTTCTATCAGCAGATGAGCGCGCGTCATGAACACGCTGTTGTATGTCACCACGGTATTGATCTGGGGCACTACTTGGATTGCCATTTCGATGCAATCTGGCCCCGTGCCGGTGGTTGTGTCGGTGTTTTACCGGTTTTCGCTGGCAGCAGGCGTGCTGTTGCTGGCGTTGCTGGTGACCGGCAGATTGCGGCGCCTAGCCGCGCGTGACCACGGGTTCTGTTTGTTGCAGGGGATGTGCGTGTTTGGCCTCAACTTCTGTTGCTTTTATGCTGCCAACGCCTATATCAACAGCGGTTTGGAGTCTGTGCTGTTTTCACTGGCAACCGTATTCAACGCCATCAATGGGGTGATCTTCTTTCGTCAGCGTGTGACGCAGCGGCTGCTCTGGGCTAACTTGCTGGGGTTTATCGGTATTGTTAGTTTGTTTTGGCATGATTTGGCCGGCGCGGGCATGAACGCAGGGGTGCTTTTAGGAATAGGGCTTAGCCTGCTGGGAACATATGGTTTCTCGCTGGGCAACATGATCAGCGTGCGTCATCAGGCGCGCGGCCTTGATCTGCTCTCGACTAACGCTTACGCCATGGGGTATGGCGCATTGGTGATGCTGTTGATTGCGCTGATTACCGGTGCGCAGTTCAGCATGCAGTGGACAGCTACGTATCTCGGATCGCTATTGTATTTAGCTTTTTTTGGCTCGGTTATTGGTTTTTCTGCCTATTTCGCCTTGATCGGTCGTATCGGTGCTGGCCCGGCGGCCTACGCTACGGTGATGTTTCCGCTTATAGCGCTGGGGATGTCTACGCTGTTTGAGGGGTATCAATGGTCGACCAGCGCGATCCTTGGCTTGGTGTTGATTCTTTTAGGTAACGCGGTGATGTTCTATCGACGCAAGCGCCCGGTTGAAACGCCGCACGGAGCCGTTTAGCGTCAGAGTCCGGTTGGTTTTTTGAAATAACCGATGGGTAGGAGAATGGAGTCTATGGACTATTTCATCATTGCAGCGGCGGTTGCCGCTGGTCTGTATTTTCACTGGTGGCTTTTCCTGCGCATCCGGAGTTGGACTGACCGAGATCTGGCGTTGTCTATGGCGGGAGAAGACCAAGCCAAGCGGGCTTATATGCGCGATAAGTTGGCCGAAGCGCAACGCAAGGGTATTAAAAAACGCGAGCTGGAAGCTTGGCTTAAAAGTGCAGCGGATGCCTATGGCATGACGACACCCGAGCAAAAAGATTGAACTGATTGTGGCGTCTGCACTCTCTTTTAAGTAAGCGTAATCGTTTGTTTGACCGCCAAGGAGAGACATCATGGAACTGCCGAACAAAGACCTCGTTACTCTGTTTGATCAACTGGGTCTGGATTCTGATCCGGCCAGTATGGACGCCTTTTTTTCTAGCCACGCACTGGAACACGACACAGTGCTCAGTGAAGCCAAATTTTGGACGCCCTCGCAAGCGGCCTTCCTGCGAGAAGAAATCCGCGAAGACGCTGAGTGGGCGCCCGTAGTTGATGAATTGAACGCACGCTTACATGAGCGGTAATCAAATGCTTTTACGCTGTACTGGCTGGCTTACCCACAAGGTAGGCTGATCAGCGATTTCCAACCGTAGTTGAAGTCCACCGACTCACCAGCAGGGGAATGACCATGACCAGCACCACAGACAAGATTAAAGGCAAATACAACGAAACCGTAGGCGAAGCCAAAAGCGACATTGGTAAAGCCACTGACAATGAAGAACTGCAGGGGGAAGGTGAACTGCAGAAAATCAAGGGCAAGGGCGAAACCGCTAAGGGTAACGTGAAAGACAAGTTAAAAGACCTAGTCGACAAAGCGTAATTCTTGACCAAAAAAAGCCGCCAGCGTAAGTCTGGCGGCTTTTTTATTGCTCAAAGATCAGCACTACAAATCGCTCATCAGGTGTTTTACAAGCGTGCTTCAAGTAGCGCAATAGCGGCTTTGGCACCCATGGCATTGGCATAGTCGAGCGCGCCACGCTGGTCATCATCACGGGCATCGATTTGCGCGCCAGCATCTAGCAGCAACTCAAGCATATCGGTGCGGTCGAACATGGCAGCATACATTAGCGGTGTTTTACCGCCTTCCGGCCGGCCGTCAACGGCGGCGTTAAAACTCAGCAGTAGGCGCACTATAGCTGTGTCGCCCTTGAAAACGACCCCGGCCAAGGGGGTTTGAGAGCGCCCATTGGCTAGCTCAGGGTCCGCGCCACGTTCTAACAGCAGGCGACTGGCTGCCTCGTGACCGTGATAGCTGGCGAGCATCAGCAGGCTGTCGCCGCTGCTGGTTAGAATGTCGACCGGCAACCCCGCATCCAGCAGAGGGCGCAATGCATCGGTTTCGCCGTTGCGAGCCAAATCAAAAACCTTTTGTGCGAAGGCCAGGGCATCGTCATCCAGCGCGGGTTTATCAATAGATTGGGTGTGCTCAGTCATGCGGTCTCCAGTAGGACGGTAAGCGATAGCACACTCTAGGCGATCACGCCTGAACTGTGCAGTCAAAATAATGTATGACGCCGATAGCCTCTGACCGATTCGGGCAACAATCTGTTCCGCCTGCATGCAGGGCTTTTCTGGCATCATGCGCGATCGATATCTAAGCTAATATTGTTCTTTTCTCTTGCCTTTGGCGTCAAACGCCAAGCTGCTGCAGTACTCTGGCGAAGTGGCCAATACAGCAGTTCTGATGGAAATCTGAATGCCTTTTTATATTCTGCTCATCCTTGGTGGCTTGAGCGCCTTCGGGCCACTGGCCATCGATATGTACTTGCCGGCATTCCCCGCGATAGGGTTAGCGCTTGGCGCAGACGCTGAGCAAGTTCAGTTTAGTCTGTCGGTCTATTTCCTTGGTCTGGCCAGCGGTCAGTTGTTTTACGGACCGCTGGCGGACCGGTTCGGTCGTCGGCGTCCGCTATTGGTTGGCATAGTGTTGTTTTGTGCGGCTTCTGTCGCTTGCGCTATGGCGCCTACTATGGAATGGCTGTTGGCTGCACGCTTCGTGCAGGCCTTGGGCGGTTGTGCCGGCATGGTGGTAACGCGTGCGGTAGTACGCGATTTATGTGCGCCCATTGATGCAGCCAAAGCCTTCTCGCAGCTCATGTTGATCATGGGCGTGGCGCCGATTCTTGCGCCTTTGTTAGGGGGGGCTATGTTGAAAGTAGCGGGCTGGCCTTCAATATTCTGGTTTTTGGCGCTGTTCTCTGCGCTTTTTGCTATGGCGGTTTATTTCTTTCTGCCTGAAACATTACCGACCCATACGCCAGCGGCGCGCTTGAGCAGCGCTTTGGGGCGCTACCTAGGCTTGCTGCGTGAACCGGTGTTCATGTTCCATTCGCTGACTGGCGGCGTGGCCATGGCAGGTATGTTTGCCTATATCGCGGGCTCTCCTTACATTTTTATAGACATGTACGGCTTGAGCGTGGATCACTACGCGTGGCTATTTGGTGCCAATGCTGCGGGCTTTATTTTGTTCGCTCAGCTCAATAGCCGTTTATTGCGAAACAACACGCCGCTTGACTTGCTCAAAGGCACTACCGGCGTTTATTTGGCTGCGACTGCAACCTTGTTCTTGGTGGCGCTATCGGGTTTGCCGAACATCTGGTGGTTTCTGCCGCCGCTGTTCTGCAGCGTGGCGGTGATCTCACTGGTGATACCTAACGCTTCTGCGTGTGCGCTCGCCGGTCACGGTCACCAGGCTGGGGTAGCATCGGCTTTGATGGGCACCATGCAGTTTGCCATTGCGGGGCTTACATCGGCGCTGGTTGGCGTGCTGCACGACGATAGCAGCCTGCCCATGGCATTGGTGATGGGCGGGTGTGGCTTAGTGACAGTTATTATGGCTTTACTGGCAAGGCGCGCCTCTGCGCGAGCACCGCAGCCAAATTGGGCTTCACGCTAAGGTAGATGAGCCTTAATTGGCCTGACAGGCAGAAAATCCAGACATAAAAAAACGCCGCATTTACTGCGGCGTTTTTTGCTGCCTTGGATCAAAAGATCAGGCAGCTTTCCAGCGCTTCATGATCAGCGTGGCGTTGGTGCCACCAAAGCCGAAGCTGTTAGACATAACCAGATCAACGGCCTTATCCAGACGCTCGCGCAGGATGGGCAGGGTACCGGCGTTCTCGTCCAGCTCTTCGATGTTGGCAGATGCCGCAAGGAAGTTATCACGCAGCATAAGCAGGCAGTAGATCGCCTCCTGCACGCCAGCAGCGCCAAGCGAATGGCCCGACAGGCTCTTGGTCGAGCTAATCTTCGGCGCGTTATCGCCAAAGACTTCGCGGATAGCTTTGAGCTCAGCCACGTCGCCTACTGGAGTAGAAGTGCCGTGGGTGTTTAGATACTCAATGGCGCCATCAACAGTGGCCAGTGCCTGCTGCATGCAGCGTACAGCACCTTCGCCGCTAGGGGCGACCATGTCGTACCCGTCAGACGTCGCGCCGTAGCCAACCACTTCGGCGTAGATTTTGGCGCCACGTGCTAGTGCGTGCTCCAGCTCCTCAACCACTACCATGCCGCCGCCGCCCGCGATCACAAAGCCATCACGCTTGCTGTCGTATGCACGGGAGGCTTTTTCCGGAGTCTCGTTGTACTGAGTGGAAAGGGCACCCATGGCATCGAACAGCATGGTCTGGGACCAATGCTCTTCTTCGCCGCCGCCGGCAAAGACGATATCTTGCTTGCCCAGCTGAATCAGCTCGGCTGCGTGGCCGATACAATGCGCACTGGTGGCACAAGCAGAGGAGATCGAGTAGTTAACGCCCTTGATCTTGAACGGCGTAGCCAGGCAGGCAGAAACGGTGCTGCCCATGGTGCGCGGCACACGATATGGCCCAATTTTCTTGACGCCTTTCTCGCGCAGAATGTCGACGGCTTCCATCTGATTCAGCGTGGAAGCACCGCCGCTGCCCGCAACCAGGCCGGTGCGAACACTGCTGACCAGCTCTTCGCCCAGGCCCGCATCAACGATGGCTTGCTGCATGGACAGATAGGCGTATGCAGCAGCATCGCCCATGAAGCGCTTAACCTTACGGTCAATGGCGGCATCCAGGTCGATGTCAACTGAGCCGGAAACGTGGCTGCGTAGGCCCATCTCAGCATAGGAAGGGTTAAAACGAATGCCTGGCTTGCCGGCCTTCAGGCTGGCAGCCACACTTTCAAGATCTTGGCCAAGGCAGGAGATAATGCCCATACCGGTAATCACGACGCGACGCATAGTGATGATCCTCAGAAGCTGTCGGTAGATGAGAACAGACCTACGCGCAAACCTTCAGCGCTGTAGATCTCACGGCCATCAACGGCCATGGTGCCGTCGGCTATGCCGAGGGTCAACGCACGGTTGATGGTACGTTTGATGTTAATGGTGTAAGTGACTTTTTTGGCGGTGGGTAGAACCTGGCCGGTGAACTTGACTTCACCTGAACCCAAGGCGCGACCACGGCCTTCGTAACCCAGCCAACCAAGGTGGAAGCCTACGAGCTGCCACATGGCATCAAGGCCCAGGCAACCGGGCATGACGGGATCGCCTTCAAAGTGACAGGCAAAAAACCATAGATCAGGAGTGATATCCAGCTCGGCGATGATTTCGCCTTTGCCGTACTTGCCGCCGGTCTGGCTGATATGGACGATACGGTCCATCATCAACATATTGGGGGCGGGGAGTTGTGCATTACCGGGGCCGAACATCTCGCCACGGCTGCATTTGAGCAGCTCTTCCCGGGAATACGCATTCTGTTGTGTCATAGAGGCTCCTGCTCTTCCCCTGAATACGGGGCGCTGTTAATTCGGCTTGACCTGATTTTCAGGCAACATCTGAAAAAGCGCGCTGTGAGAAGCCAACGTTACTGGATCTGTATTAAGAAATTGCTCTATTTGCATGAAATAAAGGAATTTTTGATCAGAACTCTTGTTCTTCTGCTCTCATGTTGCAGCGTTTTCAGATGTCTCCTGGCGCTATCGGGCCAGCGTAAGGTCAGACTGTATGCCTGACGATAAAGTCACAACTGTCGCTATTTGCTGTGCAACGAGGCGTTGAGGATACCCGCGATAGCGGTCGAGGACAAAGGTTCTCTATCTTCGACCGCAGCTCAGGCGCACCGAATGCTCTACCGGTGCAGAACGACTTATCAGCTCAGTAGACCAAATTCGGCCTGAAATATGTCGCGCAGTTCGCGTTTGAGCACCTTGCCAATGGCGCTACGTGGCAGCTCATCGGTGATGATCACGCGGTTCAAACGCTGGGTTTTGCCGACGCGAGCATTGAACCACTCGAGTACCGCTTCGGCGTTAACGTCGGCGCCAGATTTGGTTACCACGTAGCCCACCGGGGTCTCACCCCAACTGGTGGACTGTACACCGATCACGGTCACGTCTTGCAACTCAGGGTGCTGACGCAGCTCTGCTTCCAGGTCACTGGGGTAAATGTTGAAGCCGCCGCTGATGATCATGTCTTTCTTACGATCCATCAGGGTAAGAAAGCCTTCTTCGTCGAAACGACCTACGTCGCCGGTCCGGATAAAGCGCTTGCCGGTGCTGTCATACCATTCTGCTTCGGCAGTTTTTGTCGGCTTGTTCAGGTAGCCCGTCATCATGCCAGGGGAGTTGCCAACAACTTCACCTATTTCGCCGCGGGGTAATTCAACGCCTTCTTCGTCGATCACGCGCATATCGTGGCCTTCCGGAGGCATACCCACTGTGCTGAGCTTGTTGGGGTAAAGGTGAGCGGCCAGAATGCAGGAGCCGCCGCCTTCGGTCATACCGTAAAACTCAACCAGGCCGCCCGGCCAGCGGGCCAAAATGTCAGCTTTGAGCGCGGCATGGAAGGGCGCACTGGTGCTGAATTTCATGATGAAGCTGGACAGGTCGTAGTTATCGAAATCTTCGCGCGCCATGATGCGCTGATATTGCACCGGGACCAGCATGGTATGGGTGATTTTGTGCTGCTCGGCCAAGGCCAGGTAGCGTGCAGCGTCAAATTTGGCCATCAAGACGACAGTGCCGCCAAGACCCAGAGTTGGCAGGAAGGAAACCAGCGTCGTGTTGGAATACAGCGGCGTAGAAATTAGTGTGCGGCTGTCGGTGCCGTAGTCTAATACCAGCGCGCGCTGAATATGCGACCAACGCATACCGTGCGATTGCACAATGCCTTTGGGGTCACCGGTGGTGCCAGAAGAATAGATGATGTTGAAAACCATCTCGGGCGTCAGTTGGACCGCGCTGGGTTTAGCATCAGAGAGCCAGCTGCTGTAGGTGGGCTCGCCCACGCTGTTATCCAGGCTGTAAAGCGGAGCCTGGATACGTTCGCGTACGCTGATGATGGCATCACGCACGGCTGCGTCGACAAAGAACAGTTTGGCGGCTGAGTCAGTCAGCATGCCGAGCAGGCCTTCCGGAGTAGATGAGGGTGCCAGAGGCGCAACCACCACGCCGGCGCGCAGAGCACCGATGAAAATGACGGAATAGTTGATCGAGTTGGCAGCGCAGACTGCAATGGCTTCGCCCGGCATCACACCATCGCGCTGAAGCGCAGCAGCAACGCGATCCGCTTGTTGATCGAGCTCACGATAGCTAAGGCTATTGGCATCCTGCATCAACGCCGGATGATCGCCACGTTCTCGGGCATGCAAGGCGACCAGTTCGGGTAATGTGCTGTAGGGCGTTTCCAGAGTGATTGTTGACATTTTTATGCGCTCGTATGGCAGGATCGGGACGCGGCTCCTTGCGCTATAAATGCTGCTGAACAGCGAGTTTCACAAGGTTTTGCCGAAAAAATCGAGGCCTAGTGTCGCGATATTTGCCACACGAATCCAGCGCCAGCTGGCCTCACCGTCAGCCAGAATGGTGCTGGATCAGCGAAATCAATGATCTGCTGGTTCAGTCCAGCGATTTAGTGTCTGAAGCAATGCCTGGCGACTAACCGGTTTGCTTAAGAAATCCTGCATGCCCGCCTCCTCGCAGTGCTGACGATCAACGTCGAAAGCGCTGGCGGTAAGGGCAATGCAGGGTATGGGTTCCAGACCGGTACTGATGCAGTGCGCATGATAGCGTCGGCAGACGTCTAGCCCGTCGGTATCTGGCAGGTGGATGTCCATTAGAATCACTGAGTATCTTTCCGGGTGGCTGGTGAGTGAGTGCAACGCTTGTTCGCCCGTGCCGGCAATGTCGGCCTGCATGTTGAAGCTGTGCAGCATGCCTTCGATGACCATTTGGTTGACCGGGTTGTCTTCCACCAGCAGCACAGGTTTGTCGTGTCGGCCACTGTCAGCCGGCTGTTCTGCGATGCTGTCCAGGTGCTCGCTGTTGTCGAGTTCGAGCGGAATCTGGAAGGTGAAATGCGAACCTTTGCCCTCAGTGCTCCGCGCGATCAGCTCACCGCCCATTTTCTGTACAAAAGTACGCGCAATCGAGAGCCCCAGCCCGGTGCCACCAAAACGGCGTGAGGTGCTGGAGTCAGCCTGCTGGAAGGCATCAAACATGCTTTCCAGGCGTTCTGGTGCGATACCTATTCCAGTGTCGGTAACCTCGCACTCCAGCAGCAGCCGGTTGGTGTCATACAAATGCCAGTGGGCGGTCACAGTGACGTTACCAGCCTCGGTGAACTTCAAAGCATTGCCGATCAAGTTGACCAGTATCTGGCGAATACGGGTTGGGTCACCCAGGACCTCAGACCATTCACGGTCGCCCTGTAGTTGAGTGATGAGGCGCAGGCCTTTTTGCCGAGCTGTGTGCTCGAATACGTTGACGGAAGAACCGATCAATTGCGGCAGATTAAACGGGATCTTCTCCAGTTCTAGCGCGCCGCGTTCGATACGCGAGAAGTCGAGAATATCGTTGATCACCTTAAGCAAGTGATCGGTGGATTCGCCAGCAATATGCACATACTCGCTTTGTTCGCCGCTGAGTTCGGTGGTTTCCAATAGCTGCAACATGCCTAGCACGCCGTTCATAGGGGTGCGTAGTTCGTGGCTCATCATCGCCAGAAACTCGGATTTCGCGCGGTTTGCGGCCTCTGCCTCTTCTCGCGCGCTGACCAGTTGCTGCATGGCCTGTTGTTGTTGCTGCCTGGACCGTTCCAGGGTGGCGGCCAAACTGTTGATGTTGCGCATCAGCTGGCCGATCTCGTGCTTGTCGTTTATTTCCAGGCGAATACTCAGTTGGCCTTCCTGCAACTTGTGTACGGCCAAGCCCATGCGTGCCATCGGGGTGGCCAGTGCTTTTGCCAGGCGAATGGCTAGAAAGAGAGTGGCGATCAGTGCCAAGGCCGCGAGGCCGAGGGTTTTCAACAAGATGCTGTTTTGGCGCGCTACAAAGGCCTCGTTGCTCAGCCCGACGTGTACCTGGCCTAGGTAGCGCATTTGATCATCGTTATCTGTTGCGGGGGAGTCGAGTAGGAATAGTTCGTTTTGCAGCTGAATGCGTTGACGCATGATATCGGCCACAAATACTTGCAAGCCTGCGTCTGGGTTGGAGGCTTCTTTACTGAGCATCAATAGTGGCAGGCCGGCTTGGTCAAAAACTTGTACGTAGCGTACGTGCGGCATATTGAGCGCGCCCTGCACCAGGCTCTCCAGTGTGCGCAGGTTGCCGCTGATAACGCCGTATTCGGCGGCAGGTGCCAGTTGATCGGCAATCAGTTGGCCGGTTAGCTGCAGCTCGCGGTTAACGTCATCCAGTCGTTCGCTGGTAAGAAAGCTGAAACCGACTACGCCCATCAGTAATACCGGAAGCGTGGCAATAAGGATCAACCGGCTGAAAATGGTGCCGTGTTGTAGAAAGCTCATGGTGCTTGCTCCAGCTCGGTTAGCTCACGGCTAAGCTTTACGTCGTCAGGGATCGGCAGGCCGAGCGATCGGGCTACCTGCGCATTGCTTAATACAGAGAAAAAGGCGGGGTAGGATGTGCCGCTTTTCAGCTCACCCTGTTGTAATAACAGCGCTACGCTGCGGGCCATGTCTTCGGCGGTACTGTAGGTAGTGCTCAGGCTGCCAGCCTCGATAAAAGGAGCGCTGGGGCCAATCAACACTTTGTTGCGAGAGTAACTGGTGAGCAGGATGGCCTTTAGATTGTCAGCGTTGTAGATGGTGGGGGCATCAATACCTATCAGGGCATCGCTTTGCTCAAGCACGCGCAGCAGCTCTCTGGTCAGGGTGTCTGGCCGTTTCACTGTCGCACTCCGCTGCTGCAGACCGCTTGCAGCGAGTGCCTGTGCCCACTCGTCTTTCAGCGCGAGTTGATTGTCGGCATAAAGCAGGCCTGCGGTTCGCAATCGGGGTAGCAAGTGCTTTGCCAGGCGCAATTGCCTTAACGGTTTGGGGTTTGCCAGAACCACGTGCAGGTAAGCGGGAAGTGGCTGCGGTGGCAAGGCATGGCTATTAACGTAGATGGCGATGCTTGGCGTTTGCAGTGGTGATTGCAAACGCCAGTTGAGCATGTCGCTACCGAGGGTGATGATTACATCGGCGGTATCGGCATCAGGCGCCGTTGCGCTGGATACCGCAACCTCGTCTTGCGGCAGCGCTGTGCGCAGGGCAGAGATAAACTCATTAATTAAAGGACTGTTAGTGGCCGGTGCGGTAATTAATATCGCGCGCGCGCTCACGTTGGCAGAGATGAGCGCCAGTATCAGCAAGCAAAGTGCTTTACTGATAAGGCTCATTCGGCCATAAGCCTTTGCTGTTTAAAATTCATCATGTGGCACGTTCCCTGTCCGCACACTGTTCTGTCTGGCACCCCATGTTTAGTGGTCCCAGTTCGCCTAAAAGTTTAGTTCAGCACTTAAATAATAGTGGTTGCTACTGTCGTATACGTTTTCATCCCAGGTGAGAGGCTCATCGTCGAGCCGATGCTGCGCTACCAGCGCCAGACTGAATCGGCTGCGCTCGCCAATGGTGAACTGCTTAGCTAGTCGCGCGTCCAGGCGCTCAAAGCGATGCTCGTTTAGCTGGTCCGCGCCATAATAAATGAGACTGGTTTCGATGTCGGCAGGCCAGTTTCTAATCCAGGCAGCACTACCGGAATTACGCGCGGTAAGGCGTTGGTCAAGCTTGTTGGTGGCAGTGAAGTCCACATAGGCATAGGTTAGCCTGAAGCGGTCAGCGTAAGTTGCACGCCAATCGATTTGAGCTTCGGCTCCCTCGAACTCAGCGGAAGAATCGTTATTGGGGTAGAAATCGGTGATCTTCAGCGGCTCGCTATTCATGCCTGTTATGCGCTCCTGAAAAATCCGCAAATCAAGCGCAAGGCCGTATTGATGTACGGTGCCGTTGTAACCAATCTCCCGTGAGCGCATTTTCTCGGTATCCAGATTGCCTGGACCAGTAGCTGTAGCGTAATACGTTTGTTGCCCGGTCACTGGGCCGGACAGGTTTTTGACCTGATATGTCCAGTTTACGTTGTTCTCATACATATCAGGTGTGCGTACTGCTTCGGAATAAACAAACCGCAAACTGTGTAGTGGGGCGAGGAAGTAATGCATCGCCACGCGCGGTGAAAAGGCGTCACCCACCAGCTCGGAATCTTCATACATGCCGCCTGCCTGGAACAGCCAGTTTTCATGGGGACGATATTCCGCATTGCCAAAAACTTGCGTGATGCCGTTGTCAATTGCGCCACCGAAAAAGGTCTCGGATTTCGCTCGATCCTGACGATAACTGGCGCCGCTGACGACACGTAGTTGATCATTCACTCTTAGAGTGTCTTGTACCTCGATCTGATAACGACTTTCGCGCATGTGCTGATTGACATCGAAGCACGCGGGCTCGCTGTCGAGGTACTGCTGCCGTTCCTGAACGATGGCTTCGCCCAGATCGCCTAAGTAGTCGTAATACTCGCCATACATAAAGTCATTCATATACTTGCGCAGGCCGCCGGCTACATCGTGGCTCATGTAACGACTCACGCGCCTGGCAGCCAATGGACTGAGGTCAGAAAGCTCCTGCAGCGCCGCAGAGAAAGCCAGTGGGCTGTCGCACGCACGCCAATCGCTCAAGCGTTCCGTATGTTGCGCGTAAGCCATCACCTGAAAGCTGTGGTCTACCGACAGGTCGCGTTTCCAGAGTGCCTGGAGTGCGTAATCGCGTCCGCGGATATCGGAATCCGGTTGCCACTCGTCAATCAGCTCGTCGAATTTCCCCAACGGCTGTTTAGCTGCGCCGAGAAACGGGCTGTAATCGTAATAACTCTGGCGGCTGGCTTCGCTGGCCGCTAACTGCCACTCCAGGGTATTGGCCGAATCTATCTGATAAGCACTGCTGAGATTAAAGCGAGTTAAACGCTTGCCGTCGCGATAATCCTCTCCGGGCTCTTCGAAACTATCAAAGCCGTCATCCTCCATGCCAGACAGGGTGAGACGAGTCTGACTATTCTCGGTACTAAAGCCCTGCCGCCCCAGCCAATCGCTGACCCCACGTGTGCCTTTAGTCACTTTTAGGGTGGTGCCCAACGTATCGCGTGGGTGGCGAGTAATGATGTTGATCACGCCCATCAGTGCGTTGGCGCCGTAGGCAGCGGTGTTGGGCCCACGAAATACCTCAATGCGGTCGATGTCTTCGATCGCAACCGGCATCTCCGCCCAGTCTACGGTGGCAAACCCGGGCCGATAAACTGAACGACCGTCGACCAACACCTGAAGACGTCTTGCCTCGGTAACGTTGGTGCCATGGTAATTAACGTTAACTTGGTTACCGCGTCGATAACCGATCATCATGCCGGGTACCAAGCGCAGTATCTCTGGAATGTCGCGCGCGCCGGTGGCGCGAATTAGCTGCCGATCGAGCACGGTCATACTGCCGGGCACCTCCGCAGGTGCTTGTTTCAGGCGGGTAGCACTGAGGACGGTGGGCAATTCGAGGTCGTCAAGCAACGGATCCGTTGTCGCCTGCAAGGTCAGCGGCAGGCCCAGTACTACGAGTCCTGCCAGAAAGGTGATGCGATTAGACATGTGATGGCACTTTGTATCTTTTTTTTGGTGCCCCATCTTAACTGCCGCAACAGGTTTTTCCAGTGCTCAATCGCTGTTATTGTCAGCCAAGCTTATACTTGGCCCGGAAAACCTGATTAAGGATGTTGCATGACCGATTCTAAAGCGGCTGTCTGTGTATTAGGTGGAGGCAGTTTCGGTACCACGCTAGCCAATTTGATGGCCTGTGAAGGTCAGCAGGTTACGCTCTGGCTGCGCGATCAGGATGTGGCCGACCATATTCGTAACGAACAGGAAAATCCGCGTTACCTGCCGGGGTACAAGCTAGACCCCAGGTTGCAGGTTTCAACTGATATAGAGCAAACCATCGCCGCAGCGGATTTGGTATTTCTGGCTATTCCCAGTGGTGCCTTTCGTAGTGTGCTGAAGCAGGTAGGCCCGAGCTTGGCTGGTAAACAGGTTGTGAGCACTACCAAAGGTATTGAGCAACCAGGCTTTCTGATGATGAGTCAGATTGTTGAAGCGGAAGCGCCGCAAGCTCACGTGGCCGTGCTCTCAGGGCCTAACCTAGCTAAAGAGATGGCGGCGGGTGAGCTAACTGCGACCGTGATTGCCAGTGAAGATAATGCCCTCTGTATGGCGGTGCAAGACGTGCTCGGCAGCAAGAACCTGCGCGTTTATGCCAGCGAGGACCGCTATGGCGTTGAGTTGGGCGGCGCATTGAAAAATGTGTACGCCATTATCTCGGGCATGGCCGTCGCACTGGGTATGGGCGAGAACACCAAGAGCATGCTGATTACCCGTGCGTTAGCGGAAATGACCCGCTTTGCGGTGCACATGGGCGCTAACCCGCTGACTTTTTTGGGGCTTGCCGGCGTCGGTGACTTGATCGTGACTTGCATGTCGCCGCAGTCGCGCAATTTTCGGGTGGGGCATGCGTTGGGCAAAGGTGAAACGCTGGAAGAGAGCGTGGCGCGGCTAGGTCAGGTAGCCGAAGGCGTGGGTACGTTAAAAACCTTGAAGCAGAAAGCGGATGAGGAGGGCGTTTACATGCCCTTGGTTGATGGGCTTTATGCCATCATTTTTGAGAAACAGCCGCTAGCCAAAGTGATTAGCAAGCTAATGTCGGCGGAGCAAAAGCATGATGTTGAATTTTCGGCTTTCATGAGTTGCACCCCGACCAAGGAGTAACAAGGTTATGCACGCGTTGAAAGAGTCTCTTTGTTCGGCTGATTTCTGGCTACGGTTGTTGTACACAATATTGTTTATGTTGGCTTGGCAGGTGGTTGAGATTCTCCTGGCACTGTTGGTAGTGATACAGATCATGTCGCGATTGTTTACCGGCAGCGCTAATGAAGATGCAAAGGTATGGGGCGAAGGTTTCTCGCTCTACGCCTGCCAGATTGGCCGTTATATTACCCAGGTCTCTGACCAGAAACCCTGGCCCTTTATTGAATGGCCGCAACCAGCGACAGAGCCGGTCGTTACACCCGCGCCAACCGAGCCATCGGCAGAGCCAAAGTCATGAGGCTGTGGATTTTGCGTCACGGACAGGCCGCTGCGCGGGCAGCCAGTGATGCAGAGCGGCCTTTGACCACGGCAGGAGAGGCTGAAGTGAGAGCCATGAGCGCTTTGCTTGGCGGCCAGCCGCTCGACGCAATACTCGCTAGCCCTTATCTGCGAGCCCAACAGACGGCAGCGCTAATGCGTTCTGCGCTTAACTTTACTCAAGACGTGGGCACGGCACCCTGGCTAACGCCGGATGATGAGCCGGGTGACGTGCTGCGCTTTCTGTCGGAGCGCACGGAAAAGAATCTTTTGCTAGTGTCGCATCAACCGCTTGTTAGTCAGTTGATCAGTCTGCTGGTGGAGGGCAATCGCACCGCGCATTACCCGATGCCTACGGCCGCGTTGGCCTGTATCGATCTAGATTTTGTGGCGGCGGGTTTGGGTAATTTAGCCGCGCTTTCCGTGCCTGCTGATTTGTCGCGCTGATATAAGTCTATTTTCACTGAGTGACTTGGTCCGCACGCTGCGCGTTAGGGCCTTGTGGTGGATCGTTTGCATGGGATAGTGTTCACTCAAACGGGTGATCACCTCGCAGCACGTGATGGCATTCCAAAAATAATAATGATCTACAATCTCGAGGGCAGAGTATGGGCGCCTTGTCTACACCGCCGATCACGGCACTTGATGCGTTTTTGCGTCAGGAAAGCCTGCAGGCAGATAAAATCTATCTGATTCAGCCGATGCCGAACGGTCAGGTGATTGAGCTGAGCTGGCGTGAGGTGGGCGAGCAGGCGCGGCGTATGGCTAGCCACCTGCGCTCGTTAGGTTTTGCTGCCGGCAGCCAGATTGGTCTTTTATCGAAAAACTGCGCCCACTGGATCATCGCCGACTTGGCTATCTGGATGGCCGGTCATGTGTCTGTCCCGCTGTACCCCAACCAGACCGCGGATACCATCAGACAGGTGTTGGAGCATTCTGACACGTGCGCCGTATTCATCGGCAAACTGGATGATTGGCAAAATATGCGCTCTGGTGTGCCGCAAGACATGCCCTGGATTGGTCTGCCTCTGGCCCCCGAGGACGCTAATATTCAGCCCTGGCAAGCATTACAGGACAGTAATTCGGCGCTGGAGGCCTTGAGTGTGCCAGGCGCAGATCATCTAGCAACCATTGTTTATACGTCTGGCACCACGGGTGTTCCCAAGGGCGTGATGCTGAGTTTCGGCAGCATGTATCTATCGGCAAACAACGGCTTACGACTGTTTAACATCAGCGCAAATGACCGCCTGTTGTCTTACCTGCCATTGAGTCACGTAGCGGAGCGTCAATTTGTTGAGATCGCTTCTTTGCTTTCCGGGCAGCAAGTGTATTTCGTGAATAGCGTTACGACCTTCTTCGAAGACGCCAGGCGAGCAAGGCCCACGGTGTTTTTTGCCGCACCGCGTATTTGGGAAAACTTTAAACTCTACGCTGAACACCGGCATTCATCTGCCTGGTCTCGATTGCAAATGAAACTACCGCTGTTAGCCGCGCACAAGGCTCGCAGCATTCTCGCCGATCTTGGGTTAGATCAGGTGCGTTATGCCGTCTGCGGCGCGGCGCGCCTTAAGCCCACCTTGAGCAATTGGTTTGCCGAGCGCGGCTTGCTGATAGTGGAGGCCTACGGCATGACGGAGAATTGCGGCTACTCGCATCTCGGGCGGCCAAAGAAGATCAAGGCGGGCTATATAGGGTTGCCTAATCCCGGCGTAGAGTGCCGTTTGACTGCAGAGGGTGAGGTGCTGGTGCGCAGTCGTGCGGCTATGCTGGGGTATTACAAGGACCCAGCACGTACTTCGGAAGTATTGGATAAAGAGGGTTTCCTGCATACCGGTGATCTGGGCGAAATAGATCAAGAAGGCTTTTTGCGACTGACCGGGCGGGCCAAAGATATTTTCAAAACCTCGAAAGGGCGCTATGTCACGCCGGTTCCGATTGAAGCGCTGTTGCTGGATGATTCACTGGTAGAAGACGCCTGCGTAGTGGGTCACGATCTGCCGCAACCTTTGGCGTTAATCTGTTTGAGTGATGCCGCGGCCGATGAGTCTCGCGATCAGCTGAATAAGCAGTTGCAAGCTTTGCTACAAAGCGTGAACGAGAAGCTGCAGCGCAGTGAGCAGCTTACTTGCCTGGTGGTCATCCGCGACCAATGGAATGTTGAGGGCGGTTTTCGAACGCCGAATCAAAAGTTGAAACGCAACGTGGTTGAAGCCACCTATCAAGGTGAACTTCACCTTTGGCTGGTTTCAGGCGACACCATCGTTTGGCAGCAGGACACAAAGGAGAAAGCATGAGTGCAATTTGGTTTGGCAAGGTGGATCTGGCGGCGATGAATGCGCCTTCTGACGATATCAACACGCTACTTGATGTGCGCATGGAAGAGTACGGAGATGACTGGATTACCGCCAGCATGCCGGTCGATAAGCGTACCCACCAACCCTATGGAATCCTGCATGGTGGCGCTTCCGTAGTGCTGGCTGAGTCTTTGGGGAGTATTGCTTCTTACTTGTGTATCGATAGCAGCCAGTTTTACTGTGTTGGTCTTGAGGTCAATGCAAACCATTTAAAGGCTGTCAAAAGCGGACGCGTTACGGCTATCGCCAGACCTTTTCATCTGGGCCGTACTACCCACGTGTGGGATATTCGCCTGAGCAATGAAGCGGGTGCGCTCACGTGTATCGCCCGTTTGACTATGGCGGTAGTGCCCTTGAAAAACGCTGGATAATCCGTTCTCTGCTGATCTATGCCGCTGTATTCACGGCTGGTGTGCTTGATTGCCCTGGATGCCTCAAAGGCTTTAGATTGGCACTCATAAGCACACGCTCAGGCCTGAACGGATAACAGATGACAGCTACCAGCCGCGAAGTACGTTTCTCTCTTTCCTCACTAGAAGTAGCCGGTAAAGTCTGGGGTGAACCCGGTGGGTTACCGGTAATCGGCCTACATGGCTGGCTCGATAACGCCGCCACCTTCGATCACATTGCACCCTCTTTGGAAGGCATTCACCTGGTGGCGCTCGACCTTCCTGGACACGGATTGTCGGACCACCTGCCGATGGCGGGCTACAGTTTGTGGCAGCAGGCCTCCACCGTGCTGCAAGTAGCTGAGGATTTGGGTTGGGAACGCTTTGCGCTGCTTGGCCACTCTATGGGGGCGATCATAAGCGGTATTTTGACGGGCAGTTTGCCCGAGCGAATTATCGGTGCTGCGATGATTGATGGGTTGATGCCCTTTACCTCTGAAGCCGATGACGCACCTAAGCAGATGGCGCGTTTTTTCAAGTCGAGCTTAGCTGTCGGAAATAAACGCAAACCGGTCTACGACAGTGTTGAAAAAGCGATTTCGGCTCGGGTGCGCGGTGGCACCACCAGTATTACAAGTGATGCAGCGAGTTGTTTGGTGGAACGAGGGTTAATGCCAGACCATGGCGGTTGGACTTGGCGCACTGATCCGCAGCTTATGCTGCCGTCACCACTGCGGTTTACCAATCGTCACGCGGACTCCTTCATCGAGTCCATTACCTCTCCAACTATGTTGGTGTTGGCCAATCAGGGCGTGATGCACAAACACCCACAGGTATTGGATCGCATCGAGCGCTTCAAGAATATCCAGTTACATAAAATGGATGGTGGTCATCACTTGCACCTTGAGGCTGAAGCGCCTGCCGTCGCGGGGCTGCTCAATGATTTCTACGCCTCATTGTCGACTACTGATTCCAGCGCTTCCTGACTGCGGTAGCGCAAACCGCGTATGCTGTTGGCTTGCCCGCCGCCGCCTCAAGGAATTCTATGTCTTTGCGTCATATCCCGTTGCTTGGGTGCTCTGTTGTTTTGCTATCGCTGAGTGGCGTCGCCGAGGCTGACGATGCTTTTCAGCAAGCCCTCAGCATTCAGCCCTTCAGCCACGCAGACTCTGTGCAGGAGCAGTTGCTGCCTGAGTCTGAGTATCAGGTCATTATCGGTAGCATCCGGCGAATTAATAATCAGCTGCGCGCTGGGCGCGAAGTGCGTGCTAGTGGAGAGTTACTGCGCGCTACTTGGCAGATGCGCGATGGTTATAGCCCGGATGAGGCCTTCAAAGACGCGCTGCAGCAATTGACCGAGCAGCCAAATACGTTGCTGTACACCTGTGAAGGCCGCGAATGCGGCAGTAGCAGCTTGTGGGCCAACCAGGTGTTTAATAACGCGAAGCTGTACGGCCCAGACGAAGATCAACGCTATTTAGCGCTGCGTCTGGATAGCGAGCCGCAGCGTTTTATCTCTTTGTATTCGATTACCCGCGGCAACAAGCGCAGTTATTTGCATCTTGATCAGTTTACCCCTAAACCCGCAGTAACCGAGGCGCTGTATCCCACGCCTACAACGCTACTTAAAGTACTCAAGCGCGAAGGTGAGTTGCTGCTCCCGTCCGTGGACATGACTCATGCTGAGGCGGAGCCCACCGTCGAATGGGTTAGATTGCTGGTGCGCATGTTGCGCTCCGACTCGTTGTTGCGAGTCAGCATTGACGGTGCAGGCGCGCCAGCCTTGGTAGAGGCTCTGAAAATCGGCGGCATCCCTGATCAGCGCTTGATCGTAGGGCAGCCGGCACCGGAGCAGGGCGTGCGTATTACGCGCATCCGCTGAGGATCTGCTTAGCGCGATTTCTTGTCGGGCCGAATCTGCAGTCGGTCTGGCAAGGCTTCAATCGAAAGCCAATCGAATAATTGGGTCCGATATCGTCCTTCGTTGTACATGTCGGCCTGATCGCTGGCATGCATATCCAGCGGATTACCAGATTGCCCTAGCGGGTTGATGCCCAAGGAGGCGTTAACGTCAGCCAGGTCAATAAGGCGTCTGGTAGAAGGTCCGGATTTGACATGGTAGCGCGCCTCCCCGGTATTGAACGCCATATTGTTCAGCGTCTCATTGCCGCCGTTTACTGGCACCGGCTTGGCATTCAGATAGCGGCCAAAAGGGATGCGGTCAGCCAATGCATGCTGATGTTGCAGGCTGGCCAACCGTGACCACTGCCATTGCTCTGGCTGCTCACCCAAATCTGCTACCAGGCCTTCTACTGCCTTGATCCAAGCATGGGTGATAGCTGCCTGGCGTCCGTCCAAGCTCGGCTGCTGACGGTTATCCCACCAGGGTGAGGTGGGTTTCCAATAAAGATGGGTCAGGGTCTTGCTGGCCATGAAAGTGTTACGGAAAAAGCTGAAACGCTCACCCAGTTCGTCAGCGAAGAGCGCAGCAGTCAACTCATCACGCCAGCGTTGAAAGATGCTGGCGCCCGCACTGTCCTGCTCATATCGCCCGTCCCACTGCTCCAGCAGGGTTGCAGCCTTGGCCGCAGGTGCGCGCAAGTCAGCGCTAAACAGGTTGTAGTCCAGCAGCGGCAGAGCGTCTTGCACCATCGCCAGTGCCTGCGGACGCTGATCATCGAGTTGCATCGCTTTGAAACGCGACAAATCGAATGTGTCTTCCTGTTCTAGCAGCTCCTGCAATCTCTGCGCGCGTTCGGTAGGGGCGTAATAACCACGCAGGCGCCGGCGAACGTTTTTTTCCGGGTAAGGATTATTGGCGCTGAACAGATAGCCTTCGCGTGGATTTATAATTTTTGGATTGTTTTCGAATGGCATATAACCGAGAAACTCATCGCGCCCGGAGCCGCCATTGAGTAGCGCAAAGCCGTTACTGCTGGTGGGCCAGCGTTTGAGTTTGCCGATCGCCCACATAGCGATGTTGTCGTCGGTGTCGGCATACACGATGTTCAGCCCCGGCGCGCTGTGGTCGGCCGCAGCGGTCTGGAATTCGTCCATGCTGCGTGCGTTAGTGAAGCCGTAAAAGGCTTTGGCTGAATCGTTGTCCGGATCAAGGAAGGTCCAGAACAGGCTGACTGGCTGGCGCTCCAGACTGCCGGGCAAGTCATTGATGATCGGGCCATGGCGGGTGCTGCGCGTTTTAATCAGACGGTCTTCCTGGCCGCGAATTTTGATGACCTCTTCATGCACCTTGAAGTCTTCCCAGTGATCGGTAGCCCACACCTGATCCGGGTTGTCTGGGTTGACCCGTTCCCGGTAGAAGTCGATATCATCATTCATCAGCATGGTCAGACCCCAAGCGTGATGTCGTGTTTGACCCAGAAGTGGGAAGGGAATACCTGCCAAAAAGTGGCCATAGACTTCATTTTGCGGGGTGCGCAGATGAGCTTCATACCACACTGCAGGGACCGAGAAACCGATATGCGGATCATTGGCCAGCAAAGGCGCTCCGCTGGCGCTGCGGGCACCCTTGACCGCCCAGGCGTTGCTGCCCATGAACTGGCCGGCAGGGAAATCCTTCTCAATGGCTGAAACCTGCTCCAGCAGGGGTTGCAGTAGCTCTATGTAAGGTTGCCCGGAAGAGCGGGCGGGCGGCAACTGGTCTGGCCAACCGGGTACCAGATCCTTATAGTGACGCTCGCTCAAGGTGCCGCGAATATTGTCGACCAGAACGTCAGTCTTAAAGGCTTCGGCAAAGGAATAAGCCATGTAGCCCATGATCTGGGCGATGTCTTCGGTGGTGAAGTAATCAGGTTTGGCCATCAGCAGCCGATATTCAAGCGGTCTGCCGCCGTGGTCAATATACTGGTTTATGCCATCCTGATAAGCATGCAGCAGCTTTACGTGGGGGCTGTCGGGTTCTGCTTCCAGGCGTTTGGCATAGGCGCGGGCAAAGCGGTTAATACCCAAAGTGCGAAAGAAGCGGTCGGTAGCAAAGGATTCAACACCAAACAGCTCAGACAGCCGACCCCCGCCGACGCGGCGCAACATATCCATTTGGAACAGACGATCCTGTGCGTGCACGTAACCCAGCGCGCGGTAGGCGTCTTCTTCATTCTGAGCGTCAATATGGGGCACGCCCCAAGCGTCGTAATACACCGAAACTTGGCTTTGCAGGTTGCCTAGTCGGAGATCGCCGCTGCGTTGAGCCTGCGCGGTATGCATATACCAAACACCCAGCAGCGCGATGAGTGTCAGCAGCAAAGCAATAAACAGCACTATTTTTATAGGAACGGACAGACGCTTGATCACGGGGTGCCTTGTGCTGCGGGAAACGATCCCGGCATCATGCGCAGAGTGATCAGGTACGTCAATCGGGATTAACCAAATAGCGTGGGAGCCATCATTTTATGGGGCAGCGAGTAGCATTGGTGCTGGGTAGCGGCGGTGCACGCGGTTACGCGCACATTGGTGTGATTGAGGAGATCGAGCGGCGTGGTTATGAAATCGCCTGCATTGCCGGGTGCTCTATGGGTGCTGTGGTCGGTGGGATTCATGCCGCAGGCCACCTTAAGGATTATCGAGATTGGGTATCCGGGCTGGATTACCTTGATGTGATTCGTCTGCTGGATATCGGTTTCGGCAACCTCGGCGCGATCCGTGGCGAGCGCGTATTTGGGCGTATTCGCGAGATTCTTGGCGAGATAAATATTGAACAGCTGCCTATTCCCTTTACCGCAGTGGCGACAGACCTGACTAACCAGCAGGAAGTCTGGTTTCAGCAGGGCTGTCTGCACCAAGCCATGCGCGCGTCAGCAGCAATCCCCAGCCTGTTTTCGCCAGTACGTCAGGGCAGTCGGGTACTGGTTGATGGCGGCCTGCTGAACCCACTGCCCATTGTGCCAGTGGTGTCTTCGCACTGTGATCTGATTATGGCAGTCAACCTCAACTCGATTGAAATGGATGGCTACAGCATGCCGGTGGTCGAACGGCCAGCGCCGATTCGCCAGCAATGGGATCAGTGGATGACGGCCATCAAACCGAACTGGTTGGGGCGCAAAGGCGAGGATGAAGAGGAGGGCGATGCTATGGCTCTGCTCACCGCTGAGCCCGCGCCAGAAGAAGCACCGCACTCTCGTGACGAAGATCAGCTCGCCCCGGTCGAGGTAGAAGCACCACCTGGTCCGGCCAGCATGCTGGAACTGGTGAACCTGTCATTCGAGGCCATGCAGTCTTCCCTGACCCAGTACAAAATTGCGGGTTATCCGCCAGATGTGCTGATCAACGTGCCCCGGCGCCTGTGCCGCTTTTTCGAGTTTTATCGTGCGCCGGAGCTGATAGAACTCGGGCGCATGGTCGCCAGCGACACCCTGGATCAATTTGAACAACGCCGACGCGGGCGCTGAGTCGTAGGCGTGGGCACTGTCGGCTGGTAGAATCGGCGGCTTGATCTTTCAGCCGGAGAGCCTGCATGACCCAGACAGTGCGATTGACCGAATACAGCCATGGTGCCGGTTGCGGCTGCAAGATAGCCCCCAAGGTGCTGGATGAAATGTTATCGGTCGGTCAGCCTGGCCCAGCCTTCGAGCGGCTTTGGGTCGGCAACGATAGCCGCGATGATGCGGCGGTGTTTGGTATCGATTCCGATCAGGGCATCGTCAGCACCACAGATTTCTTTATGCCCATCGTCGACGATCCCTTCGATTTTGGCCGTATCGCCGCCACCAATGCCATCAGTGATATCTACGCCATGGGCGGTACACCGCTAATGTCGATCGCCATTCTCGGCTGGCCGGTTAATGTGCTACCAGCTTCTGTTGCCGGTGAAGTACTGGCCGGTGCGCGTCAGGTCTGTACCGAGGCTGGCATGCCGCTGGCAGGCGGCCACTCAATCGATGCCCCTGAACCCATCTTCGGCCTTGCAGTGACCGGCCATGTGCTGCGTCAGCATCTCAAACGTAACGATCAGGCGCGTGTCGGCGCTCAGCTGTTTCTCACCAAGCCCTTGGGCATTGGCATTCTCACCACCGCTGAAAAACAGAAAAAGCTGCGCCCGGAAGATGTTGGCGTGGCCCGTGACTTGATGTGCACCCTGAACAAAGTTGGCCAGCGCTTCGCTACTTTGGCGGGCGTGCAGGCTATGACTGACGTTACCGGCTTCGGCCTGCTTGGCCATTTGGCTGAGGTAGCCGAAGGCTCCAAGGTGAAAGCGCGTATCTACGCAGAGCGCATCCCACGGATCGCCAGTGTGGATTACTATCTTGAGCAAGGCTGCATTCCTGGCGGTACGCTGCGCAACTTCGACAGCTACGGCCATAAGATCGCCCCATTGCCGGAAGGCCAGCAGCATCTACTGTGCGACCCGCAAACCAGCGGTGGTCTGTTGGTTGCGGTTGCTCCGGAAGCCGTAGCCGAGTTCCTGTCAGTAGCGCAGCAAGAAGGCCTGGCGCTGGAGTCGATCGGTGAATGTGTTGCAGCAGACGGCGGCCCTTGGGTTGAGGTTGTTTGATGCGCGATAACACCGAGGATTTTCGCCAGCTGTTTTTGTCTGACGTGCCCTTGATGGATGTGCGTGCGCCAATCGAGTTTGCCAAGGGCGCATTTCCTGCATCGTGCAACCTGCCGTTGATGAATGACACCGAGCGGCAGCAGGTAGGTACTACCTACAAACACAATGGCCAGGACGCCGCCATAGCGCTGGGTCATAAACTGGTGAGTGGTGATATCAAAGCCGCGCGTATTGACGCTTGGGTCGAGCAGGTACGGGCTAACCCGCAAGGGTATCTGTATTGCTTTCGTGGCGGGCTACGCTCGCAGCTAGTGCAGGAATGGCTGGCAGACGCGGGCGTGCAATATCCGCGCGTGGTGGGCGGCTATAAAGCGATGCGGCGGTTCTTGATTGATTCGCTGGATGAAGCGGTTGTGCAGTGTCCGCCGGTGTTGGTGGCGGGTCTTACCGGTACCGGCAAAACCGAAGTTATTGCCGCGCTGAGCAATAGCCTCGATCTGGAAGGGCACGCGCACCACCGTGGTTCCAGCTTTGGCCGCCATGCCACGCCACAACCTACGCAAATCGACTTTGAAAACCGCTTATCTATAGAAGCCCTGAAAGTACGTGCCGCAGGCGCGCAAAGGTTAGTGCTTGAAGACGAAGGCCGCATGGTCGGTAGCTGCACTGTGCCGCTGAACGTGTTTGCCGCCATGCAACAAGCATCGCTGGTGTGGCTGGAGGACAGCCAGGAGAACCGCATCACCCGCATCCTGGGCGATTACGTTACCGACATGCATGCTGAATACGCTCAAGTTCACAGCGAGCCTGAGCAGGCTTTCAGTGCCTTCGCAGAGCACCTGCTGGAAAGTCTGCTGCGTATCCGCAAGCGCTTGGGCGGTGAGCAGCATCAAACCTTGGATTCCATCATGCGCGACGCGCTGGCGCAGCAGCAGCGTACCGGTGATGTATCCCTGCATCGCCAGTGGATCAAAGGCTTGCTGGAGAATTACTACGACCCCATGTATGCCTATCAACGTGAGAGCAAGCAGGTGCGCGTGGAGTTCTCGGGTAATCATCAAGAGATCATTGAGTACCTTGCCGAGCTGGGCGCGCGCTAGCGTCTCCGCCATCCTCGCCAGGTTTACACACCTGTGCTTATCAGTGCTCGGCATAACGCGTGAACAACAGAGCTGATCCAGTCGAATTCTGACGCGATGCTTTGCTATTATCCGGCAACAACAATGGAGCGCACGCTATTGAGGCGCCCTTCGCTCAGGAGCATCGCGTTATGAGTTTGGCATTCGCAGGCAAGATCGTACTGGTTACTGGCGCCGCCGCAGGCATTGGCAAAGCCACCGCAGAGGCCTTTGCCGCTGCCGGCGCAAAACTGGTACTGGCCGATGTAGACGCAGTGGGCGGTGAAGCCGTAGCAGCAGGCATTCGCGCCACCGGTGGTGAGGCAGTGTTTTCGATCTGCAACGTCGCCTCTGCCACAGAGGTCAAAGCGTTGATGGATATGATCGAAGCCGATTTTGGCCGCCTGGATTGCGCCTTCAATAACGCGGGTATTGAAATCGAGCAAGATAAGCTGGCCGACGGCAACGAAGACGTATTTGATCGCATCATGGACGTTAACGTTAAAGGCGTCTGGCAGTGCATGCGCTTCGAAATCCCGCTAATGCTCAAGAGCGGTGGTGGTGCTATCGTCAATACCGCTTCTATCGCCGCTTTAGGCGCCGCACCCAAGATGAGTATCTACGCCGCCAGCAAACACGCGGTACTCGGCCTAACGCGCTCAGCAGCGGTTGAGTACGCTAAAAAAGGCGTGCGCGTAAACGCGGTGTGCCCCGCTGTAATCGATACCGACATGTTCCGCCGCGCTGCTGCCATTGAGCCGCGCAAAGCCGAATTCGCCGCGGCCCTGCACCCCGCTGGTCGTATCGGCAAAGCCGAAGAGATCGCCGCCGCCGTACTATATCTGTGCTCCGAAGGCGCAGGTTTTACCACGGGTATCGCATTGCCTGTTGATGGTGGCAGCACCTGCATCTGAAATAGTCTGGCCCGGCGATGACCGGGCCGTCCCGCATTCTTCTTTGTCACCCAATCGAACCCGTCTAATCACGCTACCCCACGCAACAGAACCCAGGAAAGCGTCTCGTCTGACATGACCGCAATGCTGCCTCCGCGCTTTGCTATGCTCTGGTAGATACGCAGACTCGGATTGGATTTATGCTGCAAGTGCAAAAAGGGATGTTGCCTTGAACCGGTGCAAGGGGTTGCGCCCGTTTCTGCTGGTGGCGTTGCTCTGCGTCAGTCTGCATTCGCTCGCACAGGAAATTCTGGGAGACCAGGATCCGGAAGCCGCCGATGCCCAGTTGGTCGATGGCGCTGAAATGACTAGCCCCGAGGTGCCGTGGGTATACACCTATGTCAGACACGACGCCCCGATCATTGACGGCGACCTATCTGACGGCTTTTGGCATAACCTCCACGAAATACCCATCGATTACGAGGTGTTCCCGGTCCGCTTACGTGCAGCAGGCGTGCCCACGCGGGTTCGGGTTGCATTTACCGATACGTATCTTTACGCCGCCTTTGACGCACCAGACCCCGATATCGACAACCTGCGCTCGGCGGTGCGCGAGCGCGATGGTCTTAAAGAAGATGATTACGTTTCTTTGGTGCTCGACCCTGCGGGGCAGGGCTTGCGCAAGTACGAGTTCAGGGTGAACCCGCACGGCAGCCAGTCCGATGTGCTGCAAGACACCATCAGCGATCGTTATCTTTACGATTGGGATACCGAGTGGCAGGCCTCAGCGAAAATTGACGCGACAGGCTTCAGCGTCGAAATGGCGATCCCCCGAGAAGCATTGCGCATAACGCCAGATGAACATGATCAGCCTCTCAAGTTGCTGATCATGTTCAAACGTCATTATCCCCGTCAGGTCGAGCGGACACTGGCTACAGCGGTCGAGCTGGTGCTCACCGAGGAACCGCCGAAGGCTAACGCTCCGGTTCCCAGCAACCGCCATCTGACTGTCACTCCCCACTATGTCTACGACCGTGATGAAGAAAGGGATATAGGCGCACGCTTTGATCAGGTGGAGGAGCAACCTCGACATGCCGCTGGCGCTTATCTGAATTACCAAATCTCTGCCGACCGTAGTTTTTTGATGACCGTAAAGCCCAACTACGCAGAAGTCGAATCGGATATCGCCCGAGACAGCATCAACAACCCTTTTGACCCCTACGAGCCAGAAAAGCGCGAGCTGTTTGTAGATGCCCGCGAGTACTTTCGTACTCTCAACGAAGTGGTGTACACGCGCAACATCATCCAGCCTGATGTCGGTCTGGCGCACCTGTGGAGCAGCCCAACGGCCACCAGTGGGCTGCTTGCCGCTTTTGACCAGCAGACACAACTGTACATGCCGGATAACCTCGGCTCGGATGTCGTCAGCCTGGTGGATAACAGCCAATCGGTTGCGTTCAACTACGAGCACCAGTCTGATAAACGCAGCCTGGGCGTGCTGAGTACCCTGCGTACGGCCGACGATTACCACAACGCCGTGATGAGCTTTAATGGCACCGGTAATCTTGGGATCGACGACAAAGTGCGCGGTCAGTTTATGGTGTCGGATACCCGCTATCCCCAGCGTTTTGCCGAGGACCTGTGCGACAGCGCCGGCTGTACCGACCTGGATCCCGACGCCGAGTGTGAGCTGGGGGAGTGCGATATCACCCCGTACGTCAGGCGCGCCGATTACGACGATCCTCTGCGTGGCTATAACCTGCAGCTACGCTATAACCATGACGGTCCGAAATCACTCTACTGGGCACGGTATTACGATGTATCGCCGGACTTTCGTGCAGACCTGGGCTTTTTACGCCGCGTAGACTACCGCGCAGTTAATCTGGCTTACGGCCGCAAATGGTACTTTCAGGCCAAAGGGGATGATGAAAGCCAGTCGCGCATCCGCGCGTACCTCATCGGCGGTCATATGCGCTCCCACTCGGATAACGAGCCGCTGGAGACGACTGTTGGCGCCTGGGGTGAATTTCGCGGCAGCTATCAAACTATCGCTCGCCTGGGGTGGCAACATCGCAACCGAGCGGTCAACCGCATAGACCAAAGCGACCTCTCGGCCGGTGACAACACTCCTCGATTCGATGAACACTATTGGCAGTGGTTTTTTCAGACCGCTCCCTATGTGCCCTGGACACTACACCTGGACGGCCGTAGCTGACCCCGAGAATCTAGTGCTTGGGCAACTGCGTGAGATCAAACCAAAACTGCACTACACCGCCGGCCGACTGGATTTAATAGCAGACCTCACCCTGCGCGACTTCAGTACCGACGGCGACCGACTCTACAAGGAACAGTTCTTCTCCCTGACAGCCCTATACCACGACCCCCGCGGTTTGACTCACCGGCTGCTGTGGCTCAACGACGTGACCGAGCGGGATATCGACCGTTGGCGGGGCGCCGAGCTGGCACGCGAAACCAGCCGAACCCTGGAGTACACCCAGATTTACTCACCGCACCCGGCGTGGCAGTTGATGTGGGGGTTACGGCTGGTAAAAGATTACGAGTCGGATATAAACAAGCAAGATCTGACCGCACGCGAGGTGTATTTCAAGGTCCAGCGTGAGTTCACGTTGTTTGACTAGACCTCACTGCAAATGGCGGCGGCTAGCTCTTCCGATCCGGCTTTACCCCAGCAGTGAACATCGCCGTGATTCAGCTACCTCGACACTTTACCAATCCCTCCGATAGCGATACCTTCTGATAACAGCGACCGGCCCTGAATCAGACGCCTAGGGATGGCGTCCAAGCAGTTAGCTCTATGTATCCTCTCTTACGCACTGTCGAACCTATCAGCACCGCTAATCGTATTTGTGCGTAGGCTCATTAGGGCTCTTTACAAGGCTTGCCGATCGACTTTCGACTGGGAGGAGCAATCCAGGCAGCAGCCTTTCATACACGTAAAAGCTTTCTAGCAAATCAGACGCTGTAGCACCAAGAGCGCAAGATACTAAAACAGGTGTAAGGGTTAGCCGCCTGGTTTTTTTTTGGGGTTACAGCGGTAGTATTTCGGCTAGTAACTTTCTGATAAGTTCCTCCTCACCAATACGCTCGAATCGCTCACTGGTAATAGCCCCCCATCTTCAGCCTCAAGGTTAGAGGGCAGTCACATGAAAGAACTACCGCTAAATGTAAATGCGTACAAGAAAACGCCGGAGTTCGACGAAGAATCAGTTCCAAGTGGTTTGCTCAATGAGCACAGGACCAAGGAGTCGGTTTGGGGGAAGATTGTGGTTCTTGAAGGCGAGTTGCAATACACAATCAATGAGCCAGAGACCGAAGTGATTACGCTCAACCCGACTAATTTTGGTGTTGTCGAGCCAGCTGTTCCCCATTCGGTAAAGCCTTTAGGGAAGGTCAGGTTTTATGTCGAGTTTCATAAATAAACGGCCTTTTAACATGCCGACGTAGTCGACCCCAAACCGGCTTGGCCAAAGTTAAACGTCGTTAGAAATACAAAACAGGATCCGGTCCTGGTTATCGCGGTTTATAGAGATTCAGAAGAGGGACTATGCACGAGATCATTTGTCCGCATTGCGGAAAAGCTTTCAAAATCGATGAAGCCGGTTATGCGGACATTCTGAAACAGGTTCGTGACAGCGACTTTGACAAACAATTGCATGAGCGGCTTGAGCTGGCTGAACAGGATAAACGTAACGCAGTGGAGCTCGCCCAAACCAGGGTCGCTAACGAATCGCAAAAGATGGCTGCCACTAAAGACGCCGAGATACAGGAGCTGAAAGCAAGGCTGGATGCGGGCGACGTTGCGCGGCAGATGGCCGTAGCTGAAGCGCTCAACGCCGTCGAGAAAGAGCGGGACGCGCTTGCCAACGAACTCGCGCAAGCGAAGCAGGATAAGCAGGCGGTTGCCCAGCTAGCTGAATCGCGGCTTGAGAACGAAAGACAAAAGGCTACTGCGACCTTGAACGCAGAGACTCAGAGCCTGAAGGCGAAGCTCGAGGCGACCGAGGTTGCGCAAAAGCTTGCGGTCAACGAAGCGGTAGGCGCGGTCGAGAAGGAGCGGGATCTACTCAAGAACGGGCTCCAGCGCGCTGAGCTGGAAAAGCAGCTTTCTGAGACCGCGTTAAAAGATAAGTACGAAACACAGATCAAAGACCGCGACGACGCGATCGAGCGCCTGCGGGACATGAAAGCCCGGCTGTCGACCAAAATGGTTGGCGAAACCCTCGAGCAGCACTGCGAGACCGAGTTCAATCGCATAAGAGCGACTGCGTTTCCGAAGGCCTATTTCGAAAAAGACAACGACGCGCGAACGGGTAGCAAGGGTGATTATATTTTTCGTGATATGGACGAGGCCGGTACAGAGATCGTCTCGATCATGTTTGAAATGAAAAACGAAAGTGATCGCACCGCGTCGAAGAACAAGAACGAAGACTTTCTGAAAGAACTCGACAAGGATCGCACGGAGAAAGGCTGCGAATATGCGGTGCTGGTGTCTCTGCTTGAGCCGGACAGTGAGCTTTACAACACGGGGATCGTGGACGTGTTCCATCGCTATCCGAAAATGTATGTCGTTCGTCCGCAGTTTTTTCTGCCCATGATCACGCTATTGCGCAACGCGGCGATGAACTCGCTTAAATACAAAACCGAGCTGGCACTGGTTAAAGCACAGAGCATTGATATTACCAACTTCGAGAACGAGCTCGACTCCTTCAAAACCGCCTTCGCCAAGAATTACGACTTGGCCTCAAGGCGCTTTCAAACGGCAATAGATGAAATCGACAAGTCCATCGACCATCTGCAGAAGACGAAAGAAGCGCTGCTCGGCACTGATCGGAACCTGCGGCTTGCCAATGACAAGGCGCAAGACGTGACCATCAAAAAGCTGAATCGGGGTAACCCGACTATGGCCGGAAAGTTTGCTGAACTAAAGAGCGAGGGGGCTGCGGATAAGGAGTGAGTAAAAGGACGTTTTTGTTTCGCTATGGACGCTAAGGTCACGCTTGGAGCCCGCCGATGGCGGTTGAGACTCACCCCTATGCGGATAGATCGCAAGGTCGATCCGCGAAAGTTCGTGCAATAAGCACAGGATTTTGTGGCTAGTGGTCGTTACTTTATTCCGGAGTACTAGCCCTTAAGGAGCTGTTTTAAGTGGAGGGCCGGGTTCCATCCCGGCCAGCGGCGTCGACGGTAGCTGCCTTTGGTCGAGGTGGAACTCGACCTTCCATTGCCCCGGTTTTGACGTGTTGTTAGCCATAAAAAAGCCCCGCGCTAGCTAGGCTAGGCGGGGCTTTTTTTCGTGCCTGCTATCAGAGCTGAGCGACCGGGATGGACGCTGCAGCTTTCTGGTAGGACTCGATTTCATTGAAGTTCATGTAGCGATACACGTCAGCCGCCATGCTGTCGATCTGCGCGGCGTAGCCCATGTACTCTTCAACGGTCGGTAGCTTGCCCAGGATGGACGCAACCGATGCCAGCTCAGCAGAAGCCAGGAAGACGTCAGCGCCATCACCCAAACGGTTCGGGAAGTTCCGTGTGGAGGTGGAGACAACAGTCGACTTGGCAGCTACGCGTGCCTGGTTACCCATGCACAGTGAGCAACCGGGCATTTCCATGCGCGCGCCTGCTTTACCGTAAATGCCGTAGTAGCCTTCTTCGGTCAGCTGATACTGATCCATCTTGGTTGGCGGAGCCAACCATAGACGAGTCGGCAGAGCACCTTTGTTCTTCTCGAGCAGCTTACCAGCGGCGCGGAAGTGACCGATGTTGGTCATGCAAGAACCGATAAAGACTTCGTCGATTTTCTGGCCAGCAACGTCAGACAGCAGACGAGCGTCGTCTGGATCGTTAGGTGCGCACAGAACCGGCTCTTTAACGTCAGCTAGATCGATTTCGATCACAGTTGAGTACTCGGCGTCAGCATCGGCTTTCATCAGCTTAGGATCAGCCAACCATGCTTCCATGGCTTGAGCGCGACGCTCTAGGGTGCGTGGGTCCTGGTAGCCGTTGGCAATCATCCAGCGTAGCAGGACGATGTTGGACTTCAGGTACTCAGCAACCGACTCTTCGCTCAGGTTGATGGTACAACCGGCAGCAGAGCGCTCGGCAGAGGCGTCAGACAGCTCGAACGCTTGCTCGGCAGTCAGATGCTCCAGGCCTTCGATCTCGAGGATACGGCCAGAGAAGATGTTTTTCTTGCCTTTCTTCTCGACGGTCAGGTGACCTTCCTGGATGGCAAAGTAAGGGATCGCATGCACCAGATCACGCAGGGTGATACCGGGCTGCATTTTGCCCTTGAAGCGAACCAGAACGGATTCAGGCATGTCCAGCGGCATAACGCCAGTGGCAGCTGCGAAGGCAACCAGGCCAGAACCGGCAGGGAAGGAAATACCCATCGGGAAGCGGGTGTGCGAGTCACCACCGGTGCCGACTGTGTCGGGCAGCAGCATGCGGTTCAACCAGCTGTGGATAATGCCGTCACCAGGACGCAGCGCAACGCCACCACGGTTGTGGATGAAGTCAGGCAGGGTGTGGTGAGTCGTCACGTCGATTGGCTTGGGGTAAGCCGCAGTGTGACAGAAAGACTGCATGACCAGATCGGCCGAGAAGCCCAGGCAAGCCAAGTCTTTCAGCTCATCGCGGGTCATTGGGCCAGTGGTGTCCTGAGAACCCACGGTGGTCATTTTTGGTTCGCAATAGGTGCCGGGGCGGATGCCTTCGACGCCACACGCCTTGCCGACCATCTTCTGCGCCAAGGTGTAACCCTTGTTGCTTTCAGCAGGTGCTACTGGCATGCGGAAAAGATCAGATGCAGGCATACCCATTTCGGTACGGGCTTTCTCGGTCAGACCACGACCGATGATCAGCGGGATACGGCCGCCAGCGCGTACTTCGTCCAGCAGGACCTGAGTTTTCAGTTCGAAGGTGGTGATGACGTCGTCAGTACCGTGCTTGCAAACTTTGCCTTCGTACGGATAGACGTCGATCACGTCGCCGGTGTTCATTTCGGAGACATCAAACTCGATCGGCAGTGCGCCGGCATCTTCCATGGTGTTGTAGAAGATAGGAGCAATCTTGTTACCGAAGCAGAAGCCGCCAGCGCGCTTGTTAGGTACATTCGGGATGTCGTCACCGAAGAACCACAACACGGAGTTGGTAGCAGACTTACGTGAAGAACCAGTACCCACAACGTCGCCAACATAGGCAACCGGGAAGCCATTGGCTTTCAGCTCTTCGATCTGCTTCAGCGGACCGGTTACGCCTTGTTCCATCGGCTCGATGCCTTCACGTGCCATTTTCAGCATGGCCAGTGCGTGCAGCGGGATGTCAGGGCGTGACCAGGCATCTGGTGCAGGAGAGAGATCGTCGGTGTTGGTTTCGCCAGTTACTTTGAACACGCTCAGGCTGATTTTGTCAGCCAGGGTTGGGCGATTGGTGAACCACTCGCCAGCAGCCCAAGACTGCATAACGGCTTCAGCGTTAGCGTTGCCTTTCTTTGCGCGGTCGGCAACGTCGTGGAACGCATCAAACATCAGCAGGGTGTGCTTCAGTTCTTTAGCTGCAGCGGTGGACAGGTCAGCATCATCCAGCAGCTCTACCAGCGTGGCGATGTTATAGCCGCCCTGCATGGTGCCAAGCAGCTCAACAGCGTGTAGCTTGGTGATCAGCGGCGAGTTAGCTTCGCCCTTGGCGACAGCGGAAAGAAAGCCGGCCTTGACGTAAGCGGCTTCGTCCACGCCTGGTGGGACACGGTTGGTAAGTAGATCAAGCAGGAACTCTTCTTCGCCGGCTGGCGGGTTCTTCAGCAGATCTACCAGACCAGCAGTTTGTTCGGCGTTCAGCGGCTGGGGCACGATGCCCAGGGCGGCGCGCTCTTCAACGTGTTTGCGATAGGCTTCAAGCACAGTTATTACCCTCATCAGTCTGTTCCGCTCGTGGCGGAACTGTCATCCTCTCGGACCCCGGGAAGCACTGAATAAACATCTTGGATAAGGGAGCTATTCAGTGCTTCCCTGCGTGCCGATAATTAAGACTGGTACAAACGCTGGCCCGATTTTGTGGGGGAGCAACCTCGGTAACTGGTGTTGGCAGATACAAAAGGGGTTGCGGGCTAGCGCCTGAAACACAGCCTTTACGGCGGGCTGATTCTACAGGAAGCCGGGTGTAAAGTTAAGTTGCGGATGCACTGTCCAACAAATGAGGCAGTGAGGGCAGAGGCGCATTGGGAATGAGGTGTGGCTGGTTTAGTATGTGTGCTTGCTCAATTCACTTCGTTTGATCCAGAGAGCCCGGATGTCCGATTTGCCCGATTACCGCTGCACCACACCTTGTGTAGGCTTGTGTTCAACAGTCTATGGCGATCTGGTATGCCGAGGTTGCAAGCGTTTTAGTCACGAGGTTATTGATTGGAATCGTTACGATGCACCTGAAAAGGCAGCGGTCTGGCAGCGGCTCGAGCAATTGCTGGAGCAGGTGGTGATAGCGCGGGTTGAGGTGATTTCAGTTGTTGCATTGCGTGCGGCGCTGGAGCGTTTGCAGGTAAAAGTGCCTGCCGATGCATCGCTGGCCTTGCACGTACTGCGGTTGATTCCACGGGTAGAAGAGGGTGGTTTGCCAGCTTGCGGCCTGCGGTTACGTAGCCACTGCGCAACGCTCAGCTTAAAGCAGCTGCGTGACGAGCTCGACAGTGCCTATTTTGAGCTGTCCTGCGCTTACCATGAGCGCCGCATTGAAGCGGTGCGGTAAACGCAGGACCCCGCGCGCTATTTCTCCAGTAGTGATTCGAGGTGGCTTAGGGTGTCGTCGGGCTTCAGAACCAAAACGTCGCTATTGAGTTGATCAAGTACTACTTCGGCGGTGTTGCCGATCAATGCGCCGGCAATGCCTTTACGCCCAACCGTACCGATCACGGTAACGCTGGCCCCAATCTTATTGGCCACAAAGGGAATCAGCGTATCTGCCGGACCTTCGTCTATGTGCAGGCAGTCCTGTGCGACGCCGTACTTGTCGGTGTACTCGCCGGAGGCATCCTGATAGCTGGCAGCGATACTTTCGCGCAGCTGAAAGGTTGGATCGGCAGACGACAGCATGGGAGCGGGGTGGGCGCTGATCAGATGCAGTTGGCCGCTAATCATTTCGCAAATATCCGCTGCATGACTCACGATGGTGTCGTGTAGCACGTGATGCTGATCATCATGGCTGCCAAGATCAATGGCCGCTAGCACGCTGCCTTTGATCCAGCTGTCGCTGTTTTTCACCATCAACACTGGCGCAGGGCAATAGCGTAGTAGTTTCCAGTCTTCTGGTGTCAGTAGCGCTTTTCGCAACGCGCTATCTGGCGTGTGCTGCTTTATTACCAAGCCACAGCCTTCGCGGACGACCGCGCGGTTGATGGTTTCTGTCATGCCGCTGTGCCAGCTTTGGCTGGAGTCGCAGGTGATACCCTCGGCAGTTGCCTGCTCAGTCAGCGTTTGCAGAAGAGGGCCGTAATCCTGACGATTCTCGCACACCAGCAAGTGCAACTCCGATTCAATGAAGCGGGCAATCAGGGATGCACGTTTGAGGGCGACCTGTTCTTTGCGTGTGGGATCGATGACCACAAGAATGCGTTTAACTGCTTGCATGGCGTTTTCCTTATATAGCCTGCGGTAATAGCCGATATCTAACCCCAATGTAGCCGGTTTTTGCTGCGATGGCATTGATCCATGTCTATACAGCCCGCTGATAAGGCGGCCCAAAAAGGTATACTGTGCCGCTTTACCGCTGCCCTGAAGCTATTGCCATGCTGCCAGACGAACTAATTGCGTTTTTACCCTGTGCCACCCCGGATGCTTGGGTCGAGCAAGCGCTTGCACATCCGCAAGAGCTGCTGATTGATCACGCTAATTGTGAGAAAAAAGCCGCATCCACTGCGTTGAATCTGATGTTTCGCTATATCGATAAGCCTGATTTGCTGCAAAAAATGTCTCGGTTGGCGCGCGAAGAGCTGCGCCACTTCGAGCAGGTTCTCGCTCTGATGCTCAAGCGCGGCATCGTTTACCGTGGCTTGTCTGCCAGCCAGTATGCGCAGCGTTTACGTCAGCATGTGCGCACTGTAGAACCGGGCCGTCTGGTAGATACGTTGATTGTCGGCGCCTTTATTGAGGCACGCTCCTGCGAGCGTTTCGCCAAATTGGCGCCACACTTGGACGAAGAGCTGGGTGATTTCTACCGCTCGCTGCTTAAGTCCGAAGCGCGGCACTATCAAGACTATTTGAAGTTGGCGCGCAGTTATGCCGAGGGTTCTATTGACGATCGGATTGCGCTCTTTGCTGAAATTGAAGGGCAGGCGGTGCTGACTGATGATCGCGAGTTTCGTTTTCACAGCGGTGTTGCAGCCTGATAGGCTGCAACCTCGACGCGGTAATGCTGTCTCTGACATAACCGCCTTCATTTCTCAGGGAGTGACTTGATGCACCAGCGCCATGCTCGAATCCACCGCTCAACCTCTGTTGCTCGCGTTATACGCAACTTGCTCGGTACCAGTTTGTTGCTCGGTGCTGCCGGTAGCCTGGCAGCCGGCAACGCTTGCGAGCGCATTGTGGTGACCGGCAACCCGGATTACCCGCCGATCACTTGGGCGCCGGAGCAGGGTGACCAAGCGCTCACCGGTGTGGCGGTGGAGATGTTGCAGGCGGCGTTGGCCGACAGCGGCGTTACGGTTGAGGTGCTGAACATGGGATCGCGCGCCAAGGCGCTGGATGCGGTGGAAAGCGGCCAGATAGATGTGATGGCGGGTCTGTTCATGTCGCGTGATCGACTGGCAAGCATGGATTACGTCTATCCGCCCATCATGCAAGTGCCCAGCGTCTTCTTTGTACGCCGCGGCGCCGCTTTCCCGTATACCGGCTGGCAGGATCTGCGTGGCAAACAGGGCGCCGCGCAGGAAGGCAGCCGCTTTGGTTTGTCTTTCGATACTTATGCCAAGGATAACTTAAAGTTGCAGCGCGAGCCGAGTGGCGAGGCGGCGCTGCGTAAGCTGCTCAATGGCAAGTTGGATTACGTGGTGTTAGAGCGCTATCAAGGTTTGGCACTGGCGCAACAAATGCGCGTGGATGAACAACTAGATACCCTGGAAGGCTCGTTCATTAATGCGCCTTTGTACTTCGCTATCTCACACAATTCAGTCTGTAACTCGCCGGCGCTGCGGTCGGCACTTGCGATAGGCATGCAAGAGCAGGCGCAACGAGGTGAAAGCCGCAGGCTGCTGGACAAGTATCGGGGTATCTGGGCGGCGCCTTTCACACCCGCCGTCGAGCCTGCGACTGAAATCCCGCTCGAGGAATAGGGATAAAAGTAGAACAGTCTGTTTGCTGCTAATCTGTACTGGTCAACTGTATTGTATCTGTCACTGTTGTGGTGCTGATTATCTAGGTTAGCCTGTAACGGCACCCACATGTTGTGGTGATTATGAGTGCCGGGAGGGCAAGCGTCATGACCAGTCTGCTGTACCAGAAAATCGCCAGTCAATTGGCTGAAGACATCCAAAGCGGCGTGTATCAGCCGGGTGAGCGGGTGCCGTCAGTGCGTAAACTGAGTACACAGAAAGGCGTCAGCCATGCGACTGTTTTACAAGCGTATGCCACCTTGGAAGATCAGGGTTTAATTCATGCGCGGCCTCAATCCGGTTATTACGTACACCAAACCCCAGCACTCACTGCGGCGACGCCCGCTATAGCCCAGGTTGAGGCGCCTTACGCGGTTACTCGCAGCAGTATTATTACCGAGATTTTGCGCCAGGCGCGCCGTGATGGCGTGATGCCCTTGGGGGCGGCAGTGCCGTCTAGCGAGTTCTTGCCCCTGCGCGCACTGCATCAGCAGATGAGCAAAGTGACGCGTTTTCATGCGCAGAAAGCCTTCAGCTATACCTTTAGCCCAGGTTACGAGCCGTTACGCCGCCAGGTTGCTATTCGTATGCGTGACGCCGGCGCGGTTATTGATCCAGCTAATGTGGTGATCACCAACGGTTGCGTCGAGGCGTTACAGTTATCGCTGCGGGCAGTAACCAAACCCGGCGACCTGATTGCCACCGAGTCGCCAAGTTATTACGGCTTGGTGCAGTTGTGTGAATTGCTTGAGCTCAAGGTAGTAGAAATTCCATCCGACCCGGATACGGGGCTTAGCCTGGAAACTCTGCAGTCTGCTCTGGATCAGTGGCCTATCAAGGCGCTGGTGTTGACTGCGCGGGCCGGCAACCCGATGGGTGCGACCATGCCTGAGCATCGTCAGCGCAAGCTGGTAGCCATGATGGCGCAGCGCAACTTACCTATCGTCGAAGACGATATCTACGGTGAGTTGATGTTCGATCACGGTCAATCCAAAGCACTCAAAGCCTTTGATTGTTCTGATACGGTGATTTATTGCTCTAGCTTCTCCAAGACGATTTCTCCTGGTTTGCGCACAGGTTGGCTAATTACCAAGCGCTATCAAGAGCAAATTGAGAAGTTGCAGACGTTCACCACACTCTCAGCTTGCAGCGTCAGTCAGATGGCAGTATCGGCCTATCTAGAAAACGGCGGGTATGACCGCCACCTGCGGCATATTCGGCAGGAGTATTGTAAAAATCTCAGTCTATTCCAGCTCGCCGTTCAGCAATTTTTTCCGGAAGGCACGCAGATTACTCGGCCCAAGGGCGGGTTTATCCTGTGGATCAGTTTGCCCGGCGGGGTAAATACTCTGACTTTGTTTAATCGTGCTCTGGAACACAATATTAGTATTTGTCCGGGTGTGGTATTCAGTAACTCGGATCAGTTTAACCACTGCTTGCGGTTGAATTGTGGTATCCCCTGGAACCGAGCAACCGAGCAGGCCGTCATGACACTGGGCGTGTTGGCAAAGCAGTTGCTGCAGGAGTCAGGACTGACTGAGTGGCAGTTAGAAAATGATGATGTTAAAAAAGCTTCTTGATTAATATCATATATTTACTGATTTAAGCTGAAGTGAAATATATAAAAAGGCAGCCTCTTTTGGGCTGCCTTTTTTATTGTGCGCAGAGCTCAGAGCTGAGCAATTGCTGCTTCTTTGGCCTTGAGATGCTGGCGTTTTAGCTGCTGCGACAGATCGATAATCTGCTCACGCATCCATCGGTTAGCGGGGTCCTGATCAGTACTTTCGTGCCAGAACAGGTGAGTCTCGATTGCCGGAACATCTTCAATCGGCAGGACTGTCCAGTGTAGATCGTGACGCTCTGCGAACCGCTCGTGCACTGTCATCACCATGTCGGTTGACTCCAATACCAACGGCGCCATCTGATAATGCTGCGAGCGCATCACGACGCGGCGTTGTATGCCCATCTTACCCAGTGCCAGATCCACATGCCCCAAGCCATTACGGCGACTGGAAATATGGATGTGCGACTGAGCCAGATAGTCGTCCAACGTGATTTTGTCTTTTTTAGCTAGCGGATGGCCCCTGCGCATGACGCACACGTGGCGATCTTCAAATAGCTTAACGTGACGCACCTGGGTATCGGTGTTGAGTGGGGCGTCAATGGCAAAGTCCAGACGGCCAGCTGCCAGTTCTTTGGTGGTTTCCCGGCGCTTAACCAGAAAGCTGTCTATATTGATATTCGGCGCCATGCGGCGGATACGGCCGGCCAAGTGCGGCAGAATGACGGCTTCTGTGAGGTCAGTCATGCTGATGCGATAGGTTTTGGTGGCTTGCTCTGGCAGAAAGCTACGGCTTTCCTGCACAGAGACGCGCAGCAGCTGTAGGGCGCTACGCACCTGGGTGATGATGTTCTGCGCCATAGGCGTAGGCACCATGCCCTGTGCCGTACGCACAAACAGCGGGTCATTGAAGGTTTCACGCAGGCGGGCGAGGGCGTTACTTACCGCGGGCTGAGTGATGCCAACGATTTGTCCTGCGCGTGTGAGGTTTGCTTCTGTATAGATTGCGTCAAACACAATGAACAGATTCAGATCGACCTTACTGAGGTTCATCGCAACTTCCTTACTTAAATGGCTCATGACGAGACAAACAGGTCTGCGGATCGGCCAAGTATATATTGCTTATGAATGTTAATACACGACAAAAATAGGTTAGATAAATCGAGCTATGTCATCTAGCATTTTCAACGTCGATCCCAACCACCAAAGGCAACCATTATGGATTTCGGATATTCCCCCAAAGTTAAAGACCTGCGTGAGCGTGTAGATGCATTCATGCAAGAGCACGTTTTTCCGGCTGAGGCCATCTTTCACGAGCAGGTTAACGAGGGCGATCGCTGGCAGCCTACTGCTATCGTGGAAGAGCTGAAGGTCAAAGCGCGCGCAGCGGGCCTGTGGAACTTGTTTCTGCCTGAGTCCGAGTTGGGTGCTGGTTTGACCAACCTCGAATACGCACCCCTGGCTGAGCTGATGGGCCGCTCTGGTCTGGCATCAGAAGCATTCAACTGCAGCGCTCCAGACACCGGTAACATGGAAACCATCGTTCGCTACGGCAACGATGAGCAGAAAGAACGTTGGGTCAAGCCGTTGCTGGCCGGCGAAATTCGCTCCTGCTTCGGCATGACCGAGCCAGGTGTTGCCTCTTCAGATGCAACCAATATGCAAGCCAATGCCCGTCGCGAAGGCGATGAGTGGGTAATCAACGGTCGTAAGTGGTGGACTTCCGGTGCTTGTGACCCACGTTGCAAGGTCATGATCTTTATGGGTCTGACCAATCCTGATGCCCCGCGGCACCAGCAGCACTCGATGATTCTGGTGCCTATGGACGCTCCTGGCCTGAAAGTGATTCGTCCGCTGCCAGTATTTGGCTACGACGATGCGCCACATGGTCACGCTGAAGTCCTGCTGGAGAACGTGCGCGTTCCTTACGATAGCGTGCTACTGGGTGAAGGTCGTGGTTTTGAAATTGCTCAGGGTCGCCTTGGGCCAGGCCGTATTCACCACTGCATGCGCTCCATCGGCGCAGCAGAGCGCGCTCTGGAATTGATGTGCAAGCGTTCTGTAGAGCGTGAAGCGTTCGGTAAGCGCCTGGCGATGCTGGGTGGCAACATCGACCTGATCGCTGAGTCGCGCATTGAAATCAATCAGGCTCGCTTGTTGACCCTGCACGCGGCTTACATGATGGACACCGCAGGTAACAAGGTTGCCAAGAGCGAGATCGCGCAGATCAAGGTCGTCGCTCCTAATGTGGCCCTGCGCGTAATTGACCGTGCGATTCAAATGCATGGTGGTGCTGGCGTATCGGAAGATACTCCACTGGCGCACATGTATGCGATGCAGCGTACTTTGCGTTTGGCTGACGGCCCGGATGAAGTACACCGCGCGGCTATCGGCAAGCACGAGCTGGGCAAGTACATGGCCCGCTAAGCTAGATGCTTAAACGAAAAACCCGCTCCAGGTGAGCGGGTTTTTTGTGCCTGTAATTTGGGTATTGTAAATACTTACATTACAGACGCAGCAACGCTCACCCGAAAATTTTCCGGATGAAGCGAAGAGGTAGACGTTGCTGTAGCCGAGCGGAGGAGGATGTCCGGCTGGGCGACCGTATTAGCGGGCGCGGTAGGTGATACGACCTTTGGTCAGGTCGTAGGGCGTCAGTTCAACGCGAACCTTGTCACCAGTGAGGATGCGGATGTAGTTTTTACGCATCTTGCCTGAAATGTGGGCAGTCACGACGTGGCCGTTTTCCAGTTCAACACGGAACATGGTGTTCGGCAGCGTGTCGATGATGGTGCCTTCCATTTCAATACTTTCTTCTTTCGCCATTAAGCAATGACCTCTTGGGTTTGTTCGCAGACGGGCGTTTAGAGATTAATACCCGCAAAAAAGGTGAGCAATTGTGCCTGAAAAACTGCCCAAGCGCCAAGTTTGCCGGACTTTTTTTAATAATTGCCGGGTGAGGGGCAGATAGGTGCGGTTTAGGTCAAGCGCACCCAGCGCTGATTGACCAGCATTTCTACGGGGCGGTACTCGGTCTTGTAATTCATCTTGCGGCAGTCTTTGATCCAATATCCCAGATAAACCGCATCCATATCCAGGCTGCGAGTGTGCTCGATCTGCCAAAGGATAGCGAAGCGGCCCAGGCTGCGCTTGTGTTCTTCCGGGTCGAAGAAGGTATAAACCGCCGAAATGCCGTTAGCCATTTTATCGGTCACCGCCACCGCCAGCAGCTTATTGGTAGCGTCGCGGAAAGTGAAGAAACGACAGAAGTGCCAGTCTTTCACTAAAAATGAAGCAAATTGCTCGCGGTTGGGCGGGTACATGTCGCCGTCGGCATGCCGTGCACAGATGTAACGCTGGTATAAGTCATAGATTTCATCACTGGGGAAGGGGCTGATTTCTTCCACCTGCAAATCGCGATTTTTCTTCAGGATGCGCTTTTGCTGCGAGTTTGGCTCAAAGACCGCAACTGGCACGCGGGCGGGAATACAGGCATTACAGTCTCCGCAGTGCGGCCGATAAAGATGATTGCCGCTGCGGCGAAAGCCCATATCCGATAATTCGCTGTAGGTTTCTACGTCCAGCGGTTGTTGTGGATCTAGAAACAGGGTGGTGGCCTGTTTGCCAGGCAGATAGCTGCAGGGATGGGGCTGTGTGGCGTAAAACTTTAATTGAGACAGGTCTGTCATGGTCTGGCTCCCGGCGGAGTGCAATTCAGTATAGGGCCGCCGAGCAGTGCCTTCAAAGGCTGATTTTGTTTGTGCTTAACGCTGTGCTTGCCAGTTTGATGGTGAGTCTGCTGGGCAGAATTGTGCGAGTTGTTGCAGGAAGTCGGCCCGCGACATGCTGCGGGCGCCGAGGCTGAATAAGTGGTCGGTGGGCATTTGGCAGTCAATCAATACAAAGTCGCACTCGCTTAAATGCTCCGCCAAGGTGATAAATGCAATTTTGGACGCGTTAGTGCGGATGCTGAACATCGACTCGCCGAAGAACACCCTGCCCAGCGCCAGGCCATACAGACCGCCCACCAGCTCGCCTGCTTCCCAGACTTCAACCGAATGCGCGTGTCCCTGATGATGCATTCGGGTGTAGGCGGCTTGCATGGCGGGGGTTATCCAGGTCGCATCGGTGTCGCGTCTAGGGGCAGCGCAGGCGGCCATCACTGCAGGAAAATCCTGGTCCAGGGTCACGCTGAAACTAGTCTGGCGCATGACTTTTCGCATGCTGCGGGAGATATGCAGTTCTGATGGTGCGAGTATGGTCCGCGGGTCGGGGCACCACCATAGAATCGGCTGGCCAGCTTCGTACCACGGAAAGATGCCGTTCCGGTAAGCGGACAGCAAGCGCGCTGGCGACAGGTCACCGCCCGCTGCGAGCAACCCATTGGGTGACTTCAGGGCACGCCGTGCGGGCGGGAAATCGGTGCTGCTTGCATCCAGCCAGGTTAGTTGACCCATGAGTTCCTCAGGTGCGTTTCGTCGTTCAAATGGTTTATCAATATTGCCTTATAAGTTATTGTCCTTGATCAAGAAAGACAACCCGTTAGCGGGAACCGATGAGCCTATAACGGGTCATGGTTAACGCTATTATGCTCTGCGGTTGTGAAAAGCATTGGTAGAGACCGTACAATAATCGCCTTAACCACGATGGAAGCGTCCGTTTTGAAGGATACCGTAGCCAAGAAGCACCCCATAGCATGGCAAGAACAGTTGTCGCTGCGACTGCGTGAAGGCGCACTGTTGGCGATGATCGCCCTATGCCTGTACCTGTGTATGGCGCTGTTCACCTATAACGCGGCCGACCCCGGCTGGACCCGCAGTGCGGGACCGGTAACCGTACAGAACGCGGGCGGGCGCATGGGTGCTTGGATCGCGGATGTTTTACTTTTGACGCTTGGCTATCTGGCTTTTCTGTTTCCTCTGATCGTTGGCGTGAAGGTATGGCAGATGTTCCAGCGGCGGCATTTGCCTTTCATCTGGAACGGCTGGTTGTTTACCTGGCGCGTGATTGGATTTTTCCTGACGCTGCTGGCGGGGACCGCGTTAGCTGCATTGCACGGCGCGCCACCTGAGTCTTTTCCGGAAGGGGCGGGTGCCGGTGGTGTTCTAGGTCAGTTACTGCGTGACCTGGCATTTCCTATTCTCAATATGCAGGGCAGCACCTTGCTGTTTCTGACGTTGTTCCTTTTCGGTATCACCGTATTCACCAACCTGTCCTGGTTCCGCGTGATGGACCTGACGGGCCGCATCACCCTGGATTTTCTCGATTTGCTCAAGCGTGCCTGGAACGGCTGGCGCTCGCGCCGAGCTGATGAGCGGGTGCAGGGCGATGCACCGGCGCATCGCCCTGCAAAGGCACCGTCTGCTCGTCAGGAGCCCGCTTTCAGCGCCGACGAGCAGCGCAAAGCAGATGCCTCGCGTGCACAGCGCCAAGAAGCACAAGCTAAATACACCGCTGCGCGCGAAAGTCGTGTGCCGCCAGAGATTGTGCCGCTGGATACCAAACCAGCGGAATCCAGCGTGCGATTGCAGAAAGAGAAGCAGTCCAAGTTGTTTGCCGACAGCGTAGAGCCGGGCTCATTGCCGCCAATCTCGCTGCTTGATCCGGCGAGCAAGAAGACCAAGGGCTTTTCTGCCGAGTCGCTGGAAGGCATGTCGCGCCTGTTGGAAATCAAGCTGAAGGATTTTGGCGTCGATGCGGAAGTCGAGAAAGTACAGCCAGGCCCGGTGATTACCCGCTTTGAGATTCAGCCCGCGGCGGGGGTTAAGGTCAGCAAGATTTCTAACTTGGCTAAAGATTTGGCGCGCTCATTAGCGGTGATCAGTGTGCGCGTCGTTGAGGTGATTCCGGGCAAGACGACGGTAGGTATCGAGATTCCCAACGAAGATCGCGAGATCGTTCGGCTATCTGAGGTGCTGGAAACCCGCGAGTTCGATGATGCCCAATCCCCGGTCACCTTGGCACTAGGGCACGATATTGGCGGTCATCCGGTCATGGCTGATCTGGCCAAGATGCCGCACTTGCTGGTGGCCGGTACTACTGGCTCGGGTAAATCGGTAGGTGTGAACGCCATGTTGCTGAGCATTCTGTTCAAATCCACGCCAGAAGAAGTGCGGCTGATCATGATCGACCCGAAGATGCTGGAGCTGTCGATTTACGAAGGCATTCCGCACTTGTTGGCACCCGTGGTGACAGACATGAAGGAGGCGGCCAATGCGCTGCGCTGGTGTGTCGCCGAGATGGAACGTCGCTATAAGATGATGGCCGCGCTGGGCGTGCGTAATCTGGCGGGCTATAACCGCAAGGTGAAAGATGCCGAGAAATCCGGCACACCGCTGCGTGATCCGCTGTACCGGCGTGAGAGCATGGAAGATGAGGCGCCGGAACTTGAAGCGCTGCCGGTGATCGTAGTGGTAATCGATGAATTTGCCGACATGATGATGATCGTCGGCAAGAAGGTCGAAGAACTGATCGCCCGGATTGCGCAGAAAGCACGTGCTGCCGGTATCCATTTGATTTTGGCCACCCAGCGTCCTTCGGTAGATGTGATCACGGGTCTGATCAAGGCCAATATCCCAACGCGTATGGCGTTCCAGGTATCCAGTAAAATCGATTCGCGCACCATTCTTGACCAAGGTGGCGCCGAGCAGTTGCTGGGCCACGGTGACATGCTCTATATGCCTCCGGGAACCAGTTTGCCGGTGCGTGTACATGGCGCCTTTGTATCGGATGAAGAAGTGCACCGCTTGGTTGAAGAATGGAAAAAGCGCGGCGCGCCAAACTACATCCAGGACATTCTCGACGGCGCCGATGATGGTGCCGGCAGCGCTGGAAGCTACGAAGGCGGCGGTGATGATAGTGAAGAAGATGCGTTGTACGACGAGGCAGTGCGTTACGTTACTGAGAGCCGCCGCGCTTCGATCTCTTCTGTACAGCGCAAATTGAAAATTGGTTATAACCGCGCCGCTCGCATGATTGAGTCTATGGAAATGGCCGGAGTGGTGACCTCAATGAGTACCAACGGTTCGCGTGAGGTGATAGCACCTCCGCCGGTCCGCGATTAACTGGAGATAGATCTTGCCAACTATGTTGAAATCACTGCTGCGTGGCCCGGTTTTGCTGCTGTGCGCTTGCGCGTTAGCGCTGCCGTCAATGGCCGCGGAGAACGACCAGAAGAACGCAGCCAAGCGCTTGAACGAGTTGCTGTCCGCCGCCAACACGATGTCGGCTACCTTTTCGCAAATGACGCTCAGCTCCAACGGGTCCAGTCTGCAGGAAACCACTGGCCAAGTAGCGCTGCAACGCCCTGGCATGTTCCGCTGGCACACCGATGCTCCGCTGGAGCAAGTTTTGGTTTCGAATGGCGAAAAGATCTGGCTGTATGATCCGGACCTGGAGCAGGTCACTATTCAGAAACTCGATCAACGTTTAACGCATACCCCTGCATTGCTGTTGTCGGGCGATGTCAGCGCCCTGGCGGAAAATTTCAGCATCAGCTGGAAAGAGGGCAGCGCAGTCGATGATTTTGTGCTTTCGCCCAAAGCCAGTGACAGCATGTTCGAGACGCTGCGGTTGTCGTTTCGCAACGGCGTGATCAACGATATGCAGTTGAATGACCCCATCGGTCAGCGCACCAATATCCTGTTTCAAGGCGTAAAGCTGAACCAGCCTGTAGATGCCAGCCAGTTCAACTTTACCGTTCCTAACGGGGTTGATGTTATCAGTGAGTAGTGGCGGCCTTTTCGCTGCACCGGCGCCGCAGCAGCCGCTGGCGGCGCGCATGCGACCCAAGAACCTCGACGAATACGCCGGTCAGGCCCATATACTGGGTGCTGGCCGTCCATTGCGTGTGGCGCTGGAACAAGGTGCACTGCATTCGATGATTTTTTGGGGGCCGCCGGGCGTGGGTAAGACTACGCTGGCTCGGCTGATCGCCACCCTGGTTGATGCTCATTTCGAGACCATCTCAGCGGTGTTAGCTGGCGTTAAGGATATCCGCAATGCGGTTGATCTGGCGCGTCAGCAGTTCAGTCTCAATGGCCGCCAAACTATTCTCTTTGTTGATGAAGTGCATCGTTTCAATAAAGCCCAGCAAGATGCTTTTTTGCCCTATGTAGAAGACGGCACACTCTTGTTTATTGGCGCCACGACAGAAAACCCCTCGTTCGAGTTGAACAACGCCTTGCTCTCCAGAGCGCGCGTTTATGTGCTTAAGTCGCTGGATGAAAAAGCGCTGGATGCCTTGCTGGACCGTGCGCTCAGTGACGTCGAGCGAGGGCTTGGGCAGCACCAGCTAAGCCTGGAGCCTCAGGCACGTCGCATCCTGCTCGACGCTGCCGACGGCGACGCCCGCCGTTTGCTGAACTTGCTGGAAATTGCCGCCGACCTGGTCGAAGAGGGTGGCACCATTGAGATGGAGCTGGTCAGCGAGCTTTTGAATGACACGCGTCGTCGTTTCGATAAAGGCGGCGAGGCTTTTTACGATCAGATATCCGCTTTACACAAATCCGTACGCGGCTCCAATCCGGATGCGTCGATTTACTGGTTTGCACGGATGATCGACGGCGGCTGCGATCCGTTATATATCGCCCGCCGCGTCGTGCGTATGGCCAGTGAGGACATCGGCAACGCCGATCCGCGCGCCTTAACGTTGGCGCTGAATGCCTGGGATGTGCAGGAGCGGCTCGGCAGCCCTGAAGGTGAGTTGGCGGTGGCGCAAGCCATCAGTTATCTGGCCTGTGCGCCGAAAAGCAACGCTGTGTACAATGCCTACAACGCGGCCATGCGTGATGTGGCCAGCCAGCCGTCGCACGAGGTGCCGCTGCATTTACGTAACGCGCCCACCAAATTGATGAAAGAACTGGGCTACAGCGAAGGTTATCGCTACGCGCACACCGAACCTGAAGCCTATGCGGCGGGTGAAGACTACTTCCCTGAGGCGCTGGAGCCACGGGAATATTATCAGCCGGTGCCACGCGGGCTTGAATTGAAAATCGGTCAAAAAATGCAGCACCTGCGGCAGCTGGACCATGCCAGCTTAAAGAAAAGAAGGAAGCCGGCAGATGATTAAAATGATGTTAGCGGTAGCCTTTGGCGGTGCGCTCGGCGCTCTGAGCCGCTTTGGCGTGGCGCAGTGGAGCATGCAACATTGGCCCAAAGCCTTTCCGCTACCCACCCTGATCGTCAATCTGTTGGGTTGCTTGTTGATCGGTATACTTTACGGGCTTTGGCTGCAGCGCCCGGAGTTATCACCGTTGTTGCGGCAGACCTTGATGGTCGGCTTTTTAGGTGCTTTCACCACCTTTTCGACTTTTTCGTTGGATACCTTGCGGCTGTTGGAAAACGGCGAAGGGCTGCTGGCTATAACCTATATTTTGCTCAGTGTGTGCATTGGTCTGCTCGCCACCTGGGCCGGTTTGTCGCTGACGCGTTAAGCGTTCGTTCGGCACAAGCTGTTAACTGACTACTGTTGAAGATGATTACCCATGCTTGATTCGAAACTGGTTCGTACCCAATCCCACGTTGTTGCCGAACGTCTGGCAACCCGTGGTTATACCCTTGATCTGCAGCAGCTGGAGTCGCTGGAGTCACGCCGCAAGGACGTGCAAACCCGCACGGAAACCCTGCAGGCTGAGCGCAATAGTCGCTCCAAGTCGATTGGCCAGGCTAAGGCGCGCGGTGAAGATATTCAGCCACTGTTGGCCGATGTCGATCGCATGGGTACCGAACTGAGCGAGGCCAAGCAGCAACTGGACGCGATCCAGCTTGAACTGGATGCCTTGATGATGGGTATTCCCAACCTTCCAGCAGATGATGTGCCGGTGGGTAAGGACGAAGACGACAACGTTGAGATTCGCCGCTGGGGTACGCCACGCGAGTTTGATTTTGATGTGCAGGATCACGTTGCTCTTGGCGAGCAGCACGGTTATCTGGATTTTGAAACAGCGGCCAAGTTGTCCGGGGCACGTTTCGCCATCATGCGCGGACCTATTGCTCGGCTGCATCGTGCGCTCGCGCAGTTCATGCTCGATCTGCATATCAACGAGCACGGCTATGAAGAGGTCTACACGCCTTATCTGGTGCATGCTGACGCATTGCAGGGCACCGGCCAATTGCCCAAGTTCGAAGAGGATCTGTTCAAGATCGTGCGTGGTGAAGATCAACGCGACTTGTATTTGATTCCCACTGCAGAAGTATCGCTGACCAACATCATCAGCCAGAGCATCATTGCAGCGGATCAGCTACCGATCAAGTTCACTGCGCACACGCCTTGCTTCCGCAGTGAAGCAGGCTCTGCCGGCCGCGATACCCGCGGAATGATTCGCCAGCATCAGTTCGACAAGGTCGAGATGGTTCAGGTAGTTCGCCCCGAAGACTCTGACGCCGCACTTGAAGCCTTGACTGGCCATGCCGAAGACGTTTTGCAGCGGCTAGAGCTACCTTACCGTACCTTGGCGTTGTGCACCGGTGATATGGGCTTCAGCGCCGTTAAAACCTACGATCTTGAAGTATGGGTGCCAAGCCAGGGTAAGTACCGCGAGATTTCTTCCTGCTCCAACTGTGGTGACTTCCAGGCGCGTCGTATGCAGGCTCGCTGGCGCAACCCGGAAACCGGTAAGCCTGAGCTGGTGCATACCTTGAATGGCTCTGGCCTGGCCGTAGGCCGCACTCTGGTAGCGATTCTGGAGAACTATCAGCAAGCCGACGGCAGTATCGCCATCCCGACTGCGCTGCGTGGCTACATGGGCGGCATCGAGCGCATTGCCTGATTGCTGTTCATAAGGCGCGCGTCGCTCGCGTGCCTTTGCATCAACAACGCTGAGGCTGCGTGTTTCTCGCTTATGAGGTCGTTGTATGGAATTTCTACCCCTGTTTCACAACCTGCGCGAACGCCGGGTACTGGTTATTGGCGGTGGCGAGATAGCACTGCGTAAGGCGCGGCTGTTGTCCGAAGCAGGCGCCAAACTTGCCGTAGTCGCGCCCGCTATTGAGCCGCAGCTACAGCAGTTGGTGGAGCAGGGTGGTGGCGACTGTCAGCTGCGTGGTTACCACGTTGATGATCTGAACGCTGCGGTGCTGGTGATAGCCGCGACCGATGACGAGGCGCTTAATGCGCAAGTCTCTGCCGACGCGCAGGCGCGCAATATTCCGATCAATGCGGTTGATGCGCCGCATCTGTGTACCGTTATCTTTCCCGCCATTGTGGATCGCTCGCCGCTGGTGATTGCCGTGTCGAGCGGCAGCCATGCACCGGTGTTGGCGCGGCTTACACGTGCGCGCATCGAAACCCTATTTCCTAGCGCTTACGGTCGTTTGGCGCAGCTAGCCAAGCGCTTCCGCCAGCAGGTAAAAGAGACATTTCCGTCGATCAATCAACGTCGGGTGTTCTGGGAGAATATCTTTCAGGGTGACGTGGCGGAACGGGTATTCTCCGGCCGTGACGAAGAGGCCGCAGAACTCCTACTGCAGCAGCTAGGCGATCAGAGCGGCAAGCGCTATCAGGGCGAAGTCTATCTGGTGGGTGCCGGCCCTGGCGATCCGGATTTACTGACCTTTCGTGCTTTGCGCTTGATGCAGCAGGCTGATGTGGTGCTGCACGATCGCTTGGTGGCGCCGGCGATCATTGATTTATGCCGGCGAGACGCAGACCGTATTTACGTTGGCAAGGCGCGGGCAAACCATGCTGTGCCGCAAGAAGAGATCAACCAGCTGCTGGTGCGCCTCGCGAAGGAAGGTAAGCGTGTACTGCGGTTGAAGGGCGGAGATCCCTTCATATTTGGACGTGGTGGCGAAGAAATCGAAGAGTTGGCGGCCAATGGCATACCCTTTCAAGTGGTGCCGGGCATTACCGCCGCCAATGGCTGTTCGGCCTATGCGGGGATTCCTCTCACACACCGTGATTATGCCCAATCAGTACGTTTCGTCACGGGGCATCTGAAAGACGGCTCGACCAATCTGGCCTGGGCCGATCTTGTCGCGCCAGGCCAGACCTTGGTGTTTTACATGGGCTTGGTAGGCTTGACCGAGATATGCAATGGCTTGATTCAACATGGCCGCGCGGCGGCTACACCGGTTGCCTTGGTGCAACAGGGTACCACCAGCAATCAAAAAGTACTGATAGGCACGCTGGAAAGCATGCCGGAGTTGGTCGCGCGCACACCTATTACGCCACCCACGCTGGTTATTGTCGGCGAAGTCGTCAGCCTGCACGATAAACTCAAGTGGTTCTCACCCCAGGCTGAGGTTGTCTCACGCGGAGTACTTTGACTCGGCGATAGGACTAAATGGCCAATTAGCGGACGGACGGCTTACCAAGCTGGCACTGCAAGCGTAATTGAGGCACGGTTTGGTCTTGTGTAACGTTTAAGAGATAAAAACAACATGGTCTCCCTTGCAACGCCCCAACCGACCTCCACGGAACTACCCGCTGAATTGACTCAGGCCGTAGAGGGCTTTTTCAATCGGATTCCTTTTAACCGTCTGCTGGGTATTGAGATAGATACCCTGCGTAGCGATTGTGTGGCTATGAGCTTGCCAATGCGCCCAGATCTGATCGGCAACTTTACCCAAGGCATCTTGCACGGCGGTGCGATTTCCTCGCTGCTGGATGTGTGCGGTGGCGCTATGGCGTTGATTGGCGCATTCGAGCGTCATGCGCACCTCAGCGTGCAAGAACGCATGATTCGTTTGGCCAAGTTGGGGACCATCGACCTGCGCGTCGACTATCTGCGTCCTGGACGGGGCGAGCACTTTATTTGCACCTCTTCGCTGTTGCGCTCGGGCAACAAAGTGGGCGTAGTGCGCTCCGAATTGCACTCCAACGACGGCACCCTGATTGCTGTGGGCACGGGCACCTACCTCTGCGGTTGATTTATACTGCTTTGCCCGTTACGGAGGCACGCTCGGACAGCTCGATCCAGGTGCCGTCCGGATCGCGAATAAAACAAATCCGCGCTGTGCTACCTAAGGTCACCGGTTCGCGACCTGAAGTGGCTCCCGCGCTGAGAGCGCTGGCATAGGTCGCGTCACAGTCAAACACCTGCAAGGTGATGTAACGCAAGCCAGTCGCCGCTAATGGCGCGTCGGCATCTACTGAGCTTGCGCCCGGTACCAGCAGCAAACGGGTATCACCGCAGCTGAGTAAGCCGTCTTCCACGCGCTGCATACCCAGCACGCCGCAATAGAAAGACTCCGTCAGCGCCACGTCTACCACTTTCAGTTGTACAGCTAACCCCCGGATTCCGCGATAACCTTCAGGCACGAGCCGAATGCGGTTGCCATCAGGGTCGGTCAGTAGCTCGGGCCCATTCTGCGTGGGGATGGCGACCAGCAATTCGTCTATGGAGTTGTGTTCAGCGTTAGGCAAAGGGTCGCGCGCATCGTTGAGTTTGAGCACTGCATCGCCTGCTTGATGACGGTGCTGCAAAACGCCGCCGCCCAGCTTCAAACTGTGATCAAACGGCAAGCCCACACGCTCCTGCCAGAACTGCTTTTGGGCTGCGGACTGGTTGCTGAAAAGACCCACGTCATAGAAGGCTTTTGCCAATTGCATGCTCGATGCTCCATTGTTTGATGGAGCACCTTAACCTGCGTGACCAACGCTCAATAGCGCCAATCATTGGCGGAATGGGGCTCTATGGGCGGTGCTGATTGCGTTACTCCGCATGTGATTGGCAAGTCACTTGTGGCTAATCATTCCTGACCTCTATGGTTTCGCTGAGCGCCTTCCAGCGCGGCAACACGTCCTCAGGCGGCGGAGTGAACTCGGTCAGGTCGTCGATGCCTTTTTGGAAGGTAAATACCTGCACAGCAACCAGTGGGCTGAGTGTGCCGCCGGTTTTTGCCAAGCCAAACCAGCCGCGCTCCTGTTCACCTGAATCTGGCTTAGGATCAAGCCGCCAGCCGTCCATGCCGGCCAGGTGCGGACCGATATAGGTGGGTTCCACGAAGTGTTTAAAGGTCCACTTCTGGGCATCGTAGCCGGGGCGGTAGTCGGTATCGTAGGTGCCTGTTTTTGGGTGTGTATCCCAGGGGTCGTTGGCGGAGGCGGTGACGATGCTGAATACCACGTTGGGGGTAGCGGTGAAGCGCAGGCTGTTTTTAACGGAATAGTCCGCTTTGCCGTCATCGGCAATAAAACCGTAGGGGATGCATACACCGCTTTCAGTAGGCACCTCGTAAAGCTCACGTGGCCGAAAACGCGACATCATATCGAGCATAGCTTCTTTACCCTTGCCCTGGGCGTAGGCTGTACGCATAAAAAAAGCGTAAACGCGATTATTACGGTAGATGTAGGCTTCTGCGGGGGCTGAAGCAGAGCCTACGAAGTAGGCATCGGGGATGCCGAGGTCATGGACTGTGGGGAGGGCGATAGCGATTTGCTCTTCAAGCGCCGCTTCCCTTTCCTTCCAGATTTGTACTCCCTCTTTATCATCAGCTACTTCAAGGTCTTTAACTATGCTCCGTGTTGTTTTCAGCTTCTCTTTTAAATAGTCTTGGTGGAGTACGCTTGTTCCTCTCCTGTAACCATAAACGTCATCCAGCATAGACCTATCCACTTCATCGCTGACGTAGATGACCGCGCCTAACTCGCCGTAGGTAGCGTAATCGCCGTCAGCGCCTACCTTTAAACCAAAACCATGCCCGCCACCTTTGGATATTTGCATCGTTCGGTCTGCGTTAAAGGTTGCCCACTCGATATCCTCTTGTACGTCGAATGTCAGGCGGCCCAAGCATTCTCTGCGCGGAGCATCCGCTGCTGCAAATGCAGCGGGAAGCAGCAGACAGAAGGTAACGAGCTTTGCCAGCGTGTTCATACACAGTCCTTGTGAAAAATAGGCGCTCACTGTTTTTTTTCTTTAGCCTCGTAAAGCACCTGCATGCCAGGCAGTGGTCGGAAGCTCTTCATGAAGTGCAATACATCAGCTTCAGCTTGTTCTATCGGTGGTGGTGGCTGGTCATTGGCGTAGGTTTGTAATTTATAGAGCAGTGTGGGCGTGTATTTGCCAGCAACTGCGCCAGCGTTGAGGTTGTACTGCGCATGCGACGAGAGCCGGTCGCCTTCGGGATCGATTGCCTGGAAGCTACGGCCAGTCAAAGTCCCGCGAGTGCTACCGATATCAATCCTGCGTGGGCCGATATTGGTCGCAACCAAGGCGGCTGGGAAAGGGTTGCCCATTAGCCGTTTGGTGAGCATGGGTAGCAGCTCAATGCCATCTGTAGCTGAATTGCTTAGCGTAAGACTATTCAGCACGTAGGGTGTGCTTTTCAGGTGCCAGGAGAACCCCATATAGTAATTTTCAGTGCCGTCATCAGCAATAAAGCCAAACGGCAGACAAACCCCGGGTTCTGTCGGTATCTCGAAGGCCTCGCGGGGGCGAAAACGTGCCAACAGGTCGCGCGCCGCGGGCTCTATCGCCTCAATCGAACTGTCGTATTCTCCGTTCTTGGGGCCAAACTCGAAATGAAAAATCCGGTTGTTACGCCATAACACTGCAACCATCCTGTCTGGGTGCCAGGCGCCGGCAGCATCGGGGATTCCTAGTTCAAAAGCGCGCTCTTTCTCATAGCGTTCATCTGTGGGCAAGGCCGCTATTTGCTTCTCGTAGCCGGCGAGCTCTTCTTCTAGCTCTTCGGTGGGGCGGCCCTCCTCTTCAAAGAAATCGATCACTGACTGAACTATTGTTATTTCAGCGATCATTTCTCTGTATCGCTTGTATTCTGCTTCTAATGCTCTAAGTTCCTTAAGATGTTGATCCCACGCATGCTCATCCGGATCGTAAGACCCTCTTTTCTCACTTATTCGGGTTTGGAGTACTCGTAATTTAGATCTTGTTTCATTGGGAAGCTCAACACCTACTGCGCTATCAAATGCGTTACGTGTAGTTTCAGCGCTAACTCGAATGCGAACAAATTTGTAAATACCATTACCTGGGTCGGTGCCATAATCAAGACTGCGCTTAGCCCAAGGATCGGTCGCTGCATAATCGACGGTATCACCGTAAGGGATCTGAAGTTGCCAAACCGCTGTAGCCGGCATGTCAAATTGTGAGCGGCCCAAACATACAGTACGCCAGTCTTCTGGCGTTTGATACTTGCTGGGAGTTGCTGACTCAGCGATTGCTAGTGCAGGTAGCAGGACAAGAGTGAGAGGTCTATAGCGCATAGGCAGCATCGTCAGTTTCCATGGACCTCTATGGTTTCGCTGAGCGCCTTCCAGCGCGGCAACACCTCCTCTGGCGGGGGAGTGAACTCGGTCAGATCGTCCGTACCTTTCTGAAAGGTAAACACCTGCACGGCAACCAATGGGCTGAGTGTGCCGCCGGTTTTTGCCAAGCCAAACCAGCCGCGCTCTTGTTCACCTGAATCAGGTTTGGGATCGAGCCGCCAGCCGTCCATTCCGGCCAGGTGAGGACCGATATAGGTGGGTTCCACGAAGCGTTTAAAGGTCCACTTCTGGGCATCGTAGCCAGGGCGGTAGTCAGTATCGTAGGTGCCTGTCTTGGGGTGTGTATCCCAAGGATCGTTGGCGGAGGCGGTGACTATGCTGAATACCACGTTGGGGGTAGCGGTGAAACGCAGGCTGTTTTTAACGGAATAGTCCGCTTTGCCGTCATCGGCAATAAAACCGTAGGGTATGCATACACCGCTTTCAGTAGGCACCTCGTAAAGCTCACGTGGCCGAAAACGCGACATCATATCGAGCATAGCTTCTTTACCCTTGCCCTGAGCGTAGGCTGTACGCATAAAAAAAGCGTAAACGCGATTATTACGGTAAATGTAGGCTTCGCCGGGGGCTGAAGCAGAGCCTACAAAGTAGGCGTCGGGGATGCCGAGGTCGTGGACTGTGGGGAGGGCAAGAGAAATTTTTTCTCTGGTTTTCTCGATCTCCTTTCTCCATATGGAAACACTTTCTGGATCGTTGTCCCTTTCAAACTGCTCTACTAATCGCTTTTCAGTCTCCAACTCTCCTTTCAGGTAGTCTTGGTAAAGAATGCTGGTTCCTCTTCTGTAACCATACACGTCATCCAGCATGGACCTATCCACTTCATCGCTGACGTAGATGGCCGCGCCGAACTCACCGTAGGTAGCGTTATCTCCTCGGGCAGCTACCATATCGCTAAAGTCATGCCCCCCTCCTTTGGATATTTGCATCATTCGGTCTGCGTTAAAGGTTGCCCACTCGACATCCTCTTGTACGTCGAATGTCAGGCGGCCCAAGCATTCTTTGCGCGGGGCATCCGCTGCTGCAAATGCGGCGGGTAACAGCAGGCCGACGCTAACGAGCTTTGCCGTTATGTTCATACACAGTCCTTGTAAAAAATAGGCGCTCACTGCTTGTTTTCTGCAGCCTTATAAAGTGTCTGCATGCCAGGCAGTGGTCGGAAGCTTTCCATGAAGTTCAGTACGTCAACTTGGGCTTGTTTCACCGGTGGTGGTAGCAGCTTCGAAACAGAGAAATGCCTGACAGCATCAATATTTTAATAATCGTTTTCATCGCCACTCGGTTGCCAATTGATGTCTTTGTCTGCGTGATAGCCCTGAACCGGATGTGGGGGTGGTCTGTTGCTAGGTTAGGAAAGCGGGCGCTAGGATTATCGAGTAAGCTCCTAAATATTAGATAGTATGCTTGAGACGTCTTTTCATCTTTATTGTATTGAAAGTCACCATCTCTGAAAGTATTTCTTATGGATAGAGCTCCTTTAGCTTCGCCAAGCGAGGCCGCTATTTGATAGTAGTGCATTTCTACGGGGTAGTTTCTGTCAAGTATTTCGTAATAGTTGGCCAGCTCATAGTTAGCACTGGCGAAGTGTTGGTTGGCTGCACACCTTAAGTAAGGTAATCCTTTTGTGTGCTCTTGCTTCTCATAAACATACACCATCCCTATATGGGTCTGTGCGTTTGGGTTGCCGGTGATCGCTGCTTTTTGCAAAAATGACAAGGCATTTTTATCTGACTGAATTACCCCAACACCACGCTGCATCATAACGCTCATATCGTAGTAGCCTAGTGGTACTTCCAGTTCGGCCATGCGAGAGTTGAGGTCAATCGCTTTGTTTGTATCTTTTGCTACACCATTACCGCGTAAGTAAAGCTCGGCCAAGTTATGCATAGCTTTCCAGTGGTCTTTATTTACGGCTTGTTGATACAGCTGGGCGATTTGGGTCCAGTCGGGCAAAAGCTCTTTGCTTCTTGCTCGGGCTTGCTGAAACACAATGTCGGCGCTCTGGTTTAGCGCAGGCGCGGTGTCTATTTCATGTGTGCATTCAAAGCTGGCGACAGCCTCAGAGCAGAGAAATCCCGATAGCACAAGGCTTTTAATAATCGTCTTCATTGCCACTCGGTTGCCAGTTTATATCTTTGTCCGCGTGGTAGCCCTGAATTGGATGTGGAGGCAGGGGGTGGTCCGTTGCTAGATTAGGGAAACGGGCATCTGGTTCGCTAGCGAGCGAATTATATATATCACCGTAGGAATCTGCAGTAGCGTCATTCTTGTCGTAACCAAATTCTCCTTCTCTAAATGTATTTTCTATTACCAAAGCACCTTTTCTTTCGCCAAGTGCAGCAGCTCTCTGATAATAATGCAGTGCGGCAGGATAGTTTCTGTCAAGAATTTCATAATAGGCGGCTAGTTGTAAGTTGGCCTCCGAATAACCTTGTTTCGCAGCGCACCTTAAATAGGGTAACCCTGTTTCATATTCTCGTCTTTCATGGATATAAATAACTCCAACTCTTGTTTGCGCGTTTGGGTTTCCAGTTGCAGCGGCTTTCAATAAAAAAATCATCGCATCTTTATCTGACTGAGTTACCCCGACGCCCCTCTGTACCATCACACTCATGTCGTAGTAGCCTAGCGGCACCTCAAGTTCGACCATGCGGAAATACAGGTCTACGGCCTTATTGGTGTCTTTGTCTACCCCTTTGCCACGCAAATACAGCTCGGCGAGATTGTGCATAGCCTTCCAGTGGTCTTTTTCGGCGGCTTGCTGGTATAGTTCGGCTACGCGCGGCCAGTCCGGTAAGCGGACTTTGCTTGCAGCTCGAGCATGTTGGAACAGGATATCGGCGGTTCCATCCAGAGCGGGGGCTGTATCCTGTTCATGCGCACAATTAAATTCCGATGCCATTGTTGACTCCAGCGTTACAATAAAAAACAAAGCGAAAATTAAATTAATCTGCGGCAGTCGCATAAGGTGTCACCGTATCCCAAAATCTAACCAAGCTGCCCTCTAGTGAAAGCTGTCCTTTTTGTTTGATCCAGTTCTTGTTAAGGGTCCAATCCCAATAGTCATAGTCCACCACAATATTCTCTTTTAACTTCGGCTTTCTTTCACTTATAAGACTGCCAGAATGCATCTCCCACAAACGCTTCCGCCATAGCTTGGTGGCCTTAGGGCTGGGCATCGATATATTTAGTTCTGAATCGCTGAGTAGGCTGCGAGCGTTAATGTTGGCTGAGCCCAGAGTAAAAAACAGATCGTCTACCAGGAGCAATTTGCTGTGCACGTAAATGGGTTTGTATTTTGCGGTGCCTTTTTCCGGACCTAATGTCTCGGTTATGCGCCGGTCTGCCATGCGCTCGCTCTGTTTTTTTGCCGAATTATTGCTATTGCCACCGTTATCACAACTTACCAAGGTGGTTATGATGATTTTCATGCCTTCCGGCGGCAGTAATTCCGGCTCTAGCTCTCGGGCAGCGGCCTTGCGATAGTGTTCGTTGGGATCTAAGGCTACCAGCTCGTCTGCGCGCTCGTCATCGATTTCGAGGTTCTTCATGCGTTCTCGTACCCCACCCAGTTCGAGATCACGGCCGGGCGATGTAGGCTGAGCACTCAGCTCGCGTTCTCGGTAGACCAGTTGGCGCTGATCGTACAGGCGATCACGATGAGCCACGGGCATAAGCTCCTCTTGCCCCAAACTATCGAGCATTTCATAGGAGCTGCTGGAGAAATGGGCGCTCTCTGGGTTATTGGTGACTACAAACAAATGCAAATCACCCAGAGCGCCGGCGGCTTTGCGCGCCGCTGCCGTCTGCTTTAAACGTTCGGCCAGCGGGTTGTAGCGGAAGTACTGGTTTTCTATGTAAGCATATTGATGCACGTTGCTGAGGGCTTTTTCATACACCTCCAGAATGGAGGTTTCAGGGCCTTCTTCCGGCTGGGTACGACAAATTTGCGCTGACTCGCCGCCTTTTTGCAGGTAATCGTTGGGCCTGGTCTTTCTTTGGCTGATCAAAGAGTCTTCATATAAACGCTTAAGCAGTGGGGTGCCACCGTCCCAGGTATTACAGAAGTTGTGGTTGAGATCGAACAAGATGGGCCCTCTGACATGCAAAGACAGATCTTGCCAAGGGCCAAAGCCTGGATCTCGTTTGGCCGCTACATCGTCATACAGATGAGCTGTGGTGTCCCAGTAGTTTCTGTGCATGTTGTGGCCCATGACAAAACCCTGGGCTTTGTCAGGGTGCAGATAATCGGTAACCAGTGTTTTCTGGTGATGACTGGGAAACAGGCTGAGCGCGAGAACTTGCATCCAGGTCAAGTCTACGCCGTCTTTCAGCATAAGCTCTTTGAGAATATTCAGACGGCCACGATGCACACCCAGACCGGTGTCGTCATGGTAAGTAAGCGAGTTTTGCAGACTGAAGTCCCGCGTGCGGAACTCAATATTGTTTGCCTGGCCGCTGTTGACCCAACGAAACCAGCTGCGTGTATAAGCCTGTACAGCAGGATCATGGGCTGTACCGCCAGAATCGAGGCCTTTTGTGTAGCCGCTATCCAGCGCATCTATCTTGTGTTGGATTTTGTTGAGCCTGTCTCGGCTGGCTCGCCGACTAAACTCTTCGTCTGGCCTTAGCTTCGCCTGCGCGCGACGCTCCTCTTCCTGTTCGCGTAATAACTGTTGGCGCTGGCTCTCTCGGCTTTGGCTGTCCACTGGTTGCCCTTCGTTTATACCTGAGCCCAGATGCGTACCGCCGGAGCCTCCGAAGCCTTCACCAATGACCGAATTTTCTGCGACCTGAGCAAGCGGGTTGTTCCAGATGAGTACGCGTACCTCTACGCCCTGCGCCGCTTTGTGTTTTAACAGATCCCCTAAGGGTAGCGAGCTGCCGCCATCTCGCTTGAGGTGCATGGACGGGTCAAATCCCCAACTGATCAAATCAATCGTATGTTGAGCATTTTCGATGCACTCATAAACCTTGGCGAATGCTTCTTCACCACACACCAGCGGAGTCACAATATTACCCGCCGGGCGGGGCGGGCTCAGTGGGTTGTTGAGATGCGCAAACCAGTCCATGGTGACTGTCGCATTGCGGCTTGCGAGGGGTATGGAAATATTCTGGTCTAGGTAGGTCATGCGTAAATCCTTTTACTCTGTGTCCGGTTCTTGACCGGCCAGCGCTTTGCAAAACAAGGCAGAGTCTAATAATGGCTCCAGCGAGGCTGCTTCCGGCGGGTAATCTCGGTAACCCTGGCGCGCTAAAAGCGCTCCTTCGTCTTCATCTTGGGGCTCAGTTTCCTCTTGTACCGTCAAGCTGAAACGATGCCCATTTACGGTTTCTATTGTGTATGTCTTGGTTCCCGGGAGGTGCGTAAAGCTCACATTGCCCTGGGTGTCGGAAAAGTCTTTTTGAAACAAACTGCCATCAGCGAACAACTGATACGGCTCATCCGCATAGCCAGGCTGGCCAGGTAGTGGTGCTAGACAGATGGTCAACTCATTCGAGGGATCCTCCTTCAGACTGGCAGCAGCCTGCTCTAACAAACTTCCTGCTGCATCGCTATCTGCAAGGCCGGGAAGCCCTGGCAGTTTGATCGCCAGACCACTACCGCTGCCCGGTCCGCCACCAGAATTAATCTTCAACATCGCTCCCCCCAGGCTAATGCCACTAGGGTCAAGCTTCAGGAAGGAGCCGCCACCCTTGGCGGTTAGCTCCATGCCAGCATCTATTACAACTTTGTCACCGGCGTAATAATGAATTTCATTGCCGGCTTGGGTTAGCTGCGCAGTGCCGATTTTGATGTGCTGGCTAGTGCCGACGGTGAGGTGGTCGTTAGCTTTGATTTCGCTTTTGCGGTCGGCGTGTGTGGTGTGGTGTTCTTCGGCTTTGAACTCGCTGTAGCTGTTGGCCTCGACGGTGTCATGGCGTTCGTTGCCGACGCGGATGGTCTGGTTGTTCTCTATGTTTTCGTCCCAGTCCTTTTGCGCGTGCAGGTAGATCTGCTCTTCGCCCTTTTTGTCCTCGATGCGCAGTTCGTTGTAGCCACCGCCGCCGGGGCTGCTGAGGGTTTTGAATACGCTGCGGGTTTTGTGCGCGGGGAGCTCGTACGGGACTTCGTGTTCTTTGTGGTACAGGCAACCGGTGACCAGGGGTTGGTCGGGATCGGCTTCTAGGAAGGTAATGAGCACTTCCATACCGACCCTCGGGATGGCGATGCCGCCGTAGCGGTCGCCGGCCCAGCTGGAGGCGACACGGAGCCAGCAACTGGTTTTGTCGTCGGCTTGGCCTTCGCGGTCCCAGTGGAATTGCACTTTGATTCGGCCGTACTGATCGCAGTGAATCTCTTCACCCTGCGGGCCGGTGACCACGGCGCTTTGGCTGCCGAGGACCTTGGGCTTTTTGTGGTTGAGTTGCGGGCGCCAGATGATCTGCCAGGGCGTGGCCTTGAAGTGGTTGCGGTAGCCTTGGGTGAAGCCATCACTTTCTTTGGTATCGCTGGTAACGCCTTCTTCGAGTACTTGTGGCTGTTTGCCTTCGTGCTGTATTTCGGTCAGTAGCCAGAGGTCATTCCAGTCACCCCTTGGGTGGCCGGTGAGCGGCATGAAGTAACCGCTGCGCAGTTGCGGCTGGTCGCTGCTGCCGTCGGCCAGTTGCTGTTCGGCGCGGTGGCGCTCTAGTTGGATCTGGCTGAGCTGTTTGCCGCGCTCGCGGTCGGTGAAACGGCCGGGGTAGTCGTAGTCTTCCAGATCAGGTTCTGGCTTCTGGTCTTCTTCTGCTGCGTTCTGGCTGGTATGGGCTGCTTCCATCAGCAATCGTGGCTTTTCAAAGTCATAGTCACGGCGCGTGACGCGGCTGGGCCGGGTTTCTACCCGTAGGCCGAAGCGTTTGACCACCGGTTGATCGGCAACCAGGCCGGTGCCCTGGCTGTAGCCAGTTTTTTGTAGCTGCGGGAAGGTGGTTTGGTCGTCGCCGAAGACGATGATGTGACCTGTTTGGCTGTGTTCAAAGTGGTAGTGAATGCCTTCTTCTTCACATAGGCGCTGGATAAAGTGCAGGTCGGTCTCGTCGTACTGGGTGCAGTAATCGCGTTCAGGGTAAGTGGCGTTGAGTTGAAAACGGTAGGCGTCGCCCTGAATGCCGTGTTCTTCCAGCAGGCGGCTGATGATCTGTTGCACGCTGAGGTGCTGGAAGATGCGTTGATTGGTTCTGTGCGCCAAATAGCTAAGCTGGGGGCGCAGGCAGAGGTGGTAGCGGGTGAGGCGTTTGCC
>Ga0207889_1000073_pt1 | contig 74269 bp, 56 predicted proteins | sample LinPmetageLP47_FD_184058 | JGI IMG/M metagenome (GOLD analysis project Ga0207889, IMG submission 184058) | Marine viral communities from the Pacific Ocean - LP-47 (SPAdes) | ecosystem: Environmental > Aquatic > Marine > Oceanic | place: Pacific Ocean | collected 2011-06-12 | reverse complement strand
GGGCCAACATGCGCTTTGGCACGCGTTAGCTATATGACAAGCACTCGCGCCAAAGCGCACGACAAACGATAACTCAGTGGACCAGTCTTACGCCGCGATCTGGCCCCTTTTTACTCTGCGATTGACACAAAGCCCATATCAGCGATGGATTGACCGTCCGAGAGGCCGCAGCGCGCCTCAAAATCAGCAAAACAAGCCTCTACAATGCCCTCAGAGGTCAGAAACCCGACTGAAACCGCGAATGTTCCCGTAAAGTTCGCACGAGCCGGACGATAACGTCACTTTTATGCAGTGACCCCTCATACCCGCGCCAGCCTTTGCGTCTTCCTTGGCCACCCGGAACACTGTGTGCTTGTCGCTGTAAAAGGCGACGGGGCGACCGTGTTCGAGCAGATAGCTTTCTAGTGCTTCGAAATAGCTGAACGTACTCTCTGACCTCACGAACCTCAGTTCCATCAGCGTACTGGTGGCATCGTCGATAAAGACGAGCAGGGTGCAAGGGCCAGCACGATCCTCAAACCAACGATGATCCGAGCCGTCGATCTGGATCAACTCGCCGAAACATTCCCGGCGTAGACGCGGCTGGTGAAACCGACGGCGCTGCTTGCGCGAAAGCCAGATACCATCTTCAACCATCCACTTGCGAAGCGTCTCGCGAGAGACTTTGAAGCCATGATATTCCGCCAGCATCTCAGCGGCAAGCGTCGGCCCAAAATCCGGGTAGTTCTCCTTGATCAGGCTCAGCGCATAGTCCCGTTTGGCCTGATGGATCAGGTTGTTCGGCGACTTCCCACGCGCTTTATGCCGGATCGCAGGTGCACCATCCTGACGATACCGCTTCAGCAATCTGAAAATCTGTCGACGCGTCAGGTCCAGCATGTTGGCCGCGTTGTCGACGCTCAACCGACCATCATCGACCTGCGCCAAAACCTCCACACGGTTCAACTCGCGCTCGCTCATCATCACCCATCCCATATCCGCTCATCCTCACATCGTTTGCGAGGAGAGTGACACTTCTGCTTTGCTCTGGGGTGACATTATCGCTTTGCGCGTACAGTTCCTTTTTGCATAATGAAGTTTATGTTAAATACTTTGCGATATCGATCTCCGAATACTATTTTCTCAACCATACCTGCCGACAAGCGGAAGCGTAAAACATTTCGCTGTGATCCTCCATCGAACTGAGAAAACGATCTATATATAAACAACTCCCAGAGCTAACGAAATTAACATCGGACCTTCTTTGGCCAACGCAGAAAACAGTCAAAGTCAAGTATCGTTGGCAAGAAGCTATTTTCTTTCAAAACCGTATCTAATTCCCTCACCACGAAGCTCAAGAACACGTGCGCCTTCGTCGGTCATGGGGTTGGGAAGCATTTCTATTTTTGTCTGGGCTGGTTCTGCAACATGACTGACATAAGCGATCTTGTATTGAACGCCACTGCGCACGCGAGCCGCCAAGCGCGCTGCCCTCACTTCAGTTTCCCCGATTTCAAAAGATTGAGGGTCATCCACACTTGCTTTGACCTCAATCTGCCAGATCTGGTTCCTGTAGGAGACCTCAAAATCATAACCGAGCCCATCGTTCCCATCGCGACCAGTGATCAAGGCTCCGTTTTCCGAAACCCATGCCGAGTCGATATCCTGTTTGTTGAGGATACGCTTCAGCCAATGGTATACGACCATCTCGCCCAACCGACCGATCAGTTCAGTCTTTTCCTCAGGGACGCGAGGGCGGCGCCCCTTCTTTTTTCCGCTGTTCCGGTCGCGTCCAGGCTTGGGCGTATCGTTATCTTGCTGAGCCTTTTCCAAATCAGCAGACGAGCTTAAAGCGCTGCCTAGCACCTCCGTTGAAAGAGACTGCAGCAGTTCGTCTGACAGAGCAAAAAGATCGACCTCCGTCGGATCAATCAGTTTCCCGTTAAATTCAACTAGGCGCGCCTCGCGCTTGCGCTCTTCCTTCGCTTCCCGAGCCTTAACGCTCTCGTCTTTAACGTCATCCTCGGAAAGCTTAAGCACGTTGAGGTCAAGTGAGTGGTGCATACCGACAGGCCAAAGATCCAGAATCTGAAGCCACTTTGCAGCCGAAGTGTCATCAAGCATGCGAAAATCCAACACGCCAATACTATCCAGTCGTTTACTGAGATCATCGATTCCGTCTTTCTTGATCAAAGTGTCAGAGCGCCTCTCGGGTTGGAATTTTGCGCACCAAGCCCGAAGAATTGGCAGCGCCCTCTGAATCAAGTCAGAAAGGAATTTCCGGTTATGGTCACGCACCTGTACGAGGGTTGAAGGCATCGTAACCTGATCACTTAGCGAAGGCGCACCTTGAAGGTGGAGCCACGCGTTCACCAATGCTTCCATCGCCGAGTCCGCAGGCTCTTTGAACCGAAGAAGCCAAGCCGGATCTGGTTTCAGTGTGCGAATAGCGTCTCGGGTCACTGCGTAGCCATCCGCGGGCTGCATTAAGTTCAGCTTTTCTGCATACGCCGAAAGCAGGCACTCCGTAATTTCGATCTCACGCTGCCGCAAGAAATTCTCAAGACACCAGTTGTGTTGCTCGGGATACGTCTCGGGTTCTAAGCCAACAGCAATTAAGCTCTTATTGAACTCAGCGAAATCAAGACCAAGGCCTTCTCGGAAATCTCCCGGGCCTAACGCAGTGCGGCAGACTACCAAAAATTCACTGACATCAATAGAGGATGGCGGCAGCAATTCTGTCAGTGTCGCCCGCAGTAGCCCTTCATCCTTAAACGTGTGATCGAACTCCTTATCAAACGCATCGACCACAGAATGGTCCGCAACATGGTAGAGAACTGCACGTATCCAAGGGGCCTGGCGTTCGAGGCCGGCATTCAGCGTAGTTGTTGCAGCCGTCGTCGAAGAGGAAGAAAGCTGCAGAAGTTCGGCCATGAGTCGGACATCTATTTCTGGATATCCTTGCATATCGACAAGTGGAACGTCACGGCTGATGTGGGCTAGGAGTAACCTGAGATGCGGAGCGAGTGCACGCTGACCCAGGGCCTCACAGATCGCAGGTACACACCGATCAACGAGAGCCCAGTTCCACTCCTCTCCACTCCCCACTAGAATAACGGGCTGCCCATTTTCAGCAGTCAGATTAAAGGCCTGAGAGGCTATCTGTCGCGGCGAAATGCCGATGCCGTCAACGACGAAGCCTAGCGTAAAAGCTTTTGCTAGACTTATTCGTTCGAGTTTCGCCAATAGTTCAGAGCGATCGGATGGAAGGCGCTGCGCATCGGTACCAATGAGGGCTTCAATTGCGACTGCCAGCATAGGCCGAAAGACTGGGCAAACCTCGAGGATCGGCGTCTTTTCCGCGTCATCGATAGATTTTCCATCAGCACGAAGGGTGTAGTCGACATGGGACATACGCCTGATACGCGCACCGTAGAACGTCTCGAAGAGCTCTCCAGTTCGTCCCGGCTCGCTCTCCTTCAATTGAAAGAATGCCTGTCCACTGGCGGCTAGGAGACCCGCATCGCTTTCCCTTTCGGTGTCGCAGATATATACGATTTCGCCCTGATCAACCATGTTCACAGATACTCTGCGGTTCTGCTTTTGAACTAAGATCTCCACAGGAAGTACTGCTTCACACGGATCTTGAGCGCCATCTTCTACGTGCGCGAGGAACTGCCTCCATGTTCGAAAATAAAGGTTAAGTAGTCGTGGTCTGAAATGATCGTCAAATCCCTCATTGCTGAATTGCTCTGCGAGGAAAGCAAGTTGATCAGCCAGAGTGTCAGGGTCGCCGAGAATGCGAAGGCCCGCTCGTTCCCTTAATTTTTGGAAGAGGTCGTTCGCTGACCGCTCAAGTATTCTCCTGACCTCGCGAACTGGCCTCGGAAGGTATGACAAAAATCGTTCGCCGTCGGCATCGTTCAACCAGACGTCAGACGGCGTAGCCGCTAATTGGCCAAGGTCAGAGGACCCAAAATCTTCAACTGGAAACCAGTGTGACGAGCGTAGGAACGCTGCAAGCGGTGTGGGCCAGTTTCGACGATCCGCCCAACGCGAAAAGTGATGGTGAACTTCAAGCTCCCAAGCTCCCTTCGATGTTTTCGACAACCAATCAAGGATCAGTCGAGCGTACAGAGTCTTGCACGCAGGCGAAAAGGAATCCACGTCAGCTTGTCCAGGCAGCCAGTGAATTTCGCCATCGATTACGTATACTGTGGTAGATGGAAGATTAAGGAGCGACGGATCCGAAGACCTGATGCTCTCCCGCCAAACATCGCCGAATGCTTGCGGCATCCCATAGTCTTCAACAAAGGAAAAGCTGCTGATCTCACTTGCTTGGAACCGGTTTTTCTTCGATGATTTTCGTTCGAGCCTAATGCCACTTTCAACCCCAAGCTCGGTCAAAAACTCCACCCAATCTTCGATCTGCTTGCTCCGAAAAGCGAGATGATCAGGTGCTGCCAGTCGGCGAGAGGACAAAGCATCCAGGTCGGGAATATTCGACGGAGCGGCTTCAAGGAAACTCTGAAGCAGCACCCCCGAGGTCCGGCTGGGCCATTTATCCGAGAACACAGCTTCTCTCGCCTCGATGTATCGACCGTCGAGTGTCGGCACCCGAAACCGGTGTTGAGGCTGCAATCGAAAAGAACGGTTGGCTGCGCGGGGCTGCCGCCACAAATGAAACGCCCAACGCAAACCACCCTTCAGAACTTCTTTATTTCGCTCATTTCGCAGCGTTCTAGAAAGATGCGCGAGTATTGCTTCGCGATCAAACTCCTCTACGAGTCTATGCTTTTCTAGATAAGCACGTGTCCCGGACAGTGCCCCGTGCCAAGGATAGGCGCTCGATAAGAAACCGAAGCGCTCAGAAAGTTTCTTTGGCGGATCGATTTCTAGGTCTTGATCCGTATCTGACCTGCGCGGGTCGGGAGGAGAAAATATTGCAGTCTCCAGATTGCGACGCCTGCGCGACGGCCGCGAACTCCTTTCTGCTTCGGGTGCTGGCGACATGGCTGCGTGAAGTTGCCCGTCGTCTCCGACCAGCACAGAAAGCCCCGCCAAGAGACTACCATCACTTCCCATGAAATCTGGGATTTGTAAGAAAAACTCTTGCCAACTGGCCTTGGCTGTCCGGCTGTTTTTGTGGAGCCTTTTAGCCACGCTTTCAACAAGCCGCGCTCGTTCTTTTCCATCAGGTTCCCCAGCATAGCCTTCAGAATAGCTTGAGAGATAGTTATCCAAACGATCTTGCCGAGAAGCCATCGAGTTCCAGATCGGCCAAACACCAAGAGCAGCCGCGAAGTGCGCCGCCTCTTTAGCAGAGAATGTACTGTCGCAGTCGGGCCATAAACGCGAAAATTTCGGCGGCTTCCATGTCAAGACAGGGCCAAGGGCCCCAGATTCCGCACACGGAACAATAGGAGCGTCATCAAATGCCTCACATCCAAAGACTTCTGCCACTTTGAACGCAACAACTTCCGCCAGATTTTCGTCGGTCTCCAGGCTCCCAACCTTCTCCCAGCACATGAAGTCTGCAACAGCTGCAGAGCGTTCATCATCTGTAAGCCAGTCTGAGACCATACCAGCCGGATCCATGACGATCTGATATACCGCCTCAGACACCAGACCTGTGGCCTCTTCCAATAACACGGCGTTCAACCGGTTCCGTGCGTTCAGGTGTTTCCGGTTCGACGAAGGGAAGAAACTGCCATGCAGGTATCCTTGAAACGGAGCTTCGGCCTGCTCGCCCATCGGCAGATAAGTGTAAAGCCGCGATGTTTCGACCGGGGCATCAAGCCGGACCGCAATCGCAACATCACCGGCACCAGTCCACCTTTTCCAATGTTCGTTCAGTTCCTTTTGGGAAATTGCCTCCGCAATGGCTTCCTTCATGACACGCTCTGCAACGGCTCGTCGCGCGACGAGTAGGTTCCCCGCATCTCCAAGGCTCACTCGGGAAAGGGCAATATTCCCTATCTCTTTTGTTTCGTCTGAGCGTATGAACAAAAATTCAGTTTCGGTTTCCCCATCCACGCCTAAAATCCGAAACTTCAATGATCGGACACGATCCAGGAATAGGAGCATTGGAACCTGCTGAACACGAAGTTCCTCGATTTCTCGCCTTACCGCGTTCTGAGCGGCCGCATTACGTAGTGGAAGCTCAATAAGAGTTGAGAAATTATCCCTAGCATAAGCGCAAACTACGTCATTTTGCTTATCCAGCCATACTGGGATATGGAAAATTGGCAGGTCTCGTGTCGCTAGTTCACGATGGCGCAGATCATCGATAAGAGTTTGGTAATCCGTCGCACCGGCGAAGCCAAAACAGAAACCGGAAAAAGAGTCTTGTCGCGGAGCGTCAGTCTGTTGCGAATAAACCCTCGGGATGTCTGTGATCTGCACGACACTCCGAAAGCCGAGACCCTTGTTTCCGATCGACTCACCTAATGGCTTCCGCGAGAGGCCGATGTTGCAGAGATCCTTCACATTATCTGAGGTGAACGCCCGGCCAGTGTTGGCCACGAACAGAGTGCCTTCAGCCTCACAACGTAAATCAAGCGTTATCTCGATTCGACCATCACGTGACTTTACCGGATGAGCATCGTAGGCGTTTTGAATTAGTTCGATTAGAAAGCGGTCGCGATAGTCCGAAGCAACGTTGGCCGTCAGGCTTGCATTGCTTTTGTAGACCTCGTCCAAGTACTCGCCGTTATCGCCGATGGTTCCCCGAAAGCCGCGGATTTTGTCGGTCGCTAGCGTCTCAATCATGGATCGATGCGGAGCCAGCGCTGCGCCTTCCATTTGGTCTTTGGGCGGCTCGACCGCAGGCGAGTGGTGGGGCATAATCTTAGACCTCTGTTGACGTCTTGACACACTCGTTTGGCACAGCGGCCTGACGGTCAAGAGTTACAATCCACGGCTCTCCTGAAGACCGGGAAAAATTTCCTTCATCTGCACCAAGCATCGGAACCCGCTTGGCGCGCCATCGCCACCTCGGCGAACCGTTCCGTCAACTCATGGTTCCCAATTCGGACAGCGTAAACTTCCTTGCGCGTCGCGGTGTGCGTATCGCTTTTGAAAATCGCTGCCACGGGAACGACAGCCTCCGCCGTTTCATAGGCAAAAAATTCGGGTAAGTCAGGATCGTGAGGTTCCCACCACAACGACCCCACCTTCTTGCGACTAGCCAACTTACGCTTTGTCAACTCGGCTTGGACAGCTGAATGCAATCGGGACGCATCCGCATGCTCTGGGTCGCGCGCCAAAACCCGATTTGCATTTGCCATCCGATCCTTAAGCGTTTTCAGCGATTCATGGGGCAATTCGGACACTATTTTCTCAATATTCATCTGTTCTCATTTCTCTTAAGGCACAATGTGTCCACAAATTACTGCATCTGAACCGTAGCCAAAATTTGCTACAGAACCCATCCGTTGTCTGCCGACTTTGCATCTGCCAAACAATTCCCGGGGGTCAGTCCCCAACGAGATCAACAGCCTCTAACTGTGCGGGCTCAGGATCGTCTTCACGACGCGTTTGGTGCCGACGATGGGGTTATTTAAGCTGATCGTTGCGGGTAGATCCACACGGAAGGTGACCGATTGGGCGTCCACATGCTGATGGGTGACGACGTCATTGCGTCGCAAAACCTCGATGGCCGGATCCACCATGTCATACCCACGGACGAAGTTCACATTGAAGGTAGTCGTGAACGGTGCCTCGTTGACCATCGTAGCATGCTCGTATCCGATGCCCGACTCCGCGCCGTATACAGAAACGTGCGTTAGGAACTCGTCGACCAAGCCGCTAGCGCCGGTGGCGTTGAGTCGATCAAGAATGCTCTCCACCAAGGAAGGGATCGACAGAGCAGGCGCAGTGATATCTGCTTGGCACAAACCGATGCTTACGAGGAGCAGGCGCGCTTCCCCAGTAGCGTCATCACTTGCAAGGATGGGTTCGATTTGGTGAACGCCATGGATGGCGTGACTTGAGGTGGTGCGTGTAGTGGTTTTTATCTCTATCCCGGTGCCTTCCCACGTGAAGTCCCTTGCTGATCGGCGCCAACCATCCCAAGCCTGAACTATTGGTCCGACCTGAGGGTCGGCCGCGCGACGACAGAGAGCGTCTAGTAGGAGCAGTTCGCCGACGAGTCCGAGGATCGCGTTCTCGGATATCTCCATGCGCTTAATAGCGAATTGGATTAACGGCTCGGTGATCGCAAAGGCGCGCTCCAAATTTGCATCAGCCTTCTCGCGCAGCAATTCAGCGGCAATAAATGCACCGACTTGGTCGAAATGCCCCAACGCGGGCAAGCAAATACGGTTTGCGCTCAGCGGAGGCAGGGTATCACGGTGCCAGGAGTGGTAGTGCATTGCAGTCTTTACTGTGCCGGTCCGGGGACTTAACTCAACGCCTGCAAGGAACAGTTCCAAGTGACCGCGACTATTCCGAGCGATCCCGACCACCTTCGCATCTGTCAACCAAGTAATGGAACGGTCATCTCCAATTGTGCCCGCTTGAACGGCGTTAATCTGCTTCAGAATTGCTTCGTAGCTAGTCATGAGATTTCCTTCTTAACGATGGTCGCCCCGGCACGAGTGGCCGAAAACTGCTCCGGGCCTCCCGCAGGGAGGCAGACTCCAACTGCGACTGTGGGATGCTCGTCGTCAGGATGTTGATTGACATAGAAGAGAATTTGACCGTCGGTGCCGCTGGGTCGCCACCCCGTGCTGCCGCTTGATGGCACGTCGGCAGAACGGTGGTAGTAGTCGAAGTAGATGTCACCGCGATACTGGCTCGGGCCGGCGTTGGGGTCACTTGCACCCCATGTGGTCTTGAGTTCACCTCCGGCCACCCTCTTTGTGGTAGCACGTATGTCAAATGGAAGCTGTGCCAGCGGCCCTTTGGATACCGTAGCACCATCTCCGTAACGGATGCCGATCCAGAAACGTGGTCGCTCAGCGTTCTTGCCCCTGAGATCGGCGTAGGACCATAGATCGCCGGGCTGACCGGTGACAAATAGGCCCGTGATCGACCGAGTTAGGCTGGCCGACCAAAATCGAAGGTAGGCGGCGATAGAATAGGGACAAGCTCGCCTCGGCTGGTCTCCCTTTCCATGCCTCATTGGCGGGCGATAGAAGGGTGAATCCGTCAGTGGGGCGACTGCGTTTGCTCGAGCTTCGACACCACTCCAGAAGTCCGCATGAAACCCCTCGCTTCCGGGTTGGTAGTCCGCGAAAGTGAGGCTGTCCAAAAGTTCGGCGGCCTCGGTCAGTTCGAGTGGAACATCTAGGATCCGGCCCCGCAGCACATTGGCGACAGTGAGATCGCTACATGGCCGATCGAAAAGTCTAGCCACGATGTCTGCATTGGGATCCGCCCGCCGGCTGTCATTGATGACCGTAACGAAGGGGCGTGCCCCTGGTGATAGTGGTAGGTTGCCCACGCCTGCGATCTTGCCAGTGGCTTCAAAATTGAGCCCCTGCAAGACGGTAGGTTTAGGGGCGTTGCTCATCATGCGCTCGGTGATGGCATTTCGAACCGCTTCGTCGACATCATGATAAGCACGGAAGAGGGAGAGTTGGTCGTTGGAGGCGAAGACGCGGCACAACTCAATATATGGCCCACGGTAGCCAAACCAGCGCTGCATCTGCATTTGGGTGTCGGCCAGCGGGTTGGCCGATGAACGCTGAAACAACGCAGTGGTCATCCCTTCCAGCGTTAGTCCACGGGCCATCACATTCCCTGAGACGAAGATCGTACAGAGGTCGCGGGCTGCTTTCCATTTCCCGGTGTTTACATCGTAGCTAGGTTCGTAAGCAGGGCGATCGTCGGCGTTAGGGTCACTGTTGACCACTGCGACCCTCGTTCCAGGGATCACCTCCCCAATTAGTAGGTCTTCGATCGTCTGCCAGTCCGGGAAATTCGTCGGAGGCAGGACGTCGAACTCCTCTTCGATTACTCTGGCGGAGGCGCGATACTTTTCAAGCCATTGTTTCCAAGGGGCTGGGTCCGCCAGCAGTTGTTTCACCAGGGCGTGGGGAAGCCTGGCATCTCCGGCATCAAGCATATCTCGAGCAGCCGCTCGATCCTGAATTCCCGCCCAGATCAGGAGGTCCTCAGCGCCTTGGAAGTGGTGCTGGATTGCCGCAGAAGGATGATACAGCATCGAGTGCGGCGAACCTACGTTGGCAAGGACTTCTTCTTTGGTGTCAAACTGCTTTGCAAGCGCTGACACTGGGCCGAGCCTGTCAGAGCGGTAAAAGCGAATAGCGCCCGCCACCAAGAAAGCTCGGACTGCGTCGGCGAGGTCCTGCTGCACGGAGTTGGTTGTGGGCACGCAAAGTTTGGCTGCTTCCGCGCGGCGATAGAAAACCTCACCGCCAGTGTAGCAAGAACGGATCCCAGCCGCCTCGGGGTAAGTTGATGAGCGAGGGGCATTGAGATTGGAGGGGTCGGTGGTATCTACTGGATGGCCGACGTCAAGTGGCGTGCGAAGGGAGATGAGGAAGTCTCGTGGCGCCAGGGGGTTGTGATCCTCCTGAAGGAGGTTGGCCTGGGGGGTCGCCGTGTACGCGATGTAGGTCGAGAAGAGATTTTCAGGCGAACCTTGTGGAGGATCCCAGAGGTTGGCGATCGCACGCGGAATCTGCTTCAGGTTGCCGTAAATTGGGTCTTGCGAGGACTCAACGACCGCATCGAGGATCGAGCCATCGTCGGCCTCATCGTCAAGCACGAGCATGCGGACGGGGCGCCCAAGCTCCTTAACTTCTTTAAAAACGTTGTCTCGGAGGCTCGCTGCCAAGGCATGCAAATGGTTAGTCTGCTTCATTGCCACGATGATAAGAGGTTTGCCCTGGCTCAACTTTCGCCGAACCGCTGCCGACGACAAACGGTAGGTGGTTGTCAGCGGATGGGTCTGTTCTGACAGAGCGATGCCAGTCTTAGGACACAGCAGGCGGCGGTTTAGCTTCTGTGTGTTTTCCTCGCCAGAGTCCAATTGCTGCACCAGCCTCTCATAGGTCTGGCGCCACAAGGAAAGGCGTGTTCCAGCGAGTACAACGATGACGTCGATGCCGTGGTCGATGGCCAAGGCTGAGACACCCAGCATTGAAGCGGTCTTGCCAGACTGGACCGAACCCATGACGAGTCCCGTGCGCGAGCGGCGGAATGACCACTCGTCGGGCTTCGCGGTGTCGGCGGCCAATATTCCGCGCTGTAAAATGTAGCGAGAGTCTGCCTCAACTGCGGCACGCGCTGTGTTGGTCAAGCCGGTGAGTTGAGCCTTGTACCTTGCCCACCAAGAGTCCGCCTCTTGGGGAACTGGTGGGTTGAAGTAGACGTGCTCGACGAGTGGGGAAAGTCCTGGCACCGTTCTCAACTCTTAGGTTCGATGCACATCCGCTGCAAAGACGCGTACCCAGAGGTTCCGAACTGCAAACGCACTGCCTCAGCCGCTTGATCAGGGTCGATTTCCAATAGTTCGAGAAGACTTTTGCTGATCTTGGCGATGTAATCCCACTGGGTTTTGGTCTGAGTCTTTTCGGGGCGTTCCCAGTCTGCGGATTCCTCGCTCGCCGTCCGGATAGCATCTCCATTAGCCTCGATGCGGTCCTCAATGTCGTCTGGCGAGGCCGCTAAGGCCATGGTCATGCCGACGAGGGAACCTACGAGTTGGAGTTCCTGCCACTTGGCACCTTTGCCCCCGTCCTTGAAGCGATCAGACCACAATTCATCGTGCGAAGAGTGGAGTTCGACAGCCGTTAGCAGCAGCGAGAAAAGCTCTTTTATTGTCGATGGCTGGGCCAGTCGGTGCGATTTGTTCTTCTGGATCGCGATCAGCAAATGGTCGATGTTGCGACTAGTTGATGCCAAGTCTTTCCCGGCGGTGTCGTGCAACAGGACAGAGATGACCCAAGCGAGAACCTTAGTACGCTTGTAACGTGTGCCCCCAAAACCGTAGTTGGTCAGCGCGTCACCTAGGCGGTGAAGATCGTCAATACCGTCAAGCGAATTGGAGATTTTGGCGACATCGGTGTTCGGGTCGGCGTCGCCGGCTGCGGCAAGGGTTGCGCGCGTAAGTTCAACCTCGTGGTAGACGGCGTTCCGGATTTCTTCAGCATTTAGGTGGACGCCCTGCTTGTTGTAGAGGCGAAAGACCTCGTGGATCTGGGCTTGGCTGGCCTGAGTGTATTCAATGACAGGAACAGTGTAGTCTACCGGGTCCTCGAATAACGCTTCGACGACAATTTGCTGACTAGCGACGTTGATCTCCCGAGCCTTAATCTGCGTGTAGTACTTTCCGCGGAGAGGTTCTAGGTAGGGGCCAACGAGGCCACCGTCTCCGGTCGTTCGCAGCTTAAATGGGAAGTAGTATTCATTCTCTAGTGTGGAGTTGAGTGCGTAACCCTCCAGTACTTTCCACGCGCGGCGGAAAGTCGGGTAATCGTCGTTGAACAAATCCGCCAGGTTCCTGTCACCGCCCTCGTCGAGACGTCCTTTGTCGTTGAACATTTTGCTACTATGCCGAGCGGTGACCTCCGCAACCTTCTGCTTAGCAACGGGGTGCTTTCCTACAAATCGGAGGATAGCTGTGAGCCTCTGCTTGCCGTCGACCACCTCATGCGGCGTAGAAGGTCCGGTTCGCAGCAGAATGACGGATGGCAAAGGAACACCACGCAGGATGGACTCCATCAGGGACTGTCTGTCGCCATTGCCCCATACGTCACCACGCTGGTATGACGGCGTCAAGTTGGGAGGCTTCTTGGTAAAGTGATAGATCGCCCATGTTGCGGCCTTTGCCGTGACCGGCTCCGGGGTCACCACTTCCTCGCCCGCGTCGATCTCGCCCCATGCGTCAGCCCACGACTGGGTAGCGGTTCCGCGGCTAGTGCCCTTTGCCTCAAGTTCTTCAAGAAAATCTCGCTGGAGCCGTCCGGCTGCCTCCACGCGCTCATTCAGACGCTCAAGTGCGCGAAGACTCAGCGGCGGGTTGGCACTTCCGGGAGCAAGAAGGTCGGTGGGTTCGAGTTTAAATTCAACGATTAGCGCCTGAAGGAATGGTTCACCGCCTGTGAGCGGCAGGTCCTCGCTGAGGCTAAGCCAACCTTGAACCTCAGCTAATTTGCTCATCCACGAGGCAGAGGCGAAGTCAACGTCGCCGCTGCTGAAAATTGACGAAACCGAGCGAACGCCGTTGGGCGTGTCAGAAGCCTCGGAGAGTGTTGCCAACCCGTCCGCGATGCTTTCCAGGAAGAGAACCCGTTGGTCTTCCTCGTCGAAGTCGTTTTCTTGTTCGATGTGATCAGTCATTCAGCAGCTCTTAAGGGTTCGAGTTCAGAGGTTATGCTCGACGTGGGCCGGATGAGCCCGTGCAACAACCGTTCGGCAATTGCTTTGACAACGCGAGCGTTCACTGCGTTCCCCAAGGCTTTGTACGCGTCGAGGTCGGACGCGGGCAGTTGGATACTTCCGAGGCTCTGAAGCTCAGCGCATTCGGCTGGCGTCATGTAACGACGTTCGCCAGCCAAGTTAGCACCGAGGATAGGCACTTGGGTCTGCGTAGAGGCGATGAGACTTGGGGAGGTAGTGGGACGCTTGACCCGAAGCCCTGACGCGCGCACTTGTAGCACGAAGTTGTCGATGTCACGGTCCTCACCTTGCGCGTTCCACTCCATCTTCTGGAAGCTAGACGAGAAACTTTGTGGGCTCCACTTTGCGATCCAGGGATCGATCCAGTGGCGGTTGGTTTGGTAGAACTCACGGTTTTGCTTGATAAAAGCCCGCTTCCATTGTGGGAAATGCAAGTCGCCTGGGCGGTTAGCGTGGCTAGGTATTCTCGTGAACTGTTCGTCGATTGAGCAATCGAGGGATTGACCGAAGCTGCCCTTGAAGCCCATCCGGCAAAGACCCCGCACAGGTCTTCGAGCCCAAACCCCTGCTGGTGTCTCGTCCCGGTAGGGATAGGTTGCCCCAAATTCCATCGACCAGATTGGGAAGGAAGGCAGCTTCAGGGAAGCCGGCGAGCGGCGTAGGAAGTCGCCCCACATGTCAATGGCTCTCAGCGTCTGCTCCGGGATGGCGCGGCTGGAAGGACCTTCGTTGCGCAGCACCCACTGGATTTCGGTTGGATCTCTATGCTTTTCCGGCCACTCAAAATGATCGAGTCCTTGAAGTGATCCTACGAAGTAGGCGCGGTCTCTAACCTGCGGAATGCCAAAATCGTGGGGCGAGAAGTGTTCAACTTCAACGGAGTAACCAAGTTCCTCCAACAAGCAAATGATCGTGGTCTTGGTACGGCCGCCGTCGTGCTTAAGGATGTTGGGCACGTTCTCCAAGATGAAGTGTAGTGGCCGCTTGACGCGCAGAATGTCATGCACCTTGAAGAATAGATTGCCCTGGTTTGTGTCCTTAAAGCCCAGTTGGTCACCTGCTTTAGAGAAAGGTTGGCACGGGAAACCCGCGGTAAGGACGTGATGATCGGGCACGTTGAGGGTTATAATTTCGTCGCTACTCAACTCATTTAGATCACCCCAAGCGTCGACACCGAAATTGACCTTATAGAGGGCTCGCAGTTTGGTCTCCCACTCCGCAGCGAACACACCTCGCCCCTCCAACTCATCAAGAGCGACGTGGAAACCACCCAGCCCAGCGAAGAGGTCTACAAAACGGAAGGCCTCTTTACTATCACTCATTATTTCAGCCCCGTCCGACTCTGCCTGATCGGCGAGATTTCACATGATTAATTCCTACATTTACATAGCGGCACTTCCCGGGGTAAGTCCAATATTTAGTTGATTTCCACGCCCAGGACACAGACCACTCCCTCGACTGCTTGCCGGGTTGATCGTCGCGAACTAGTTGGAGCGGCGAAAGCCCTGAGACCACTACGCCGACTTTCGAATGGAGAGTCTGGTCTTTCCTAGTTTCAGCATTACGCCGCACAGCACAGAGGCGGGAACAATCGGAACAAGAGCCATGCAAGTTGGTCTGCAATAAGAAAGTCGGACACGCCCCGGCGCATTCGCAACAACCCAAGCATCTGACGACGGGAATTGAATGTCGGCTCTTATAAAATTTCTGAACTCCGTTCGCCCCCGCAGCGACAATCGGCTTCCCACCCGTTTGTTGAGGGTTCTTGCGGTGCGACACGCATCGATGACCCCTGTCCTAGCACCTAACAACGGCCTAACAATTCGCACCGGAAATATGCACCAGACAATTCAGCTTGGCTCCGTGGCTCTGCCGAGTTGTTGCAAATATCATGAACTTCGCTCCGGCTCTAAGTTTGATAAGAGTCAGAGGAAGGGAAGCCCGATTGCCGGGCTTGAAAGGATAGAGAGAGTCTCATCCGGGCCCGTCCAAAAGGACGAAACCCATGGCAAAATCCCAAACCAAGGCGAAGACTACGAAGCCGCCGGTGGCCGCCAAAGCTGCTGACGCCACCACGACCGCGATCACAATGACCCAGGACCTCCGCCTGATCCCGCTTGATCAGCTGGAACTTAGCCCGCTCAATGTTCGCAAAGTTGCAGCGAGTGCGACCGACGACGCAGAACTCCTCGCCAGTATTCGCGAAAACGGTATCAAGCAAAACCTTGTCGTTCATGTGTTGCCTGACGGGAAATTCGCAGTGGATGCAGGTGGCCGTCGCCTGAAGGCGCTTAAGCAGCTGGCGAGTGATGCTGTCATCCCGAACGATCACCCTGTCTCTTGTTTGGTCGAAGACGAGCAAAATGCGATTGTCACTTCGACAACAGAAAACCTCCAACGCGCGGCGATGCATCCAGCAGATCAGTTTGAGGCTTTTGCACAAATGATTGCCGAGGGGCGCAAGGAAGACGACATTGCTCTGAAATTTGGTGTCAGTGTTGATCTCGTGCGCCGCCGCTTGAAGCTGGCCCGCATTGCGCCTGAGCTGATTGAGCAGTTCCGCGCTGGCGAGATGACACTTGAATGCGTTATGGCGTTTACGCTGACGGATGATCATGATCGTCAAATGACCGTCTGGAACGCGGTCAAAGACAGTTACCACATTCATCCGCAGTCCATCAAACGTCAGCTGACCGAAACCGCGCATTCTGCAAGTTCCAGCATCGGGCGTTTTGTTGGCGTTGAGGCATATGAGGCTGCAGGGGGTGTTTTGTTGCGCGACCTTTTCGATGACAACGCCGCAGCACATATGGAAAATCCAGAACTTCTCGAACGTCTTGCTATCGAAAAACTGCAGGACGCGGCCAAGACTTATGATGCTGATTGGAAGTGGGTCGAAGTGCATCTTTCCGTCGACTACGGCGCGTTTCGCAGTTTTGGGCGTGTTTATCCGCAAGACATTGAACCGGATGCTGATCTGCTCGCGGAAGAGAACGCCCTGATAGCCCGCGAAGAAGAATTGGCGCTGGCCAATGACGGAGCGGACTGGACAGACGCTGAAGCAGATGAATACCACGCCATTGAGCCACGGCTTCGTGAAATTGAAGCCCTGCAAGAGGCGCGTCAGCCCTATGCTGCTGCGGATCAAGCGATCGCGGGGTGTGTCGTCACAATTAGTCATGACGGCATGTTGCGGGTCGAGAAGGGTTTGGTGCGCCCCGAGGACATTCCCGTCGCTGCGGAGCAGACTGAAGATCCCGTAGATGGTGATGCGGAGATTACTGTTACCCGCCCGAATGTGACCCCTCCAACGTCTTCAGCACCCGTTCCAGTCTCTGATCCGGCGACAACACTGCGCAAGGCAGATGGTATCTCAGCAAGCCTTGCTGATGATTTGCGTGCTTCGCGCCAGCATATTCTGCGCGCGCATTTGGCCGCAGATCACGATGTAGCGTTCGACGCGATGCTCTATGCGCTTTGCGAACAGGCGCTTTCTCGGTCTTACGGTACGGAGGCGCTCAACATCTCGGTCAGCCCGTTCCTGGCTCAAAATCGTGAGACCTTGCACGCCGACACGGTTGCGCAAAAGATGCTTGATGCATTGGAACAGGACCTTGCGGTCGAGTGGATGACGCTGGAAAAACCAGACGACTTTCGGGCGATGTCAGCACTCCCCCTGCCCCAGAAGCAAGCTTTGTTCGCTTGGGTGGTTGGATTATCGATCAAGCCGCAGCTTCTCTCCGACAATCACCCTACCCCGATCATCGAAGAAATTGGTGCGCGTTTGGACGTCGATGTCGCAGCCTGTTGGCGCCCGACTGCCTCAACATACTGGGGCCGGGTCAACAAAGGGCACGCGGTCTCAATGGCCCGTAAACTTGTTGGCGACGACTATGCCGAGGAACGCAGCAGAGAACGTAAAGGCGATATCGCGGCTGCGATGGAACGCGCATTCGCTGAAAGAGCCGCCGAAACGGAAGGGTTTGACGCTGCGATAGCCATCAAAACAGCCCGTTGGCTTCCTGATGGTATGGCGTTCAAGGGCGCAGAGGATCCGTTGGAGACGCTCAATGCGCCAGACAATGCCGTTGTTGCGTCGGCGGAGGGTGCAGATGAGACAAACTCAAGTGCTGAAGATGCCGAGCCGGACGCCTTGCCAGCGTTCTTGAGTGAAACTGCTGCCTAACCATCCACAGTGAAGACAACAGCATCTAATTGGGCCGTCCTTGTGAAAAGGACGGCCCTTTCCGACTGGCGGGTGCCTCAGGCTGAAATTGGTTCAGCTCGCTCGCTACGGAGACGACCCATGACAACAGTATTGCAAACCAACCCGACAACTGAAGCCGCTACCATCGCTGCCCAAAACGACGCATTTCGTAAATCGATCATGTTCTTCAACGACACCGAAGATACGCCAAAAGGGCAGTTTGTTATGACCTCAGGCGTATCCGCCATGGGACCAGATGCCCGCCTTTCAGCCACGCGCCAAGTCGCTGCGTTTGAGGCATTCACGCCCGACAATGATCCTTACGGGTGGCACGAATTTGGCGCGGTCGAGGTTTTAGGGACAACGATCTGGTTCAAAGTGGATCTGTATGACGTCAATTATGAAATGGGCTCAGATGTGCCAACTGATCCGGAACAGACGCGCCGCGTTCTGACGTTGCTTCTGCCATCAGAATACTGACGTCCCTTCCCTCCTGTTAATCAAATTTTAGGCCGCTCTCTGATTGAGGGCGGCCTTTTCCTGCTGGCGGACTTCAACGCACGAGATTGTCTCAGCAGCCGTCATAGGAGGCCACAAAATGGCACAAACACGCGACTACAAGATCACCCTATATCCAGCGCATCGCGAAGGCGCTTTTGTCGTGACGAAGTTCACGATGATGGACAGCTACCCCGAAAAACGGCTTCAAGCTGCGGGAATGGACGACCTCATCGCGCAGGTCACCCATTTTGCGATGGAGCATGGCGAAGGCTGCCGTGCGTCCGTGCGGTGCCTCGCGGCCAGAAAGCCGCCGGGCTTCAAAAAGGCGACCGAGGATCTCTATTTCAACCTTGAGGACCGCACCGCTGAGAAGTTCAGTCGTCCAGCCGCCTGACATCCCCAAACCCACAAGTACAGGCGATCCGGATAAGCTGGATCGCCTCCTTTTCCTGCTTTCAGACATTGGAGACACGACATGAATGCACATCCCAAAACGGCTGCGCTTACCGACACTATTTACGCAAAACCGCCCTCATCTGAGACGGCGCATCGCCTAGTTGCCGCGGCAAACAGCCTTCTGCAGCATTTCGAAACTGGCAAACCCATCGATGCCAAAACGCTTCGTACGACGATGGAGGATGCCTTCGGCGCAAGTGACACAAACGGCGCATGGGTCTGGAAGGACGCCTACGATGCCGTAGAAATTGCCCAAATCATGATGATCACGCGCTACGGCGCATTGATGCGAAAGCAGGCCGCCTCCCCTGCGCAGTTTCTCAGCATGATCGAGCGCCTGTCCGCGCTTGCGCCGTCACACACGCGACGCTCAGAAGACAGTGTACGGCTGCAGCAGTTCTCAACACCCCTGCCCCTCGCAGCGATTGTTGCTGAGGCCGCAGGGTTTCGCGCAACTGACCTCGTTCTTGAGCCTTCTGCGGGTACGGGCATGCTGGCCGTTTTTGCTCAGATTGCAGGCGCAAGGCTTGCCTTGAATGAACTGGCTGAGACCCGCCGCGATATCTTGCACGCTATGTTTGAAAATGTGCCAGTATTCGGACACGATGCCGCGTCCATCGACGACAGGCTTGATCGGACAATCAAACCCTCGGTCATCGTCATGAACCCGCCTTTTTCGGCCGCCCAACATGTCGACGGCAAGTTCCGCAAAGCAACCGGTCAGCACGTTCTATCCGCCTTGGCACGGCTCGCCCCCGCCGGACGCCTCGTTGTGATCACTGGCGAAAGCTTTGCCCCCAAAACCAAGAGCCATCAGTCGACCTTCAGACGCATCGGCGAGGTTGCGGATGTAGTCTTTTCGGCAGCCATTGCTGGAAAGGTTTTTGCGCGGCACGGCACGAGCATCGATACGCGATTGACTGTCATCGACAAGCGAAGCGCTGGCGAGGATACGGCAAAGACCGACGCCGAGGACGCCTACCATCCCTTGTGCGAAACAACCGGTGATCTATTGGCCGCTGTCTTGGCCCATTGCCCGGAACGGCACAACGCGATGCCCCCCTGCCCTACTGGCGCGCGTCAGATCGCCCCAAAACCCGCCGCACGGCTCAATCTGCATGCACTGCGCGATGCTGCCCGCCAAGAAACCCGATATCTGGCTGCAGAGCGCGCCAAGCATCCGTTTGATAGCGTTGATGCCTGTCCGCTGGCGTATCAGCCGAAGGACTGGACCGATCCCCAAGGCACTTTGCAAGACGCGGTGTACGAGGATTATACACTACAAGCCTTCGAGATTGAGGGTGCTGCCACACATCCAACGTCACTGGTGCAGTCTGCAGCCATGGCATCTGTGCCGCCGCCGCTGCCCACCTATCAACCCCTCCTCCCCACTGTGTTGACGCGTGATGGTGTTTTATCGGCGCCGCAGCTTGAGAGCGTCATCTATGCGGGCCACGCCCATGCCTGCCATCTGAAGGGCTGGTTCAAGCCAAGCGAGATCGCAGCCCAGCTCGTTGCGGCCGCGGAAGATGACGAAGGGGCCTTTCGGCTGCGCAAAGGCTGGTTTCTAGGTGATGGCACCGGTTGTGGCAAAGGACGTCAAGTTGCAGGCATCATCCTCGATAATTGGTTGCACGGCCGAAAGCGCGCCGTCTGGGTCTCCAAAAGCGATAAATTGATTGAGGATGCAAAACGCGATTGGATGGCATTGGGCGGGCGGGAGAGTGACATCGTGCCGCTCTCGAAATTTCGCCAGGGCAGCGATATCCGCCTGACTGAAGGCGTCCTATTTGTCACCTATGCCACGTTGCGTTCCGCCGAGCGTGAGGGCAAACCCTCGCGTCTCGATCAGGTGGTCACATGGCTTGGCGAAGGTTTTGACGGCATCATCGCATTCGATGAAAGCCACGCCATGGCCAATGCCGCCGGTGAGAAATCTGCGCGTGGCGACAAGAAGGCGTCTCAACAAGGTCTTGCGGGGCTGGCATTGCAAAACGCGGTTCCCGATGCCCGCATCCTCTACGTCTCAGCCACTGGCGCCACCGTCGTTGGCAACCTCGCCTATGCATCCCGTCTCGGCCTTTGGGGCACCGGTGACTTCCCCTTCGTGACCCAAGCCGAATTTGTGTCCTCCATGGAAGCGGGTGGCATTGCCGCGATGGAAATGATTTCGCGCGACCTCAAAGCTCTGGGACTCTATCTCGCGCGATCCTTGTCCTATGCCGGTGTGGAATACGACATGCTGGTTCATGACCTGACGCCAGCGCAGGTCGCAATTTATGACAGCTATGCGGACGCGTTTCAGATCATTCACAACAATCTTGAAGCAGCGCTTGAAGCCTCAGGCATCTCGTCAGAGGGCGGCACGTTGAACCCGCAAGCAAAATCCGCAGCGCGATCAGCGTTTGAGAGCAATAAGCAACGCTTTTTCAACCACTTAATCACGGCCATGAAATGTCCATCTCTGATCAATGCCATTGAAGCGGACCTCGCAGTAGGTCATGCTGCTGTGGTGCAAGTCGTCTCGACCAGCGAAGCGCTGATGGAACGACGTCTTGATGAAATCCCCCCTTCTGAGTGGCATGATTTGCAGGTCGACATCACGCCGAGGGAATATGTGATGGATTATCTGGCGCATTCCTTCCCGACACAGCTGTTTGAGCCTTACACCGACGAAAATGGGGACCTGCGATCTCGCCCTGCGGTCGATGCGGGTGGCACGCCCATCATTTGCCGAGAGGCTGAGCAGCGGCGCGATGCCCTCATTGAACACCTTGGGGCATTGGCACCTGTGCAAGGTGCGCTGGATCAGATCCTCTGGCATTTTGGCGGGGATGTTGTTGCAGAGGTCACGGGGCGCAAGCGCCGGATTGCGCGGACGTCTGAAGGGCACCTGAAGGTCGAGAATAGACCTGCGTCCTCCAACCTCGGCGAAACCCAAGCCTTCATGGATGATACCAAGCGCATTCTCGTGTTCTCAGACGCGGGTGGCACGGGGCGTTCCTACCACGCGGATCTTGGCGCGAAGAACCAGCGCTTGCGCGTCCACTATCTGCTGGAGCCTGGCTGGAAGGCTGACAACGCCATCCAGGGTCTTGGACGCACCAACAGAACCAATCAAGCGCAGCCGCCGCTGTTTCGTCCCGTTGCGACAAACGTCAAAGGCGAAAAGCGGTTCTTGTCCACAATTGCGCGTCGCCTCGACACGCTTGGTGCGATTACAAAGGGCCAACGTGAGACCGGCGGCCAGAACATGTTCCGTGCCGAGGACAATCTTGAAAGCCCCTATGCACGCACCGCACTGCGCCAGTTTTTCTACAAGCTGCGTGCAGGTAAGATCGATGCCTGCTCCTATGCGCGGTTTCAGGAGATGACAGGTCTGACCCTAGATGATGCCGATGGCTGCATGAAGGAGGTCCTGCCGCCCATCCAGCAATTCCTCAATCGGTGCCTGGCTCTCAAGATCAGCATGCAGGACGCAATCTTTGACGCCTTTGGTGAATTCTTGGCCGCAATCATCGAAGATGCGCGACAGGCGGGCACACTTGATGTCGGCCTTGAGACCCTACGGGCCGAGCGCTTTGGCATCATCGACCGGAAAGTCATTTTCGAACATGAAGCGACGGGGGCAACGGCCACAGCGCTGACGGTGGAACGGACTGATCGCAACGCGCCGCTGACGCTCACCAAGGTCAAATCTATTTGCGCCGCTATGTCCGATGCGAAGCTCTATTGGAACGCCACGTCGAAGCGTGCGGGTCTGATGACGAATGCGCCCGCCTACATGGACGAGCACGGTGTCCCGATCCGGCGGATTAAATTGCTGCGCCCAATGAACTATGATTTGTTCGAGCAGGGTGAGTTTATCAAATCAAACTGGCAGGAAGTCGATGATGCTAACTTTGAGCAACTTTGGCAGGCTGAGGTTGACGCCGTGCCGGAGTTCACAACCTCCAAAATCACGCTAATCTGCGGCTTGCTTCTGCCGATCTGGGATCGCCTGCCTGCCGACAATATGCGGATTTATCGTTTACAGACCGAGGACGGCGAACGCGCTATCGGGCGGTTGGTCTCGCAGGAGCAGCTGATCAACGTTTATGCGAGACTTGGGCTCGATACGGACATCCAAATGGAGCCTCACGACGTCATACGCGCCGTTATGGAGACCCGTGCCACCCTCAGCCTTGTAAACGGTTTCCAACTCCGCCGATCACTCGTCATGGGTCAACCACGGCTTGAATTAATCGGTGCGACGGGTGCGATACTCGCTGAGTTGAAAACCATGGGCTGCTTTACTGAAGTGATCCAATGGAAGACGCGCGTGTTTCTTCCATCAGAAGCAATTGATGTTTTGGCGTCACTTCTGTCGCGCTTCCCCGTTGGCACGGCCGTGGATGGCGCGGCGCAATGACGAGGGATGTCTCGGTTGCTGAGATTTCAGCAGACCTTGGGGCGCGTGCAGAGAGTTTCTGCCGCGCCTACTTCTCAGAAGGCTGTCGCCAGGGCGATTATTGGCAGGTTGGCGACACGTCTGGTGCAGCAGGCCGCAGCCTCGTTATCCGCTTGCAGGCTCAAGACGGACGAAAAGCAGGTGGCTGGATAGATTATGCCACAGGTGAATTTGGCGATCTCATCGATCTGTTGCATGCCAAACTGGGATCAACCTCTCTCAAGGAAACCATCACCGAGGCACAACGCTTTTTGGGCAATGCACCCATCTCTGCCAACCCCGCGCCAATGCGAACCTTGAAAGGCGTTGTAGTATCCAACACGTCGCGAATGGTGTCTGCACGCAAGCTCTTTGCCGCAGGCGGGCCTGTCTTGGGCACCTTGGCCGCCGCTTATCTGCACCAGCGCGGCATCGCACGCTTTGGGCCGGCCTTGCGCTATCATCCTCGGGTCTACTTTCGTGGCGCGGGCACTGGCCCAGATCAGCCAAGGTACTGCCCTGCCCTTCTCGCAAAAATCACGGACAATCAGGGCAACATCACGGGATGCGCCCGGACGTATCTCGACCCGAACACTGGTCGCATTGCTGACCTGAGCAGCCCCAAACGGATACTGGGCCAGCTCCATGGCAACGCCGTTCGGTTCTGGTCCGCTTCAGATCTTGCTGATCTGATCGTCGGCGAAGGTCTTGAGAACACACTGTCAGTTGGCACAGCCCTTCCAGAGTTCAACCTCGCGTCCTGTCTGACAGCCACGCATCTTGGCCTCTTCAATCCCCCGTCAGGTATCAAGCGCATCTGGATTGCCCGCGACAACGATGCGGTTGGAGAACGCGCCGCGCACATTCTGTCGGCCAAACTGGGCAGAGTCGGCATTGAGTGTCGGTGTCTCGTGCCAAAACTTGGCGATTTCAACGAAGATATGTTGGCTTTTGGCAAGGACGCGCTTCGCAGTGCTTTGCTTTTGGCCATGAAAAAGAAGGTTGATCGTATTGGGCAGAAAACCTGAGCATCGGGTTCGGTCGCTTCCAGTGGCAGACGTTCCAAGAGGTTCAATCTGATCCGTTTGGATAAGGGGAGCGATGGGCTAACGGGTCGGAGCTGAGTGCTCCTCGTCCAAACCGCAATGCGCGCCCATCAGAAAATTCCCCTGCCCCGCCAAGAAAGAAGGCGGGTCATTCCTCGCGGAAAACAATTTTCTGCTGTGGGCGCATTCTTCGCTGCGCTGCGATCCCAAGGGGATGCGGCCCGGTCGCCGCCGGCCCTGTTATCGCCCCATCCAAATCGGGTCAGATTAAACAGAGGAACAAGACCATGCCCCTTCAAGACAAAACCAACCCCGAAGATAGCGGCCTCACGTCCGCAATCCTAGACCACCTCGCTCTTCATGGCGCAAAGCCAGGACCAGATGAAACCGATCATCGCCCCCTGCCCCAGCCAGATCAGGTCGAACTCGCCATGGCGACGCTCTTTGACACCACCACCAGCCTGCTCGACGACAGCCAGTTGGAAGACAACCTCGAAGAAATGCTCTGGTCCCTGACCTCCCTCTTCCATCGCCGCCTCACACATCTGCAAAGGCGCCTTGATGACAATGAATGCGAGATCCGCGACAGCATGAGCGCACAGGACGGGTCAGAGGTTGCCTCGGTCGAGCTGGAACGTCTGCAATTGATTGGGTTGAAGCTCTGGGACCATCGCGACGCCTTCGAGCAGATGCGCGATCTGGCTTGTGACCATTTCTCAGCTGCGACTGGATCGCCCTGGATGCCCCGCACCGGATCGAAAGTCTCGCACAGAGGTCTGACATCTGCCGTGGTGGACAGTCGGGCCTTTTTGTCAGCCAAGCGGCGCAAAGAGATCGAAGTGCATTGCCCTGAAGGCACCCGTATCGCTTTCTCAGGTGGGGATTACCAAGCCTACGATCTCATCTGGTCAGTCCTCGATGCCACGCATCAAAAATACCCTGATATGGTCCTGCTGCATGGGGGGACCCCCAAAGGTGCAGAGATGATCGCAGCGCGGTGGGCAGATGCACGTGGCGTGACGCAGGTGGTGTTCAAGCCTGACTGGAAAAGCCACGGCAAAGCAGCACCTTTCAAGCGCAACGACAAGATGCTGGAAATCCTGCCTCAGGGTTTGATCGCAACGCCAGGGTCAGGGATCACCGAGAATATCGTTGATAAAGCGCGCAAGCTGGGAATCCGAGTAAAACGGATTGGGGCCTAGGGGTGATGAGTCGGGCGTTTGCTCCCCTACCCCATCGAAGTGAGTCAGAGAATCGGCGGACCGATTCTTGGTCTTTGGGTGTTGATAGCGTTCAATCTGGCACAAGTGTTTCCCGATCCAGGGAAATTCGACGCGCGCGGTTTCAATTAGCGATCGTACCTTTGCGGTACTCCGCTTAGCGGCTGGTCATTGACCGCTGATCTGACGTCAGTTCCAGACAGCATAGTTTTTTTGACAGCCGTGCAAATCTAGTATCTATATATAAAACAGTAACTTGTGCAGTATTTGCGCTCCAGCTTATCCACTAAGCTGAACATTTCCAATCAGATAGATATGCCAGATTTAGTGGATGCTCAATTGCTTTCCACCTTCTGTAGCGAACCAAACAAGCCTATCCTATCGACTACGCCCGCCGAGGCTATGAGAGAAAATCGTTGTGGATAAGTCATTTCCGCGCTAAGTCACAGTTTAACGAGATAAATCGCACAAAAAGCGATATTAGGCGAGGCGGCAACATGGGATCAGCACCATTCAAAGGCGATGCAGGGAGTATTCCCTTTGATGAGATCATCCTTCAGCAGGGTGAGCTGATCTCTGATAGACTCAATATATTGCGTCAGGAGCAATATCCACCTGATGCTCAAAAGGGTTTGCGCCAGTTTTCTCTGGCCGAAGTCGCGTATTTCCTCGGTGTTACACAATCCACTATCAAAAAACTGCATCTTGAGGGCAAAGGCCCTGCACCTGAGACGTCTTCCTCCGGTCGCCGTTCCTACTCAGCAGCACAGATGCTGGAGTTACGTGCCTATTTGGATGCAAATGGGCGGCCTGGTAAGAGGCGCTATCTGCCCGGACGAGGGGAAGGTGATGAGCTGCATGTGATTTCGGTGGTCAACTTCAAAGGTGGTTCAGGTAAAACAACCACTGCTGCGCACCTTGCTCAGCACCTCGCTCTCAAAGGGCATCGCGTATTGGCGATCGATCTTGATCCGCAAGCTTCGCTAACGGCTCTACATGGCATTCAGCCTGAATTAGACTCTGTTTCGTCGCTGTATGAAACACTTCGGTACGACGATGAGCGCCGACCGATCAGTACGGTTATTCGGCCGACCAACTTTCCAAACTTGGATATCGTTCCTGCGAGCCTTGATCTTCAAGAATATGAGTATGACACGCCTGTCGCGCTCACGAGTCGTGATCCATCCGAGGGGCGTGCCTTCTTTACGCGCATTTCCAAAGCTCTCGAAGAGGTTGATGATCGCTACGATGTTGTCGTCATCGACTGCCCTCCTCAGCTCGGATATCTGACTCTAACCGCCCTTACAGCGTCTACTTCCGTGCTTGTCACGGTGCATCCTCAGATGCTGGATGTGATGTCTATGAGTCAGTTTCTCTTAATGCTCGGCGGCATTCTGAAAACGATCCGTGATGCTGGCGCAGAGATGAAGCTTAAGTGGTTCCGTTATCTCGTTACGCGCTTTGAACCAACCGATGGCCCTCAAAAGCAGATGGTTGGGTTTCTGCAGGCAATGTTCCCCGATCAGATGCTTAGCGCGCAGATGGTGAAGTCCACCGCGATTTCCGATGCGGGGATCACCAAGCAAACACTTTACGAAGTCGAGCGCGCCCAGTTCGTGCGGTCAACCTATGACCGCGCGATCACATCTTTGAACGCTGTGAATGATGAAATCGTTGATCTTGTACATCAAGCATGGGGACGGGATCTGCCATGATTTTGACAGCCGTGCAGATTGGTTTTGACAGCCGTGCAGAGAACCAGATCGGCGAACATTTGGGAGGGCGACATGGCTAGAAAAGATCTGTTGAAATCCGTGATGGGCGACACCGCTCAAAGTACGCCTGGAACTGAACGCTCCAACTACGCGATGCGCGGTGCGTCCAAATCAATGAAGGTTTCCATTGATAGCCTTGCCGAAAACTCCAAGCGCTTGCTTGAAGGTGAAACGATTGTCGAGATCGACACCAATCTCATCGATGCATCCTTCATTAATGATCGCTTAAGCGGTGATGACGATGCCTTTGATGAGCTCAAGAACTCGATTGCGGCGAGTGGTCAAGATACGCCCGTTCTTCTGCGCCCTCATCCAGAAGCGTCTGGCCGCTACATGATTGTCTTCGGTCATCGGCGTGTCCGCGTCGCGCGTGCGCTGAACCGTCCGGTTCGGGCTGTGGTCAAAGACATGGACGACGTCGCCCATGTTCTCGCGCAAGGTCAGGAAAACACGGCACGCGCAGATCTGTCGTTCATCGAGAAAGCGCTGTTTGCCAAGAATTTGCGGGATCACGGGCAGGGTAAGGATATTGTCCAGCAAGCCCTGACCATCGACGGCACGCTTTTGTCTCGCATGTTATCCGTTGCAAGCACTGTACCGGGGCATGTTATCCAAGCGATTGGTCCGGCCAAGCAAATCGGACGGGATCGCTGGGAAGACTTCAAGAAGCTGATGGCGGAAAAAGCCAACCTCAAAGTGGCTGACCGCATTTTGACGACTGACGGCTTTGATCAGCTCGACAGCGATACCAAGTTCGAAATCTTGTACAGCAAGGTGACTGAGGCGGGCAGGGTGCCGAAACGGCGCACTGCCAAGGCGGCCCCGGCCAAACGTACTTGGACGGCCGGTGAAGGTCGGATCAAGGGCGTGGTCGGCAAATCCGGCCGAGCCTATAGCATCTCGCTGACATCCAAGGATTCTGCAGGGTTTGGGGAGTTTCTCTCAGAGAACCTCGATCAGCTCTACGCGGATTATCTCGCTCAATCTGAGGAGACATCGAAAACATGACCTGAGGCAAAAGAAAAGCCCCCAAGCCAACGCGGCTCGAGAGCTTATCCGATTGATTAGACACCTACTGGATACCGCTCCCGCGAATCACTGTCAACGAAAGAACGTCGATTAGGCGAACGGGATCCTTTTGCCTCCATAAACCACGGAGGTGAAATACAGGCATGACACAGAGCGGTTGGCGCAAGCCGACGCCGGAACTTCTACAAGCCGAACGGTTTGCGGAAGTCGGCGAACAGTTAACTATACCCAAAACACGAGCGATCGTTGCAACGAAGAAAGTTGCTGCGGTCATTGGCTTGAAATCCCAAGACCTGCTTCTTCTGGATACCTTTGGGGCGGTGACACAGTCTCAGGACTGGGAGCAGGGCAGGCGGCCTATTGTGTGGGCTTCAAACCACTTCCTTATGCAACAGACGGGGTTTTCTTTGGCCACGCTAAGGCGTCATGTGCGCAGACTCTGCGAAGTTGGGGTTATCTCGATGAAGGACAGCCCTAACGGCAAGCGTTGGGGGCGCAGAGATGCGGACGGTGTGATTGTCGAGGCTTATGGCTTTGATCTAGGACCAATGGCAGCCCGCGCAGAAGAGTTTGAGGCGCTCTACGCGCACCTACAGGCCGAGAGAGCATTGTGTGCGACATTGCGCAATGCGATCACTGTGACGCGACGGATGATCCGTGCAAAGATCGAGAAGGCGCTAGAAGCTGGCCTCCGGGGCCCTTGGATAAACCTTCAGGGAGCGTTCAGAGAACTGATGGAGAGCCTTCCAGCGCGATCTGAGAGGGCAGGGGGCCTTGAGAGCTATCTGGACCGCATCAGAGCTTTCTCAGCATCTGTAGAGACATCTTTTGAGATGGCTTTTGATTGGCCAGCTGAAACCGATGTGACGCAGGCTTCGGTAGTAGAAGATAGACCACAAGAAACTAGAAATATGATACCCACGAGTCTCAAAAATGAAGCCCACATACTAACTACAAAACAACCTAATTCTGTAACTAGTAATCGCTTTGAAACAAAGCACGCGGCGAGCGTTGTGCCAAAAGAGCGGAAGACAGAGCCTGATGACAGGCCAGAAGATATTGACCTAGATATCAGCTGGAGCACACATGGAACCAAACGCAGCTCAGATATTGATATCCCGCTACTGATGGCTTCTTGTCCGCATTTTGCAGAGATGGCACGAAGTACCCAAGGGTTTATGCGAGATTGGAACGACGTGCATCGTGCCGCAGCGGCGCTGAGGCCTATGGTTGGTATTTCCGAGGATGCTTGGAGCGTGGCAAACAAAGTACTTGGACCAGCGGTTGCGGCTGCATCCATCGCGCTCATCCTCGACAAATCGACGAACGGTGAGGTCAAATCGCCTGGCGGTTACCTTCGTGGACTTGTCGAACGCGCTCAAATTGGAGAGCTGCATCTTGACCGCAGTTTTTATGGGAGGCTGAGTGGGGTAGGGGCGTAACTTGGGCACCTCATTGCCCACCTTGCATGGAGGCGCGAAGTCCTGTTCCGACAAGTGCCCGGATCAGAAGCCAAGCGACGTACTTTTCAAAAAAGGACATTCATCTCAGGGAGAATTCCTTGGCCGTCAATTTTACCGGAACGTGTTTGCTGATGGCGGTCGGACAGGAAAAGTTACATGCGGCACTTACGAAATGCAGCCTGACATGAGTGGGATGATCGTTTTAGAGTATGCCGCCTTCCGGAGCACTTGGTCATGGTTCGTTGTCAATACCCCTTGGCGCGAAGTTTGGTGTGGCTGCTGCAATGCGGTTTCGAAGTTCATCAATTTCAGGCCATGTCACGGAGTAATTTGCGTACTTTGGCAATACGTCTCCATGCAACTGTGCGCGCAACTCCATCCAGCGTGCTTTCAGCACCTGCCAATTGTGGTCGTCATAGGTTCCGCTTACGACAACAGGGTGGATGCGTATACGCGGTGGTTCACCCTCTGCATGCGCCTGCCATGATTTCAGATCATGCAGCCAACAGCTTCCTTTGCGGTCCACGCGGCCGATCTGTTGTTCGACGACGCCGGGGTTCCACTCTGCGTGCAGAATGACCACGGTGCGGCAGGCTTCATGCAAATTAAGCCCTTCACGCCCGACGCTCGATTGTGCAAGCAGCACCATTGGCCAGCTAGAGGTGCGATTGAAGGCGGATTGTAACAAGCGCCGCGTTTGAGGCAGGGTTGCTCCGTACATCAAACGGGCGAAATTGCCCTCTCGACCGGAATAATCCTGAAGGTACGCAACCAGCCTGGTCCGTAGCGTGTGGTCGCTTTCGTGCTCCTCATCGGTCGAGAGGTCCGCCAGAAGCTCTCTGAACAGGTCCAGTATTTCGACGCCGGTCCAAGGCGCATCCGCGCGCTCTCGCCTGTCGTTAAGCGCTTCCAACAGGGGTCCTATATCGCCCTGTAATTCCTCGCCGTCGTCATCTTGGCGCAGGAAGCTGACTAGAAGGGTGGCGATATCGTCCTGTGGCGCTAAGGCGTCAATTTCACGATGAAGCCTTGCAAGCTCGGTCCGGCGCGCCGTGGACCATTTTTTGTAACGCTCAGTTAATAGCTGATTGATCGCCGTGATCCCGCCCGATGGCACGGAGAGGGTTGGATCTTTCATCGCGGAAAGAACGGCGGCTTCGCTTTCGTCCCGCACTTTTGCAGCTGGCCAGTGCTGCTCGTCTCTAAGCCGTCGCAGCATTTCGCGCGCATCCAGCACTCGGGTCAGCGCATTCATTGGAGCTAAAAAGCGACCGAAAACTAGAACCTTCTCGTTCCGCTCAGCATAAGATTCAATCAGTCTGGCTGCGGCCAGAATCGCCGGGTGGGTGTAAATATCTGCAGGCTGGCCACAGAATGCATCTAACCAGAATGATTGTGGGCCTTCAAATTCATCTTCTGACTGAAATTTCTCGGCGAAGTCTGCGTCAGGCGCGAACCCAAACCCGTACCCTTGAGCCACCGACAGCCTTGCACGTTTTACACGGGGATCATCCTGGGGCAAGATCGATAGGGCTTCGGCTGCACAGAACCGACGCAGCCAGTCGCGCGTGAAGCCCGCCGTTCCGGGAGATACCTTCAAGTCTTCAACAATACGATAATCGCCATAGCTTTCCTGAAACGTGCGGACCTGAGGGTCGTGCCGCTTGTCACGTCGCAGGACATAGGGGCGCAGGGCGTCTTGAAATCGAGTGGCAGCGCTCTCGAAACCTTCGGTCAACGGCCCATCGAGTTCTTCGATCTGGATGCGTTTAACGATGTCCACATAGCCGCTGATCCATTCCGTAAGGTCACCAAGCATAGTGACATCCTCATTATCGTCTCGCCCACTGATCCGGCCCAGTGTGTCAATCCATTGCCCTGAGTCTAGTTCAACTGGTGTTGCAGTCATCCCTAGACGAAATGGATCCTCGGCCTCCCAGCTGACCGGTCCGAGAATGCGCGAAAGGCTGGAATCGGCCCCACGGGCCTTGTGGGCCTCATCGACCACGATCAGGTCGAAACGACCTAGCCCATACCCGATCAGTCGTAAGATCTTGTGCTTGTACTCATCGGCCCCGAGCCATTTGTAGTCTCCGGCCAGATCACCAATTAAACTCGGATCGTCCTGCAAGCTGTGTTCAATGATTGTGTCGGCAATGGTGCGGGCCGCACGGCGGCTGGCATAAACATGGCTAACCTCAGCACGGTGAAAGCTGTCACGCATGAAATTACGCCGTCGCCCGGCCAGTAATTTCACCACATTCGGAAGCAACTCACGTCGCCATCCCCCTGCTGGACCGTCGCCTGCATTCGGGAAGCGCATGGCTGCAAATGTGTGCGAGATCATCAGGACATCTTCGGCGGCCCACCCGTTTTTGGGCAATTCCCGCTGCTGTCTGCGATCCTTAAGCCAGTTCGTGTGTTTGCGTCTGCGTTTTTCGTTGCCTTCGGCATCTTCCTCGGTAAGGAAACCCGCGACAAATCCGTCATAACTGCGTAACGGCAGCAGGGTCTGGTCATCAGGTTGGAATAACTTCAGTTCCTTCTGCCACTGCACGCCTAACCCAGCGGGTAGCACAATGGCCGTTCTGCCGCCCGCGTGGCGCACCGCCGAAATCAGCGCAACCGCAATGCGGGTTTTGCCCATACCGACCTCATCCGCTAACAAGGCGGCGCGCTGACCTGATCGGATCCGCCGGGCAAGTTCTGCAACTGACGCGCGCTGGCCAGCATCGAGCAGATCGTCCGTTCGATTAGATGCTAGTTGGTCCAAAAAGTCGGCTGCTTTTACCCAATCCATTTCACATGCTTTCCTCGGCCCAAAGCGACGGAGTTTCATCTAGTTCCCATTCCTGCGCGACGGCCTTCAACGATTGCTCCAGCAGTTTCAGGTCAGCCCCTGCGGGGCACATGCGCGGGTCCACCAATGCCGGCAAAGGATTTGCTAGTGCGTCGCGGAAAAAGCCAATCATCGGCTGTTCCTGCACGCAGATCGCGCAAAGATTTTTGCGCAGTTCGCGGCACCATCGCGGCCAGTCTCTGGGGTGAATCTTTGCCTGTGTTTCGCCAAGTCGGACCAGAAGGCCCATCATCCTGCGAATGGCATATGTGGCGGGGGGCAGCTCTGGTGAGTCAGAAGCCTCAACCAATGGCTCGCCGCCTTCGGTGCCATCACCGGGCTGATCTGCGTCCATGGGTTCCGGGAACGACCCAAGCCCAGCCAAAATATCTTCCACCGTCATTTCGGTTGGGCGTGGCACGACAAGCACGCCCTCTGCAATGACCGGAAGGCGCCAGTCGCCATGTAACAGGGTCACAATGGCGGGGGCTGGCGCAGGCCATGCGCAGGGCGTTGAAACAGTTGCCCCGTCCCGACCTGCAATATCAAGAACAATCCCGTCGGGTGCAGAAAGCGTGCCGTCCTTCCAGATCAACCACGACACCGGAGGAAGCGCTGCAGGCTCTTCCGGGGGCACAAATCCACTGCCGGGCTGAAGCGCTGACAGAGTCACCGTGTCGGTGAACTGGATTGGCAACAGGGTTGCAAGGCCAACTTTGCTGTTCTTTCGTTGGCGCCATTTCAATCCCTTTGGAAGATCAACGACGACACCTGCCTCAAGATTACCGCCTGCGTTTGCGGCTGTTTCAAAACCGTTACGGCTTAGATTGCCCGAACCTAAGTAAACGCGCCCTACGGCCTCATCCTGGCCCGAGGCCAGCAGAACAAACTTGGCATGGAGCCGCCCGTCTTCGCCGTGCAAAGCAGAGGTTGGACGCCGTAGATTCCACCCAGCGTCGGTCAGGGCAGGGGCCCGGACGGCCAGGCCCTGACAAGACAGCGGATTGAGAAACAGGTCCAGAGTAGCCGATTTTTTCAAGAGCTTTTCCGCCACCAGCGTCTTGCGGAGCCTTTCAGGCAGTCCCGCGCTACCATCGCCTTCTGCTTCGAAAAAGCCGGATCCGAGGATCAGGCGATCTGCCTTTTTTCGCATCCCCAGCCGCTCGACGACCTGCGGGAGCAACGCCTGAGATCGGCTGTCGATGAAGCGAGGTTGCAAGGTGGAAGCCGGAAGGGTCTTAATTTGGGCCTCAAGCTGCGCATAGGGAAGTGCGCCGTCATATTCGCGTTCAATCAGCGTGCAATCTCCACGTTTGCGGAGCCAATCGAACATATCCCATGCGGCCTGAATATCTGCGATGTCTTGATCTGTGGGCGTGTCAGTCTGTACGTCAATGGACCAGAACAAGTCGATGCTGTTCGTCAGCGGGTCTTGTGTCCAGTTTCCTGTGCTGACCGCAAGTCGGATGACATATCCATCCTCGTCGCGCTTGCGAAATCCCAGTAGGGCAACTTTGGCGTGCAGCAGGTTGTAGCCCCGATCCTGAAGCCGCATCCACATCCATGCCAGGCCCGGTATATCCGATATCGCATTGATTGTAGGGTGGATAAATGCGGCAAGTGCCGGGCGAGCCATTTCACCCGCAAAGCTGCGCCGAATCTGCTCCATCACGTTAGGCGTTGCCGTAAATCCGCAGACGAAGCCGAAATCTCCGAAACAATTTTCAGGCGGCATGAAGAGGGTGATAAGTGTCGTGGTCATGATGTTGGTTCTTCATCTACTGCATCCCGACATCCAGGGTTCACGCCGTGGTTAAGTTCAGTGGCAACGCAATGAAGATTGTAAAGCCGGAACAATTGAGGCGCGAATTCCTCATCTTGAAAAGGCTCGATTTCATCGCTGGCCGACACCTCCCCGGCCGCTGGCCCCAGACCGATGCGACCGTCCCGCCACCGGATCACCGTCCCCTCGCGTTCGGCCAGCGTCTTAAGAAGCTGCGATTCAGGCAAGTCCCTGACCTGAAAAAGGAATTTCCGGCTGGTTACCTCCGCTCCGGCGTCAATTCTTTCGCCTTGCTGGCGGGCGCACTGGCGAAGCACCGCAAGGGGCTCGCCCGCCAATTTGCTGGCCTCGCCAACGGACAGCACAGCGGGTTCATTGGCATCGCGAAGCTGAAGCAGACAGTGTTCCAAACGATACAACACGGCAAGCGCAGCATTGCGCAAATCCATGAAGGCCGCCCCCGCGCGCAGGTCTGTCCAGTGGTCAGGGGTTATCCCGCTGAGCGGTTCCGTCGCATCAAGCTGACTTGCACTGGGTCCGGTCCCAAGTGCCACGAGGGTCCGGCGACGTGAGGCTGACGGATCGTCACCTCCGATGAGCCGGGCAAAGATCAGCTTACGCACTTCGTCAGGGACGGCAGCATTGGGCGAAAGGTCTTCAATCACCTTATTCAAACCACGAGGGGATCGCCCATGTGCCCATTCGCCCAGAACACGACGGTAACTTGCCATCACCGGCAGTTTCAGCATTTGCGCACCAGCAGTGTGGATAGTGAAGGCCCCATAGCGACAGCCCCGGACGAAACCAAGCGCGACAAGCGGTTGGACCATAGCCATGCGGATGGGTTGAACCACATAGGTACCGCGTCGTTTCAGGTTTGTGAAACTCCAGTCTTCCAGACCTTGCATCTTGCGTATACCGCGCACTCGACTGTCCGCCAGGCCCTCTTTAGTTGCCTCTCGCATCATCAATGCTTCGATGGCGTTGCCTACTGGCAAGGCCGGCACGCGTAGCTCCTCGGCGATAGACACCGCCAAAACGGACCAAAGGATCGGCATCGGAAACCACATGCCGCCCAAGCCCGGAACGGAACGGTCGTTGAAATGCCGCACGGCGCTGGCAAGTCCAAGGTTCTGTTGCCTGCGCAGCGAAACGAGCGTATCAGGTGCCAGTATTCCCCAAGACATCAAAGCACATCGCCTTTATGGGCGTGTGCGTGTGCCGAAGTCATATCCACAAGATCAAGTCGGCCATGATCGACCCAAAGCACTGCCATACCATTCAATTCAGACGACGGGAGCATGTCGCGGACCAAGCCGCCATAGGCCGAAAGTTGTGGCCAATAGGGGCCAAGTCCCAAACCCGCGCCGCCGGTCTTGTGGTCGATCAACAGGCACCCCTTCGGCCCGGTTGCCAGCAGGTCGATCATGCCTGGAATTTCAGCACCCTCTGGTGTGTGTCCCAGAACAGGGATCTCACATTGTAGATCGGTGTAGCCGTCGGCTGACAGCCAGATCTTTAGCGCGTTGACCCGTTCTGCCACCAGCGCCAGTGTCGCCTCATCCAGACCTGTGGCCGCAGGCAAGGCTGCGATCAGGTCTGATCGTGTCAGGCAGGTGCGTATGGCAAGATGCAGCGCGGTGCCTCGGGCAGCAGTGTTGACGGTGCTGGGCCAAGGTGCACCGAGGGTAATCCCGCGCGAGTCTGGTGTTGGCTCGGCGGTTGCGGTCTGTGAGGGCTGCAACCGCCATGGCGACGTCGGCACACCGGGCAAGGGTACGGCATCGCCGAACTGGGGCATCTCTGTCCGCACCTCCGTCTGATAGTCCGTGAAACTCGCCTGTTCCGGCAGTTGTGTGATCACCGCCGGGCAATTCAGTTCGCCAATTCGCAGCACGCCGTCTCCAAGCAGCGGGGCGCAGTCATCTGTAAAGACGTGGAACAGGCACGTCGCTTCGGGCGTGTCCTCGTCGCGTTTCTTCAGAAAGGCTGGCCATTCCAGCACCAAGCGATCGCGGGCGCGGGTCAAGGCGACATAGAGCAGGTTTTTCGCATTGGCCTCGAATGCCTCACGGCGATCCTCGATGAAGCGCCGACCGGCCTCGGGCGCGGCAAATCCGGGTGTGTGGATCAGGGCGGCAGAGTCCAGCACCGCTGCCATGTCGTCAATCTTGTCCAATGCGTCGAACCGGGTGGCTGTGGTGCCGGGCCATTCCTCAATACCATGGTCGAATTCGGCGACCACGGTGATCGGCCATTCCCGACCCTTGGACGCGTGCCATGTGACGATCTCGACCGCTTCTGCGCTGTTGCCTGAGGGATCGGGGCGGCGATCAAAATCGCGATCAGCCGCACGCGCGTCGAGCCAGCCGAGAAACACCTTGGCTGTTTCGCCGTGGAAACCGGATGCGGCTTTGAGGTCGCGGTGCGCGGCTTCGAATTCGCTCGCCTCGGCTTCAAGCCGCAGAAGGTCTGCGCGCGCCGCCGCAGCGTCGGGCTGACGCGCGGCCCAAAGGCGCAGATTGGCGGCGTTCAAGACCAAGTCCAGCGCGGCCGACACCGGCAGCCACGCGATCCGATCAGACAGGGCCGCCAAGCGCATGAGAGCCGGATCATCCGCCAGCAGCCCGTCAATCTGCGCTGCCATTGCAGATTGCAGGCTGAGTGGATCCGGGCCGAGCGTGCGCAGCAAAAGCCCGGAATGAATATCGGCGGGATTGGCGGCATAACTCAAAGCGGCGCGGGCTGCCTGCACCACAGGGCTTGCCGCCCATCCATCTTCAGCGATCCGGACAGGCACACCGCGCGCGCGCAACTCCTCGGCATAGCGCGCGGCGGTGGTGTGGCGACAGACCAGAAGTGCGACGTCGGATGGACGCGCGTTTCTGGTGGTTTTCGTGTGCCGGTCGGTGATCAATTCGCCTGCCTTCAGGAGGCTGGCGATGCGCTCGGCGACATGTTCCTGGGGTTTCGAGAAATTCCTGACCCCGCGTCCCTTCACGACAGTCAGTATCTCCAATGCCGGACCGGCCACCGGATCGCGGGTTGGTGTTAGTGGATTGTAGCCTGCGCCGAACAGCCCCGCACCCATCGCATTGATGAATTCCATCACTGCTGGCGTCGAGCGCCAGTTGCGGTCGAGGGGTTGCGTCGCCTCTGGGTTGGCCGTTGCAAGGGCCTGTGACAGGCGCGCATCGGCGCCCTGAAAGCCCATGATCGACTGTTTTACATCACCCACAAGCAGGGTGCGTGGTGCCTTCGCACCGAGTTGCCAGAGCAGCGCAAACTGCACCGGGTTCGTATCCTGAAATTCATCGATGATGACGCAGTCGATTTCGTCGAGCACAGCTTGTCGCACCGCCGGATCGCTGCGCAACAGACGTTCAGCCCCTGCGATCATGTCGGCGAAATCGATCAAGCCAAGTGCCTTCTTGCGCGCCTCATAGGCTTCCATCACCTCCTGCGCACAGGCGATCAGGCACGACAGATGCAGCTTTGCATCGGCCAAAGGCCCGGGATGGATGGGCAGCACATCGGCGGCCTGCATGATTGCCTCGGCAAGCGCATCATAGCCTTCTGGAGTCTTTGTGCGGCTGTTTGAAATAAAGAGGCTGCGCAGGGATTGCCAAAGGCCCCAGTCCCGATCTAGCAGCGCTGGTTCTCTTTCAACGCGACGGAAAAGTGCGAGGTTCTTTTCCAGCGTATCGCGTGGGCCCTTGGCGGTCACGGTGGCCATGCCGCCCTCGGGAAAACTCGCAAGCATGGCCCGAACCGCAAAGACCAGCGCGTCGCGGGCAGCGGCGGGATCGGTCAGCACCTCCCCATAGGTCGTATCGAGGCGCGTCAACGCCGGTGCAATAAGGCCGGGATCGCGGCCCTTGTCACCCAACCCGCGCAAGAGGTCGATCATCGACAGCACCCGGCCGCGCAATGAGTCCTCGACCGTTTCGCCCTTTTGCCAGTTGGCCTGATAGCCGAAGCGCTCGGGCTCGGCCTTGATCGGGTCCAGCGATCTGGCATGTGCCAGTGCCTGTCTGATCAGCAGGTCGCGCTCGGCATCGCCAAGATGGCGCGGTTGCAAGGACGCTCCCGCCGCCAGCGCATGTTCCGTCAAAAGCCGCAGGCCCAGCCCATGAATGGTCGAGACATAGGCACGCTCGACTGCCATGGCCTCGGCCACCAGCCCGTCCGCCAGAAGGCCCGCCCGGATGCGTTCGCGCAATTCGCCTGCGGCGGCTTCGGTGAAAGTCACAGCAAGGATGCGCTCGGGGCGCACTACCTTGCGTTTGACCCAGTCGGAAAGCTGCGTCTTGATACGATGGGTTTTTCCCGCGCCCGCGCCTGCCGGCACAATCACCAGTCCCCGGTCTGAATCGAATTCGCCCATGATCATTCCTCCTCAATCTGGCGGATGAATGAAGTTACGAGGGCCGAGCCATCAGTCAGCGCATAGGGCGTAAACCCCGCCTCTTTCTTGAAGAACTCCTCGTCGAGCGAGGTGTTGAGCACGACCCTCCCCGCACCAAGCTCGGCCAACCGCTCGGCCAGCTTTACAATCGCAGCCAGGTTGATGGCATCGCCTATGTCGCGGGCGGGTGAACCCTCGGCTACGGGCAGACCTGAGGTCAGAAAACCACCGTCATTCATCAGGTGATAGGCGATCCCGACGTCACGGCCGATCAACGGATCCATCCCGTCTCCGTCACGCCGAGCGGGACGCGCGATCATGTCGCGATAGAGCCCCGCTTGCAGATCCCAGCCCGCCTCCATCCGCTTGCGCCTGGCCGATGTGCCGCTCTTCTTGTGGTCAACAACCAACAGCGCTCCGTCTGGCAATTCAAGGATCGCATCTGCCTTTCCGTGAAGGTTGATGCCATGCGCCTCGCCAGCCAGCCATATCTCGTTGCCAATGATTTTTGCTCCGAGCGCCAACAGATACTCGCGCCAGCGAAGTGCCGCCTGAAGAATTTCGCGTTCCAGCCCGCTGCGTTCCATTTCCCATGACGCGCTGCGCAGAAACCCGGCATGGCGGGTCAATGCGCGATCATAGGCGTCAGCCACTGCCCCGGTCAGGGCCGAAGGGTCAGGAATGGGTTGGTCCTTGAGAAACACATGCTCAAACACATCATGGGCGATGTTTCCTTTAGCCATGACATCCAGTTCTTCTGCCGACCAGGACATGTCACTAGCCGCCACTTCGGCCAGAAGCCAGGCCAGCGGACTAACCAGAAGTGTCTCCAGCCGCGAGGGTGATTGAGGTTTCATCGTTCCGTCATCTTTTTGGCGCAGGGCCAACAAGTCGACCCCCGGGAAATCCAAGGCCTCTGGCAGATCGGGCGGTTCCGGCAATGGTGGCAGCTGATGGTGCGTGATGGGCCAATCTGCGGGCGGCAAGAGCGACAGGTCTAGGATCAAATCGGCAGCATCTTCGACACCCTCGATGGCGCGCGCAACCAGCGAAAGCCCTGCCGAGGGTTGCAGGCGCACACCGGACAAATCCCGCCAAGGGGTCAGGATTGTCACCGTCTCAGAGACCGCCTGAAGCTGTTGATCAAATAACGAGAGCCCATAAGCCAGCCCTTCGGCCCGGCCTCGCAGCTGCAATCCAACAGATCCGCGGATTGCGGCGATCTCGCTTTCGAGAAACATCGGATTGCCGCGCGCCCGCGTCGGGTAAAGGCCATCGGTGAAATCCGTCACGATCAGATGTCGGCAGGGGCGCCACGGACTGTCCTGCGCGGACCACAGGCTAACGCCCTCCAGATTGCGATCTGGATCAGCACTGAGAGGCGGTGCAATCTGAATGCCCCGCAGGATTGTCTCCCAATCCGGGCTACCGTCACCGGGCGGAATGGGCAGGCGCGCGCGCACGTCCTGACCTTGTTTGATCTTTTCACAGATACGGTCGAGCAAGAAACGCAACTGCGCCAGGCTCCCCGCCGAAGACCGGATGTCTTTCCACAATTCCCTATGCGCAGGGGTCGATGACAGTATCTCGCCCCGGAAATCGCCGCCGATCAGGCTTTCGGCCAGATCACGCCCGGAATGCGATGACCAAGGCATCAGAGGTGATAATGCAAGACTTGCAAGCACCATTGCCGGGGTCGGTGTGCGCTTGGCCAGTGCCAGATGAAGGGCTGTCTCGCCGATGATGTCGCGCTCTGGAAGGCTGCCGGGAAGGCCGGACAGTGGCACGCCCTGATCGGCAAAAGCGCGGGCGATCTGGCTTGGATTATTGCCGGCCATGACCGCGATTTCGCGAGCGGGGATCCCGACTTCAATCAGTGCACGGGCTCGCGCCGCCGCGAAATCAGCGCAGGCCGCCGGATCACGCAAGCCAAAGAAGGCAAGGCTGTCGTCAGCTTTCCCGATGGAAATTTCAGGCGCAGCAACACCACCCTGCAAGGCATGCAGCCTGCTTCCAACCGGAGCGGCAAGGTCTTTGGCGGGCGCGGGGACTGTGCCAAACTCTTGTTTCAGGCGCGCATACAACGCCCGCATCGCGGCAGGTGCTAGCGGGTAGAGTGATCCCTCAACCACGGGCAGTGAATCAAGGAACTTCCCTTGCGGAAGCTCCAGAACATGTCGCACCGGGGCAAGCCCCTCGGGCAACGCATCGCCTAGACGACGCCACAGCCCGATCAACGCATCCAGGTGCCGCCGTGCGCGGCCGTCCTGCAAAGAACCCACCACAGGCACGCGCAAATTGTCGGTCGCCAGCACCAGATCCTCCAACGCCGCGCTGACTGCCGAAATCGTCTCGACCGGTGCGTTCGCAAGGCTGTCTTTCCAGACGGGATCCGGGTTGTCGATAATCGCCCGCCCCGGCGACCATTCCGACGCTATGGGCGCAAGCGAAAGCTCTGCGAGGCTGGTATCAGTCAGGCGATACTGCAAACCAGAACGGGGATCAGCGACGAGAAAAGGGTAAAACATGGTTTGCCTGTAAATAATGTTAATAACGCAGTGTATTGAGCAGCCAATCTAATTCAATGATCTATATTGCTTTTGCGGTTTATAGTTCAGCAATTGCAGCATTAGCTGTTTCTATCCGCCCGGATAGTATTGCAGTATTCTTCTGCGGCATCGATGTCCGAAGAAAGGCGACGGAAGTCACGAACCAGCCGAGTGACGAAATCCGAACCTTCAACCCTTCAACGGTCTCAGCCCATCTATGGCGAACCACGGCCGCGGGATCGAGCAAACCCAGCATGTTGCCCGCAATTGCACCCGTTGAATCACTATCCCCACCATGCGTGACCGCAATCGCAAGAGCTTCTTCAATGAAATTACCAGTTAGGCAGGTATATTGCAGTGGAGGCCCTTGTCCTTTAGCAGGGTGAACCGCCAGCGCAGTTGCCGCGAGGCCGACACTGGGAAATTGATCGGGGTGCTTGGGTTGGACCGTAGTATGGCTCAGATGCGTCGCTTTTATCGACTTGGGGTGCGTGACTTCGCCAACCTCATTGCGGTGTTAATATCGCTTGAGCCATTGCAACGACGTAGTCACCGGCTTTCTCCTGATGTGTTGAGTTACTCGATAATGCTGGTCGCAGCTGTCGTCCCATCCACAAAGGTTGTCACCGATCTTTTTCCCCTGTCCCTGCGGTCCATTCCTCGCGGGACAAAAAGAGCGGCGCCTGCCCCTCTCCGCTGCGCTTCGCCTTCGGTGTGTAAGGGCCTTAGCCAGCTGCAAAGTGACCATCATTGCAACGCAAACAAGGAGAAAAGCAATGACCACGAACTGCATCAAATTCACAAGCGACGATATCGAAACAGCAAAAGGCGTAGGGTCCATTTCAACCCTAAACTTCGACCTCGACATCACAGTCGAACCCATCGCCAGCAGCAACCCCATGGCACCGACGCACCGCGTCCTTGGCCGCTCCCCTCGCGGCAAACTGGTTGAATGCGGTGGCATCTGGAAGAAGCAGAACAAGGACACCGGTTCTGACTACTTTACCCTGACGGTCCGCGATCACGCCTTCAACGCCAACCTTGGCAAAGCTGCGAGCCAAGATGACATGTCCCTGCAGGCCATCATCCCCTGGGGCCCCAAAGAGGCCGCTTAACAAACAAGCCAGACCGTTTCGGCGGTCTGGCTTAATTCGTGCAGATGTGAGTTTTCGACCTCGCGTGAAGTGTGTATGTCCGAAGTAAGAAGCATTTTTCGGACTCGTATTTGTCCGAAGCTTGTGGCATATTTCGGACATGACAGATGATGCGCAAACCAAAACACTACCAGATCGCTTGCGCGCGCGCATAGATGACGCGCCGCGCCAAGTGTGGACGCCGGCCGATTTTGCTGACATTGGCGCTCGCGCTGCCGTCGACAAAGCGCTGCAACGCATGGTCGCGTCTGGCCAACTGCGGCGCATTGAGCGCGGGCTTTATGACAAGCCAGCCCAGAATGCACTGACAGGAAAATCAACTGTACCAGACTACAGGGCTGTCATCGATGCAATCGCGCGCCGTGATCAAGTCCGCTGGCTGATCGATGGCATGACCGCAGCAAACACACTTGGTCTTACTAACGCGGTGCCAGCCAAAATCGAGGTGCTGGTCGATGCGCGGCTCAAGCCGGTCACGTTGGGCAATCAAAAGATCGTCTTCAAACATGCTGCCCCCAGTCGTCTGTATTGGGCTGGGCGGCCTGGCATGTACCTGGTGCAGGCGTTGCATTGGCTTCATGACGTCATGTCGAATGATGTAGAAGGGGCGACCGTTCGCAAAACTGTCCGGCGTCTGCTTGCCGATAAGGACAAAGGTCCGGCTCTTTTGGATGATCTGAAGGGCGGCTTGTCTGCCATGCCGATCTGGATGCAGGATATTTTGCGTGCACCTCTGTTTGATGCTGCAGAGGGAGATCAGTGATGAGCACCGCAGGTTTTCAGAAGATCATTGCTGCCAGTGTTGCAGATCGTGCTGATCTGTTTCTCACCACGGCCAACAGGCTTGGTGTGCCGCTGATCAATATCGAGAAAGACTTCTGGGTCTGCTGGACACTCAATGCGCTCTATCATCGGCTGCCCGCTGGTGGTCCTCGGCTTTTGTTCAAAGGGGGGACATCTCTCTCAAAAGCCTACGGCCTGATCAATCGGTTTTCCGAAGACATCGATGTGACAGTGTTCCGCGATGATCTTGGCCACGGTGCAACGCCAGAGGCACTGGCCGCCCTCTCTGGGAAGAAACGCAAGGCTGCGATCGAGGCTATCCAAACCGATTGCCAAGCCTATATTACTGGGCCGCTTCTTGCGGAGCTCTCCCAGCTTATTACCGAGGACACAGGCGGCGAAGGTCGGATCGAGATCGATCCTGACGACGGCACAGGACAGACGCTGCTTGTCTGGTACCCACGGGTCGACGGCTCCGACACGGGATATGTTCAAGCGGCTGTCAAAATTGAATCCGGTGCGAAATCAGCCCTCGACCCCAATAGCCCGCAGTTGATCAGGCCGTACATTTCAGACGACTTGGACGGCATCGATCTTGATGTCCCAGACGTTCGAACGATTGATGCAGAGCGCACTTTTTGGGACAAGGTCGTCATCTTGCACGGGCTACGGAACTGGTTCGATACACGCGGTGAGCTGAAGCAGGACGGGCAGCGCATCTCGCGCCACTACTACGACTTGCATTGCATGTTGGAAACCGAGACGGGCAAGGCTGCTGTTGCTGACCTTGAGTTGGGCGCGGGCTGTGTGGCCCATGCGAAGACATTTTTTAACCGTCCGGACTTCAATCTCGCCACGGCAGAGCCCGGAACGTTTTCGCTCCTACCACCTGAAGACATGGCCGCACGCTTGGTCAGTGACTACAAAAACACCGAAGCGATGATCTTCGGTGAGGCTCCATCTTTTGATGCAATCCTGGCTTCAATTGCGGCTCTGGAAGAGCAATTGAACCGACCATGATCTTGTGACTTTGAAGCCGCCGTTGGGGGTTTTGAGGCGGCTTGGTTGACGTGTGGTTTGCCGCACATTCGCATTTGAGCGTGTGATACTTTCCTCGGTCGCGTGCAGGGAAACTGCTAGACGACCGTTCGATTTATCACCGCGTTGTGCCCCTTTCCATTGACCTGTTGGCCCATCAGATCGCTAGCCCGGAGGCAAGCCGCCTGCAACGCTTGGGCAATGTTTCTGGACGGCTGACGCCTTGCGCGCTGCGTGCATCGCGCACAAAAAACATCGCCCTGCACGTGCTCCATTTCATTGCGCCCCAAGTTGGGTGCAGCCCGCTCTGATGCCGCCGGTCTTTTTCACGATCCGTCCAACGACGATCAATGGAAAGGATCACAACATGACATACGAACAATCTCTCGACCTCGCAGAACTGCAAGCCGACATGGCCTTTGAAACCTACCTCTCAGCCTTTGAAGAGGGTGACCATCCCGAAGTCATCGACAGCCTCGCAACCGAGGCTCTGATTGCCCAAGATCGCTGCGCAGATTTGCGCTCTCAGGATCGGGCTCATTGAGCCAAATACCCCTGCGGATTGAGTGATCCACAGGGGTAAGGGATCTCCTGTTGTGGCCCCTGACAGGCGATTGGTGAAGCTGATGCCGACGCGGTCGGGCGTCAGCTTTCTTGCTGTTTTCATGTTGATCACTCGATGCGCCTTGGGGGCGCAGACCCTTGAGTGGTGTTTTGTAGGTGAAGGCCCGCGCTCGCTTTTGGCGAGCTGCCAACAGGCTCTGTAGAATGGGTCTGATGCTTTGTGTGGCTTTTGGCTGGCGGCGTGAAGCGCATAGAAATTGAATTCATACAAAAAGATAAATTGCGCAATATGTATTATTGATGTAAGAAGGAAGGAGAAGAGAAGGACGTTGGCAGGATATGCCACTTGTCTGCGACATTTGTCCGAGGGGTCTGAGAGCGTGCCACGCAATAGAGAAACCGCCACCACATGGATGCGCGCTTGCAAGCAAACGCTGCCTCGCATGCGCCGTCGGATGTTTGATTTTGGATGTAGCGAGGTACGCTTGTGATGAAGACAGGAAGACCAAAACGCCTCAAGTTGGAGCAGCGCATTGAGCTGGCGCGTCGATACCATGCAGGTGAAACCCCAAAGGTCCTGGCCGAAGCTTACGGCGTCTCTCGCAGGCATGTGACGCGACTTGCCAAAGAAGAGCAGGGCGAAGGGCTTGCCGTGCGTGATCCCTCTGAGCGGGTCAGCTTTCGCGCCTCAGCATCCGAGCTCGCAGCCTTTGATGCGGAGTGGCAGACACGAGGATTTGCCAACCGGTCTCAAGCCCTCAACGCAGTGTTGCGTGGGCGGTGCGGGTTCCTTGATGTGCCGCGCGATTTGGTTGCTGAATTCTGCGCCAGTTGGCGGCAGGCCAAGGATGTCAGTGATGCCGGATTGGCGCTCGCAAAGGCGGTGCATCGGGGCAAGGTGGCTGTGTCATCTGAGGATCGTGCCTTGCTCGTTTCGCTGCTTGATTTGGCGCAGAGCATGAGCCGTGAGCTTGGCCAGATGAAGGAAGCAACGCAGGTCCGGCGAAAACAGGATTGGCCGTCAAAGGAAGAAGGGGATGCAGCCCTGCGGGCGCATCCAGAAGAACCCGTAGGGGTGGTATCTGGGCTGCGCTTGGTGGCAGGGGAAGGCGGTCGCGAAGGGGTGCGTGCGTCGTCGGCTTCGGGGCTGAATGTAGCGGCTGCGCCAGAAACGGGCGCGGCTGTGATCGATCGGAACATCTCCAATGGCTGATCCGCTTGCCCTCTACAGTTCCGTCATGGGGAAGCTCTGGGAGGATGAGCGGATCCGGGGCAAAGCGGCCGCGCGGATTGATGCGCGTATCGCGGGTCGGCGACAAGGGCGCAGCTTTGCGCGCGTGGGATCCATGTCAGCGCGCAACGTTGCCAAAGCTGCCAGTGGCCAGAGCCGCGCGGCCGTGTTCAAGCGGATCAGGGCAGGGGGGTGCAAGACACAAACCTCTCTTGGCAATCAGCTTGCCTATATCAATGACAAAGCTGTCTACACCTATTCGACCATGACCAATGCGCTGACCGATGACGCGGTGCTGTCTGAGGATCAGAAGGCCGACATTATCGAGGCTTGGGCAGAGACATGGCGTGGATCAACCAAGCTTGGGTTTACCTCGCACATGCTGTTGTCGTTCCCGACCGACGTCACCGTCGATCAGGTTCGCGACATCGCGATGGATTGGACCGAGCATTTTTTTGAGAGCGGTGAGTACGGGGATCAGTGGGATTACGTCCTCGCCGTGCACGACGACCGCGCCCACAAACATGCCCACATCATTCTGAACAATCGTGGTCTCGATCAGAGCACATGGTTTTCTTGCTGGGCCGAAGGCGTGATGTCGCCGCAGCTGATGCGCGAAAAGCAGGCGGAGATCGCCGAAGGCTATGGCGTCATGTTGGACGCGACGACCCGTCTTGAGCGGGGCATCTTTGAGAAACCTGCAGGCCTCGCGGAAATCTACCGCGCCAAAGAAGAAGCGCGCTTGCCGCGCGAGATCATCATGACCGCCGAGGAGTCTGCCGTAGCACAAGCCCAGGTCGTCGGCTTTGCCAAAGACTACACAGAGTTCGCCGACCTGCTGGACCGCATGGATCAGCGCCATCTGGCCCGCGCGGTTCGCGGTATGGCGGAGAACCTCGGCACAGGCACCCCGTGGAAATTCACCGAAGGAGAGATCGATATGAAGGACATCAAAACCGTCGGTGATGCCATCGACTATTCAGAGCGCACGATTGAAGCGCTGCGGCTGAAGGCCGAAGAGCTGGACGTGTCCGAGCGCGCTGCGTTTGAGGCCAAGGTCGCGCCGGTCATCGCGGATCTGTCGCAGATGGTGCCCGATCCAGAACTGCGGGCGCGGTTTGGTAAGCAGCTCGAAGACCCCTATCCGCCCGGTGCCGGAAGCGAGGTGCTGATCGCAGCGCTGCAGTCTGGCAATGATGACGCTTTAAACGATGTCCTCGCGCAGGCTGACGAGGCGGGCATGGACAGTGATGAATTGGTGGCGCGCGTCACCGCAGGCGGCACCAAGAACTACGGCATGGCGCAGGACTGGGTGGAACGGGATATGAATGCTGTCCTCGGCAAAGATGGACTGACGGTTGAGAGTGCGAATGACGAACAGCTTGATGGGGCTTTGGAGCGCGTCGACGGGGTTATGGAGGCGCTGACCGAGCGGGCCAAAGAACTTGGAGTTGCCATCGGGCTGAGCCTCGCAGAGGAAGAGGCGGCAGACCTGCCGTTGATTGATGACGATGATCGCACGCCAAATACCTATCTGCAGGATCTGGCGGATATGTTGCGCGATGGGCAGTTGTCGGAAGCCCAAGAAGAAACCGTTGAGCGCACCTTGCAGGCAGAATTGTTCAAGGAGTTGGGCGAGGAAGGCCTCGGTGAGCTGCGGCGCGGGAACTATGAAGTCCTTGATGACGTGCTGCCCAGCAAGATCGACCAAATCACCGTGACACAAGAATTCCTGGAAATGACCTTTGAAGAAACTGGCGATCAGGTCTTCACTGACCGTGCATCCAGTCTCCAGCAGGACAAGGCAACCGAAGTGGCGCAACTCAAAGGGAAGCAAGAGGCGAAGGCCTTAGACAAAGATCTTGGGCGCGATCGCGGTCTCGACGACGAGATGGAATTCTAGAGCGAGGATGGACAGATGAACAAAGCACTTCCTTTTTGGGCTGCCCTGCCATTTGGTGCAATCTGCGGCGCGATCCTCGGAACCATCGTGGCCAGCTTTTATCTGACTTTGGCGCTGCGGACGGGGTATGGCAATTTCGACATGCTGGCGGTTTGGAACGCCAGTGCGGGTTTACGCGCGGCACACCCTGAAGCCTTCAAGGTGGCTTACGGTGCAGTTGGCTTTGGATCCCTCGGGCTCGGTGGCCTTGCACTTGCATGGACCTGGAAGAAAGAGCGGGATGACTATGGCTCGGCCCATTGGCAGACCAAACCCGAACTTATGAAAAATGACATGCTTCACAAGCCAGGGGAGGGATTTGTGTGTGGCAAGCTTGGGCTGCCAAAATCAAAGGGCGAGTTTATTTCTTCAGCGGCAATCCCGCATGTGATGATGGTGGCACCAACACGGGCCGGTAAAGGCGTGGGCTTCGTCATCCCGAACTTGATGGCGTTTGCGGGCTCGGTCGTCGTACTCGACGTCAAAGGCGAGAACTTTGAGAAAACCTCTCGGTTGCGTGCGCTCAATGGCGACGAGGTCTATCGCTTCAGCCCTTTTGATTGGTCCAATGCCACGCATCGCTACAACCCGCTGTCGCGCATCGCGAAAGCCCCGACCTTTGCGCAGCGGTTTACCGAAGTCAGCATCCTGGCCGATCTGTTCCTCGATAAAGACAACAAGACGCTGGATACGTTCTCAGAGGCTGGCAAGTCGATTTTTGTGGCCGCCTGTCTGCTGGCGATCCAGCGCGGGACCGCAAATCTCGGCGAGGTGAACAAGATCGTTGCGGGCGGTGAATACAAGAATGCGCAATACAAGACCTATGCAGACGAGGCCGAAGAAACCATCCTGCGCGAACTTTGGACCAATGCGGCAAGTGCGTCATCGCGGTTGCTGACCTCGAATATTCAGGCGCTGATGACGGCTGGGCTAAAGCAGTGGGACAATCCTGCGGTGCGCTCAGCAACGCAGGACAGTGATTTCGATTTTGCGACGTACCGAAAGACGCCGCAGTCGCTCTACATCGCTGTCTCCGAGGACCACATCGCGACACTGGCGCCACTGTTGCGCCTGATGTTCGCTGATCTGATTGCATCCATCAGATTGAAAGAGCCGGGGCCAGATGAGCCATGGCCTGTCATGATGATGATTGATGAATTCCAACAGATGGGCGCGATGCCGTATCTGGAACGCGCGATCCATTCGCTGGCGAGCTACGGCGGCAGGGTAGCGATGATCGCGCAGTCGCTTGCATCCTTGGATCGGATATATGGGCCCGAGGGACGTGAAAGTCTGGAGAACGGGGCAGGGCTGAAGCTTTACATCACACCGCGGGACCAACGCACGGTGAAAGAGGTGTCGGCTGCCGTGGGTAGCACAACGCGTGAGGCGGTTACGCGCATGTACGGGCGGAACAAAGGGATACTGGGCGCGACTTCGACGTCAGCGCGACTGGAAGAGCGGCCGCTGTTGTCAGAAACCGAGGCGCGGCTGATGGACCCTGATGAGGTGATCATCCTCGCGTCACCACAACATCCAATAAAAGCGCAGCGGATCAAGTACTTTGATGACCCAGTGTTTAAGGCGATGGACGCCAAACAGAAAGACAAGCCGTTTCCTTTTCCGCCAAGTGTGGAAGGCGTGGGGCCATGGGGTGTTGGGGGTGACGAGGACAGAGCGCAGAGGGCGAATGATACCGTGGGCCATGCGCCGGCAAGAGATCGTGCAGAACGGCGTGAGGCGCGGGGGATGCGGGTCATGGCTGAAGGGATTGAGATGGAGCAAAAGCCCCAGCCTGAGACGCTCAACCGCGAGGCGGATGTACCAAGGGCTTGGGACAGAACGCTGGATATGAGGGAAGAGCTCATCGAGGAGTTGTTAGGGTAATAGAGACTGTTGTAGCGACCAACAGCGGTCGTTCAGGAAAGCCGTAGCGAATTCACCCTTCGAACCCAGAGTGTCTGATGCTGTAAACTGCTCCGACGACTGCGATGCGCAGAGACCGAACTTTGCAGAAATGTGCAAGCTGCACATTTTTGAACTCATTCAAGTAAATGATTAGCCGCATTCACTATGGTTGAAGCAAAATATCCGGTTCGTGTCCCGACCTTGTTTCTGTTTAGCGCGGTATAACTTCCGTATTCCTAAGACATCCTCAAACACGAAAGGAAGACAGGATGTCAAAAACCAAAGCCATGAACTCGAAAGCTGCGGGACGTATTCAATCCGCAACCGCCCCAAAGACTGGCGGGCAAACAGCAAAAGGCAGTTTCGCCGCACGTGCTCAGAGTGCTGCTGCAAAAAGCTCCAACCGTAGCAGCTCTAAGAAATAAATTGGTCGGGATGGTGGTAACGCCACCATCCCGTTATCGAGGTGAGACATGTACTAATCCCGAGACAAAGATTTGAACAAGGTAATTTCCGACGCCGTAAATTCAGGGGCACGTTTTGTAAGCGGCAAGAAGCATGGGAAGCTGTTTCTGCCCGAAGGCGGCATGCTCGTTTTTTCCAAAACCCCAAGCGATGTGCGCGCCTCCCGGAATGTGAAATCCGAACTCGCAAGGCTACGTCGAAATCAGGGGTTGATGGCATGACCGAAGGTATTTCCCCTATTCCGCAGCCATCCGAGATCGTCGCGTTCCTGATCCGCGCGATGTCGCATGTCGATGACCAACACGAAGAGGCGCTAAAGAAGGAACTTCAACGCCTGCGAAAGGGCAAACCGGTGTCCCCCGAAGCCGCGAATGAACTGCTGAAAGAGCATCTGGCGGATTTTCACACAGCAAATGGCAATGACATTTGGGGCGCGACCGACTTCTTGGATGCGCTGAAGGAACACATTTCACTATGCCTTGGGCTGGACTGCTCAGCATTACCCGCTGAAGTGGTGCGAGGCGTGTTTGACCGAGTTGCATATGGATGCTTCCAAGACCTATTCCGAAATGTGCTTTCCGTAACAGGTGTTGACCCACGAGAAATACTTGGAAAACCCAACCAAGCGACCAGAATCTTGTGGCAATCGCGTGTGAAAGACCATGGTCTTTCATCCCTTGCGGCAGAAATCCAAGGCAAGCCCGGGCTGAGCAGAGGGCAAGAAAACTGGGAAAGATTGATCAAACGCTGGTCCAAAGGCGAACATGACCCGCAAATCATTACAATACTGGCATTGATGAAAAACTGGGACCGTAAATTCGCACGAGCGCTGCTTGCTGCACGGATCTACCAGAAATACTGCGAATTTTGCTTGGTTGATCCCGGCAACCATGTAGAGGGGAATGAGCTGCCGTTTGATTTCGATGCAATCCAGTCGGCGCTCTTAGATGTTGCGCAATCGCCAAGGTATTTGAAGACCTGCGGCCTAAGTGCCTCCGACGACCGCACCATAAATGAAATTGCGAAGCTCACGGATCCTCGGCGACCAAAATTGGATGGGGATTTTCTTAGGCTTGAGGCATTGTTTGAAAAACTCGAGTATTCTCTGCACGATCAACAACGCCTTGCCGGTCTCTGTTTTTATCGCGGGCGATATCTTGCCCAGATGGGGCGATATGACGATGCACTTGACGCCTTTGAGACCGCCGCCAATTGGTTTCAATTTCGCAGCGCGACCCAGATGAAGAGCTGTCTGCACTATATCCTTAACCTTGCCAGCAAACTCGGAAAGCGACGTGTTCTTGCGAAGTGGCAAGGGTGGTGTGATGGCTTGGGGTTGGATCTAGATAGTCCGGATGCTGATCTGTCTGTTTCCAGGGATTTTCCGGAGCTTTTTCCAGAGGCGCAGCCGGCTGACAATGCCGACCCTCTTAGCAATTACCTGTTGATTATGCCGGAATGGGAAGAGCGCAAACCAGATTTACGCAACCCAAACCGCGTCATTAAGGGATACGGCCCGACTCCGACACCGCAACTTTCACTCTTTGCTAATCTCGGTCAGGTCGAAAAGGTTAGGCAACTTTTACGCGCCGGCGCTGATCCCGATGCCTTAGACCGGAACAATGGGTCAGCGCTCCTGAATGCACTGCAGGGCCACGATGACGCCTGCGTGCGAGCGCTGCTCCCGGTGACCTCAACAGATACAATCAACGCCAAAACGAAAGGCGGTAAATCTCTGCTATTGATGGCCATTAGTTTGGGAAGTTCAGACTACGTACAAAGGCTCCTTGAAAAAGGGGCGGATGTCGAAGTTACTGGTCCAAACCAGCAAACGGCGCTCTACGAAACCGTCAGCCATTTTGTTGATCCGATGACAATGGCCCGCGCAGCTTTGCAGCATGGCAGCGGCCCCGAAATGCCCGCATTTCTGCGCAAAACAAGCTCTCCATTTCACGACGAAGAAGCTCGAGCTCGGTCAGCCACACGTTACCACCCAGACGAGTTGGCGGTCCTTCCTGAGATGGCGGAACACTTTTCGAAAGGAGATTGCACCGATTTGCGTAAAATCGTGCAACTCTTGCTTGATGCAGGCGCGAATGTGAATGCACCTGCTGGATCCTCTAGACTGACCCCATTTCTTTATGCAGCCGAAATCGGCAATTCATGGCTACTTCAAACACTTGTCGACCACGGCGCAGACGTACGCTCACAGGACGAGCGAGGTGGTACGGCCTTTTCGAGGCTGCACTACTTCGGGCATTCGCATCTTGTCTCTGAATTCTTGAGCTGGCTGCCACCGGAAGACCGAATTTGGCTGCGAGAGAACGGATTTCGGTGAATATCAAATGGCTGAACTTTGAGTAAAGCGGTCATTTCCGCATCTCGTGGCGAACTGCCGCTTTTTCCCGCTTTCTGCAAGTTGATTCGGTGCGCAGCGAAGGGACGGAATCGTCGCGATTTATTAAGTTTAGTTGGGCAAATAAAACTCAGCAATGCCACGTCGTCCGGCTGTCCGCCCTAGTTGAACGATGACATCGATCGACTTCTGAATGTACTGCCGCACCTCAGCGAAGGTCAGTGGCGTGCCCGCTTGCAAGACCATTATGGCTAAACGATCTATTGCGAGCTCAGCTGTTTCCGCATGGATGGTTGAGACTGACCCGCCGTGTCCGGTGTTGATCGCTTCAAGATAGGTCAAGGCTTCGCCCCCGCGCAGTTCCCCAACGATAATTCGGTCAGGGCGCATCCGCAAAGAAGCTTGCAAAAGCGCGTTCGAACTTCTCTGTGTGCCAGTGCCGCGACTTGCCAGCAGGGCCACCGTATTGGGTTGGCTAGGGAACAGTTCAAACGCATCTTCAATCGTGATCAACCGTTCGCCATCATCGACATGAGTAAGAAGATGTCGAGCGAAGGTGGTCTTGCCAGTCGACGTGCCACCACTGATCAGTATGTTCAGTTTTTGATGTACTAAGGCCTCTAATGCGGCTTCAAGATTCTCTTCGGCTTGGCTGGCGATGTCCTTCATCTTTTCAGCTCTCAACTGGTCGAGCGAGACAGCTTTGCCAAAAAGATAGGATGGTTTGTACCCCTTCACGCCCGCCATGGCGAAGAGACGGATCGTAATTGACGCACCTTGTTCGATGGCAGGTGGAACCGCGACCTGAACTCTCAGAGGTCGGCCAGCATACTCAACTTTGCCAGACACGAGTGGGTTCTTTTCTGACACGCGGGCATTGGCATCACCGACGATCGTCTGCGCCATGTTGAAGGCGGTGTTGCGGTCTACGGTTTGGCCTTCATGACGCATTGCCGCGTCACCTGCGGCTTCGACCCAGATTTTTCCATCAGGGTTGATTGCAATTTCAACGACGTCGTCCCGCAGCAGCAAATCGCGGAACGGCTCAAGATATCGCTCCAAGTATGACGCAGGTTTTGGGTGCTGGTTCAATAGATTACCACATCACGGTCGACGAGGACGGTCACGGATGCACCTTGATCAATATAAATAGTGGGTGAGATCGAGACCTGTTCAGCGATTACAGATCCAACTGCGTCTTCCAGATCTTCGGAAACCCCCTGAAGTACTTCGCTGGCTGTTTCATTGTCGGCGCTATTTGCGGCGACAGCGGGTGCAGCACCTATGAGGGAGATCAGTGCCGCTCCGCCGAAGCGTTCAGCAAACTTTGTGTCGACGATCCCAGTCAACCCAGAGCGGCCAAGTTGGTCGCCGCCAACGGACGCAATTTCAATCGACGTCCCGTCTGGGGTCAGAACGCGTGTCCAAAGGATCAAGATGCGTTTTTGGTTCAACTCGATCCCAGAACGGTATTGGCCAAAAAGGCGGGAGCCACGCGGGATCAAGATCTGATCGCCAGAAAACGCCGGCACCGGCTCAGACACAACCGCTACAACAGAGCCCGGCAGGTCGCTGTTGATCGCTGTTTGCAAGGCAGCTTGAATGACAGAGCCTTGCGAAAGTGTTCGCTCCGGGAAGGCCATTTGGGACGCTTCTTGCACGTCTAACGGCCGTGCGCCTTGCCGTAGATACTGTTCATTTTCAGAAAGGGTTGGCCCGTCTGCTCCGGTGGTCGCAGTTGGGTTCGTCGTTCCAGCTGATGCAGCGCGTGGACCATCGGCATAGACAACAGACGGGGAGGCGATTTGCGCGGTAAGTAATTCTTGCGCCACCCGTTCCGCTTCACGCTGACGTTGTTCGTCCTCCTGCCGCTGGCGTTCTTCAAGCAACCGTTGATCTGCTATCAATCCCTCGCGCGCCATTTCGGATTCAAGTCCTTCGCGTTGTGCGCGTTCCGCGTCCAACATCGCCTGCAGCCCGGCCAAACGTGCTTCGTTCTGCCGCTGCGCGTTTTGCAACTCGGTGTCTTTGGCGGCGATGGAGGCTTCAAGCGCGTCTGTCTGAACCTGAAACGCCTCTCGTAAATCAGAGACGGCTTCTTGGATTTCGGCGTTGCGGGCAGACTGGCTTGCAGCAAGCGCTTCCCGTAGCTTTGCGATTTCTTCAAGCACTGCTGCACTGGGTTCAGCTGCTGGGGCAGGGGCCGGCACATCGAGTGCTTCCTCAACAGCGATCAGCGCATCATTAACCCGCTGTTCCGCTTCATCCGGCGGGAATTCCAACCGCCCGCCATTTCCGGTGCGTTGGTCCTGGAAGGTCTCAACGTCAGACGTTTCTAGGCCGTCTGATCCTTCTTGCAGATTAGTTGCCAAGAAATAAGCGGCGCCACCCCCGCCAAGCGCAAGCGCGATCGCCAATGCCCCGACACCGATATTACCGCCACGGCGTTTGGCTTTGCCCTTCTGGCTGAACGTGCTGAGGCGGTCCTGCAGGTCGGGTGTGTTCTCATCAGCCATGATCAGTTGCTCACATAAATTGCGCTGTCATCGCGCAAGGCGCAGATGGCCTCATCGCCAATCCGCAAGGTCCAGAATTGGTTCACGCCAAGCACCCGAACTGTGTTGCCTTGCTGGGTCCAGTTCACGGTGCGCTCCCGGCCCTGCTCGTCTGCTTTGAAGACGGCGGGTTGGCGTCCGTTTTCGGGGAAGGTGAAGTATGTGTACCGCCCGTCGTCGTAGATATGGGTTGGACGGAAATCCCCTTCGCCCGCGACGCGGTAGCTGTAGTTGCGCGGTGCATCAAAGCCCTTAGGCTGGGTGTTGGCCGCTGCCGCGCGACGCTCATCCTCTGGATAGCGAAACCGCACCTCGAAAAACATACCTGAGCGACCCGGAATGGCCCCTTCACGCAAATGGAAAGAATATGTTCGGCGGTTAGTGATCACCGTCATGTTGGTTGAGGCACCTTGCACATGCGGCTTGATGGTCAGCACATTGCCAAGTTCTGGGATCGGGTCGACTTGGAAACTCTCGGTGTCGCCGACAATGACGGCGTCAAACCGTTCGCCCTGCCCAAAGTGGATGGTCGTTGAATGACGCAAGTCGGTTTCAATCACGAAGACTTGGTTCTCAACATAAGTCGCGGTGCGCACGCGGTTGTCGAGCGACCCGCTTCGTGGAACGGCCTCGGACAGAGCGGGGGACGCCGATAGCAATGCGGCAGCGCAGATCAAACGGGCAGCGATATTCAAGGGATCAGTTCTCCAAAGTCTCGGCGTCGACGCGGTAAGAGGTGACCACGAAGCCCAAAGGGTTGGCCCAGACGTCTTGCAGGCGCTGGCGGGTTTCAGGTTCAAAGGCGTAGCCAACAGTGGCTACGTAGCTGCGGGTCACCGAGCGGGTGTCGCGTGCGCGCCGCAGGGTGCGGGTAAATCGCACTTGAGCCACGCCAGGTTCGATCTGGTTCACAGATTTGATCACAACTTCGATGACGGCATCGCGGCCATAAACAGCGATGGGGTAGTCTTCGTTGGACGAGGTCCAAAGCTCGCGCAGGGTGCGTGCGGCATCGCCGTCAGAGCGTTCAAGAACGGAATTTATCCGTTGTTCGCCGTCGGTCAGGTCGTAGGTCTCTCGATCATCCACATAGGCGACAAGGTTGGCTTGTATGATGGCATCGCTCTCAGACAAGGACAGTGCTTGAACGGCAGCGACGCGGTCCATTTGGCCGGTTTCTTTGTCGACAACGACGACAAAGGTCTCAATCGATTTGAGCGGGAACAAGCTAGCACCAGCGACCATGCCTGCCAGCCCGACCAGAACGCCAGCCGCCGCGACAAAATAGGCAAACCGCTCGCGCCTGCGCGGGCCGTAGATAAAATCCACTGCAAAGGCGTCGCTTTGGTCTTGGCTTGTTTGACTTTTCATTTTCGGTGTTTGGCTTTCGTTATGAGGCGCGGAAGGATTTGACGGTGTTCAGGGCTGTTGCCGGTGTTCGTCGGATTGCTTCGCCCGTTTTGACAACGCCGCTGTTCACCGCTTGCTGGAGTTCTTGTGGTGATTTGCCCGTTGCGAGGCGCGTGGCACTGCCCGTGCCGTAATCGCTTGTGTTGACGATGCCGCGACGCGCCAGCCCCGTCAGTCCAACAGCGTTGGAGGCGATGCCCATCACTCCAGTTAAGTTGGAGGCGATGTAAGGGACAGATGCCATGATCCCGGCGCTGAGCAGTAGAATGACCAAGAATGGCAAGATGAGGCTCACCGTTTCGACATCGACTGGATCGGCGGACGCATCGCCGATGGCTTCTGCGATCGCAACGATGATGCCAGCAGCACCCGCAGCGGCGACGGGCATCAAGGCGTAGCCGATGGTCGCGCGGCTCCAAGCTTCAAAAAGGGATTGGGTTGGCTTGAACAGTGATGTGATGATCATAAAGGGCGCGATCACGATCATCAGCGCGAAGACGATCTTGGCAAACGCGATGATCCCAGCGGTGACGGCTGCGAAGAGTGCGGAGAGAACAAAGAAAATTGCGCCAAGCACGGCCCCGAAGACCCAGCCTGCTTGATCACCGATCGTATCACCATAGGCTGTAATGCGGGCCACCATGTTGTCGAGGCTCTCATAAACACCAGCCTCATCGCCGGATCCCGTGAGGGCGAGAATGGATGCGCCAACCGAGTCCGGCACTTGTGTTGCAATGCCGTAAATGACGTCAAAATTATCCCAACTCTGGGCAAAGATTGCGACCAGTGAGATTTTGATCCCAAACGCGAAGGCGCTGCCAAAGGTCATGGGCTTGAGTTGCATCACAACATTGATGCCCAGCAAAATCAGCAGCAGGACTGCACCTGCGGTGATGACATTGCCCACTGCCGCAGCCGACGAGATGAAGCCATCTTGTGCCACGCTGTCGACAGCTGCATCAACCTGGTCGAGGATATCGCTGATAATTCCCATCTATTCTGAACAGCCCTCGGCGTGCTCAGCCTCGAGCGCATCCGCAATGGCATAGAGGTCGAGGACCTTGAACGGGAGGCGCGGATTGTCAGACGTTTGAAAGCGCGACAGTTCTGCGAGAGCCATGTCCCATGTGAATTCACCTAAATGGCAGTCGCAGGTCTCGGCTTTAAGATGCCGCTCTGCGACAAGGATACGCAAAATTGCGCGATACCCGTTGCGCAGATAAGCGGTTTCCGCAAGATCTGCTGGCGGTCGAGGCACGCGGCAGGCCCCCTCTTCTTCGGGGTTGATTGCCATGGAAGTAAATGGCTTGAGCCCACCGGATGTTGAATCAGGTGTTTCAGCAAAAGCAGACATCGGCAGCGCAAGGGCAAGTGCAGCAAAGGCCGAACGGAGCGCACTTGGAGTATAGACCATCATGGGTCTACCGCCATCGATCTGAATCGCCGCTCGTCAGCCAATGTCGCCGCATCAACAACACCAAGCTGTCCTGCGCTGACACCCTGTGCCGCTTCCAAGCGCCAAATTTGTGTCAGGATAATCCCAAGTTCGACAGTTACCCGCGTGTTCAAATCAACGGCCGCTTTCAATCCGTCTTGGTCGTCGATCAAGCCCACCATTGTTTCAAGACGTTCTAGACTTTGGCCTGCTTCTGCATGGCTTTCTTGGGCGGCTACCGACAACATGGCGCTGGCGCCTGCGGACGTCGCAATGCGGTTGTCAGCAGGTTGTGGCGATGAAGAAAGAGTGCTCAAGGTCTCAGGTGTGAACCCACTGCCGGAAAGCACACGTTCAACCGATGCTTCCAGTTCCGCGCCTGGATTAAAGCCACTCAGAAAGTCTCCGCTCGCCAGTGAGCGCGCTGTATTTAGTGGGCCAACAAGTTTGCCCCGCAAGGCGCGGAATTCTTCGACGGATGCGAAGAGATCGCTTAACCCGCTGCCTTCGATCAGAGATGTGAGTTGGGCTTCCAAGTTCAGCAGTTGAGACAGTTGCGTCTCAAGTTCCAAGCGCATGGTGGCGAGCTGTTGCAGTTGCACGTTAAGGTCTTCAGCCATGTGCTCAAGTTGAGCGACCAATTGGCCAAGTTGCGATCCATCGAATGTCGGAACGCCTTGTGCGCGGGCGGGTGACGATAGGCCGAGCGCCGTTATGGCGGCGACCGAAAGAAGAAGCTGTTTCAATTTGGCACTCCCATTTGCATGAATTCACGCTCGGATAGGCGATCTGCGACCAGATGTTGGGCATGGGCCGCTTCGCGCTGTTGATTGGCTGCCATCAGCCTGACGCGCAGGTTTAGGATGCGGGCGATTTCAGCTTTGGCGTAGGTATTGAGTTCCCACGCGGCTTTCGCATTTGGTTGGGTATCGATCTGCAGAACGATCGCGCGTAGGCGGTTGATAACCTGCATTGTTGTCGCGTGGCTGCTTGCCGCATAGTAGACGCCTGCATCCGAGATGTTGGCGTATTCAGCGAGGGCAAAGTCCGAGGATGACAATGTGCCAAGCGCGTCCGCACCACCGACAACCGCGAGGTACTCGTTGTAGAATTTGGAGATATTGCGCACGTAGCCTTGGGTCTCGGTAAACGGTGGCACGCCGCCATACTCAATCACGCGTCCGGGGCCTGCATTATAGGCAGCGAGCGCATGGGGGATATTTCCGAAACGGTTCAACTGGGTCGTGATGTAACGGGCCCCGCCCCGCAGGTTGTCCATCGGATCATATGGATTGACCCCGAGGTCTGACGCCGTCCCGGGCATGAGTTGGGTCAGACCGTAAGCACCAACATGGCTTTCAGCGGTGATGTTAAATCGGCTTTCCTGTTTAATAAGTGCCTGAAATAGGCATCGCCATTGCGTGGCGGAAAGCCCTGCCCGTGCAACGCCCGGCGCACCGGCATATTCACCTGCCACACGCACAACCATCATCTCGACGGTTTCGCGCCCCTCGCCAAAGAGGCGGCTGTTCATTGGGCTTGTATCGGTGTTGGGATAGACTGAGGCGACACCAAAATCTGCGTTGCCTTCAAGGGCGCTGATATCAAAGCCTGGGCCGGTCATAGCTGCAGAAATGGCTTCAAGCGTGCGGAGTTGATCTGCTTGTACGTCAGCGATTGAGGAGCGCTCGACCTCTTTCTCACTTTGGGTTCCCAAGTCTTGAACAAGTGCTGTCACGCGCGAGATGGTTTGCCCGATTGCGGCATTGTCTTGCGTCGGGACACCTTGGGCGAAGCCCGAGGTCGCATGGATGCAGGCACAAAGCGCGGCTGATATGATTGCGGCGCGTCTCATTCTGGCTGCGGCAGGGCTTCGAATGTGCAGTCTTTGCGAATTGTGGTTGAGACAGGTGCTGTTGCGGCAAAGGATATTGCTGCGCGTGTTACCACAGGCTCGCCATTCTGGCCGAAGCAGGGCGATGTTTTCTCGGTGTATTGTGCGCAGGCCGACAGCAACAGCACTGCCGAAAGCATGAGGAGGGGTTGGAAATATCTCATTGTGGTCTCCAGAAATCGGGGTTTGAACGCCAGTCTGCTGGCACGCGGGCCTCGCCCGTGGCTCCACCGCCAAGGATTGGCAGTAAGTCACGAAGGGCGGAGAGATCGGCATCGACAAAGACGCTGTCGCCTGCGGAGCGCACCAGTGCGATGCGTTGGCCAATGGTGGGTTGGACGAGCAATGCAGCTTCCTTGGCGTTCACGCGCAAGAAATCGTAATCGGCCACGGTGGCGCGGTCGTTAGGGAACAGGATCTGCGTCGGGACAGTTTCAACAATGGTTTTGCCAACGCGGCTGTCGCGCAACTGGCTGGGATACTGCGTCATCATGATCACGACGCAGTTCATTTTGCGCAGGGTCACGAGCCAGTTTTCCAGACGTGCGCCGAAGTAAGGATCATCCAGCAGCTTCCATGCCTCGTCTAAGACGATGATCGTGGGGCGGCGGTCCTCAACAACGCGTTCGATTTGGCGGAAAATGTAGGAGAGCACCGCCATACGCTCGGTTGTCATGTCGAGGATCTCTGTCATATCAAACCCGACAATGTCGCCCGAAAGATCGAGGCTTTGCCCGCGGTCTGGTTCATCAAAGACCCAGCCAAATCGCCCGCCAGGGGCCCATTCTGCGACGCGGGATTGCAGCTCGCCATCATCATCCAAAGACTGGAACAATGTCTCAAAGCTGGCAAAGCGTTGTAGAGCTACGCCCGCGTCGGCATTCTGTGTTACCGCACCTTGGATATGGCGTGACTGTTCACCCGAAAGGGCACCGCTGCGCGTGATCAAGGTGGCCAACCAATCAGATAACCAAGCGCGCCCGCGCTCATCGATTTCAGAGGCAAGCGGGTTCAGACCCGTCGGGACGCCTGCGCGGATTTCATTGTAGCGACCACCCAATGCTCGGACTGCCATTTCCAAGCCACGATCTTTGTCAAAGAAGAACAAGCGTGCGCCGATCCGTTGCGCTTGCGCGGTGAGGAAGGCAGTCGTCAATGTTTTGCCAGTTCCCGTGCGGCCTAAAACCAGTGTGTGGCCCACAGTAGGTTCTTTGCCTGCAGAACCCGCTTCGTGGAAGTTGAAGCGATAGCCTGATGTGCCGACTGTTGGCAGGACGGCAATGCTCTGGCCCCATGGGCTTTTGTCATTGCTACGCCCTTCAACGCTGCCGTGAAGGGCTGCAAAATCAGCAAAGTTGGTTGAGGAGATCGGCGTCTTGCGGGCGCGGTAGCCAAAGTTGCCCGGGCTTTGCGCGAAGTACGTGGCTTTGAGGGCCATGTTTTCACGCACAATCACAGCCATGATTTCTTGGCCGACCCGTTTGATCTGCGCTGCGGCGCGTTCCAGCGTATCGCGATCAGGCGCATAGACTGCAATGGAAAGGTGATGGTCGCCAAAGGCGATGCGTCCGGCTTCTTGATCGTCTGCGGCCAAAGCTAGCTGATCACGCAAAGAAACGGCCGCATCATCAGAAGCATGCATCTGTCTGATGATCCGTTGGATGCGCTCGGCCATGATGTTGTTCGGGATTGGACTAAAGGAATTGGTCAGCACGATATCGAGCGGCAGGTCCAAGGCATCAAGGAGCGTCACATCTGTCAGTGCAGGATAGGATTTGATGCTGAAAAGGGCACCATATTTGACGGCACCCGTTGTGGCACAGGTAACAGTGACCACATCGCCATCAAACGTCGCGCGGCAATCACTGATGGTATGAGATAGGGGCAGGGGGCTTTGACCAAATGCAATAGGTGAAAAGCTCCCCGCGTTGAGCGTATTCAAATACCCCAGCCATTCACCGCCCGTCTTTGTTAAGCGAACAGGGTTTGCCGAAGAGAGGGCCACCGCAAAGAAGCCCATCACTTCATTAAGTTCTTGGACACGCGCCGTGCGATCTTTTACCCAAGCTTTGCGGGCGAGTGCACGCAAGAACGGGATGCGTGCCGCGAGATTGGGCCGGCGTATGACGCTGAGATACATCTGCCGCTTTGAAGGGCGCAGCCCTTTGATATGGGCGGCCCAGCGGGCATCAACATGGGATGCGAAGGTATCGCCCTCAACCGGCTTAAGGTCCAAGTCTTGCGGCACAGAAACACGGTGAATGTAGAAACCAAACGCGTTCCCGGTTTGGGCGACGATTGCTGCAACCGCGCGCTTGAGCGCATCAAGGCGATCATCTTCGGTTGTCATCGGGTTGAGGCCATCAAGGCGAAGGGTTGCGAGGAGATCACCCTCGCGCAGAACCATCACATCGTCCGTTGCCAAAGCAAAATAGGGCAGGTGCTCCGCAAGGTAGCTTTCACGGGCAAAGCCTGATCCACCCGCTTCATGTACTGCAGGGCCATTTCTGCTCAGAGTTCCACCATCAAGCGCCAAAGCTATCACCCCCGTGATAAGTGCGGTTTTTGGTGGAACGAACAGTGCCGAAAGAGATGCGCAGCACCTCAAAAAAATGAGGTTCTTTATCCGCGACAAACCAAAGAACGGGGTAGGCGATAATCCCGATCAGGAAAAAGATCAGAGATTTCGTCCAGATAAACGGCAGAACGACCCCCATGGCCAAGACCACCAGATATCCGACAGGGAGACCCAGATACTTGGGTGGCCGCGCAAGGCCGAGGAAAAGGGGGGATCGTTCCGCCATCGGTTCAAGTGAACCCATCTACGATGGTGCCCGCTGAGAAGATCAGCACGATCCCGATGATCACAGAGGCAAACCATCCCCAGTTCAGCCGTCCCATCATGCACATGAAGCCTGTCCCAATGACTGCAAGTGTGGCCACGGCAATGCCAATTGGTCCCGTGAGTGCGGCTTCGACCGTTTCCAGCATCGTTTGAATAGGTGACAAGTCTTGCGCGAAGGCAGGGGAGGCGGCGAGCGCTATGGCTGCGGCCATCAGTGGCAGGTATCGTGAGTGGTGTCTTGGCATGAAAATGTCCTTGATCAGTTCAGGTCGATAATGACTGGGGCGCGTGTTGGTGCCGTGTTGGCGACGCGGATTGGCGCTGGCTGTGAAGTTCCGCCCGACAGCCGTTCACGAATGTCGTGGATGCGTGCGATGTAGGTGCGTGTTTCGGAAAACGGGGGCACACCTGAGTACTGCTCAACACGATGCGGGCCTGCGTTGTAGGCAGCCAAGGCCAGATCAACGCTGCGAAATTCTGCCAATTGTGCGAGCAAGTAGCGTGCTGCGCCATCAAGGTTTTGGGAGACATCACGCGGATCCACCCCAAGCTCGCGCGCCGTTGCAGGCATCAGTTGGCCCAACCCATAGGCACCCTTTGGGCTGATGGCAGTGGGATTGTAGCTGCTCTCCGCTTCAATCATCGCCTGAAACAAGACTTGCCAGTCCCGTGTTGAAAGGCCAGCTCGCGCGATGGCCCTATTGTTTTGGTGGCGGTTGGCCGTCTGATGAATGAGTGCGAGAACTTGGGCAGAGGCTCCCGCCGCAGGCGCAATTGGTGCAACGGCAACAGGTTCTGCTTCAACAGTATCTTCTGAAGTGGCCCAGTTAGGACGTGCTCCGTGAAACGTCCACCCAGATGCCGTAGCCGAACCGTCCGCGCGAAACGCTAGAACGTCAGCCGTTGCCTTCGAGGGAAATGCTGTAGTCAGCATCAAAGCGCAAATCGCGCCCGTCGCCAAATTCAAGATGGTGTTTAAAAAGCCCCGGCCAGATGTTGAAGTACCGTGCTTCCGGGCCGAGCGGTGTGATCCGTGTGGACACAAGAATGGCTTCCGGTTCACCGTCACGTAGGTAAATGCACTGGTAGCGCGGCTTGCCATCGTCCGTGAACCCCACGAGTTCATACCGGCAGCGGAATGCAACTTCCCTCTTTTGAAGGTCTTTGACCCCATCAAGTGTGATCAAGATTTGATTGCGCGCTATCGGCATTTGGACTCTCCCCCTGAGAGTCCTTCTAGTCCGACCCAGTACAAGCGGAAAGACACATTGAGTCAATATGATATATTGCAGAATTTAACAAAATGCTAAACCATAGGATGAAACCTAGCAAAGGAGTCTCCGATGAAACGACTTATTTTGTCAGCATTCTTTGGTGTTTTGACGACGCTCAGTTCGCCCCAGAAGGCGCAGGCCTACGATATAGACTGTGCGATTATGCTCTGTATGGCGGGTGGATTTCCTCCGAGCGCGGTCTGCGCGCGAGCTTATCGCACTATGATCCGCCGCATCACCCCGTGGCCCAGCCGACCGCCTTTTGGGATTTGCACCTTCGCTGCAGTGCCCGTTGAGCTTGGTGGTCCGGGTGGGGAAGGCGAGGTTGATACGAACCTGCCAGAATACGAATGGCTCAATCGCACCCATGTGATTTGGTTCACAGGTCGGTCCTACACGCCGCGTGACGATCCAAGGCAGTGGGATTGGAGTATTCGATCCTGTGACCGCGAAAACAGAACCTGCCGATACATCGCGCGGGTTTACGGATCTCACAGCCGTTGGCCGAGTTCATTTGTGTCCGAGAGCGGCCAAACCATTTTGCTGCCCGTTGGGCGGAGGTTTGGGAACTTCTACTCACGCGATATCATGGTCGAATATGGCGACTATGAAGGAAATATGGGCCATTCAGATTGGTTTTCATACTGAGCAGGGATCTGCGTTGATTAAAGCGGTGTGCAAGGTTTGAGGATGACGGCAGACAAGTCGACCTTCTTAGGATCGACCAGCCAACGGCGAACGGTTGATCCGTCATTCCAGCGATAGTCGATCAGTACGAGGAAAAGATTGCCCTGACGATGCTCAAACCCTTCTTGAAATGGCGCAGCAAGCAGCTGTGAGCGTCCAGACTCCTTTGGATCATCTGAGGTTTCGTCATTGACGGTTTTTGCTCTCATACTGGGGGTGATCAAAATTGGTTCGATCAACTCAGATGGATCGACATCAAGTGCCAAAGCTAACTTCTGCAAGGTTGCGATGGTCGTGGAGTACTTCGAACGTTCGAGCTGGCCAACATAGCCCCCGTCAAGCCCCGCCTTAAGTGATAGGGCCTCTTGGCTAAGGGACTGAAGTCGCCTTAGATTTCTGATATTTGTACTAACTCGATCTCGTAAATCCATGCGAGATCAATGGCTTGATTTTTGCAGGTAGTGCGACGGAGTATACTACAGATTCCGACGGTTCGAATGTTTTTAGCCGCGGGATCGATTTCACCAAAAAGCCTGAGTTGGTCGACCCAAGAATGCTCTATGTCTATTGGGGGCAGCAATAGTTGTCTCTCGCTACGTTCGAGCCGATGTCGTCCGTGGTTGCAGTCAAGACTGTGCCTCTGGTCGGGGTCACAAAAGCGTGTTGGCGCACTCATAGCGCTTCAAAATTGAAGCGGGTTGTCCCTCGCAGACTTCAAAAAGCTTGACTTTGGAACGCTGAACCCTCATGTAAAGGATGAGGCGCAAGCTTGTATTGCCCTCTTTCCGAGGCCCACGCGTAAGCGTGGGTTTTCGTGTTTGTGGAGATATGTTTGACTTACATAGTGTATTTGGACGAATTTGGACACATCGGACCATACGTTAGCCGAACAGATCCACGTCACAATGATAGTCCTGTCTTTGGTTTAGCCGGATTCGCGTTACCGATTGACCAGGTACGCGGGTTCGGGACTTGGTTTTTTCAACGCAAACAGGAGCTCCTTGCCTTTGAAATCGCTCGGGCAGGGCAGCATGCGGCGGTCTGGGAAAAGAAAGGGGCGAGCCTTTACACTGTAACCAACGTTACAAAATATGCCGAACTTCGCCGTTTCACCTTCCGATTGTTCAACAAGATTGATACGTTAGGCGGCTTTTTGTTTCATGTCGGCGGTACAAAACCTCACCCGCCAGGAGAACATAATCCGAACCAACTATATCGCATTGTGTTGAGAGAGGCGATCAAGCGCCTAAACCAGCACTGTGAGGAAGACTGTGATCCGAATGAAAATTTCATTCTGACGCTTGATGAGCATGATCAGCGTGACGCGTTGATTACCGAGGCTGCCATAGCGATGTACAATCCAGCCGAGCCTAGGCGCTGCCTAATTGAGCCACCGTTCCAGGTCGAAAGTCACCGCTATCAAACGATGCAGGCTGCAGATTGGATTGCAGGACTTGTTGGGCGCCTTGGTGCGGTTTGGAAAGCACCTCTAGAATATCCAGAAAATGAAATCTTCCGGACATACTTTGAAGACCGGTTCAATCAAAAGTCGGTTCGAAGTGGTATTCGCGGTTAGGTCGTGATGTCAACTGAGTTTGCTGCCATTTGCACCACCGCGATCTCGTAAACTCATGAGGGATCAATGGCTTGTTTTTGCCAAATATTTCAACGGAGCATGATATTGATTCTGTGGTTGCGACGTTTCATTGCCCACACCCTGCCAAGGAAGCCAAACGCTATCAGGTGCGCGCCGCTCGCGCATTCTTGGAACGGATCGGAGTAACGCCATGACCAATATTATGACCTACAAAGGCTATTCGGCCCGCATAGAGTATGATGATGAAGATGGCATTTTCACAGGCCGTCTCGCCGGTATCAGTGATGGTATTGGCTTTCATGCTGACACGGTTGAGGCGTTGCGGGAAGCCTTTCATGAAGCGGTTGAAGACTACGTTGAGACTTGCGCAAAGGTCGGCAAGGAGCCGCAAAAAGCATTCTCGGGTCAAGTCATGTTTCGCGTCGATCCCGAGGTACACCGCAAGGCGGCACTCGCGGCGGAGTTGTCTGGCAAAAGCCTGAACCAATGGGCCGAAGAAGTTCTTGGTCGCGCGGCGGAGTAAATGAAGACACTGAACATCGAAGTGTCGGGATTGTGGGTAACGCGCTGCTCGCCCGACGGGGCGGGACATTGGCCACCAGACTTACTGCTGGGTATGCTTAGATTTAAGTATCCAGCGGAAGTCTCACGGTATCGCCCTCAACCACGGGGAAGGAAATTTTGGTGAAACCGCAGTCGGTCAGAAAAGATACGATTCCCGTCACGGTTTTGAACTCACGAATGGAAATTTCACCTGCCATCCTGGAGCGCGCCGTGACCAACATTTGCGTAGTCCCATCGGAATGTTCTGCGTGCATCGTCCAAACTCCAAACCATGATGATGCTTTGCGCGTTGGCGATACGTTGCATGTAATGATGAGTTTCGAACCCGTCTCAAGGCGCTGTTTCAATGCGACCTCTGTTAATACATTGGGTGTTTCTGGCGGGTTCAACGGCAAGATTCAATCCACTCCCAATCGGTCAATAATGCTTTATTGTACCAATACCGATCCCGAAGGCAAGCTACGAAGGGGGCTATCTGCCCCCGCGCCAGTGGCGCTCCGCCGAGGATTATTTCGAGGAAGATAAAGGTAGGTGTCCTATCCTTCTGCGTCGTCCGAAGTAAATTCGATTTCGATGGTGCTGAACGGCTCTATACGGGTCAGACCATCGTTTCCGATTGACGCTTGGATAATATCAAGGGCTTTGCTTGCTTCGGTGTGAAAGTCTCTGCCATCACCCGATTGGGAAAGAACGTCGCGTAGATCGAGCCTGATAGTGAACACCATTTCGCCCATGTCGATCACAACAACTTCGTGATCCATGTTGCGTATCGACGGCTCCGACTTGGCGAGTATCGAGCATAGTTCAACCATAGCTTCGGGGTGCAACGTTAAGCCGGTCTGTTTTTGGGTTTCAAAAAACAGGGCAGCGATGAAATTGTGAGATACAAAGCGAGTGTCCTTCACGGCCCAATCGTTCAGGAAATCAGCTATGTATCCTTCTTCAGCACCGACCAGTGCCGCATATCGGTCGCGGCACGCCTCACGCATAGCGCCTTCGGTTGGGTAGGATGTTGCGAGGGCGGCAAAAAGTGTCTCGGCAAGTGTATGCGGATCAATGGTGTCATCGTCATGGCCGGACGCAAAACCGACAGGGATTTTGGTTTTGTTTGGTCCTTCGATGTATGGGGCATCTTCGCCAAATGAATCGCAATATCGTAACGGTTCGTCAGCGAAGCGTTCCACAAGTTCCGAACCACGACCAGCGCGAACAGCTTTGATCCAGATATGGCGAGTAGCATTGGAGACTGATTTAGTTCGGAACCCGATCAAGTAGTAGTTCTCATTTGGGTCAAATTCGACTTGCCATTGGTTACCCTCAACAGCTTTTGCAAGTTCATTCGCGAACAATGCTTCGTCCTGGATGGTGAAAAATTCTGTTGGCTTCTTTACTGGCTCAAGGCCCCAATACTCATACCAATGATAGTCGGGGTCATGATGTTCTGGCAGCTTATCCGCGCCGTAGACGTGGATGGAAGCAAGACGACCGATAATTGCACCAATGACGTGATCTTGCCAACCAAGGGAGGGCGGCAAGCCTTGCTCGGCAAGACCTTCAACTGTGAAGGTGCGCAGGTAGATTTCGTCGATCCCCTCGTCTTCATCTTCCGCTTGGCGCTCGTCGCAAAACTCGACAACCATATCATTCGTGAACCGTATATGATCATACAGTTCCTCCAAAACCGGACCCGGCACTAGCAGTTTATCGCTGTCCCATTTCTTGATCGTATCGAGCCGAGTGGAAAAAATGTTGGATGCGTCTTTTTGGGAAAACCCAAGGTATTTGCGCATGTAAGCGAACCGATTATCCATAGCGATAATCCTCCATTTGTTGTTGCAACTGGACTTGAAACCAAAAGCCAATGGACCAATCCTCCGGCTGTTTTGAAGCGTAGTTGTCTTCTGTGGACGGAGCAAGTGGTTCAAGGGCCATCTGCATTTGGTCTATAGGGCAAAGAGGCTAGCCTAGCCTGGCGGGGTGGTCGGCAAGGGCGTGATTAACTCACCCAAAATTGAAAACCGGACCTTCGCGCACAATGCAGCGAAACAGGAAAAAGAGCCCATGTTGCAAGATTTCTGTTTCGCAGCGAATGTCGGCTGTCAGGAGGCAGTCAAAAACCTTCAACAAGGTCTTGGGTTTGGAACGAGGTTCTTGGTAGCCTCCAATGAGGTAGTTTGCACCTGTGCCAAAAACGAGACTTTTTGGCACGGAGTAACGCTTTAGTTTAGCTGCAAGCGTCCATATGGGATCAGCTCACCCGCTACGAGGACATCTAAGCGAAAATCCATCACCTTCGGTCGCGGCACACCAGCCGGTCGGAATATATTTCTGAGAGCGTCCGGGCAATACGTGCGGCACCACCGGCATCGGGGTGGATCGTGTCGCGATATGTCACATCCGGAACCGCACCGAGGTCAAGCGTTTCCAAATCATGCCGTTCCGCCCAGTCGAAAAGACGCAAACCCTCGTCCAACGTCCCGGATATTCGCTCAGGCGTTGTTGCGTTGTAGACAAAAAGGAGCCCGGCACCTTCGGTCTCGATCCGATCCTTTATCGCATCGAGAGCGGCGAGACTGGCCCGCGCGCGCGTTTCGTATGGCACAGCAGCCGTTGTCGGTTCCGGCGGGAAACGCCTTTCGACGATGGCTTCCACGAGATCCCCAATCGCACCAATGGGTGGGGAGAGGCGATATGGAACCAGTGATCCGTCGGGCGCCGTCGGTGTGTCGACAAGATCGTGCGCTGATAGCACGATAGCGACCTCGGTCGCTTTGAATGTTCCGTGTCGCGAAAGAGCTGCTGCCTGGTTGATCGGTCCCCAGCTTGAAACGGCCATTGGTATCACGCGCACGTGGCAGGACGGGGAAGAGAGCATCGCCGAAAGACGCAGGGCAATCGTCTCGTCCTGATCGAGGAAATGATTTCCGTAGACGACGCTGTCGCCCAGTAGCAATAACCGAACTTCAGCACCGGAGATTTCCTTGGAATGATCGTTAGCGCGAAACCCGTGACTATTGATCAGGATGCGGTTTCCCCACCGATTGTACTTTTTGTCCGGGATCAGCCGGTATTCGAGTTCATCGTCCCGCATCGCGATCGGCGGATTTCCAAGTCCGACCAGTCTGAGGGATACCTCGATGGCAGCGAAAATAGCAAGCAGCGCAACAACGGCCAGAAACCATCGCCGTCTCATGACGCGCGGGGCTGCTGCGTATGTAGACGCGACCTCAGGCCATGCAGCGGCTGCTCTGCGAAGCGATAGACAATCGCTGCCCAGAGCAGCGAAAAGACGGCCGCATAGACTATGGTTATGGTCAGGCCCTCCCGGGGGTAGCCCATGCTCCAAAGCGCGTTGAGGATCACGAAATGCACGAGATAGAGCGTGTAGGAATATATCCCGATACGCCGCATGATCCTGTTATTCAGGAACTGAAAGAGGATGTGATCGGATCGTGTGACGGCATAGAAGAATATCGGCATCAACGCGAGGCCCTGAAGAGAGTAGCGCAGCGTGGACCGAAAGACCGGGTTACTCCAGAGAAAGGACATCAAGAGGGCGGCAAGTCCAGCTCCCAGCATCGCGTAGAAGATTTGCGGCCTGTGTAGCCAGTCCGGCAACCCGCCCCGGGCCATCAGGATCGCGAGCAGGCAGCCATAGAGAAGACTGTCGAAACGTGTGTCCGTAGAGATATAGATAGCCCATTCACCGTCGTTGAGAATAAGGACGCGGACGAAACGCCATATGACGATGGCTGCGAGAAGCCCCACAAGATGGGCGGTTCCGATCCTGCCTCTTGCGATGAGAAGGAAGAGAACAGGCCAAATCAAGTAGAAGTGCTCTTCGACCGACAGCGACCACAGCACTCCAAAACCGACAGCATTTTGCTCCGCTCCTGGCAGGAGCGAGTAGTAATTGTAGACGAAAAAAACCTGGGCAAGCGTCGCTTCAAAACTCATATCGCCAGGCGCCCAGCCTAGAGCGACCAGCCCAAGGCCAAGCGCGATTGTGAGCAGGAGCGGCGGGATCAGCCTGAGCACGCGCCGCAGGTAGAATGCACCGAAAGCGATGCCACCTGTTCGTGCATGTTCCCGGGTCAGAAGCATCGTAATGAGAAAACCCGAAAGGAAGAAAAAAACCGTCACGCCAAAGCCGCCGGGGATCAGTTGCGAGAGCCCGGCATGGGAAAAAAACACGATCATGATGGACACTGCACGGAGACCGTCGAGCGATGGTATCTGACCACGCCCCGATGCCGGCCAAACCTCTTTCTCTCGAGAGTCCGAACGCCTTTCTACCATTTCAATGACCTTCTCGAATGAACTTCTGAAACAAATGTAGCTGGTGAAAAGAGTGCCGTCCTGAACAAGCATGCGCACCAGCACTCTGTGCCGTAGTCCCTGCCTAAAACACTTTGACCGAGTTGCACAGCTTTGGACTGAGACCCAAATAGTGTTAACCGCAATAATTCATGAGACGCCTGTTTTGGTCTCGCACCTACCAAAAGACCGTTTGTTGAACGGTTCACCAGACCAGACCTTGATGCACGTGCAGCGAACGTCTCAAAAGTCCGCACTGTGTCAGTTCATGCGCTATGCAGCGAAGGGCAGGTCTTCCCAAATCTGCGATGATGTTAAACTTGGGGAGGGGGCTGGCATTCGAGCTAATTGTTGAACTAAATTTCCGGTATGGCTTCGAAAACAACATTGAATGCAAAGAACCTTGCAGCGCTCGGCGCTGAGCGGTTGGCCGACCTTCTTCTTGAGGTCACCAAAGGCAATGCTGGCGCTAAGCGGCGACTGAGGCTTGAGCTGGCAAGCGAAGCCGGCTCCGGAGATGTCGCTCGGGAGATTAGCAAGCGGCTCAGCGCCATTGCGAGATCGCGGTCGTTTATTGACTGGCAGGGCCGCAATGCCTTCGCGGCTGACCTAGACATACAGAGACGCGCCATCGTTTCTCAAGTTGGGCCAGTCGATCCAGCAGGTGCGTTTGATCTAATCTGGCGGTTCGTGGCTCTTGCGAATGGGGTCTATGAACGTTGCGATGACAGTACCGGCAAGGTGCAGTCAGTTTTTCACAAAGCCTGTGAAGACCTGATCGATCTGGCCGAGGTTGCCGCGCCGAATCCGCTTGGACTGGCAGATCAGTTACTGGAGGCCCTGACGGATGATGATTATGGGCATTATCCAGCTTTGATATCAGGTCTTGCTTCAGTCTTAGGTTCAGAAGGATTGCAGCACCTTAAAGCTGGGATCACCGCTTCGGGAATTGATCTGTCGGACAACTACGCGCTGCGCATGGCGTTGGAACAGATTGCGGATGTTGAAGGAGATGCAGACGCCTACATAGACCAACAAAGTGATCTGGAACGAAAGGCGCCACAGGTTGCCGCTGAAATAGCTCGCCGTCTTCTTGAAGCGGGGCGGGTTGAGGAAGCATGGGAGGCCATCAATGCGCCCGATGAGAAAGATCGCGGATGGATACCCTATGAGTGGGAAGCGACACGGATCAGTGTGATGCAAGCGATGGGGCAAACCGAAGTGGCTCGGGATTTTATGTGGGCGTATTATGCTCGCAGCCTGAACGCTGACCATCTGCGCGCATGGCTTGGCGGGCTACCAGATTTCGAAGATGTTGAAGCCGAGACGCGAGCCCTTGAACACGCGTTAGGTTTTGAGAGTTTCACGAAAGCGCTCCATTTTCTGATGACCTGGCCCGCGATTGAGCAAGCAGCAGTTCTGATCATAAATCGTGCTACAGAGATTGATGGGCACCACTATGAGCTTTTGGGGCCAGCGTCCGATGCCCTCGAAGATCGCCATCCACTGGCCGCCACACTTTTGAAACGCGGCCTGATCGATTTTGCGCTGCAAAATTCGCGGGTCAAACGTTATCGTCATGCAGCGCGTCACTTGCGAGAGTGCAAGAACCTAGCGGCTAGAATTGACGACTTTGAACAATTCGAAACGCATGAGACCTATCTCGGTGGCTTGGAACAGTCTCATGGGAAGAAGACATCATTTTGGGGGGCGGGTGCTTAGTATTCGGCTCGGGAGAATAGTCTGGCAAAGCATGTGTTCATATTTTGTTCTTGTAAACGCCATTCAGAAATGTCACCGATTGCGCAAAGCAGAAGTGTCACCACGGGCGCTAACGGTAGCAAGGCTTAGCAGCCCGAAGACCTCATATATCGCAGGGTTGGTAAGCCTTGCGGGGTCTGGTTATAGACCAAGCTTGCGGCGCTCTTTCTTGTTGTAGAAGGCTTTGATGCCTTCATCGCGCACGAGCTCTTCGAAGGCGCGCCAGGCGAGGACATCGCCAAAGAAGGGCGGGCTGTCGGAAATCGTCAACGTGCCGAACTGGTTCTCGACGGACAGGATCCAGCCAGGGTGGATGTTGGTCTTATAAATCTCGACGTCGAGTTGATGCCCGTCGATGGTCACGATCTGTGTGTAATCGGAGAATATTATATCTGGGTCGTCTTCGGTATCCATGCTACCAATCTTGGGGCTATTCCGCCACGTGTACAATCTTCTTCTTGGCCCGTGATCCTGACGGCCGCCCAGGCGTTTTACCGTTTGGCTTGTAGCCCATCTTCTCAGAATTTGTCCTGACTGGATATTTTGGCGGCGCCTTATCTTGCATCTCTTTGATATGTTCGAGCACGGCACCAAGGCGTTTGTTGTCGGTAATGGCGGCATGTGTCACGCGCTGATCCATGTCGAAGATATTGTAGGGCAGGGAGCGGCCTTTTGAGCGCACTTCGAACCGACCATCCACAAACGCGTAGGTGTCGACGTATTTGCCGACTAGCCCGCGCGTGGTGTCACTCTCCTCAAGCATGATCCGCTTGCGGTCATAGGAAAACGTCAGCTGTTTGCCGACATAGCGTGTATCGCGCCAGCAAAGCACATCATCAAGCCGATCTGGTTCCACATTGAGGGCGCGGTGCAGGTTGTCAGGCTTTGCTGGGGCTTTGGCAAACTGCGCGTTAAAGCGTTCTTTGAAGCCTTGCAAATAAACGTTTCCAGCATCCATGTCTGAGATACCTGCCAGCCGCAGTTCCTTGACCAGCCGATCTTGCAACGTCCGGTTGGCGCGCTCAACGCGGCCTTTGGCCTGGCTGCTGTTGGCGCACAAAATCTCAACGTTCAGCTGGTTCAGGGCGCGCCCAAACTGAGTCATAGGGGTCACTGCATAAAAGTGACGTTATCGTCCGGCTCGTGCGAACTTTACGGGAACATTCGCGGTTTCAGTCGGGTTTCTGACCTCTGAGGGCATTGTAGAGGCTTGTTTTGCTGATTTTGAGGCGCGCTGCGGCCTCTCGGACGGTCAATCCATCGCTGATATGGGCTTTGGCTTGCTCCAGCTTCTTGAGCGTGACGACAGGCTTGCGCCCTCCTTTTCTGCCGCGCGTTGCAGCAGCCTTCAATCCGGCCTGCGTGCGCTCGACAATGAGGTCACGCTCAAACTCGGCAAGCGCACCGAACAGATGGAACACCAAAGTGCCG
>Ga0207889_1000071_pt1 | contig 77608 bp, 71 predicted proteins | sample LinPmetageLP47_FD_184058 | JGI IMG/M metagenome (GOLD analysis project Ga0207889, IMG submission 184058) | Marine viral communities from the Pacific Ocean - LP-47 (SPAdes) | ecosystem: Environmental > Aquatic > Marine > Oceanic | place: Pacific Ocean | collected 2011-06-12 | reverse complement strand
AGGACATCTTCGACTACATCGAAATGTTCTATAACCCGAAACGCAAACATGTCAGAAACGGTATGCTGTCGCCTGTCGACTTCGAAAACAGACAGTTCAATGTGAACCAAGAAGGTGTCTAGGAAACCAGGGGCTATTCAAACAGCCTGGTAAAGAGTTGATATCGTGATCATTATTTCCGAGGAGTTAACACACGCTACTGGATTTGGTTCCTGTGATTTTAGTGGCTATGAGAGTTTTTTGCGCAGAGCTGGAGATGGGTACTTTAATCTTTGGGCATCACTGCGAGCCGTGACCGCGAACAAGCCCCATCTGGCGAGGATTCCCCTACTTTGTGTCACCCCTCAGTTTGGCATTGGCATGATCTGCATCTGCCTGCGCTTTCTCAGCGAGAGCCTTCAGCTCCGAAGCCTCTTTCGTCAATGCTACCAATTGTTTGTTCAAATCTCGTTCACTTGTCCTTGCCTCTTTCGCTTCTTCCTTCGTCTCAGAAAGAGCACTTTTTAGGTCAGCAATACGTTCCGCCGATTGTGATTTCGCTAATTCGGCTGCGGCCTCACCGGCTTTGATTGTTTCCTTAAGCCCGGCGACATCCGCATCCGTCTTATCCTTGGCTTCATCAGCCAAACGAAGCTCATCCTCTAGCTTTGATATCTGTTCTTCCATCAGCCTTCGTTCCCCAACGAAGGTACGCTTTGCATGATCTTTTGCTTCGATCCATACTCGCTTAAGAGTATGGTCCATGGCCACGCGAACGCTGTTTGGTATGTCTGCCGATTGCTCTTGAAGGAATTTCCATTCTCGGAGTAACGGTGTGATGGTTGCGAGTGACCCTCCACCAAGCAACTCTCGAATGTTCCTATTGGTCGGCTCAGTGCCCTGCTCGATCAATTGTTCAGCCGCCTGGAACACCCGCTGTTGAGTTATTGCCATTTTTTCCCACCTAACTGTCGGTCACGCCAGACTGTAACCTACTGTATCGTTATATCCGTTACAATATGTTTCACTTAGGATTTATCTATGCAATTTCCGTTATATTCTTGGGCGAAGCGGACTGCTCTTTGGTGTGGCTAACAACCTGGTTTCATAACCTGTTCGATCAGGCCGCGAGTATTCTAACAACTAGTTTGCAGAGCGCATTGCTCTCAAGTTTAGAGAAACCAAACAAGCCCATAGGCGGCCTTGGGGAGAGGTTGGGTCTGAAGCGATGCACTGGGTATAATGTGTACATATCCGCGAGAATGTTGCGCACTCAAGCGAACTGAAAAATACTCGGCACTGATGCCTTGATTTGGCCGTTAAAGTTTACAACCTTGGGTGTAAATTCGATTCAAAATCGTTCGGGAAGCTTCGGGAATGCTCTCGAACAGGGCTGCTAGCATCAATACGTACAATCTGTTGGGATCGTACCGACTGTATTTTCCGCCGTCGGTTTGACCCGCCGTAATGCCCTAACGTACGCGTGCTTTGCTGTCCTAGCGCCGCAGCCCTCGCCTGTTCATCAAATCGCCCTTCCGTCCTCAAAGCGTCCGCGAATGAATGCCTAAATACATATGGTGTCACGTTATGCTTGAGACGAGGGAACGCGCGACTAGCAATTTTCTTGACGCGTTTCCCAAGACTATTGGTCAATAGCCGCTCCTGTTCGGCTATCGATAGCACCTTTCCAGATAATGAATACGGAGCCGCCACTTGACTACACACTAAACAGTTTTCACCGGAACGGGAAATGTAGCGGTGTAGCCAAAGCGCTTCGGGACTGTGACAGCCCAAGGTGATCTGGCGTATCGCCTGCCCTTTCGCTTCTACCGATATCCCCTTCTTAGTAGCCGTTTTTGCTCCGTGAATTTTGAACGTAAGCCTTTTCGCCGTATCAACATCCGCTATCGAAACCTCAATGCCTAAACGGCATGAAAATTCGACCGGTCGGCAGCCTGTCAAAATCAATGTCGCAATCATTGCCCGCTGCAAATCGCCCGTGTCGTCGTCAGCCAGCACAAACCTCCAGTAAGAGGCGAGCCAACAATAGGTCGGGTCCGATTTGCGTTTACGATCCTGATGCTGATTGAGCGCACGCAACGACGCAATTTGGGCATTGGGCTTTCTTTTTGGTTTAACCGATCGATCGCCTGTATTTTTTCTTAGCGCTTGATGTGTTGGGTCCGGGGGTTGAGCCAAAAGGAAAGTCACCGCGCTTCGAAAGCTTTCATATTCAGTCTTATCAAGCGGGCGTTGTGCGGCCCGAAATCTGGCGATCAACTTACTATCAACGCTTTTGCTAAGCCATTCGTTAAGTTGGAGTGTCGCCTTCGCTGTTGGTTTCTGCGAGATCTGGTGCCTCCAGAAAACTGGGCAACTTTCGATTACCAATCGCGCAGCTAAGCGCACAAGTGCAGATCTGTAGGCTTGACGGGTGTTAACGGTCTCCCACCCCCCTGCCCTATCTATCCTAAGGAAGGCCTCATACGGATTGTCGCGCGGACTTTTTTTAGCAAGAGCTGCAGCGCGCACTTCATATTTCTGCCACGTACCAGAAGCAATGAGGTCTTCGGGAGAGTACAAACGGTTCGCTTCCTGCGCATAGGCGTACGCGATCAAACTGTCGTTCAATAAGCGCTCCGAGGGCGTTGGGTTCGAACCTGCTATGAGACCGGCTGCATCTTGTCGGCTTTTGATCGGAAACTCACTGATCATATGAGCACCGCCTTTAGGCTTCCCCTAGCAATTTTTCGCCTCACCTTGGTGAGGAAACCCGGCTTAGGTGAAAGGATATCCGCTATTATGTGATCAGCATCCTGTACGTAGTGTTCACCTTTGACTGCAGGGTGAGGATTGCTAGCGGGAAGACACACAACCCGACTAAGAAGCCACGACGCACGCCCTTCTGAGCTCAATGGATTTAGAATGGTAGCCACACTCATATCAGCATGCCTCGCCCGTCCAATGCTCAAGCACACAGACCCAAGTGCGGTCATCAGATTTTCCGAGGAACGGCAAAAGCGTGAGCCGAAGCCTTGCCGGATTTAGTGCGACCTCCCCTACGAAATACCTCGGGAACGAAGCTGACGATTCCTGGATCAGATCCATCGTCAGCGGTGAGATTAAGTGGGGTAGTCCATGAATTGCGACACAGCAGCACATGCGGTTCTCGGACAAGATACCTGCGACTTTGACTTGGATTTTTCTTCCTATGGCATCCAGCAGCAAGTCACATGCATAGGTCGATTGTGTTGGATGACGCTGCAAAACACCTGCGTATGCCGGTCGCCGAAAACCTGCCAAGATTAGTTTTGCCGTTTCAAGCTTCAGCTTTTTAAATGGTGATTTATTGAGATCGTTAGCTTGTGTCATTTTAAATCTCCCTCCTGCTAGGAGGTTGTCACGATCCATTAACACAAAGTAAAAAGCTTCCAGCGGCATCGACCCAAGTGTGTGTTTGGCTCCAACGAAGATTAGACGGGTTTTGTAGATGTCGCACTAGTAGAGCGGTGCCGCACAAAACCTGGTACGTCAGCGACCGAGGAAATTGAAGCTAAACCAGCGCCAAGCTATGATCACGCAAATTTGCGCTACGCGATTACAGCGTAACCAAGCCATTGGCACCGCGGCTTAGGCGGCCTGACTGCTTGCTTCTGAGTTTAGCACCTTCCAGTTCCACGGCAGCAGCTCATCCAGCTTGTTGATTTTGTGGTCGTGGATGCGGTTGAGAACGTCCGCGAGATAGGCTTGGGGATCGATGCCGTTTAGCTTGGCAGTTTCGATAATAGTCATGGCGCGAGCCAAAGTTTCCGCACCTGCGTCGACCCCTGCTGAGCTACTCCCCAATCCTTGGACAGGATCTGGCGTGATTTAAGCTACTCTTTGCACCTGCTGATCGGGGTTGGTTGTTTCGTTTCGCTGCCAATAGATCACAGCGGGTGGTTTGCCGCCAAGGACGGAATGAGGGCGCTTGTGGTTATAGAACGCGATCCACTTTCTGACGCCAGCTTTGGCCTCTGATCCGGTCTCCCATGCGTGCAGATATACGCATTCGTATTTCAGCGACCGCCACAGTCGTTCGACAAAGATATTGTCGAGGAACCGGCCTTTGCCGTCCATTGAGATGCGGATGCCGGATCGACGCAGGCGGTCGGTCCAAGCAAATGACGTGAACTGGCTGCCCTGATCCGTATTCATGATCTCGGGTGGGTCGAACTTGTGGATCGCTTCATTCAAGGCATCAACACAGAACTCGGCTTCCAGCGTGTTTGAGATACGCCACGCCAGCACCTTGCGCGTGTGCCAGTCCATGATGGCGACCAAATATAAAAACCCACGCCGCATCGGCAGGTAGGTGATGTCGGCGCACCAAACTTGGTTGGGCCGATCCACGCGCAAGCCGCGCAACAGATAAGGGTAAATCTTGTGACCCTTCGCTGCCTTGCTGGTGTTGTGCTTCTGGTAGATCGGCATGAGGCCCATCAGCCGCATCAGGCGTGTGATCCGCTTCTCATTGACGAGGTGGTCGTCATTGCGCAGGTGCCATTGGGACCGCCTGCCTGACGCTTTGGCAATGATCTAAGAGACGTCGCTAAGGACGTCATTAGCGACGTCTCTTAGATCATCACTCCGGCCTCAGGCAGGCGGTGTCAATGGCGCGGTTACATTACACCACTGATCACGACATCTTAGGGTATTCCGAGTTCTGTTTAATGGATGGCGGAAGAACCGAGATGCAACCTATAGGTGAAATATTAACTAGGCAAAAGCACCAGAGGATAATAGCTGAATAAAGTCCTGCAGCGCTAACTCGGCATCTGCAGGGCTTTATCAGATTGTTTTTAAATGCCCCTTACTTCGTATGATCATCAATCGTTCAGGGCGTGGGAGTTGGCCAGTGTCATCTCAAAGTATTGAAGATCGGTGGTCCGTCGAGTTCTCCATCTTCGTATTCTTCGAAAATTGCTGTCTCGCTAATCCGCACTTGGGTGTTTGGCATAAGGGACCTAAGAGTTTGTGCAACCCCGTTCACGCAACCGGAGCTGTCATCTAATGTTGCCCAAGCACCAGTTACCGTGATCTCGGAAGTTTCGAGATGCCTACTCAAGAATTCCGCTGCGTCATCTGGTCCATCGAAATTTTCATCCAGGCAATATGAACGATTTTCCTGCCAGCCGTCATAAGCAGTCTCGCCCGTGTCGCAACCATACATACGAACTGCTGAAACCGAATTCAGACACCCCATGCGTTCCGCAGCGAGAATAGCATTGGACAGCCCCTTCTCGATTACGTCGTCAAACCCTCGTTGGATTTCATCCGATAAAAAGCCATCGATCACTGCAAAGTGCCCGTCGTGTGATAGTATTTCCTCTGCAACTGCATTGCGATATTCACGCGCCTTACGCCCCAATTGGGATTCTGCTGATCCGAACATACTCCCAGGAAGGACAAGAACGAGGGTTTTCGGCAACTCAAGTGGGGATATTTCTAACGTGATATTTACGGCGTTGGTCATGGTATTTCCTTGTTTGAAAAATTTGAAATTACATCCTGTATCTGAATGCTCGGTCAAATTATCTCTGAAGGATTAAACTGAGATTTAAATTTTCAGGATACGGCAAGACTCGATCGTAAATGTTGAACTTGAGAGCTTTCCCGCACCACCCTTTGACCTTGGAGCTAAATAACTCCTTTGCGCGACTAGGATCGATTGGACCGCGGTCAAACCGATTGGCACGGCAGCAGAACCCATGTTTCACGGCCGACGTAGGCAACAGAAGTTCACGAGGAAATCCAATAGGTACACCATCGTAGTTCCTTATCAGGTGGAAATTCCCATAAGGGGCAGGGGCCTCGGAGGCTAATTTGAGATATTTCTTCACGATCTGCAGTGATCAGTACGTCCCTGAGGCTATTATTTCCTAAGGATACAAAAGCGTTATGGAATTTTGATTGTAGACAACGTTTTAGCCTATATGCGCAGTCTGTCAGAGTGGATCATAAGAAGTTTGACCTTGGCTATATCTTGGTAGGTCAACAGAATATAATTTGGACTGCGGTGATCAGATTTTCTCTACGATATATCTCGGTATCGACCTGCTAGGGAAACAAGTTCCTGTCTCCTTAAACTGACATGCGGTCTAACGTCGTGGAGTTTCTTGACCGCGGTCAAGAAACTCATATGCGGTCAAGTTGTGTGCAAAGCGCTTTTTCGAAATAGGCATCCGGGTACTTAATCGTGTCGGAGTGGGCTATTAGGTAGTCGAAGACTAGAAGCAGTTTGCCTGCGCCAGCCTTTTGGATGCCACGGTTCAATTTATCCTGCCCTACTCTAAGCAATCTACCGAGGTCGTATAGAACGCGAGTCAGGGTTTCCCCTGAACGAGGAGGAACCGGGAAAAGTCCCGCGACATGGGTGAAGTCTGACCAAGCCATCTTTGCCGGGTCACGGTTCATCCTAGGCCGAGGTAGCGCCGTTTGTTCATCCTGATCCTCTGTTGCTACAACAACCTTTTTAATATCTTTTTTTAAAGACTCTATGTGCCGGACATTTTGTCCGTTTGTGGGGGGCACTTCAATTGGATCGAGTGTACTTGATCGCTGTTCGATAGCTTGTAAACGGTCTGTAGCGTTGGCGTTTACTACTGTGTGCCTTTCACCGTAGCAGGCGTCCACATCGGCTCCCAGAGCTCGGAGCTCGGAGAGAATGTTAAGAACTACTTCAACGGTCAACGTTGTGCGACGCAAGACATTTCTGATCATCTGTAGGGTCGTGAGCTCTGCTTCATCGAGGCCTGTCTGTCGAAGGAGAGATGCACGAAGTGCTAAGGCTTCGGTCTTCAGTGAGCGTAGTTGCTCGCGTTCTTGCATAAGCTGTGACGCTAACATCTTGAGCGAGTCGTATCTTTGGATCAAGGGCTTCAGGTCAATGCCGAAGGCGTCCTTAATCACACCGCCATACCGTAGCGGGAACCGTTTACCATTTGCAGAGCTCTTGCGTTGGATCAGTTCAGCCGCTGAGAGGCGCCCAAGGCTGCGACGAAGTGTTCTTTCGTCAAGACCATTGGCCCGTTCTGACAGTGAAGCGTTCGATGGAAAGACGACGGTAAGTGCAATCTGCTGGCTATCCAGATTTCCACGTCTTTCACGGGGAAGAAAGCTGATGAGTGCGGTCAGAACGGCAAGGTCGCTGCTCGTCAGGCCGAGTTCTTTTTTCAGGACGCGAACCGGGCCCAACAACTCATAGGGGTTAGGGCAGGGCAAGTTTGTCCGTTCCGCCAAGGCGGTTCGTGTTTTGTTTTGATTTTCCATGGTGTTTCGGAAGAAAAAGCTTCCCCATTCACCGCCAGCGGTGTTGAAATCGATTCGATTTGGGGGTATCAATTAGGTGTCGAGACTAATTGAGGCCCTTCGGAAGTATCGCTTTCGGGGGGTCTTTCTTTTTCTAACCGGTCCTCCTTTCGTTTGCTGCTCGTTGTTTTTGACGTCTTGACCGCGGTCAAGACGCGAAGTCGTTACTCTGGCCCATCTTGACCGCGGTCAAGAAACTCAATTACCAGCTTGCGCACTGCCTCCTCAACGCGTGGAGCAAGGTCAGCGTCGGCGTCGATAGTGATGCGATTACCCCTTCGTCCGACCTTTACGCGCTCGTCCGAGTTCACCGAGGGTGCCGATGGCTTGGTGGCCGTCAGCAAGGTCACTGCTGCTTCTAGACGATCGGGGCCTGGTAAGTTGCGGGGGATTTCGGCGGCAATTTCGCGGGATCTTGCGCCGTCTTTCTCGCATAGCCGAAAGAGCTTTTCCCAAACCCGTCTACCAACGCCGTGCGCAGGTCCGATAGCCTGTATCAATTCTGTAGGAATGCCTGTCGCGATACGGTTCATCCGTGAGACAAGCGATTCGTCTATCTGAAGTGCCCGATACGCAACTGTCTGAGCGTTCTTGCGGGCCTCGTCTGTCTTCCCGAGTTCCCGAATGATCCCGGCGACAAACAGAGCCCTCTCGATGAACGACGGGTCTTGCCGCGCATTGTTTTCCACGCCTTGTGCGATGAGTGCTTCCTCGTCGGTCATCTCCATGACCGTTGCGCGCACCTTCTGACCTAGTTCGCGGCAAGCGAGAAGCCTGCGGCGACCATAGACAATCTCGAGGGACCCATCCGAGGTTCGGCGAACCAAAACTGGAACCTTTTGACCGTGCTCGTGAATCGACGAGACAAGCTCATCCAGCCCATCGCTGGGATCAATGCGATCCATGACCGCGGACATCTGTATGGCGTTCGGGTCTATCAGACGTGTGGCGTGTTTATCTTCTTCAAGAATGGATGCTTGTGCCCGAGCTACAGTCGGGCTCGTGCGATTCGTATCCAAATTCTCTTCCGAAGGCGGCGCTTCACCCATCGCATTCTTTAAGGAACTCCCGAAAACTTTACGTGCCATCACTACGCCCCCATGCTTTGAGGATTTCTCGTTCGACCTCATCTGTCACGCGAGAAACGGATTCGGTGGCGCGCTCGTAAGTTCGGCGGTTCACGTCGCGAGGTTCTACCTCAAATATGCTCTGTTGGGTATTTGCAGCGTCGCCCACTGCAGTTGATTTGAGGAACTCGGCCGATAGCACCGCATCCCCAAGAACAGTTCGTAGCAGAGACGAAATTTGAACCTGCGGACCATCGGTATTTTCGTAGCGTGTGATGAGAACTCTTACGAAGTTCAGCCCGTGTTCGGGGGCATGCGTTTCGACTACGCCCATCAAGTTACTCGCCATTGCAAGAAAGCTCGCAAGGGACATGACATCGAGCATGGAGGCGTTCAGCGGGATCAGTACCCCAGTCGATGCAAAAAGAGCCGAGATCACCGAGAAGTTTAGCTGCGGTGGAGTATCAAACAGTACCACATCATATTGGCTCAAGACTGGCTCAAGTGCATCCCTGATGCGGCTATGGAACGTGGTGGTGCCTTCTCTGAAGCTCAGTGCGACCTCGAACTCGTACTCCATGATGTCCATGGATGCCGGGATCAGGTCGACAGTTGGGAAGTTCGTTTTGCGAATGATTTCTGCCGCGGGAAGCGGATCATCGGATTTGATAAGGTCGTATGAGGTTGGCATATCCGGATCAAGCTCCGGCGTAACGCCGAACAGGTTCGTTAGGCTTGCCTGGCTATCAAGGTCGATAAGCAAAACCCGGTACCCTCGTAGACCCAATAGTTGCCCAATGTGAGCAACAGATGATGTCTTGGCAGAGCCGCCCTTTAGGTTGAAGATCGTCAAAACCTGACAAGCTTCTCCCTGTCTCCTGTGCGGATGCTCTTCTGGTTTGATCCTTCCGGTCTCAAGAAGCACGCGTTGTGCCTCAACCATCTCCTCTGCGGAGAAGCTACGGCGATTGCCGCCCTCTAAGATCCCTTCGGGGAAGCCTTCGAGGTTTGACACATGATGTCGGAAGGTGTTCTGGTTGATGCGTAGCAGCTCTGCCGCCTCCCGCATAGCGAAGCGGCGGAGGCCCTTCTGGGCGTCCGGCGGGAAGGTTTCCTGCGCATGTTCATGCAGCCGGTTACCCAGCCGCTTGGACATGACTTCAAATCTCTGGGAAGCTCGAATCCCGCTCATTGCTACCCTCAAGTCTTTATTGTTTGAGAGATATTAACAGATATGGCGGATTAATCTAGGATAAACTGTTGAGCGGCTTGAGGGCGTTGAGGCCGAATATTTGTGACGACAGTAAACTGTTAGATATCAGAGACTTATCATCTACGCTCTCGCGAAAATTCAACAGTTTGTTGCGCGCGGAGAAGTAAACACAAGATGTATTTTGTATACATATGTAAATCGACACTTTTTTAAATGCCCGATTCTTTTAGAGCTCTATCGAGCGACCCAAGTACCTTTTGCAGGCTCTAAAAGCGTTCTTTCCGATGACGGCTGGCAACTTATTTGCTCTCGGGGCCGACGTCAGAGCATTGCATCTAATCAATCAAAGATGGCAAGCCGTAGGGATCTCGTTCCCTGACGCCAACTATGATAGCCGAACTGATCTGGTGGTGTTGTAAAGACGGAGCGGAATTCTGACGACAACCTTTGCGGCCATCATTAGTTATCGTAATCCGCACAGTCGGATCCCAACACTTGGTTAGGAAAGGCCCTATCAAATTCGACAGGAAGTAGGCGTTAACGAAGATATACGTCGGACTGCAGCGTAACAGGTTCAAAATTCACACATAAGTATTGGTAGGAATGGGCGGAATTGAACCGCCGACGACACAGTAATCTGCTGCTAAGGGTTTATAAATCCCGTGTCCCACCAAGGCACTCCCAAATACCGAACTAGTAATCAGTCGGATATTCGGGAGCTCAGGTTGTGGTGGTATGTGTAATCCATACTGCCACGCTACGCCGTAGTCGACCCTATTTCAAGATTGAGTTTACGAAGTGCTCTCGATCTGCAATCGGGCGTGAGTGGTTATTTATGGTCTCTGGCCTTTAGCACAAAATCAGACCTCTGCTCGGTATTGGCCAAGGGCAGTCTCAACGCAAAATGTGTCATGGGCCGGAAGCGGCCACTATCTCATGTGTGCTTTAGAAGGCCACTGCCATCCGCAGCCCGTGCGCGTACCTTTGCCGGCTGACACAGATGGCGCGTTTTCACAGCAACCTATACTGATCGCTCTGGCCAACCGCGAAATTGTCAGCTGACAATTTATAGTATCCAATCATTACAGGGCCTTATAAATTATGCCGCCAGACAACCATGCAAATTGTCAGCGATATGACGATTGGCTGGCAACTCATGCCATCTCTACGAATCTTCCTTGTGATGTCGGGATGGAAAAACTTCTCATCGGGTCACATCAGCGCATCATTGCCAGTAGTATCTGACGTATTCCCTTTCCACGTGTCTCTTTATATAGCTTCTCGCGGGGAGGAATATTCAACATCTTGCGGCCGGATCAAGAGTAAGTCGTATAACCTAAGCTACGAGCGGCGGATCCGCAAAAACACCTTCGTGAAACCCAAATAATTTGGTAACCTCTGCGCATTAAAAACGACTTTTTACATTCAAAGAAAATTATCGCCATGCACATGAACAGTATTCACGGCCTTTCGAGGGCGACAAAGCGGGCCATTTTCCTGGCCATCGACAGCATGCTTGTCCCCCTTGCTCTCTATTGCGCGTTTACCTTCCGGTACGGGACGGGCACGCCCTGGATGCCAATCGCAGACAGTTGGGTGCTATTCCCCGTCATCTCGATGTGGGGCGTTGGTATCATCTGGGCGCTGCGGCTCCACCGGATCAAGCTTAATGCTTTTGACACACACTCTATGTCGAACATCGGTGTGGCATCGCTGCTCATAGCCTTCAGCGCCGTGATGCTGAGCTATCTGCTGAACCTTTCGGCACCTCGGTCGGTACCATTACTACTAGGGCTGTTCTTTTGCATCTTCGCCGTTGTGGCGCGTATCGGGGGGCTTAATCTGCTGCGCTGGTTGTCGGAGCGTGGTAGCAACCGCAAGCCTGTCGCAATTTACGGGGCAGGGGCCGCTGGTATCCAGTTGGCAGCTGCCCTGCGGCAAGCTAGTGAAGCGCGGCCTGTGTTCTTCATCGATGACAACCCAAACTTGCACGGTCTAATGGTAGCCGGCCTGCCTGTTCATGATCCTTCTAAACTCGGGAAGCTGATAAGAGCGCGCGGCATCGAACAAATTCTACTGGCGGTGCCATCGATGGCTAAGAAACGTCGGGATGAGCTGATCTCAAAGCTTAGTGTTTATAAGGTCGAGGTGCAGGTGCTGCCATCATATGTAGACCTGATGTCTGGCAAAGGGCTCGCGGATAGTTTGCGCACGGTTGCGCCGGACCAGCTTTTGGGCCGGGATAAGGTTGCACTTGATACGCCGGAAATTGCAAAAACCTATGCCGGTCGCGTTGTGATGGTTACTGGGGCAGGGGGCTCGATCGGGTCCGAGCTTTGCCGGCAGCTGCTCAACTGTAATCCCGCGCGGATTATCATGTTCGAGCAAGGTGAATTCCAGCTTTACACTATTGATCAGGAACTTCAGGCCGAGGCGACGGCCACAGGCATTCCTATTGTCTCTCGTCTCGGCTCGGTGACCAACAAGGCTCGCGTTGCTGGGGTGATTGCGGAGGAGGGAGTCGAGATAGTCCTCCACGCCGCTGCCTATAAACACGTGCCGCTAGTGGAGGAAAACGAGCTAGAAGGCGCACGCAATAACGTTCTGGGCACGCAAGTTGTTGCCGAAGCCGCTGCCGAAGCCAAGTTGGAACGCTTCATTCTCGTCTCCACCGACAAAGCCGTACGGCCGACAAATATTATGGGGGCTACCAAACGGATGGCTGAGTTGGTAGTGCAAGACACCCAGACGCGGAACGCTGCCACGAAGTTCGCCATGGTGCGTTTCGGCAACGTCCTCGGCTCCTCCGGCTCTGTCCTGCCGCTGTTCCAAAAGCAGATTGCCCGCGGGGGACCAGTGACGGTGACCCACAAGGACGTCACCCGTTTCTTTATGACGATCCCTGAGGCAGCACGTTTGGTCTTGCTGGCGGGTGCTTATGCTAAGGGTAGTGACGTGTTCGTGCTGGACATGGGAGAGCCGCAGAAGATCATTGATATTGCCCGCCGGATGATCACACTTTCTGGCCGTAAGGTTAAAGATCCGGAGACGGGGGAGGGTGACATCGAAATCAAAGTGACAGGTCTGCGGCCGGGTGAGAAGCTTTATGAGGAGCTTTTGATTGACGATGACAGCTTGCTGCCCACCCCGCATGCTAAGATTCTCCGAGCCCAAGAGGGGATGTTGAGCCAGATCGAAGTGGCTGCAATGGTTAGAGAATTAAATGGGTCGATTACGGCGGCGGATTCGGCTCGGCTGCGAAAGTTGATTGCAGCGCGTGTCGAGGGATACCACGTGCAGGAAAGTGATAGTCAGGCGGGGTGAGGCTAGCGGAGCATACGTCAATCGAGTATATCACGACAAACAAACAGGGCGTTATGCCCCGTGCACATAGGGGAGCTATCCGTCCCCGCCTTTATAGTACAAACGTTAGAGAACTGAGCAATATGGCGAAAAGAATAATGGATGTGCTGGGCGCGCTACTAGGCTTGGTTATCTTTTCTCCAGCTTTACTGTTGTTGTATTTTTGGATCCGTAAGGACATGGGATCGCCCGTACTTTTTCGACAGACGCGTCCTGGCAAAGATGGCCAGCCGTTCAAAATGATGAAGTTCCGGTCCATGAGAGATTCTACCGGCCCTGACGGTCTACCGCTGCCCGATGCGGAACGCATAACGCCATTGGGGGAAAAGCTACGTTCTTCCTCGCTCGATGAGCTGCCAGGGCTATGGAACGTGTTGAAAGGGGACATGAGCTTGGTTGGACCGCGCCCGCTGCTGGTTGAGTACCTGCCACTATATTCGCCTACTCAGGCGCGCCGGCATGAACTGCGCCCCGGTATAACCGGATGGGCGCAGGTGAATGGGCGGAACGCGTTGTCATGGGAGAAAAAGTTCGAGCTAGATGTTTGGTACGTGGATAATCGTAGCATTTGGCTGGACCTCAAGATCATATGGCTGACGATCCGAAAGGTGATCAAACGTGAGGATATCTCCGCCGAGGGGGAGGTAACCATGCCACGGTTTACTGGATCGCAACCACGGACCAAAACCTAAATGACATCGATTAGGATCATTGGTGCCGGGGGGCATGGAAAAGTAGTTGCCGATGTAGCTGCCGCTGTAGGGTATACAGATATTGCATTTCTCGACAGCTGTTTTCCTGATCGTACGGTTAACGGGAGTTGGGAGATTTGCGGAACGCCGTCTTGGCATGGCCCAGCGCGCAGGTTTTGCGCTGTCGGGTTAAATGCTGTGCGGGCTCGGCTGTTTGACCAAAACAGTCTAGGAGACGCTCCAGTTCTGATCCACCCATACTCGTCCGTTTCTCCCTCTGCACATCTTGAACCTGGCACTTTGCTCGTGGCCGGCGCAGTTGTAAACGCCGATGTGAATATTGGCCGGGGGGCTATTTTGAACACCGGGTGCAGCATCGATCATGATTGTATCATCGGGGATTTCGCACACATATCACCTGGAGCTCGACTTGCGGGCAATGTGCAAATCGGGGCACGCACTTGGATAGGGATTGGCGCTGTCGTGCGTGAAGGCGTAAAAATTGGATCAGATGTGACTGTCGCAGCAGGGGCAGCTGTTATACACGATATTGCAGATAACATGATTGTCGGTGGGGTGCCTGCGGTTCCTCTCGAACAAAGGAATTAAACGATGCTGAACGGACCTTTGCCGCCTTGGCCGAACTACACCCAAGAAGAAGCCGATGCAGTATCGCGTGTGCTGCTTTCAAATAAGGTAAATTATTGGACCGGCCAAGAAGGTCGTATGTTCGAGGAGGAGTTCGCTACTTTCGCCGGCACAAAATACGCAATTGCTCTCGCGAATGGAACGGTAGCACTGGATTTGGCTCTTCATGGGCTAGGTATCGGGTCGCAAAACGGCGGTTCCGCTGAGGATGAAGTAATTGTTACGCCGCGTAGCTTCATCGCCTCCGTCTCAACAATTGTGAATGCGGGTGCCCGCCCGGTATTTGCTGATGTTGATATCGTGAGTGGCAACATTACAGGTGAAACAGTTGCGCCTGTGATTACGGACAAGACGCGCGGCATAATCGCAGTTCACCTCGCGGGTTGGCCTTGCGATATGGACGGCCTGCGCGAGGCCATAGGTGGGCGGGAAATCAGATTAATTGAAGACTGTGCTCAAGCCCACGGCGCGATGTATAAAGGGAAGCCAGTCGGCGGGCTTGGAGATGTAGCCGCGTGGTCCTTCTGCCAAGACAAGATCATGACGACCGGTGGCGAAGGCGGCATGGTCACCTGCGATGACGAAGCTCTTTGGCGTCGGATGTGGGCATTCAAAGATCACGGCAAAAGCTATGAAGCCGTTTACGAGCGCGAACACGCTCCAGGATTTCGCTGGCTACATGAGAGCTTTGGTACAAATTGGCGGTTGACGGAAATGCAGTCAGCCATCGGCCGGATTCAGCTTCGGCGAATGCCCGAGTGGCATGCTGCTCGGGCGGCGAATGCCGCTGCGCTGGCGGAAGCTCTGGAACCGTTCGCAGGGGACGGGGGGCCGTTGCGACTGGCAAAGATGGTTGCTACCGATCAAAGTATCGGTACGCGGCAAGCTTGGTACAAGTATTATTCATATGTACGGCCAAAAAGTTTGAAAAACGGCTGGAATCGGGATTCTATGGCGAAAGCCCTTGCAGCAAGTGGGATCCCTTGCATGCAGGGTTCATGCTCCGAGATGTACTTGGAGAAAGCTTTTGATGGAACAGGTTTACGTCCTACAGAGAGTTTGCCTAACGCCGAGACATTGGGGAAGACGAGTTTAATGTTTCTGGTGCATCCTGATGTTAGCGGATGTTATACAAAGCTTCATGTGGACGCTTTCAAACAAGTATTTCGATTGATGCAGAGTTAGACACGGTAGTTTTTCAGCCAAAACGTCAACCAGACCACCATTTGCGCAGCCCCCCTGAAGTGGTCCCAGAAAACCGGACAGTAGGCTAAGGTGTATCCTAAACCTTTGAAGGGATGCGAAGATGGCAAAGCGTCGGAACTTTACAGTTCAGTTTAAGGCCAAGGTGACGTTGGAAGCGCTGCGGGGCGAAAAGACCGTGAAGGAGATTGCCGCGAAGCATCAACTGCACCCGAACCAGGCCATCGACGGAATGGCAGACGTGTTCTCAGGCGGGAAGCAGAGTGGCCCGATCGAAGCCGATATCAAGAAGCTGCATGCCAAGATCGGGAGGCTGGCGGTTGAAAAAGATTTTTTAACGGAAGGGCTCATGAAGTGAGCCCCTGAGGTGCCCCTAGCAACTGTATTAAATTGCTGGGTTCCACACAGCATTTTTAGCGAGCAATGAGTTTGCCAATACGATCAACTTTCGAGCAACTGCGATGAGAATGACCTTGTGTGGCTTGCCCTTCGCGCGCAATCGTTTTGCAACGTCACTTTGGACCTGTCGCGGTTTAATGCCGCTCCTTTGATAGCATTTATTGCAACTGTCAACGGCGGCGTAAAATCCTGCCACTGGGGTGGAGCAAAAGTAGGCCAGTTTGGGGTGCGCGCCTTGGAGCGTGCGGCTCTCAAATTGAGCTACCCTCCGAAAATCGGACACTGACGTAAGCTGCGATTTGTAGTCTGCTGATCTTCAACACGAAGGAGATCAGATATGTCGAAACGGAAGCAACATCATCCAGAGTTTAAGGCCAAGGTAGCGTTAGAGGCGCTGAAGGGTGAAGAGACGGTGAGCGAGCTTGCCAGCCGGTTTGGGGTTCATCCGACGATGATCCATCAATGGAAGCGGGCACTGCTTGAAGGCGCATCAGGGGTCTTCGAGCGGGGCAGCCGGAAAGCAGCGGAAGTCGATGAAGAGCAGGTCAAAGATCTACATGCCAAGATCGGGGAGTTGGCCGTCGCCAACGATTTTTTGGCCAGAAAGCTCAAACCTTGGACCGGCAGGTGAGGCGCAGGATGATTGAGCCGAACCTATCAGGTCTGTCAGTCAGCAAGCAGTGTGCGTTGCTGTCGATCTCGCGGTTGTCGTTTTACTACGAGCCCAAGGGCGAGACGGAGAGGAACCTCGATCTGATGCGGCTGATCCATTGCCCGGCAGTCGAAACGCAGTTTCGATGAGAGGGGACAAGCAGTTCCTGGAGACCCCGTTTTACGGAGTGCGTCAGATGACATGGCATTTGCGCAATGAAGATCATCTGGTGAACGAAAAGCGGATCAGGCGTTTGATGCGGCTCATGCCGATTTATCAGAAACCCAACATCCCGCTGCCCCTCTCACACATGCTTGCATGTGTGAGAGGGGCAAGGCTGCGAAAGGCCATAAGATTTACCCCTATATGCTGCGTGGGCTGCGCGTGGATCGGCCCAACCAAGTCTGGTGCGCCGACATCACCTATCTACCGATGCGGCGAGGCTTTCTGTATTTGATTGCCATCCTTTGCCCGACAGGGTTATGCGCAGCATGATCCCGAAAGGGTGGACTGGCACACGCGCAAGGTTCTGGCTTGGCGCATATCAAACACGCTCGAAGCGGAGTTCTGCGTCGACGCCCTGAACGAGGCCATCCACAAATTTGGTTTGCCACAGATCATGAATACGGATCAGGGAAGCCAGTTCACATCGTTCGCATGGACGGATCGGCTGCGGCGATCAGCCGTGCGCATCCCCCCTCTCATGCATGTAAACATGCACTGCCGGGCAGTGGATGGACGGCAAAGGTCGCTTTCTCGACAATATCTTTGTCGAACGACTGTGGCAGTCTCTGAAATACGAGTGCGTCTATCTGCATGCTTGGGAAACCGGCTCAGAAGCTAAGGCTGGCGTCAGAAAGTGGATCGAGTTCTACAATCACAAGCGACCGCATTCTGCTCTTGGCGGCCAACCGCCTGCCGTGGTCTATTGGCAGAGAAAACAAACAACCAACCCCGATCAGCAGGTGCAAAGAGTAGCTTAATTTACGTCAAATACTGTCCAACTAATGGGGAGTAGCTCAGTAGTTCACACCCATACTTTAGAGATTTGGACATGTTAAAACGCGAACGAAAGTGGCCCATATCATCATCGGCGAAATCGATTTACTACTGGTGATAGTCAAAGTAATTGAACCCTGCGTATAATTCTGGCAGTAGCAGGGACGTGACAAATTTTCATCTAATAATGCCTGGAGATAACCCATGAAGTACCGGCCAGAGATTGATGGTTTGCGTGCCACGGCAGTTATATTTGTTCTGCTTTTCCACTTTTTTCCAAGTGAGATCGAGTTAGGCTACTTAGGTGTCGATCTATTCTTCGTAATTTCAGGGTACGTTATCACAGGGCAGCTACGTCACCAAATGAAAATTGGTGCATTTAGCTTTACCAAATTCTATCATAATAGAATAAAACGAATTTTGCCACTGTCATTTTTTGTCATATTTATTACAATATTTTTCGGGTATTATATACTTCTAGCAAGTCACTTCGAAAAACTTGTTGAGTCCGCAATTTCGGCATCGACGTTCTGGTCAAACATATATTTTTGGCGCGACGGCGGATATTTCGGCAGCAGCGACAAATTTAAACCGCTTCTTCACATGTGGTCACTTTCGGTTGAAGAGCAATTCTATATATTCTTTCCAGTTATTGTATGGATTGCCTACAAGAAATGCAACCTAAATGATTGGGGAGTATTTTTTCTACTTTCTGCGCTTAGTCTCTGCAGTTTCACCTTGTATCTATACTTAATCAATATGGGAGGAAACAATCCCGCATTCTTTCTAATGCCAACTCGTGCTTGGCAATTTGGATTAGGTGCGATGGCGGTGCTGGTGGTCCAGAATCGCTGGATTTCACCTAATTACCTAATATCTAGCGTATCGTTCTGCATTCTCTTAATTAGCTTCCTAATTGATTTTGCCTATCTTAGAGGTGAGTTGCTGACTGCTATTTCCGCAATTTTTTATATAATATTTTCATCAGGTCGCTACAAATTAGATCAAACACTATCTAATTCGATATTTTCGTATTTTGGAACCAGATCATTTTCAATATACCTGTGGCATTGGCCGATTGTGGCATATCTTAACTATAGTCAAGTTGGTGAAGTTCCTTTTGGATTTAAATTAGCAGGAATCTTGGCTTGTTTTGTGTTCTCTGAGATAAGCTATTCCTTAATAGAAAAGCCCTATAGATATAATCTTTCAATCAGTAAGTCCGCAATACTTATCGCACTATGCTCCTTCGCTTCGTTAGGGATCAGCTTTTCGAAAGCCCTCCAAGATAGAAATAATTTGGCAGAGCGCCTCGCGGAACAAAGCCAAACAAACTTTCGGTGTGAACTGAATGAACTTCGACCATATGGAAGTTCCCGGGCTTGCATCTTGCAAGAACTTACAACACAGGGAAATGTTGCAATTTTGGGTAATTCCCATTCCCAGATGTATGCGGAGGCCATCAGGAGTCACTACAAAGAATATAACACGGGGATTATTGTAGTTCCCCTTAACGGTTGCCCGCCTACGCTAACTATAAATATCTCAAGTTCTTGCATGTCAGCTGCGAGTAGGAATTTTAAAGCCGTTATGGCAGATAAGCGAATCTCGACTGTGTTTGTGGGCACAACGTATCACAATGAGCGCTACCTTCTTTCAGATGGCACCGTGGTTGATGACAGATCGAAGATCGCTTTTGTGGAAGGGCTACTTAATTTGGTTCAGCTCCTACAACAGGAGAAGGATAATGTTTATCTCATTGGTCCATTTCAAATCCCCGGCTATGATCTGCCTAATGATCTAGCTAGACTACTGAGATTTGGGGGTATGTCCGAAGGGGATGTAATTTCCAGATTCTCTGTCGATAGGTCGGTATTTGACTTAAAGTATGAAAAAGCGGTTAAGATATTGGCAGACGAACTAGGGGGTTCATTGTTACTTCCGCATGAGTATTTGTGCACCGATTTGAAGTGTAGCTTTGCTGATTTGAACGGAAGCTATTTTTCAGATTCTAATCATTTGGGACAATATGGGATAGACAGGATTAGGCCACTTTTTGACGAACTTAGTGATTAGTTTTGGGATCCATAGCCAGCAAATATTTAATGCCGTGTGGGCGATTACAGAAACGAATATCGCACTGCGTTTATGATATACTGTCGCAATGTTCCACTAATACTTCGGTTTGCCCGATATGATCTCGGTCTCGGGCCAGTAGTATATTGTGCACGAATGTCGCGAGAGAAAATGTCTCGGCACTTGGGCAACGGCCTAGGCTCAGGAATTATAGCCGGTAAATGACAAGTGTAGCGAGGCGATTGCGGAGAGGAAGATTTTGGGGCAGCGGTAATAGCGGGTTTCGACACGCCGCCAGTTCTTGATCCTGCCGAACATGATCTCGATGCGGTCACACTTTTTGTATCGCCGCTTGTCGTATCGGATTATTGTCCTGCGTTGCTTACGACCCGGGATGCAGGCGCGTCCCCCTTTGTCCTTCGACGCTTCGCTGAACCAATCAGGCGAACACACACCCCTCTTGACGCCCAAGTTGAACGCCTTTTGATGAGCTTTGAGGTAGGTGGCATTGATACGATTGTCGTCTGTTCCCCGTGATCAGCGGCCACTCCGGCCATCAACTGGGCAAGGATTCCCTTGTCAGTCCAGCGCTTTCATGGATTTTTGGGCGTTTTGTGTGGTCCGTATTCCTTCGGCACGTCACGCCGCCGTAAGCCGTTGCAAGTTGATGGAGATAATCCCGCTAAGAACGCGCTTGTTATCGACACGTGGCTTGCTGTGGGATTTGGGAAAGTAGGGGCTCAAGACGCGCCGTCTGCGAGTCGGAAAACTAGATTAGATCAGACATGTTCACCGCTCATTTTTCAAGCGATGAGCCATGCGCTAAAGCGAAAGCAATGGGACCTAAATCTAGGGTCAGGATCCAGTAAGAGATTGAGCTCGTGGAGCTGTCGTGTTTCACAACCCCCAGCTTTAGGGAGGATATGTTGAGCAATTTAAGTTGGCTGAGGGGGACGTAAATGCAGCGGCTTCAACCATATTTTCCATAGAGACTAGGGCCCGTTCGTTTGGATGATAATCTTGTTTCGCATGGAATTACTCTATTTAGTCGCAATGGCTTACGCTAGTGTGATGCGCCAGCCGAATACGGAACCCCGAAGACGCTATACAATAGCTGGAAGCGCTGGAGTGATACGGGCGGGTTCGCGCGGATCATGATGAGGCTGGCCGAGCAGGCCCCCCGTCAACAAGACCATCTCAATCGACGCCACCTACCTCAACGCACATCGTACGGCGTCCAGACTGCGTTTGAAAAAAGGGGGGCGAGGACGCCTGATCGGGCTGACTAGGAGCGGTATGAATATCGAACTGCACGCGATCAATGACACCCGCGGACGACCAATCCGCCTCGTCATTACCGCAGGACAGGTCAGTGATTATAACGGCGCAGCGGCCTTAATGAATGGTTTGCCAGAGGCTAAATGGCTCCTCGCTGACAGAGGGTACGATGCCAACTGGTTCTGCGAAGTCCTTGTAGACAAGGGCACGACGCTCTGCATTCGTGGGCGCAAGTCGCGCAAAAAACCGTCAAGTATAACTAGCGCTGCAAGAAGCGACGTAATCGTATCTCGAGAATGTTCGGCAGTCTCAAGGATTGGCGGCTCATCGCGAACCGATACGACCGATCCACCACCAGATTCCTGTCCGCAATTGCACTAGCAGTAGGCGTCATATACTGATTATGAGCCCTGACCCTAGGCCTGTCCAATAGGCTCTGAGCTTAAGACTTTCTTAGCAAATTGGGAAGTTCTGAGGGTCATTTCTTGCACCATACAGCAAGAAATGCTAACTGACAAAATGTAGATTTGGACATGATGGAGCGGAATGCCGTGGAGCGGATGTGGGCGTTGGATGGACTCCGAGGGCTATGCGCTCTTTCTGTAGTAATTTATCATGCTTTTAGTTGGGAGCGTGTGGCTGACCTAAGCTCAGCCGGCGCATACTCTGTGCACTGCTTCTTTATTCTTTCTGCGTTGACATTAACTGTTGTTTATAAGGATAGCTTCTCCAGAGCACTAAATGCTTCTGAGTTAACGCTGTTCTACAGAAAGCGATTGGCACGGCTTATACCACTTCTTTTAATCGTCGCTATAGTGAACCTTACGTACTCCCTATTTACGGAATATGAAGCAGCCGATATTTCAAAAGGGCTACTTACTGCCTCTGGTACCTTCGCGCTGGCCGTACCGGCCGTTGCCTCGAACTCCGTAGGCGCATGGTCTTTGGCTATCGAACTAATGTTCTATATTATTTTTCCAATAATTTGCCTTTTTCTGCCAGGCCAGTCTATTCGAAACATCGTAATTTCTGTATTGCTCTGTCTGTTCATCCAAATTATATACGTTGACTTAGTGTTCCAAGCGTATGGCTCAAGCTATTGGAATTACTATATAATGCCCCTTTCTTTTGTGGGTTTTTTTTCAATTGGGTGCGCCCTTGGCATCTTGAAGAGGATACCAATGAAACATGGATATGTGGGACTTATCATAGTCATGGTCGTTGTGTGGGCATCTTGCTTTATTGAAACAGATAGAGGCAGTCTACTCGCGATGCCGTATGGTCCACTTGCAGCTTGTGCACTTGGATTAGGCGTTTATTGCATTTATTGCTGGCCCGCGCCAAAACTCTTTATACCGGCTCTACGTTTCTTAGGGGAAACAAGTTATTCGGTTTATCTACTTCATCCAATTGTCTACTCTTTGCTGAAGCGAACGCTACCGGTCGACACTGATTTCAGAGTATTTCTCGCTACCTTCGTCGTCTCAAGTGTAATTGTGGCATATTTTTCGTTTAGGATGGTAGAGCGTCCAGCTCGGAATTTCTTAACTATGACGGTTTATCGCCCAGTGAGTTATTAATTTGAGCCGGCTTTCTTTTGGAGACAGAGTAGTCGCGCTATATTTTCTTTCGTTTTACCTAGTCCCTTTCCTCATCGACAGTATTGTGGATCTTAAAGTCAAATACTTCCTTATCGGGTCTCCAAATTTCGCACTCGGTTTTGCGTTTGTTGGTTTTTACTTTGTACTATACCTTTATATTAGGAGTAAATTGAACTCTCGAGTTTCCATACGAATACCGGGCGTTTCACTTTTGTTTTCCAAGCCTGTCGTGGCAATAGCGTTTATCTTACTTCTCGCGTTATCCTTAGAATTTAACAGAAGGTTCAACGCTAGCTTTCGTCACTCGAATAGCTTTGCGGCAGCTGGCGGAATTGCGATATTGACATTTACGTTGAGAGCCTATTGTCTAACAATAATTTTGATAAGTGCGTCCAAGAAAGAAATTGTACACTTAACACCTCTTCATTATCTTTCATTTCTTTTTTCGACTTTTTTAAGTATGAGTGGATCGTATGACGCACTATTTCTATTGGCGGCAGCTTATATATTCATGCTCCGTCACCGGAGAAAATTAGTTCGCGTTGCAGTTAAGATTTTCGATAAGTTTGACATCATTTTTATTTTATTTACCGTTTCCGCTGTCGGCGTATTTGGTATATTTAATAAGATAGGGTATGATTTAACAGTTGCTTATTTTTCCGGAGGTGGGTTTAGTGAGCTCCTGTCCCTGATTGGCAACAGACTCTTCTACCATTTCTACTCCGTTTCCCACCATGTAAATAATATTCTGGACAGCTTCCAACTTGGCTTTGAGGCATTCAAAGTAACTATTTTTGAAACTGGCCGAAGGCTTTCAGTCTTAATAGGTATACCTTTAGAAAGCGCCGAAATAAAAACAGCTAAACGTTTGAATTTCTTGAGCATCAGCCCCAACTTTCGTGAAACAGCTGGTGCCTCACCTGGATTGCTTGGATCGATATTCTTTTTTCCGGGAAGTATTTTGTTCTTACCAATCCACATAATAATAATTCAAAATATATCTGATTGCTTCTCAAATATTATGGGAAACAACAGAAAGTATAATTTGTTGGTATATTTGCTCGCAATGGTAATATTTCAAGCTATTTGCGATTCACTCATTGATACATTCAATCCTTTTGGGCCAAGCTTCCTGTACTTATTTGTGCTTGTGTGTGCTTCTTCCTACTCTCGACGTATTGCGCAAAACTGTAACCCTCGTCGCAATAAAAGCATGGATTGGCCTCATAGTCCTGTGGTTCAAACATAATGTATAGTAGATTACAGTCTTTTGTTGAATGAAGGATCGCGAAATCAGTCCTGGGATGTGAGCTACCCCCCCCCCCCGACATTCGGACCCTGACGTAAGCTGCGATTTGAATCGCTCCGGTTTTACCGGAGACCTGTAGCTTCATTTTACGCGACCATATCGAGCACATCGTGCTGTGCATAGAAGTTCTGTTCAGCCTCCGCTGGCGGGATGTTTCCGATGGGACCAAGTAGACGCCGGTTGTTGAACCAATCGACCCAGCCAAGGGTGGCCACTTCCATATCCTGCATGTTGCGCCACGGACCCTGACGATGCACCAGCTCGGTTTTGTAGAGACCATTTATCGTTTCAGCGAAGGCGTTGTCGTAGGAATCCCCGACGCTGCCGAACGACAGTTCGATGCCAGCCTCAGCCAAACGCTCGGTGTAGCGAACTGACAAATATTGCCCGCTGCGGACGCCCTTCTGTTTGTCAAGCCGCGATCTGGCTCTGATTGATTGTTCGGTTCCGGTTTTGGATAATGCTGAAGACCTCGCGGGCGATGTACCGTTTGACACAGCGTATTGCTTCAAGTTTGGATAAGCCTTAAGTGATCCGGCGCGCGACGTATTTCTGTGTTCGCTCATCACATCGCAGACGACAGATTGCTATGTGATGGAATGCGCTGTTGGGCGCACGGTCTCCACCCCGGTTCAGCCTGTAGCGCTTGCTTTTGCCTGATGATGCAGGAACGGTGCTTACGCCGCAAGGAGCCGCAAAACTGGCTTCTGATTTCAATCTCTCAGGATTGGCACAAACTGTGATCAGCAGTTGGGCGGCGGAATTATAAACGATAGAGTGTTGTGCGAAGAGTTCAGGCGCGAGCTCATCAATGATGGCTTTGATCATCACATCCAAATCTGCGATTTCGTCATGTAGTTCAAGAAAGCGGCGCGCCAACGACTTCAATGCAATCCGTTATGCAGTATCCATTTCACGATAAACGCGTCATGTCTGGACGCCAAGCCGCGAGGGTACGAATTTGCTTCATCCGTGTAAGGTGCCTGACGGTGCCACGCAGATCGTCGGGCGCTGACACAATTGTATTGCCGATCAATTGAAGCGCAATTCTACGTGCCTGGACAGCCGTCTTTCTGCAAGCCTTAAGTACCCGCAAAGCCTCAACCATTCCATCTCGCGTCTTAGGCGTAACGGTCCTATTGCTTGCGAAAGCAGCGTGAGCCGCAGCTTCGGCATCAAGCGTGTCTGATTTTCCACGTGCGCGTCGATCATGCTTGTCGGGGCCAGTCACTTCCAACACCTGAACCCCGGCTTTCTGAAAGTATCTCAGGACGCCAGCTCCATATGTGCCCGTCGCCTCAACACCGACACGCTGCACATCACCAAAAGACTGCATCCATTCCAGCATAAGCCGATAGCCTTGGCAGGTGGTTGCAAAGCACTCGCTTGCAATGAAACGGTCTTTTGCATCGACGACCGCCGCGACATGCAAATCCTTGTGTGTGTCGACACCGCCGATGATATGGTTCTGATCCTTGTGTTCTTTGCTCATGCGAACTCCTATGTTGCTGTGAAGTGGATCTTCCACGGCAAGTTCCAGGACAAGACGGCAACGTGACAAATGTCAGGCCCTTCTCGGGTCACAGGGGCTCGGCGAGAAAATCCTCGCTGCAGGACCAACTGGGCGGCCGACGGTTCCGAGGAAAGACACAAAGTCGATCCGAGTGTGGGTCACACCACAACCAGGTGCCCTGCAGCACCAGTGACGATAACGGACCATCGCTGTGAGGGTCAGGCCGCCTACGCCAAACTGGCAAGAACACACTTGCTGTCCGAATGGTGAACCAGTCCACTTTTCTGGACGGGCCGTCGATCGTACTGGGCCTGCTCCAAAGCATCGACAACAAAGTCCGTTTTGGCGGACCGTGAGACCCGCCACCCCTCTCGTGACATTGCTTCGCAATGCACTGCCGGGCAGTGGTCGACACGTAGGTAAAATCGCTGACCCACAGCAGGTTCGAGGCTGGTGCTCGGAACACACGGTTCACCTTGTCGCGCGGACAGGGCGCTGACGTGTTAGGGATCGTTGTCTTGGCCACCTTTCCACGCACAGCACCCCGGATACCAACCTGTTTCATCAGTCTCTCCACTGTGCAGCGCGCGAGTTCAAAGCCCTCGCGCTTGACTGATGCCATGCCTTGCGGACCCCGTAGACTTGGTAATTCTCGTCCCAAACCCGCTTGATCTCGGGGCGCAGCTCCGTGTCGCGCTGATGCCGTGCCGAAGCTTTAGAAGGATCAGCGAGGCATGCCAGACGGTGGTAGTAAGTTGATGGCGCGATCGGCAACACCCTGCAGATCGACTCGACACCGTAAACCGCCCTTTGATCGTTAATGAAGCCGATCATCGCTTGAGTGGGCGGTCGAGTTCCGTCCCGCTGCCCGGCAGCGCATGTAAACATGCGCGAGAGGGGGCGCAAAATAAGCTGACGCCTTGCGGAGAATTTTTATTCGCCTGGCGTAGTTCACGGTTTTCCCGTCCCAGCGTCTTGATGTGATCACGGTCTTCGGTTGTCACTCCGTTGCGCATGCCGCTGTCCTTCTCAGCCTGCTTGACCCATCCGCTACAAAGTCTGGGGAATACCGCCAATTTTGGGTGCACTGGCCGCAATCGCCCCCGCCTGCGTTTCGTATGAATCTTGATGCTCAAACACCATCCGGACCGCACGTGCGCGGACCTCAGGCGAATAGCGATTTGCCATTTTGTTTTTGGTCATAACCATCATCCTTACTTAAGTTGATGGTCTCCGACAAATCTGGTGCGATTCAGTTTCTGGAAACGCGTTCCACGGTGTGCGCCAGCCTCTCGGGACATTGCTTGCGGCAATACCCTGACGATTTTTCAATTTCGCCAGACCGCTGGGTACCGCCGACGGGAAAACCGCTTACGAAGCTCTCAGGGAGAAGCTACAATAACCCTGAAAGCTTCGCGCAGGTCCGTTTAGGTTACATTAGCCGATGCTTGCGTCGACTGCGGGTTTGCTTCAGAAAGCATGGTATCAGGAAATTTTGTGGGCTTCTAAGTCAGCAACGATAGAGTCACGTAACCAACGTAGAATGAATGATCTTGGATGAAACTTCTTTACCTGCACCAATATTTTAAGACTCCTGACATGGCGGGTGGAACCCGCTCGTATGAATTCGCCCGTCGTCTGGTAAATCAGGGCCACGAAGTACATATGATTACCAGCTGGACCGATGCAACGGATCGTCAGGGCTGGTTCGAGGAAAACGTAGACGGCATTCACGTACATTGGCTGCCCGTTCCCTACAGCAATCATATGGGCTTTCAGGCGCGGCTCAAGGCGTTCATTGCCTTTGCAACCAAATCTGGCGCGCGAGCACGCGCTATCGGTGGCGATCTAGTCTTCGCTACCAGCACACCGCTGACCATCGCTTTTCCTGGCGTCCGCACCGCGCGGGCACTGAATGTACCGATGGTCTTTGAAGTTCGTGATCTGTGGCCGGAAATGCCTATCGCAAACGGTACGATTCGCCATCCAGTTCTTAAAAAACTGGCTTGGCGGCTGGAGCGATATGCTTACAACAATGCTGCACATGTGGTAGCCCTATCGCCTGGGATGCGTGACGGTGTGGCGAAGGTTCGCCCTGACGTCCACGTCTCGGTTATTCCGAACTCTTGCGACTTGGAGCTATTTGACGGATCCCATTCTAAGGCAGACGATTTTCTTGACCAGCGCCCCGAGTTAAGAGGCGCACCAATCGTTTCCTATGCGGGCACTTTTGGAGCGGTGAACGCTGTCGACTATTTGCCTCGTATTGCAGCAGCATCCGCCGCACGCGGATCTGATATTCGCTATGTCGCCATTGGTGATGGGGCCAAACGGAAAATGATTGAGGATGAAGGGCGCCGCCTCGGAGTTCTGGGGAACAATTTCTTTATTTATCCGCAGATTGCCAAGCGCGACGTACCGTCGCTGATGCAAGCAACTTCACTGCCCCTATCGCTCTTCGCCAACATTAAAGAAATGCAGGCCAATTCTGCCAATAAGTTTTTCGACGCGCTTGCTTCAGGAAACGCTGTGGGCATCAATTATGGTGGATGGCAAGCGGATCTAATCCGGTCGCGCGGTCTTGGATTGGTTCTGCCTCCTGAGGACAGCGAAGCTGCCGCAGAAGCAATCATTGGCTTCTTAGCTGATACAGACCATGTCGCCGCGGCGGGGCGGCGCGCGCGAGATGCCGGGACCGAACTTTTTAGCCGAGACGTACTTGCCACTCAACTTGAACGCGTACTACTTAACGCAATCGCGAGCACTTGAAGAACCAACGTACAAGACGATTTATAACAGCTGCACACTGGCTAATGAGGGCTTAAGAAGTATTTTGTGAATCTTTCGCCCTGACTTGCGCCAATACAGGATATATAACATGGATGAAATCCTGGGGTCACCACCACGTCCTCGCAAATACAGCAAGCAATTGTAAGAAATCAGTCCCCAATTATTGCGCTCATCGTGGGCATCCCCTTACCTGAATATCGTATAGAACTAAGAAATTGGATCCATAGTCATGTTTCAAAACAGCACCATTCTTATAACCGGCGGCACGGGATCGTTTGGAAACACCTTCATTCCCATGACGCTCAACCGTTTCAATCCCAAAAAAATTATCATTCTGTCACGCGACGAGATGAAACAATGGGACATGGCCAAGAAATTTGAGGACGACCCACGTGTGCGGTTCTTCATCGGCGATGTCCGCGACCGCGACCGGCTCTACCGGGCGCTTGATGGGGTCGATTACGTCGTGCATGCGGCAGCAACCAAAATCGTGCCGACTGCCGAATATAATCCCTTTGAGTGCGTCAAGACCAACGTGTTAGGGGCGATGAACCTAATCGACGCCTGTATAGATAAAGGCGTAAAAAAGGTTGTAGCGTTATCCACCGATAAGGCGTCAAGCCCGGTCAACCTCTATGGTGCCACCAAGCTGGCGTCCGATAAACTCTTTGTGTCAGGCAACGCCTACTCTGGTGAACATGGCACGACCTTTTCGGTGGTGCGCTATGGTAATGTGATGGGGTCACGCGGCTCAGTCATTCCCTTCTTCCGCTCAATCCGCGATCAGGGTGAGTTGCCGATCACCGACCCGCGCATGACCCGTTTCATGATTTCCCTCGAACAGGGTGTCGAACTTGTCTGGCACGCGTTCGAAGACATGGAAGGCGGTGAGATCTACGTTAAAAAGATACCTTCGATGCGCATTCCAGATATTGCGAATGTTGTCGCACCGGAGGCCACCCAGAAAACCGTAGGCATCCGTCCAGGCGAAAAGCTGCACGAGCAAATGATTGGGGTGGAAGACGCGCCTTACACCTACGAATACCCGGAGCATTTCAAGATACTTCCCGCCATCAACAACTGGGACACCAGCGTAGAGCGCATCAAGGACGGCACCCGAGTTGCAGAAGATTTCATCTATTCCAGCGACTCTAACGGAGACTGGATGAGTGAAGCCGATCTGTCCGAATGGATCGATACCAATGCCCACAAGATCGGAGCCATCTGATGATCCCCTATGGCCGTCAGGATATTTCCCAGAACGACATAGAAGCGGTAACTGCCGTGCTGCACTCAGACTTTTTGACGCAAGGACCCGTAGTACCGAGCTTCGAGGCTGCAGTTGCAGGGTGGGCCGGAGCCACGCACGGAATCGCCGTCAACAGTGCCACTTCGGCACTGCATATAGCCTGTCTAGCACTTGATCTAGGGCCTGGCGACAGGCTGTGGACCAGCCCAATTACTTTCGTGGCCTCTGCCAATTGCGGACTCTATTGCGGTGCCACGGTTGATTTTGTCGATATCGATCCGGCAACCTACAACATGAGTCCGGCGCGGCTAGAGGAAAAGCTGAGCGCAGCAAAGAAAACCGGCACGCTTCCAAAGATCATTGTGCCGGTTCACATGTGTGGGCAATCGTGCGACATGGAAGCCATAGGCTCGCTGGCCCGAGCTTATGGCGTGGCCATCATTGAAGATGCAAGCCATGCGATTGGCGGCCATTGGCAAGGTGCGCCAGTGGGCAATTGCGCCCATTCCGACATCACCGTGTTCAGCTTTCATCCGGTAAAGATCATCACCACCGCGGAGGGTGGTCTGGCTACGACAAATAATCCAGAGCTGGCCGCCCGCATGGAGCGCTTGCGCAGCCATGGTATTACCCGCGATCCGGCCTTGATGACACATGCGCCCGACGGACCTTGGTACTATCAGCAGATCGACTTAGGACTGAACTATCGGATGACGGAGATGCAGGCGGCTCTGGGTTTGTCGCAGATGGACCGGCTGGAGCAGTTCGTTGCCCATCGCCATACTCTGGCCGATCGCTATGATGCCGCTCTCGCGGATCTTCCCCTTACCACGCCCCGGTGCCACCCGAACAGCTATTCAGCCTTCCACCTTTATGTTGTCACCCTAGACGACTCTACACGCCATCGGGCGACTTTCGAGGCGCTGCGTTCAAAAGGGATAGGCGTGAATCTGCATTATATCCCGATACACTTGCAGCCCTACTACCGTAACATGGGCTTTTGCCCCGGCGACTTTCCACTTTCCGAGGCCTACTATAGTCGAGCTATGAGCATCCCTCTCTTCGCTACGATGACCGAAGCCCAGCAGGAGAAAGTGATAGGTACGCTAGAAAGTGTGCTAGAATGACTGAACCGCTTGTCATTATTCAAGCACGTACAGGGTCGCGCAGGTTACCTGCTAAGTCACTAGTTAATTTCCGGGGTCACCCGATTGCGATTTTGGCTGCCCGTCGGGCAGCCTCTAGTGGCCACAAAGTTGTTCTCGCGACATCTACCGAGGCTTCGGATAACATGCTTGTTAATGCGGCAGCGGCAGCCGGACTAGCGGTGGTCCGTGGTCCTTTAGATGATGTGCTTGCTCGCTTCTGTAAAGCCTTGGGCGATACAGCCGACCGAACACCAGTACTGCGTCTGACCGGAGATAACATCGTACCTGACGGCGGGCTGATTACTGAGGTGATAGAAGCCTTTGAAACGGCTGGTGCCGATTATATGACGACGGGTACCTTTCCAAGCGGATTGCCCTATGGTGTGTCTATTGAGATAACGCGCGCAGGTCATCTGCGCGCGGCGCAGGCTGAAGCAACAACAGCATACGAGCGCGAGCATGTCACCCCATGGATCCGCTCGCGGTTTGCCACCGTTGTTTTTGAACATTATCGCGCAATGGCGCTTGACCGGTTCCGGCTGACGATCGATACGATGGATGATCTGATATCTATGGACAGGGTGTTTCCTCAAGGCTGCACGCCAGAGAATGTCCCTTGGTTGGATATTGTTAAACGTTCGCATCTGGGGCAATTTCAGCCAACAGTTCGCTCATCTTGTGGCGATCTTATTCTTGGCACCGCGCAACTGGGAATGCAATACGGCATAAACAACTCGTCAGCTATTCGGCCTGAAGTTGGGCGGGACATGATACGGGAAGCGATTGCTAACGGCGTCGCTTGGGTGGATACGGCGCGGGCCTATGGGGCCAGCGAACAGATCATTGGGTCTGTGATCGCCGCAGGCTGGGATGACCGTCTTAGTGTCATAACTAAGCTTTCACCGCTTGCCGAATGGGAGCCCAAAGATCAACCTAAAGGTGCGCGCGCTGCTGCTGAAGCGAGCCTTTGGGCTTCCTGTCAAGCGTTAGGGCAATCCCTGCTAGATACCGTCCTAATCCATCGTCAATCACATTGGGATGCATGGGATGGAGCGATATCAGGCCTTCTGCGCGAGTGGGTCGACGCGGGACGGATAAAGCGCCTAGGTGTATCGGTGCAATCACCTGAGGAACTTGATGCAGCGCTGGACCTAACCGATCTAACCCATATTCAGATGCCATTTAATATTCTCGACCATCGTTGGGACAAAATCTTACCACGGCTGGAGCAAGTTCGCAGAGATCGCCCTCTAACCGTGCATATTCGTAGCGTGTTTTTACAAGGGTTGTTGTTGTCTGACGACTCAAAAAAATGGTTCCGTGCTGGGCACCCGAACTGGACGGCAACGCAAAAGTGGCTGAGCGACACCTCCAAACTTCTCGAACAGTCAGGTATAGATGCCCTTTGCATCAATTGGGTGCGAGGATTATCTTGGGTTGATGGTGTCGTTGTTGGCATGGATAACCCAGATCAGCTACAGCGTAACATCTCTATCTTTTCGGAGCCGCCTTTGTCTACCGAAGCACTGAGAAGGCTCCCAAACAACAAGCCATTTCTCGCACCTCACACACTAGATCCAGCACAGTGGAAAAGCGGCCTATGAATCGTAGCGTTTTTAATCTATCAGGCCGGGAGGCGCTGGTCACAGGAGCTAGTGGATATTTAGGCCGTGAGATATGTCTAGCTCTTGCACGAGCAGGGGCGCATGTCTTGGTCAACGCAAGGACGGCTTCAGCTTGTGCTGATTTGCTTGCAGAAATTGAAGATAGTGGCTTATGCGCCTCCGCAGCGCCTTTCGATATTACTGATGAAGCGTCCGTGGCAGACTTTGTAGCCAGTCGAGAAAATAAGCCATTACACATCCTAGTCAATAACGCCTATTCAGGAGATGGAGGCACCATCGCGACGGCATCGTCAGATGCTTTTCGCAAAGCGCTGGAAATAGGCCTAGTCAGCCCGCACCACCTGTTTCGGAGCCTGTTAGCACAGCTGCGAATGGGGCGTAAGGAAGCAGGCGACGCAAGCGTTATCAACATCGCATCAATGTACGGTCTGGTGAGCCCTGATTTGCGGAATTACCAAACGGCAGAGAGTAGTAATCCGCCATTTTACGGCGCAGCAAAAGCAGCTCTAGTACAATACACGCGTTACGCAGCCTGCGAATTTGGACCAGAAGGTATCCGAGTTAATGCATTAGCCCCGGGGCCATTCCCGGCACCTGAGGTTCAACAAAGCGCCGGCGAATTCATCCACGCACTTGAAGCACGTGTGCCGCTTGGCCGAATTGGCAAAGCTCACGAGATAGGAGGGCCGGTAGCGTTCCTTGCATCTTCTGCTGCAACTTTTGTGACCGGTGCTGTTCTACCCGTCGACGGAGGCTGGACCTGCTGGTGAAGGCCTCATTTCAAATCGCTTTTCGCACTGATGCATCGATTGAGATCGGTAGCGGTCATGTAATGCGCTGCCTTACGCTGGCCGATTTTCTGGCGGATGGCGGTGGCAGATGTCATTTCATATGCCGCGACCTTCCTGGCCATATGATGGATCATATTTCCGCACGGGGCCATGCGGTGACCCGCCTGGCGGCACCCACTGCAAACCAAGCCAAGCGTACCCTCGCGGCCCCCTCGTTACCACCCCATGCGACTTGGGCCGGTGTTCCACTGGAAGACGAAATTGCAGACAGCTTTTCGGCGATAGGTAGGCTAGCACCAGATCGGGTAGTCGTAGATCACTATGCACTGGATGCTGTCTGGGAGACGCAGGCTACGCCACGCGGCACCCCGATCATGGTGATTGACGATCTAGCGGACCGGCCACATGCTTGCGATATTCTGCTGGACCAGAATTTGGGCCGTCGAGCCGAGGATTACAAAGAATTGGTGCCGAAGCACTGCAAACAGCTTATCGGACCACACTACGCTCTTCTGCGTCCGGAATTCGGAATACTGCGTGAAAAAGCCCTTGCCCGCAGGAAGGGAGCAAGGCTGAAAAATCTGCTGATCACCTTGGGTGGCACCGACAAGGATAACGCGACTGGCGCTGTCTTAGAGGCGATCTCAGATATAGCGCTGCCCGCTGATCTTAAGATCACAGTTGTGATGGGCCAAAACGCTCCTTGGCTGGATACAGTCCGCGCCCAAGCCGAAAGAATGCCCCGGCCAACGCGCCTTCTTTGCGGCGTCACCAACATGGCGGAGCTCATGACACAGGCAGACCTGTGCATCGGCGCGGCGGGCAGCACATCATGGGAGCGCTGCTCTTTGGGGTTGCCAACTTTGTTGCTAGTGTTGGCGGACAATCAGCGACCCGGCGCAACGGCGCTGGCCAAAAGCGGCGCAGCGAGGCTGTTGGGTGATCGCTACATGGAAAACGGGTCGATAGTACTGCATGAATATCTGCGCCGCGATGCAGACCCTGACCGATTACGGCACATGTCCTCTCTGGCGGCTAATCTGGTGGACGGTGGAGGTGCTACGCGTATCTACGATCACATTCAACTGTATCGAGACAGGATGCGGGCTGCGACCCGAGATGATATCGGCCCAATCTGGGAATGGCGTTATGGTGATAATGCAGAACGATTTTATCGATCGAGCGATGTTCCGAGTCTCAACGCTCATACCGCATGGATGGACAAAGCGCTGTCGGACCCGCTCCTCGATCTACGCGTCTTTTGCCATGCAGGACAGCCTGTCGCTCATATTCGTTTTGACATTGATGCTGAAAACCCGACCGAGGCAGAGATTGGCATTTGTTTGTCAAACGTAGTCCGCGGACAAGGAATAGGACAAAAGGCCCTTGGCATGGCCTGTGCGACCCCGCCATTTGGAGTGCGATACCTGAACGCCGAAATCCATAAGGACAATGCTGCGTCAGCCCGTATTTTCGAAAAACTGGGCTTTCGGTGCGTTGGAACCAATGGAGAGTTTTTTAAAATGGTGCTAGATTCCGCAATGTCGGGACATCCTACATCAACGCAGTCATCTTCAGAGGAGAAACATACTGATGATTCTTGATATCGCAGGCCGCAAGATCAGCTCCGACCATCCTCCTTATGTGATTTGCGAACTTTCCGCGAACCACAATGGGAATTTTGATGCAGCGATCCGCCTGATCGAAGCGGCCAAGGAAACCGGCGCCGATGCCGTTAAAATTCAAACCTATCGCGCTGACACGATTACGCTGGACAGCGACCGGCCAGAATTTAGCATATCGGGAGGCCTGTGGCACGGGCGCACGCTGTATGATCTGTACCAAGAAGCACACACCCCTTGGGAGTGGCACAAACCAATGTTTGATCATGCGCGCAAGCTTGAAATTACCATGTTCTCCTCTCCATTCGATCCCACCGCAGTTGATATGCTTGAGGATCTGGGGGCACCTGCATACAAGATCGCATCGTTCGAGGCGGTGGATTTGAACCTAATTCGCTATGCCGCCTCCACTGGCAAACCGCTCATCATCTCGACCGGTATGGCTGACGCCGAGGAGATTGAGGAAGCTATCGCCGCTGCACGCGACGGCGGCTGCACGCAACTTGCGATCCTTCATTGCGTCAGCGGCTATCCAGCTCCGGCCCGTGATTATAACTTAATGACTATCCCCGATATGATCGAACGCTTCGGCGTTGTTACCGGCTTGTCAGATCATACTCTGGATAATACCACAGCAATTGCTAGCGTGGCGCTTGGTGCCTCAATCGTGGAAAAGCATTTCACCCTTGATCGTAGCGGCGGTGGCCCTGATGATAGCTTCTCGCTGGAGCCAACTGAGTTTGCCCACCTGTGCGAGAGCGCCAGAACCGCTTGGGCGGCTAAGGGCCGAATTGACTATGGCCGAAAATCAAGCGAGCAGGGCAATGTAACGTTTCGTCGTTCACTGTATGTGACAAAAGACATTCCTACAGGCAGCCCAATCACCCCGGAAAATGTGCGCTCCGTACGGCCTGGTTATGGGCTCGCACCAAAATATTATGACACTGTCATGGGTAAAATAGCGAACCGCGAGTTGAAATTCGGCGAGCCACTGCTATGGGACTGCCTGAGATCAAATTAATGCCACCTAAATCCTCATATTATGGAGTCAGTGATGAGCACGATCATCAATTATGCCAAAGCCCTCGCAAGTTCAGCTTGGATGCATTCATTCGCTTCACGCGGGGAATTCCGCGAGTTAAGGGAAAAAACTGCTGTCGTACTGCCGAATATCCTTCCAAAACAGGCCTGCAAAGAGATGATCGCCAGGATCGACGCCATGGCAGATGACATTGCGCATCCGCGCGTTTGGCGCGATAATGTCGGATCAGATACCCGAGTTTTCGGCTTTGAGCAGGAAATCCCCAAAATCTTGAACTTTTTCGAAGTGCAGCGCCGTATCGACGCGGTAGACGCGTACACGGGACGGAAGACGAAATCATGGTTCCTGATGGCAAACCGTGTACTTCCTAAAGAACACAACCTTGGATCGGGCGGCGGCTTGCACCGTGATTCCCCGTTTTCTCATCAGGTCAAGTGCATTTGGTACCTGTCGGATGTGACAACCGAGAATGGACCGTTTCAGTATGTTCCTGATACGCATTTCAACCTCCTGAAAACGCGTAAGGACTATCCTCTGGGCAAAAGCCGTTTCGATAACGTCGCCCACGAACTGGTTGAAGCGACGGCCGAGGCGGGATCGTTGCTCATCTGCGATACCAAATGTATTCACGGGGGGAAGCCGATCCAGTCTGGTGCACGATATGCAGTGACGCTTTATACGTTACCCAAAGAAGATGGCGCCGCCGAGATTTTTTCAAAAAGTGGTCTCGACCCAAAACTGGCAAAGTTGCCCAAAGAAGCTTAGCTATCGTTCTAAGTGCTGACTACGGCCGTTTCTTCCTCCACGGTGATGGTTAACCGCACTACATACGCTTGGCACAGAATGACGCAAAAAATTACATGATCAGACTTCTAACCCTGAGAGGCGTGCCGCTCCTCCTACGCCCGACAGTCATTCTCCTTGAGGGTTCCATTATTGTGGAAGATCCCATTCTGATCTTAGTCCTTCCCTTAGCTATGATGGCTTTGATGGTTTCTTCAATTCCGGTACATCTGGATTATTTCAAGTCGCAAGCGACGCATCCGGACCGGAAGCGGCTAGCGCACAGCTATGTCTCGGGGCTGACATGGATTTGCCTGCTCAGTCTACTAATACTGGCACTTCTACTAGTACTGCTTCCCTTGGGGTTGTCAGGTACGATTGTGCTATCCGTGTGCTTAGTCTTCATGACTGAAAAGCTAGCAGACGAAACCTCACGGGCACTGGAATTCCGGAAAGCATTCGTCAAATGGTTTCTAGTCCAGTCCTTAAGATCGGGCTGGATGGCAATTCCGATCGCCCTGAGCCTCGCGGGCGTGTCTTATGAGACCGCGTTTCTACTGATGTCCGGTTTCGCCTGCGCGCTCATGTTCCAGCTCTACCTCAAAGTACTAGGCCTGAGGCCTCGGCTAAGCCGAGAAGGGTTCGGGCTGATCCGCGATAACTTGGTATTCCTAGCAGGCAGCTTTCTGACCGCCTCCTACCAGCAACTGCCGAGGGTCGTGATCGCCAAAATGTTCCCCGAGCAGGCTCACATATATCTCGCGCTAGCGCAGGTGACCCAGGGAGTTAATCTTGTGTTCAATGTCCGCTTTCAGATTCCCTATCGTCGGATCATCGCACACAAACCGCTAACCTTCCAGCGCCGTTTGAAACCCGCCATGCTCTGGATCCTGGCGCCTTCGACCTTAGTTGCCCTAATCTATCTTGTACTGCCGATACTTATCGACGTGACGAGCCTTTCGAATGGCATGCTAGCTGCACTGCTCGTGCCTGCCATGGTTGCCAATGCACTGACCTTTTCAATTCTTGGCAGCTATCTCGGCTACCTCCAATGGTTCGCCCGTAAGTCTCATGTGCTGAGCCTTTACCTGTCCTGTATAGTAGTTGCTGCCTTGGCCTGGGTGGTGTTCAGCACGCGTGTGACCAATTACATCTCACTTCTGTCAATTCCCGTTTTTGTCATGATTACAGGGTTTGTCTGGATTATTCTGATACAAATCTGGTTTTTCCCGAACAAGGCAAAAGATGTCTGACAGTATTATTAGCATAAGACAATCCTACGTAGTATGGGTACCTTTCTCATCCGCGAAATTTACTATCCACTCGAAAAAGCTTAGCATCTCCAAAAGTGATACCGTCTTACTGATTGCTATTATCTATTTTCAGGATATTTTATGGCTGACTCGCCCCTTTATATTGGTATATCCACGCATTGTGTCGGATGACACATATTATGATATGACTGGGATCTATTACTCAGTGTTGATACCAGAGCCCGCTTTAGGCACTTCAGGGGCCGTTCTTCTTCATCATTGTGCCATTCGTCTTTACCTTTCTGTTTTCCCAAAATTTATACGGTATTACCAGACAAGTGAACCTGGTTCATTTTTATGCCTATTCACATATCCTCAAATCTGTGCAGGCCAACTTTTCGGAGTATCTCACAATCATATCACCGAATTTTCTGCCCGTCGCTGTTTTAGCGGTGAGTTGCATGCTGATGACGAAAACAACTGCTCAATCGCTGCGGGCAAAGTGAGGAGGATAGCATGAAACAATATACATTACCCACGCGGCACGCTCTGACGTCGCTGTGTCGAGAGATCCAGGCCTTTTATGGTAAAGATACCTTTTCCGGAATCGGTCCTAGTCTGATGCGGAAAAAACCCATGTTCCGGGTAATCTTCGCCATAGTGCGCCAGATGTCCAAAAGCCGAGTGCTCAACATGATGTTGGTTGCCGGCGTGCTGCTAAACTACCGCGTTTTCAGGCTCCCCCCGGCACACTCTCGTATCTTTCAATTTGGGATGTCGCAGAACAACATTAAGTCTTTTGATCGGCTCAACCGATGCCTGCCCCAACAGGTACGGGATCGAGTCAGGATAAATGGACAAGAACCCCCCTTCAGCAGGCGCATTGCCACCGTGTTATCGCCGAAGTTGATGTGGGATGCTGGGTGTGCACTGAAAGAAACTAGACAAAGAAACGAACTATCACATTTACAAGCCGTGATCGGGTGCGCCGCTCTGCTGTTGTATTCCCATCCGCTGCCTGAGCATCTCGAGATCATCTGTATTGCGAATGATCACTCTCCGATTTCCTCGGCTCTAATGGCGGTCGCACGCCAACAGGGCCGACGCACGTGCTACACCCAACATGCCCCCGTCACAGAGCATTTTCCCCACCTAAATTACGATCTTGCCATCCTCTTTGACCACGCCTCAAAACTGGCCTATGAGCGTGCGGCCAAACGCAGCGGTGTAAAGGCCACGACGAAGATTGTAGTACTTCCGCCATTCGAAGAAGAATTCCGTCAACCTACCGCGGGTGCTGCGCCGTACAAGGTGGGACTTTGCCTTAGCTATCTACCCGACATGGAGGGGTTGAGGGCTCTGGTTCGGCTTCTGAGCGATAGCCCCGACGTCAGCGACATACTGATGCGCCGCCATCCCCGCTGCCGGCAGAATTGGACCGCGTTTACTCGGATGATTAAGGTGGATTTACGCCCTCAGGACGAGCCCGCCACGGCATTCTTCGCCAATGTAGACATGGTGCTCACACCAAACAGCGGTGTAACAATTGAGTCGATGCATTACGGTAGGCCAACCTTCTATGCCCCTGGCACGGATACAATTACGGACGACTATTACGGCTTCGTTGCAGAAGGTTTGGTGCCGGTTTTCTCCGAGAAGAGCTTGGCCGCACCCGCCGTCTTCTTCGATGCGGAATGGAAAAGCAGGTTCAAGATTTATGACGAGACTACCATGTCTTCCCTTCCGGACCTGCGAGAAGCGACTGGACGCGCTTTCCTACAGCTTCTGTGAGCGAAGGCGGCGCGACAAAACACACCGCAGGTTCTAGTTGTCGATAAGCCACTAAGCTCAGGTCTCATAAATTTTGTCGATGCAGCCATGGTGAAATTTGTCAAATGAGCTACCCTCCGAAAATCGGACACTGACGTAAGCTGCGATTTGTAGTCTGCTGATCTTCAACACGAAGGAGATCAGATATGTCGAAACGGAAGCAACATCATCCAGAGTTTAAGGCCAAGGTAGCGTTAGAGGCGCTGAAGGGTGAAGAGACGGTGAGCGAGCTTGCCAGCCGGTTTGGGGTTCATCCGACGATGATCCATCAATGGAAGCGGGCACTGCTTGAAGGCGCATCAGGGGTCTTCGAGCGGGGCAGCCGGAAAGCAGCGGAAGTCGATGAAGAGCAGGTCAAAGATCTACATGCCAAGATCGGGGAGTTGGCCGTCGCCAACGATTTTTTGGCCAGAAAGCTCAAACCTTGGACCGGCAGGTGAGGCGCAGGATGATTGAGCCGAACCTATCAGGTCTGTCAGTCAGCAAGCAGTGTGCGTTGCTGTCGATCTCGCGGTTGTCGTTTTACTACGAGCCCAAGGGCGAGACGGAGAGGAACCTCGATCTGATGCGGCTGATCCATTGCCCGGCAGTCGAAACGCAGTTTCGATGAGAGGGGACAAGCAGTTCCTGGAGACCCCGTTTTACGGAGTGCGTCAGATGACATGGCATTTGCGCAATGAAGATCATCTGGTGAACGAAAAGCGGATCAGGCGTTTGATGCGGCTCATGCCGATTTATCAGAAACCCAACATCCCGCTGCCCCTCTCACACATGCTTGCATGTGTGAGAGGGGCAAGGCTGCGAAAGGCCATAAGATTTACCCCTATATGCTGCGTGGGCTGCGCGTGGATCGGCCCAACCAAGTCTGGTGCGCCGACATCACCTATCTACCGATGCGGCGAGGCTTTCTGTATTTGATTGCCATCCTTTGCCCGACAGGGTTATGCGCAGCATGATCCCGAAAGGGTGGACTGGCACACGCGCAAGGTTCTGGCTTGGCGCATATCAAACACGCTCGAAGCGGAGTTCTGCGTCGACGCCCTGAACGAGGCCATCCACAAATTTGGTTTGCCACAGATCATGAATACGGATCAGGGAAGCCAGTTCAGAAGCTAAGGCTGGCGTCAGAAAGTGGATCGAGTTCTACAATCACAAGCGACCGCATTCTGCTCTTGGCGGCCAACCGCCTGCCGTGGTCTATTGGCAGAGAAACGAAACAACCAACCCCGATCAGCAGGTGCAAAGAGTAGCTTAATTTACGCCAAATACTGTCCAACTAATGGGGAGTAGCTTAGGGTTTTAGGGGCTCAGGTCAGCTTCGACCGCCTATCATGGATGTGACCTATCAAGCTACAATTGACACCACAGGCAATTTATTTCAGGTGATACACACATTGATTTAGAAAGTTTGCATTATGAAAATTGCTATGATCGGTACCGGATACGTTGGGTTGGTGTCTGGAGTTTGCTTCTCTGACTTCGGCCATGATGTTGTTTGTGTCGACAAAGATCCGAAGAAGGTCGAGCAACTCAAGAACGGTATAGCCCCGATTTATGAGCCTGGTCTTGAAGACCTCATGGCCAAGAACGTCAACGCGGGCCGTCTTTCTTTCACGGGCAATTTGGCCGAGGCCGTCGACAGGGCAGACGCGGTCTTCATCGCGGTTGGGACACCGACGCGGCGCGGGGACGGGCATGCTGATCTGACCTACGTCATGTCTGCTGCAGAAGAGATCGCGATCGCGCTGACCGGCTACGCTGTGGTTGTTACTAAGTCGACCGTGCCAGTAGGTACAAACCGCCGCGTCAAGCAGGTCGTTGCAAAAGCGAACCCTAAGGCAGAATTTGATGTCGCCTCCAACCCCGAGTTCCTGCGTGAAGGCGCTGCGATCGACGATTTTATGCGTCCTGACCGTGTCGTAGTGGGGGTGCAGAATGAAAGGGCGGCAGAGGTGATGAATGAAATCTATCGCCCTCTCTACCTTCGTGAATTTCCGATTATGGCAACCGATCTGGAAAGCGCTGAGATGATCAAATATGCCGCTAATGCTTTCTTGGCGACAAAGATTACCTTTATCAACGAAATCGCCGCCTTGTGCGAAAAGACCGGCGCTGACGTCAAGATGGTGTCGAAAGGCATGGGGCTTGATGGCCGTATCGGTGATAAATTCCTTCATGCAGGTCCTGGGTATGGGGGCAGCTGCTTCCCCAAGGACACCCAAGCTTTGGCTCGCATGGGGCAAGACCACGCAACACCAATGCAACTGACCGAAACTGTGATCAAGGTGAATGATCAGGTAAAGCGCCGCATGATCGATAAGATCGTTGACCTGTGCGGGGGCTCGGTAAATGGCAAAGTGATCACGGTGCTGGGCGTAACTTTTAAGCCAAACACAGATGACATGCGTGACTCCCCAAGCCTGACCATAGTCCCATGGCTGGTGGGGAACGGTGCCAAGGTTCGCGTCGTAGACCCACAAGGTAAGCGTGAAGGCGAGGGGCTGCTGCCAAGCGTCGCTTGGAATGAGGATGTATATAAAGCAACCCAGAACGCTGACGCGGTAGTAATCCTGACCGAATGGAACGAATTCCGCGCTTTGGATCTAAAACGGATGGCTAAACGCATGACGGCGCCCGTGATGGCCGACCTGCGTAACATCTATACGCCAAAGGATGTGAAGCGGGCAGGATTTACGGCCTATGTATCGATCGGCCGCGAAGGGTTTGGGATAGAATAGCACTCCATTCCATATGACAATCGCATAGACCAGAAACTCGGATGTTTCGCGTGCGAAACATCCGAGTTTCGTATAACTCATAGTGCTATGCCTCGTTACGCTAAAGTCGCAAAGCTCCAGAGCTTCGGGACAGCATGCCTTTCACATCGAAAATCACGGCCTGAGGTGCGCCATATTCAATAGCAATGTCGTCGTTCTCGAACGCGCTATGGGCTACTGCCACAACCACCGCGCCATAACTTTGGCTTTCAGGCACTTCGGTCATTTCCACTCCATACTCTCGCTTAGCCTCAGCAGAATCCACCCACGGATCATAGACATCTACCTCAATGCCATAGCTTTCAAGCTCACGGATAATATCAACCACGCGCGTGTTCCGTAGATCTGGGCAGTTCTCCTTGAACGCAAGGCCCATAACCAACGCCCGTGAACCTTTTACCGGGATATCGCGGGCGATCATCTCGCGGACGGTACGCCCAACGATATAGCAGCCCATACCGTCGTTAATGCGGCGCCCAGCGAGGACGACTTCAGGGTGGTAGCCGACAGATTGGGCTTTTTGCGTCAGATAATATGGGTCGACACCGATGCAGTGACCGCCGACGAGGCCGGGGCGGAAGGGAAGGAAGTTCCACTTGGTGCCTGCCGCGTCGAGCACATCTTGGGTGTCGATGTCGAGCTTGTTGAAAATGAGGGCGAGCTCGTTCACCAGCGCGATGTTTACATCTCGTTGGGTGTTTTCAATTACCTTCGCTGCCTCAGCCACCTTGATCGACGGCGCTTTGTGCGTGCCGGCAGTGATGATCGAAGCATAGAGCGCATCAACCTTATCGGCAATCTCTGGCGTGGAACCGGAGGTGACTTTGACAATATTGGCCAGACGATGGGTTTTGTCTGCGGGGTTGATCCGCTCGGGTGAATAGCCGGCGAAAAAGTCCTGATTGAATGTCAGGCCGGAGGTTTTCTCCAGCACCGGCACACAGTCCTCTTCGGTCGCACCGGGGTAGACCGTTGATTCGTAAATCACGATATCGCCACGCTTTAGGACTTTACCTATCGTTTCCGACGCCTTGAGTAAGGGGGTCAGGTCGGGACGCTTGTGCTCGTCGATTGGCGTCGGGACGGTAACGATAAAGGTGGTACACTCCGCAAGATCATCAAGCTGGTCGGTAAACGACAGATGCTCGGCCTCGGCCATCTCGGTGGCATCCACCTCAAGCGTATTGTCTTTGCCAGCCCGCAGTTCGGCGATGCGGGCTATGTTGATGTCAAAGCCGACGACTTTGCGCTTTTTGCCAAATTCGACCGCCAAGGGCAAGCCTACATACCCCAAACCGATCACGGCAATGGGGGCATTATTCAAGGTCGGCATTGCAAACTCCTCGTCCAAAAAATTACTTGGCGTAATAGTCGCGGAACCAAGCTACAAATTCCCGAATACCATCCTTGATATCGGTCTGTGGTTTGTAACCCGTGAGGGTCTTTAGCAGTTCCGCATTCGCCCAAGTCGCGGGCACATCGCCCATCTGCATGGGCATGTAGTTACGGATGGCCTTTTGACCAAGCTCTTCCTCGATCGCTTCCACAAAATCGAGGAGGCGCACTTTGTCAGAGTTGCCAATGTTCACGATGCGGTAGGGGGCCACGGGGGAGAGGCTGTCGCCTTCGGGCACCTCGCGGTTGTCTGGGCGAACAGGGGGCGTGTCGATCAATAAACGGATGCCGCGCACGAGATCGGTGACATAGGTAAAATCGCGGTGCATGTCGCCGTGGTTGTAGATATCAATCGGCCGTCCATCGAGGATTGCGTCGACGAATTTGAACAGCGCCAGGTCCGGGCGCCCGTAGGGACCGTAGACGGTGAAGAAGCGGAACATCGTGGTCGGGAGATCCCAGAGATGCGCATAGGAATGCGCCATTGCCTCATTCGCCTTCTTCGTCGCGGCATAGAAGGTGAGAGCGGTATCTGCCTTGTCCGTCTCGGCAAAAGGCATGTCTTCGTTGGCACCGTAAACCGAGGAGGTTGAGGCCATCAGCAAATGTTCGACCTTCAAGCGTCGCGCAGCCTCCATCACGTTGAATGTGCCGACAAGGTTGCTGTCAAGATAGGCCCGCGGGTTTTCTAGCGAATAGCGAACGCCTGCCTGTCCCGCGAGGTGGACAATCACATCTGGTGTGAAGTCATCCGTGATTTGCGTGATCAGCGCGTCGTCCTCAAGCATCCCTTCGGTCATCGAAAAATGCGGGTTCTGAAGCAACATCTGATGCCGACGCTGTTTCAGTTTGACATCATAGTAGTCGGTCATGCCGTCAAACCCGTGGACGCGGAACCCTTCATCAAGCAGGAGTTGTGCGAGGTGGAAACCGATAAATCCGGCAGTGCCGGTTATGAAGACTTTTCTCACGGTAGGGTCCAATACTAGTTTAGAGTGTCGGTATAAAGCTGAGTTTCTCCAAGCCAAGGCACGACCGACCTTGAGGTTGTATGTACAGCTACTTTATACATTAACAACGCTTTGCAAATACGCGCGCAAATCATCGCGCAGCTCTTCACGCGCCAGCCCGAAGGACACGGTCGCCTGCAGGAAACCGGATTTTGAACCACAGTCAAAACGTTGGCCCTTGAAGCGGTAGCCATAGACATTATTGCCTTGGGTCAGCTCTGCCGCGATGGCATCTGTCAGCTGGATTTCCCCGCCCGAGCCGGACTTTAGCTGGTTCAGGTTCTTCAGCACGTTCGGCGACAGGATATAGCGGCCAATCACGGCAAGGTTTGACGGTGCGTCTTCGGCCTTGGGCTTTTCGACCATGCCTTTGACCTTAACCAACGCCCCATCGAATTGACCGTCATCAATGTCCAACATCCCGTAAGAAGAGGACTTTTCAGGGTTCACTTCCATCGCCGCAACCATGTTGCCGCCGGTTTCATTATAGGCTTCGATCATCTGTTGCAGGCAGGGCTTGTCAGCTGCGATCACGTCATCGGGCAGCATCACCGCAAAGGGTTCGCTGCCGATCAGACGACGGGCACACCATACGGCGTGGCCCAGACCAAGTGCTTTGTGCTGGCGGATATAGGCGATGGCTCCGCTGTCCATATTGGTGTCTTTAAGGATCTCCAACAGCTCCGTTTTGCCTTCGGGGCGGAGCTCCTGTTCCAGCACGGGAGAGTGGTCAAAGTAGTCCTCCAGCGCACCCTTGCCGCGGGATGTGACAAAGATGAATTCCTTGATCCCGGCCGCGCGAGCTTCGTCGATGGCGTATTGCACCAGCGGGCGATCGACCAGGGTCATGATCTCTTTGGGGACAGATTTCGTCGCGGGCAAAAACCGCGTTCCCAAACCAGCTACCGGAAAAATCGCTTTTGTTACTTTCTTAACCATGTGTACCTCTCAATATATACTTTTATCTAAATTGCGACCCGAAGTTAAATTTCGTGAGCATAATATTGTTTTTGGCAGCGTTAATTGATCAAACTCTCTAAATACACCCCATATTCATTTTTCTTAAATAGCTTTGCTCGTTCTTCCAACGTTTTCGTACAAATCCATCCTTGATTATACGCGATCTCATCAGGACTTCCCGTCTGCAATCCTTGCCGTGTTTCCAGGGTCCGCACAAAGTTCCCCGCATCCAGCAGGCTCCCGTGCGTCCCGGTGTCCAGCCAAGCATACCCACGCCCCATGCGCTGAACGTTCAGCAATCCGTCATGCAAATATGTCTCAAGCAGCGTCGTGATCTCCAGCTCTCCCCGTGCCGATGGCTCGACTGTCTTAGCGCGCTCGCTTGCCGTGCTATCGAGAAAATACAGCCCTGTGACCGCATAATTCGACGGAGGCACTTTGGGCTTCTCAATGATCTGACGCGCCTGGCCGTACTCGTCAAAATCCACAACACCATAGCGTTCGGGGTCAGAGACGCGGTAACCGAAGACAGTGCCTCCGGTGGATTGTGCGTCGGCTTGGGCGAGGATCTCGGGCAGGCCGTGGCCGAAGAAGATGTTGTCGCCAAGCACCATCGCGGACGGCGCTCCGTCGAGGAAACCTTCGGCCAAGATGTAAGCCTGAGCCAATCCATCGGGGCTTGGCTGCGTGACGTAGCTCAGTGAAATACCCCACTGGCTGCCGTCGCCCAAGGCGCGTTTGAACTGGTCTGCGTCCTGAGGCGTGGTGATGATTATAATCTCGCGGATACCACCCAGCATCAGCACGCTTAACGGATAGTAAATCATCGGCTTGTCGTAGATTGGCAGCAGCTGCTTCGACACGGCAATCGTGATCGGATAAAGCCGCGTGCCGGAGCCGCCGGCCAGGATGATACCTTTGCGTTTGGACGTCTGGGTCATGGGAAATCAGTCCTTGGGAAATCAAGTTGGGTCAAAATATGGGTGAGGCTCTCTCGCCAATCGGAGCGGGCAATGCCAAAGGCGGCTTCGGTCGATGTGCATTCCAGCCGAGAGTTCAGCGGGCGTTTTGCGGGGGTAGGGTAGTCGGACGACGGGGTATTAGTGACAGCACAAGGGATCTTGGCGGCATCGAAAATCGCGCGGGCGAAATCGGCCCAACTGGTATCGGGCGCGCCTGAGAAATGGTAAATGCCAGATTTTTCGGGTTCTGACGCGAGAGTTTTGGCGATTATTACACAGGCTTGTGCGATCTCTGCTGCACCGGTGGGGCCGCCGATCTGGTCGGCGACAATGGTTAGTGCCTCGCGTTCCGCCCCAAGGCGTAGCATGGTTTTGACGAAGTTATTGCCATGGGCCGAGACGACCCAAGAGGTGCGCAATACGGCGTAGCGCCCACCAGCCATTACAATCGAGATCTCTCCGTCACGCTTGGTGCGGCCATAGACGCCTTGCGGATCGGTCGGGTCGGCAGGTGCCCACGGCGTGTCACCTGCGCCCGAAAATACATAATCGGTCGAGATAGAGACGAAAGGAATGTCGCGCTCGGCACAGGCTATAGCCATTGCGTCGGGAGCACCGGCGTTGATGATCTGTGCCGTTTCCACATTACTTTCAGCCTTATCCACGGCGGTATAGGCGGCGGCGTTAATCACGGCGTCAGGCGCATGGGCATCGATAGATGCGGCGCAGGCGGCGGGGTCGGATAAGTCCGCATCGGCGCGAGCGAGGGCGGTGATTTGGATATCATTGCTGTCCAGTGCGCGTAGCTCCGTGGCGACCTGTCCGCTTTGGCCGAAGACGAGGATTTTCATGCCTCTCCCATTCGCTGGCCGACGCCTTGGCGCGTTTGCAGCGCGCGCCACCAGTCCTCATTCTCAAGGTACCAATCCACGGTGCGCGCCAGCCCTTCTTTTACCGTGACCGAGGGCCGCCAGCCAAGCTCCGTACGAATGCGTTTTGGGTCAATGGCATAGCGTTGATCATGGCCGGGGCGGTCGGCGACGAAGGTGATCAGATCGGCATGAGGCGCGCCTTCGGGGTGACGCTCATCCAGCAGGGCGCAGATCATCTTGACCAGCTCAAGATTGCTGACCTCGTTCTCGCCGCCGATGTTATAGCTGCGACCCAATTCGCCTTTGGTAAGCACGGTCAGCAGCGCATCGGCGTGGTCTTCGACAAACAGCCAGTCACGCACATTGGCACCATCACCGTAGACCGGAATTGGCTCACCAGCGAGCGCCTTGAGGATGACTATAGGCACCAGTTTTTCAGGGAAGTGGTAGGGCCCGTAATTATTGCTACAATTTGTCAGCACTATCGGCAGGCCAAATGTCTCGCCCCAAGCGCGCACCAGATGATCGCTTGCGGCTTTCGAAGCGGAGTAGGGGCTGCGCGGGTCATAAGGTGTATCTTCGGTAAACTGCCCAGTGGACCCGAGGGAGCCATACACCTCATCAGTTGAGATATGGTGAAAGCGGAAGTCGTCTGGCTTACCCGCCCCTTGCCAATAGGCGCGCGCGGCCTCCAGCAGCGTATAGGTGCCGGTGACATTGGTTTGAATAAACGCCCCCGGTCCGTCGATGGAACGGTCCACATGACTCTCGGCCGCGAGATGCATCACCGCGTCGGGCTGATGGGTTTGGAAAATCCTGTCCAACGCCTCTCGATCGCAAATATCCGCCTGCTCAAACGCGTAAAGCGGGCTGTCCGCCACGCTCGCTACATTCTCAAGACAGGCCGCATAAGTCAGCGCATCAAGGTTCACCACACTGTGACCCTGCTCAAAGGCCAATCGCACCACAGCCGAGCCAATAAACCCCGCGCCGCCCGTCACCAATAGCTTCATCTATACACCCTCAAACGTGAACGGACTGTTAAGATCGGCCAAAGAGGGCGCGTTTGCGTCTTTGCCCGACAAAACCGGTTTCATATTCCCCAAACCCCAGTCAATTCCGACCTCAGGATCATCCCAAGCCACGGCCCCTTCGGTCTCCTGCGCGTAATAATCCGAGCATTTGTAGATAATTTCGGTCTCAGGGGTGCGTGTCACAAACCCATGCGCGAAGCCCGCAGGCACCAGCAACTGTTTACCGTTCTCGAAGCTCAGCTCGTCTCCGAACCACTGCCCATAGGTCGGCGACCCCTTACGAATATCAACCACCACGTCAAAAAGCGCACCGCGCCCGCAGCGCACTAGCTTGTCCTGCGCGTGGGGCGGAGCCTGGAAATGGAGCCCGCGAATGGTGCCTTGGGTCATGGACAGGGAGTGATTGTCTTGCACGAATTGCGTGGTGATCCCGTGCACGGCGAGGGCGCGGGCGCTATAGCTTTCGGAGAAAAATCCACGGTGATCGCCAAAGCGCGCGGTGGTGATAATTAGGACGCCGTGCAGCGTGGTTTGTTCTATAGTAACGGGCAAAAACAAGACGCCTTATAATTAGGATTATGTAATATGATATGGTATTCAAAATACTGTATGTACGCCATTTGAATCTATGCATTATGACCTATCCTATTTGAAGCCTTAAAGGCGAGCTTGCGGGCCCAAGGCCGGAATATTACAAGTTTTGCCGGCGGCTCAAGGATGTGATCATTTGGGGCGGCACGAGTATCTCTTCCGAAGAGATCGAAGCCTTGCTGCTGGTCTGTCCAGGTATTGCGGATGCCGCCGTCGTGGGCGCACCCGATACCGTAATGGGCGAACGGGTGTGCGCTTTCGTCGTGCAAAGGTAATCCCCCCTAAAATTAGCGGTGTTCAAAAGTAGAATTTTCTCGGCAAGATATCTGAGGAGATTTACGATGAAGAACGGACGATACAGCGATGCGCAGATCATGGCAGTGTTGAGGCAGGCGGAGGGCGGTGTGCCGGTCTCTGAGCTTTGCCGTGAGCATGGCATGAGCAGCGCCAGTTTCTACAAGTGGCGCGCTAAGTTTGGTGGCATGGATGCGTCTTTGATTTCTGAGATGAAGGATATGGCGGAGGAGAACCGCCGTCTGAAGCGCATGTATGCTGAGATGAGCATGCAGAATGACCTTCTGAAGGAAGCCCTTGGAAAAAAGCGTTAAGGCCGTCTCTGCGTCGAGAGATGGCCATGAATGCGGTCGCACGACATGGCGTAAGCATCGCGTCGGCGTGCCGGGCGTTCGAGATCAGCGAGACCTGCTATAGATACAGCCCTGTTATGAGCGATGAGAATGAAGAGATCGCCGATTGGCTGGAACGTCTGACAGCAAACAAGCGCAACTGGGGCTTTGGCCTGTGTTTTCTGTATCTGCGCAACGTTCAGGGCTATGGGTGGAACCACAAACGCGTCTATCGGATCTACTGTGAACTGGAGCTGAACCTGCGTATCAAGCCCAAGAAACGCTTGAAGCGGGACAAGCCAGAGCCCCTGGCTGTGCCGGATAAGCCCAATGATACATGGTCCATGGATTTCATGGCGGATCAGCTGGCAGATGGGCGCTCAATCAGGACATTGAACGTGCTGGATGACTTCAATCGTGAGGGCCTATGCATCGAAGTGGACTTCTCACTGCCCGCAGAGAGGGTCGTCAGAAGCTTAAACCAGATCATTGAATGGCGCGGCCAACCGCAGACAATTCGTGTCGATAACGGCCCAGAATATATCAGTGGCAAGCTGATGGAATGGGCCGAGAAACGCAATGTTCGACTGGAATACATCCAGCCGGGCAAGCCACAACAGAATGCCTACATTGAACGCTACAACCGCACCGTTCGCGGCGAATGGCTTGGGCAATACATCTTCGAAACCATTGAGGAGGCACAAGATCAAGCAACTGAATGGCTCTGGACTTACAACAACGAGCGACCCAACATGGGTATCGGCGGCATGACACCCGCCATGAAACTGAAAACAGCCGCCTGAATTCTACGGCTGGACCCCATTAAACATGGGGGGATTACCGTCTCGAACAAGTGGCGCAACAGATCACTATCTCGGAAACGTCCATGTCGGTTCTTCGTAAAGGTCGAATGGTTCGGCACTGGGTTCGCAAAATCAAGGCGGCAGAACCAGCGATAGGCGAGGTTCAGATGAACCTCCTCGCAGAGCCTGCGTTCAGAACGGATACCAAGGCAATATCCAACCAACAGCATACGGATCAGCAGCTCTGGATCGATTAAGGGACGACCCGTGTGGCTGTAAGATTCTGCAAGATGTGGACGGGTGCCACTTAGATCTACAAATCGGTCAATCGACCGCAGCAAGTGGCCTTGAAGCACATGATCGTTGATGGAAAACTCAAAAAAAAGCGCGCTTTGCGCCTCTTGCTTTGGTCCCACCACCGTCAATCCCCTTACATTCACAAGCAAATTGAATCAGTGGCAGACCCCCAAATCAAGAAGAGTTTTCCCAACAGAATTCGCCCCCTTTTCCATGAAGGTCGCGGCTTCGGGCTGAAGAAGATTAGCCGTAGACGCATTCCGCCTGGATTCTACGGCTGGATCCCAATAAAAATAAGGAAATCACCATATCATTGTAACCTAATTCCCAAAAGTCCCGGGCGACCTCCAAGCTTCTAATTATTAAAATGACGCTCGGAGCGCCGTAGACCTGTCTGACCGATATTTGCCTGCGCCTTACAGAAAATTAAACTCCTGCCATGCGGCAGTGCCAGCTATGCCATGTCGCATACGGACGCCGGTGCAGTCAGTCATGCTGTAAAGAACTGTGGCAAATGTGCTGGAGCCCCCGTGGGTTTTGGCGCGCATCCGGATGGGCGCCTCTGGGTCGTCGAATAATGCCTGAACTTCATCTGCGGTCGTTAATGCTTCCTGCCGGGCCGCTAACCAACTCAGGCGCAAGGCCGAACTTTTCGTGAACCCACTCGCTCCAAGCCGAGCCAGCGCAGCCGCATCAATGTCCGAACTGATAAGGGGATGATTGGTGTGCAATAGTCTGCCGTTGTTCGGTATGAGCATCGGCGAGCAGGTCTTTGCAGAACATTCGAGCGATGTGATCCCTTCGCGCGTGGCGATCGCATAATGCTGGCCGCTGGCGTGTCCAACCTCCGACAGACGCCTTTGCGCCTTGGCGCTGTCGGGCGCGCCGAGGGCATGTCGGACGGCAAAGGCCACCGGCAGGCCGTCAGGGGCATGCTCCAACATCAGCAGGGTGTTCACTCCGATAGCCAGCCCGGCAGAATTAACACCTGTCAGTCCGATCATCCCTGCGGCGCTCAACACCACAGTCTTCGGCATGTCCGGCCCACCGAGGCGCAAGGCCACCTGTGAGCCGTCCATATGCGCGGGTAGGTCCATGTTTTGAGCCAGCATATGCCCGCCCGCGACCTTCTGCGCGATCAAGCTACAGCCTGGCGGCGGTGCCTTCGGGTCCGCATCATACCACCATTGCTCATCCATCAGGTTGTAGACCGCCATCCGCGCGAAACTCTGACCCGCGCCGTCGGCAATGCCGTGCAACTCAGCCACCAAATCGGGCGTTACCGCCTCGGCCCGTTGCAGCAACGCTGTCTCCGAAATGAAGTCCTCGCAATAGCGGTCAAAATCTACAGGCGCGCGCGGCCCCAGCCCCGCCATTGTCGCTGCCTCCCAATGCTCCAGCGCCGTGGATATCCGTTTGCGCAGTGCCTCGCCGTGGACCTCGCCGCGGGTGCGCGGGCTGCCAATGCAATCGATGATCTCCATGGGGTTCCTTTCAAATGCCGCGCGCAGCGGCCATAACGGCGCGCAGCTTTTCATGGTCAATAGCGCGCACAAGTTTGCCGGCTGGCTTCACCGCCACACGGTCTTCGGCGGCGACCATCGCGTTCAGTACGGCTTCCTCGGTCGCCTGCACCGCGGCGGTGTAGAAGTAATCAAGATGACTGTCCTTCAACGCCGACAGAGTCATCACATCCGGCGTGTGCCAAGGGTTCGCTTGCGGATTGGCAGTGCTAAAGGCGAGGAAGATATCGCCCGAGTTATGTCCGCCCGTGGTCCCATTGCGTCCAATCCCGATGCCACCGCGCCGGGCGAGCCGGTTCAGTTGATGCGGTAGTAACGGCGCGTCGGTGGCGATCACCACGATAATCGAGCCCATCTCGGACGGATAGACCAAATCTCTGGTCATCTCCCGCCCCACTGGCACGCCTGCGACCTCAAACGCCGCGCGCGTGCCGTGATTGGCTTGTACCATGACACCAAGCGTATATTCCGCCCCGGCCAACGAGATGCGGCGCGAGGCGGTGCCAGTTCCGCCCTTGAACTCATAGGCGATCATCCCTGCCCCGCCGCCGACGTTGCCTTCGGCCACAGGCCCGGACGCGGCATGATCAAGCGCGGCCCGCGCGTGAACTTCGGCTACACCCCGTGCGTTGATGTCATTAAGCACCCCGTCATAGGTCTCTCCCACCACGGGCAAACACCACATGTGATCGCGCTCAAACACATCGGCATGGCGGTCAATCATCCAGCCCACGGTCGCATGGCTGACCATGCCGACACTGTGGCTGTTTGTCAGCATCACCGGTCCCATAAACCACCCGAGGTCGGCGATGTGATGCCCGCCGGTCAACTCGCCGTTACCGTTGAACGAATGCAACCCCGCCCAGACTGGCGTGATCTCTCCGTTGGTCCCGCGCGGGAGGATCGCGCTGACCCCGGTGCAGAGCCCGCGATGCCGCCCCGGCACCGCCTCTTCAATCACCGTGGAGAAGCCGACGGTGACACCGGGCACATCTGTGATCGCGTTGTGAGTTCCAGGTGATCCTCTAAACGGCAGACCAAGTTCGCGGGCGCGAGGGCGGTTGGGCATCAGCTTTGGTCCTTACGTTCACTGGGCAAGATCGGGCGCATTTGGCTGGCCGGCTCATAGGAAAATGGATCAAAATGCGCAGCCAATTCGCGCATTTCGCGCAGTCGGTCCTGTGCTGGTGCGCCCACGCGGGCGGTAATCCCACTTAGAAACAGGCCCAATAGCGCCGCGATCCCGGCGGTGCTGTCCAGAAAGGTGCGTGTCGAGGTGGCAACTGAGAGCACATGCGGCGTGTATTTACGTGGCCACGCGCTGTATTGGTCAGTAACCATAACCAGCGGCACATCTCGCCGCAGGCAAAGCTCGGCCACTTTTACCGCCTCATGCGCATAGGGCACCACTTCGACCATTATCACGCAGGAGGATTCGGGTTCCTCAATGAATAACTCCGACCAATTGCCGCTGCGCCCATCGGCAAAACGCACACCGGGGCGAGCGTATTTTAACCGGGTGGCGAAATCCATTGCCGTGCCCTTCACCCCCTGAAAGCCGGTTACATTCACATGTTGCGCCTTTTGCACCACATTGAGCGCCGCCTCCCACTGCGGCGTTAGGGCCATGCGGTAGACTTCAACGATGGCATCGAGCTCTAGCTGCAACTGGGCATCCAGTTCCGACCCAGTACCGTTGGGGATGGCAATCCGGCGTGATCGCAGGCTGCCCTCATCGCTGTCGCTCTTGCGGAACTCGGCATTTACCGCAGCCTTGAACGCTTTAAAATTCTCGTAGCCCAAGCGCCGCACAAAACGGCTCACCGTCATCTCGCTTACGCCCGCACCCACTGCGAGATCGGCGGCGGTTTCGAACGGCAGATTGTCGAAGTTCCGCTCAACCCAAAGCGCCACTTCGCTTTCCGCCTTAGACAGGTTGCGCGCATTCGTTACGCGCTCGCGGGCGGGACCGGAGGGGGTATGGTTCAGTTTCTTCATGCAGCCCCCGCGTGCAAATGCGGAATAGCTTCGATCAACTGCCGAGTATAAGCCTCTTTTGGGTTGTCAAAAACCGCCCCTGTTGGCCCGCTTTCAACGATCTGCCCCTGTCGCATGACAATCACCGAATTGCTCAGCCGCCGTATCACGGCGAGGTCATGGCTGATAAAAATCATCGAAAGCCCTCTTTCCTTTTGCAGCTTCAGCAGCAGGTCCATGACTTGGGCTTGCAGGGTCACATCTAGTGCCGATGTCACCTCATCCGCGATTAATACGCGCGGATCAAAGGCAAGCGCGCGGGCGATGGCGACCCTCTGACATTCGCCCCCTGACAATTGCCTCGGATAGCGGTCGGCCAGCTTGTCGGGGATCCCGACCTGTTCCATCAGATCCGCGACCTTGGCTTTGACCTCGCCCGGCGGGCAGAGCTTGTGTCGGCGTAGCGGCTCGGCAATGGCGCGCGCCACCGTCATCCGCGGGCTAAGCGCCTCATAGGGATGTTGGTAGATCAACTGAACCTCGCGCAGATAGGCCACCCGGTCCCGACCCGTGGGATCGACAGACTTTCCGTCGAAATGCACCGTCCCGCGCTGCGGTTTGACAAGCCCCACGAGGGACCGCGCCAGCGTGCTCTTGCCCGACCCGCTCTCGCCAACGATGCCCAATGTCTCTCCCGCCCGCACCGAAAGGTTGGCGTTCTGCACCGCAACAAACCCACCCTCGCGCCGGGCGATCAGATCAGCCAGGCTGCGCCCGCCATAACGGATGCGTAGCCCCTTCCCTTCGATCAACGGCGCGCCAGCGCTGGCTTCAGCGACCGGACGCAGGGTCAGACGATCGGGGTGCGAGGCAATCAGTTTGCGCGTATAATCATGTTGCGGCGCGTCAATCACCCGCGATACCGGGCCGCTTTCCACCATTTTCGAGCGACGCATCACCAGCAGATCATCACAGACACGCGCCACCGCCCCAAGGTCGTGACTGACAAAGATCATCGACAGGTTCTGCTCGCGTCTGAGATGCGCCAGCAGGTCGAGCACGTTCTTCTGCACCGTGGCATCCAGCGCAGTGGTCGGTTCATCAGCCAGCAGCAGATCCGGCTGGCAGGCAAGCGCGCCCGCAATCATCGCGCGCTGCTTCATCCCGCCGGACAGTTGATGCGGATAGGCCCGCATCCAGCGGGCTGGCTCGGGGATTTGTACCAAATCAAGCAGCCGCAACACCTCGTCACGCACCTCTTGGCCGCGCAACTGGGTATGTTTGTGCAGCGTCTCGGCCACCTGATCACCAATTCGCATCAGCGGATCAAGGTGTGAGGCCGGGCTTTGAAATACCATTGCAATGCGCTTGCCGCGAATCTGGTTCAATGCGGGGAGCGGCATACTGAGCAGGTCTTGCCCGTCGTATTTGGCACTCCCGGTGATCTTTGCCGCCGGCGGCAGAAGACGCATCAGCGCGCGGCAGGTAACCGACTTGCCCGAACCGCTCTCGCCGACGATCCCCAGCGACGCCCCCTTCTCAAGGTCAAAAGAGATGCCATCCACTGCGGTGGTCTGACCAAAGCTCACCGAAAGATCGCGCACTGTCAGCAAAGCACTCATCGTTCAATCCTCAACATCCGGGCCAATCCGTCGCCGATCAGCGCGAACCCAACCCCAATCAACACCATGGCAAGACCGGGGAAAAAGCTTATCCACCAAGCGGAGGAGATATAGGTCTGCCCCTCAGCGATCATTACGCCCCATTCGGCAGCAGGCGGCGACACCCCCATGCCCAAAAAGCCAAGCGCCGCGCCAAAGAGGATCACCAGCGTCACATCCGTCATTAAGTAGACGACGACGGGCGACAGCGCATTGGGCAGCACATGGCGCAGCAGGATATAGCCGTGGGAAAACCCCATGGTACGCGCCGCCAGCACGAACTCAGATTGCCGCAGCACCAGCGCCTCTGCCCGTGCCAGCCGCGCATAGCCGACCCAGCCCACCAGCGCCAAGGCGATAAAGTAATTCTCAATCCCTGGCCCCAGTACTGCCACGATTGACAGCACCAGCACGAAGAATGGAAACGGCACGGTTATGTCCACCACCCGCATCGCAACGGTATCGACCCAGCCGCCGAAATAGCCCGCCACCAGTCCGATTGTCATGCCAATACCCAAGGGCGCAATCACTCCCAGCAGACCAATATAGAGTGCCAAGCGAGCACCATATACCACCCGACTGTAGGTGTCGCGGCCGACATTGTCGGTGCCGAACCAATGCGCCTCCCCCGGCGCTTCCAGGATCGCGCCAAAATCGATGGCATAGGGGTCATGGGTGGCCATCAGAGGGGCAGCGGCGGCGATCAGCCCCCAGATCAGCACGAGCACCACGCCAGTCACGAACATCGGAGAGAGTCTCATGGCGTCACCCGTGGATCGATCAGCGCCGACAGCAGATCAACCGCCAACATTACGAGGATTGTGGTCAGGGCGAAAACCAGCGTTGCCCCCTGCACCACAAAGTAATCCCGCGCCAGAATGCTATCGACCATCAGCTTGCCCATCCCCGGCACGGCGTAAACGGTCTCCACAATCACCGAGCCGCCCAATAGATAGGCCACGATTACGGCAAAAAGGTTCAGCGTTGGCAGCATGGAGTTGGGAAAAACATGGGTGCGAAAGATTTGTCGATTGCCCAAGCCCTTGGATTGGCCGGTTACCACATAGTCGCGGTTCATCTCCTCCAGCAGGGCCGCACGCAGGGTTCGCACGAGGATCGGCACCACCCAGATTGCCGTGGACAATGCGGGCAGAAAAAGATGTCTGAAATGATCGAGGATGGTCTCACCAAAGCCGCTTACGGGGAACCAGCCCAACGTCACGCCAAAGAAACGCGCGAAAAGCAGTGCCAACCAGAACACCGGCACCGCCAGCCCCAGAACGCCCAACATGCGGATCACCTGATCCGCAGGACCGTTCTGCCGCTTGGCTGACCAGACCGCCAGCGCGATAACAGGTGGCAGGGTCAGCACGATGGTGTAGATGACCAAAAACAGCGTCACAGGATAATGCTGCGTGATGAGTTGCGATACCGGCACGCGGTAGCGCAAGGACGCGCCCAGATCACCAACGACGAGGTTTTTCAAATAGGTGAAATACTGCATCAAAATTGGTTCATCGAGCCCATAGCGGTCGCGGATCAGTGCGATGGTCTCGGGGCTCGCGCGGTCGCCCACCAGCAGGCGCACCGGGTCACCTGGGGTTGCGGCCATCAGCGTGAAGGTGATGATGCTGACGCCTAGCAGAACGGGGATCGCTTGCAACAGTCGAAAGGCGATATAGCGCAGGGTGTTCACAGGCTATCCTAAGTCGTAAAAGTGAGGGTGTGCCGAAGGGCGGGCCATAGGTCCGGGCGGCCCGCCTTACGCAAGCCGCCCGGGATGGCCGCGCTTAATTGGCGATCAGTTCTGCGTCTTCCAGCGTCCACTGCAGCGCCGGGGTCAGGGTCAGCCCCTTCACACGGTCCGCATAGGCGATAGAGAAAGGCGCATAGTAGAGCGGAATCTGCGCGAGTTCCTCAAGCGATATCCGCTGGATCTTGCCGTAAAGCTCGGCGCGCTTGGTCTCGTCGCGTTCGCGCAGCGCCTCTTCAGTCAACTTGTTCAGCTCTTCATTGTGGTAGTTCGTATAGTAAGACTTGCTACCACATGTGTCACAAAGCGCCCAACGTACTGCCAAGTCAGGATCTTCGGTCTCGTTGTAATACCAGTTCACAGTGACCTGATACTCGCCCTCGGCCATGTTCGACCACCACAGGCCAGCATCAACGCGCTCTACCGTGGTCTTGAAACCAACCGCATCCCACTGCGCTTTCAGCAAGGTTGCAAGCTGCTCAAACGAAGGAGTGATCATCATGGTAATCTCGGTACCGACAAGGCCCTCTTCATCCAGCAGTTTGCGCGCCGCGGAAGGATCATATGCTGGGGGCTGCAGCGAGGCATCGTGAAAGTTCAGCGCGTTGGAGAAGGTGCTGTTTGCCACTTCCGCATTGCCCAATGTTACCGCATCGGTGATCGCTGCCCGGTCTAGTGCCATAGCGGCGGCCTTGCGCACGTTCAGATTGTCGAAGGGTGCCTTGTCGTGGTTCGGCAGCACCAAATATAGCACGGTCGACGGCTCCAACGCGACGGAGACACCGTCAGAGTTGTTGACCTCTTCCACCTGCGCCCAAGGCACTGAGCGGTTCACGTCGATTTCACCGGCCATTGCCATGGTGGCGCGGGCATTGTCGTCGCTGACCTCAATCAGCTCAACGATCTGAATCTTAGGCAGCCCCTCGCGCCAGTAATGCGGGTTGGTGGTCAGCGTGATGCGGTCGTTCGGCTTCCACTCTTTCACCATATAGGGGCCAGAGGCGACAGGATCAGAGGCAAAGGCCCCTTCTTCGCCGCGTGCTTCAACGTCATCCTTGCTAACGATGCCCGCATTAAAGATTTCGAGGTTGGACAACATCGGCGCGCTGGCATGTTCCAGTGTGATCTGCAGCGTATCTTCGTCAACGGCGATAACTTCCTTGATCGGCGCGAAACCAGCTGGATAGGCCGAATTCTCATCCTTGGCGACTCGCGTTAGGCTAAAGGCCGCGTCCTCAGCGGTGATGGGGCTGCCGTCCGAGAATTTCGCGTCGCGCATCTCGAAGGTATAGGTCAGCCCGTCTTCAGTGACTTCCCAGCTTTCTGCCAGACCCGGCTCCAGCACGCCATCCGCGCCCTTACGCAGCAGACGCGCGTAAAGCTGGCCATATGCTTCAATATTGCCACCGGCAGCCGAGACGATCGGATCAAGCACAGTAACCTTGTTAGGCGAGGCAATTCGGATAGCGTCCTGAGCAGACAGGACCGTGGCCGAAAGCATCAGCGCCAAAGCGGCGGGGATGATCTTGTCGGTTGTCATTTGTTATCTCCTGTTGGATTCCCTGCGATATCGGTAGCAAACTACCACTGCGCTTGTGAAGCGTTATTTTAGTACCCACTCTTTGAACTCTGGATCTGAACAAGTCGCACGCTGCAACGTTTATGCTTGCGAGGTACATTTCCATAGCGACGTGATCACCACTTAAGTGGATGGTGTTATGAATTTACTGCCGAGCCTTAGATGCAGAGCTCAGCATTTTCTCAGTGATAAATCTCACCATGTCGCTCTTGAAATTCAATCTATAGGAGAATTTTCAAAGATCATCGCCGTATCGTTGACAAGTCCAACTGGAACTGGCGGAGCGAGAAACGCGTCTCTCATAATTCGAGGACCAAGCTTCCTGCCCAAACCCGACCTTGACCAAGGCTGGCCACGCCGCAGCGCGGCGTCACGGCACAGATCATTCATCGTGCAGCAATTTCCATCAAACCGCGACAGGTCCATCATATTCTTGAAGGACTACTTCAGTCTGCTTTGTATGGAGGGCTTAATTATACCGAAACTTTTTAATGATATTTACTTCTTACACAGTCTAAGGAAAAATAATGACCTCCAATGGGAAACTAAAAATCAGTCAATATAAAAATAGTATATCTAGGCTTAGAACCCTGCATGAAACTTTAGGTGAAATGGGAGATAGGGCCCAAACGATCATTCTGGAAAATTCGGATATACATTTCGATAACATCTACCAAGGCATTCTCAGTATTGAAAAGCACCCAAGCGCTCTCAAAATTGCTTTGAAGGTTGTTCAGAGCATCTCGGGTTCCGACGCCAAGCATACGAGTTATATTGCCAGCGTTGAGGAGCTCTTTGTTCCATCTGAGCTGGCATCCGTTGAGTTGAGATGGTTCACTTACGACGATGGTTTTGTTCCTTCCACTAACTCCTTAGTCGGAAAGATAAAGCTCGGGTTAGTAGAGCTAAATATGACCTTTTACCCTGCCGCCGCTGAAGAAACGCCTGACGCGTGGATATGTTTTGTGTCCATTGAAAGCGCGATCTCTCCACCAAATGGCCGAGGAACGCGAGCTGATCCATTGACTAAGAATTCTTTAGCAATTTGATACCTCTTGTTGGTAGCGCGCGCCAGCGATGAGAATAGGTGCTGTCGATCTGTCAGACGGGCGGAAAGGCTTCATTTGTAAGGCCGAAGCAGTTGCAGATAGCACAGACATCACCCAGCTTGGTGACTGGCGGCGATATCTAGCGCAGGCATAAGGCTGGGGGCAGGAGGCAATTGAAACGCCTCAAAATCCGGCACATCAAACCCTTCCCCTACAGCATCAACAGCCCGGGCATACAGCCCCACATACTCTGCCAACATTTGGTCCAACGTAAACAACCGCTCCACCCGCTCCCGTGCGGCAGTACGGGGAATACCGATAGCCTCCTTCAACGCATTTGCCAACTCGCCGGCGTTCGCACCAGCATAACGCGCCATATCACCCGCCACCTCGCGGATCGCGCCATTCTCGACCGCGGCGATTGGCAAGCCGCAGGCCATGCCCTCAATCGCGGCTAGGCCAAAGGGTTCGTCCCAAAGCGGCGTGAACAGTAGGACAGAAGCGCGGGCGATGGCGTTGCTCAGGTCTGCATCTTGCAGCAGACCTCCGTATTGAACGTTCGCCCCTAAAAGCGGCACGATTTCTTTGTCGAAATACGTCTGATCCTCGATGGTACCGTAAAGCTTGAGCGGGATGCCAGCGAGCTGCGAAGACTGTGCAGCCAGATGCGGCCCCTTGGTCGGCGTGATACGGCCCATCCAGACGGCAGTGCCGTCGCCTCGAGAGCGGAACGGCCAATCGGCCAGGTCGATGCCATTAGGCACAACGCGGGCGAAGGGGACGTCTCCTTCTTCAAACCATGCCGCCAATTGCCGCTGCGAGCAGGTGGTAAACAGGGACCACGGTGCCCCACCATCGGCGACGGCGCGTTTCAGAACCTCAAACGGCGGTACATGTAGGGAGGTCACCATCGGGATCCGATACCGCGCAGCGAAACGCGGGGGAAAGCGGTGCAACGAATTGTTATGCACCACGTCAAAACCACCCTTGGCAATTCGCGGCAACATACGCTCGAACGCTTTATCCAGATGTCCCGTCAGCTCTGGTGTGCCGCGCCATTTATGCCAGGGGAATTCCCGATCATAGTGGATGTCGACGACAGGCTCGACCTTGCCACCCCAGTCGCTGTCACCGGCAGCAAAGAGGGTCACGTTATGTCCTCGCGCCCGTAGCCCACGACACAGGTGCCAGCAATGCGCCTCCATCCCGCCCATGAAGGGCCGCGCAATGGGAAAACGCACATGCCCGATGACGGCGATCTTCATGGCGTCACTCCGCCGCGATGGCAGAGATACGGTCTTCGCCCGCTTGGGCGGCGGAGCGTCGCTCTTCCTCGGTATCCAGATCGCCCTGAAGCTTGTCCAACACACGGCGGCTATTGGCGTAAGGCATATCGCCGGTCTGGCGGCACAGCTCGAAATCCGCCTCATTGGGTGCGCGCAGAATGGTCAGCGCATCGTCGCTATTGTTGATTAGACCCATCAGATGCAAGGCGTGCAGCCAATGGCCCATGGTGCGATGCCCCCAGCGTGTGGCGAAGTATTCGGCATTACGCACCACAGCCTCGATGTGGTGGATCGGCGGCATGCAATGGTCGTGATACTGGTGATAGACCTTGGCCCCCTTCATCCACCAGATGTCGATCCCCCGGGCGTCCAGCACGCGGCCGAAATCTGTATCCTCACCGCCATAGCCGAAATAGCCTTCGTCAAACCCGCCACTGCGCGCCCAATCGGCGCGGTGCATGGCGAAGTTGAGCGACCAGAAACAGCGGTAATCTTCGCAATAGCGCAGACCTTCCGGCGGTGGTCCCTGCCGGTCCGAGTGTTTGACACCAATCGCGTCAAAGTGGCCGAAATCTAGGCCACCCTCTGTCGTCCCTTTGGGGAGATAGGCGACTTCGCCCATCACCAGCCCGCGGCCATCGTGGCATGCCTCGGCTACATCGGCGACAAGATCGGGGTGCGGGATGCAATCGACATCGACGAAGGCCAGAACCTCCCCGCTCGCCTTGGCCGCAACCGCGTTGCGCGCGGCGGCAAGGGGGAGCTCCCCATCGGGGCGGGTGACTTGGATCTGATGGATGGGAAAGGGCGTGTCGGGCAGCCCCTCGTAAGGGTCATCCTGCATGGCAGCGATCACCAACTCGCGCGGGAGCAAGGTTTGCTGTGCCAAGCTGCGGATAACATTGTGCAAATGCGCCTCGCGGCCGCGGGCGATGGTCAGAACGGATACGTCACGCATGGTGAGCCTCCTTTAAAGGTGTTGAAATTTCGGGGCGGTCCCAGATCCGGGCGGCCAAGGTGCCCAACCACTGCGCGGTACGGGCCGCGGCATTAGCATCCCCTGCCAAAGCGCGTTGTCGCGCGGGGTCGTGCTGCTGTTGAGCCTGTTCGATCGCGGCCCGCCAGGCATGGGCAGAGCTCGGCATATGCGGCAAATGCAGCGCGGCACCCGCCCGCCCCAAAACGCGTGCCTTTTCGACCTGCTCGTCGAAATAGCGCCACTCCGGCACCACAATCCACGGCTTCGCGGCGGTAAGCACTTGGGCGCAGGTGGTGTTGCCGGTGGACGAAATCACTAGATCAGCCCCCGCGATATAGTCGGGTGCGTTGCCTACCCAGCCTTTATGAATAAGGTTAGGCGGCAAGGTCGCGTGCCAGTCGCGCTGCACCTCGCCGATTGTGACCCAGTCTATCTGCGGATAGCTGCGCGCGGCAACGCCCAAAGCGGCTTCGGAAATCCCGTTGCCGCCGCCGCCGCAGACCACCAGCGCCATGGGGCGTTGACCGAGCATGAGCGTCGCGCGGGCAGCCTCGCCCCTAGGCAGCGACATATTCACCCCAAGCCCCGGCGCGAAGTAGATTTTCTCCGCCCAAACGGCCCAATCCGTCTGCGCCAGATCCGCATGGAACGGTGCCAACAACCCCGCGGCACCGTCGTAGGCGGTACGATGCCCCGCATCGCTACGGTCGCCATGCTGCAGAATTTTGACATGCGGCACCGAACAAAGTCGCGCCAGCTGCGCCACCTCGGCAGAGACATCGACAATCATCAACTCCGGTGCTTCAGCGGCAAAGAACTGCGCCATCGCGGCCATTGCCTCGCGAATGCCGGTCCAGCCGACGGGTGCGCAATGGGTCGTGTCGGGCGTGTCGAGCAAGGCGGCACCACGCGGCTCATCCCCCTGCGCCTCGAACAGGGACGGCAGCATTTGTACCGCTACGTTCTCCCGCAAAGGCGGAAAGATATCATCGCGCGCGCAGAAAATGCGCACCGTTCGCGCCTCGGGAAGCGCGTTGACGACGGCAGCGCAGCGTTCCGCATGGCCACGCCCTTGGTGATGGACGAAATAGCCGAAGGGCCGCAGGGGAGCGTCAGGAAAATCACGCATAATTATTCGCCCGCCATCAGCGTCGGCTGCGGCGTGCGATAGTATTGCACTCCATCCAGCACCCCCGCCGCATGTTTCAGCGGCGAGCGATAGACCGAGGCCAGACCATCAAGCTCCGCCAATGCATTTGCGGGCAGCACCGCGCGGTCAAACCGTGACAACATATCAAGGTCATTCCCGCTGTCGCCAGCAACGATCACGCTGTCATCAGACATGCCGCGACGCGAAGCCTCGAACCGGATAGCAGCAGCTTTGCCAGCACTGACAGGGATAATATCAATGAACTCTTTGTGCGAAGGAATGATGCGTGCCAGCACGCCCGCCTGATGCAACCGTGCCTCGATCCCAGGAACGTCGCTGATCGTGCCGAACAGGCTTACCTTCCACCGACGCTGGTCATAGACTGGCTGGAAATTCACGTCCGAGCATTGCAATGCTGCGCGCACCGCTTGCGCGTCCCAATCCTGCGCAATCAGCGCTGCGTATTCCTCACACAGAGCAAAGCCGCTACCCTCACGGCGCCAAATCTCTGTTCCGGTAGAACTTATGATCGTATCGGGCGCGGGCAAGTCCCACTCGGTCAACACGCGCTGCGCCTCTGCGACCGAGCGACCAGTGGCGACAGTAAAGGCATATATTCCTCCCTCCCGCCCCAGCCATTGCGCAAACGCCCGCGCGCTATTGCGACAACCGGTGAGCGTATTGTCGATGTCACAGGCAAGCAGATGATCGTGGTGCACGTCGCCAGTGACCGCGATGTGAGGCACCTCCGTCACTGCTTCCATAACCCGTTGCGTGCGCATAGCCCAAGCCGTCCAGTCATAGGTCCGTCGCGCAATGTTTTGCGCCCGCCGCGCCGCCAGCTCGCGCTTTGGCGCAGTCAGCACTTGGCACAACCCGCGGGTGATGCTCGCCGTATCATAAGGATCGATCAACGCACCAAGACCCAGCTCGGGGATAATATCCGACGGCCCGCCCGATTGCGTTGCAACCAATGGCACACCCGCCTGCGCAGCCTCGATCAGAGTCAGGCCGAATGGTTCGTGAAACGCCGGATTGCAGAATACACCGCCTTCGGCCGCCAGCGCATATAGATCGCAGATATCATGCGCAGAGTGTTGCCGTGGCAGCGCCACCTTGCCCCACAGATCATGCCGGTCAACCCCGTCAAACAGGTCAGCAATCACCGCATCACGCTCGCTGCACCCCTGCCCCAGCCCGTCACGCAGCCCTGCGATAATCACAAGGTTCGCGCATTCTTGCAGCGTGGAATCAGACGCATAGGCATCGACCAACCGCCGCAGATTCTTCTTCCGTATGGGCCGCGCGATGGCGAGGATTATAGGTTTATTCACATCCCTCAGAAACCCGCCCAGCATCCCGCGCGCACGGGCTGCATCGCCCTGCTCTTGCAAGCAGACCCCCGGCCCGATCCGATGCGCGCGCCCTTCGGCGTTCGACACAAGCTTCGGGATTTGCCGTTCCACCTCATCACGGGACGACGCAATAATCGCATCCGCCTCTGCCAACGCGCGGGTTTCGCGCTCAATGCGCGCATGCAGCTCTACCGACGGTGCCTCACCCGGGGCCACCTTCTCCGCCCCCAGCGAATGCGCAGTATAAAGCACCGGAATCCCGAACCTCTCCCGCGCCGCTAGGGCCAGCTCTGCCGCATCCGCAAAATGCGCATGGATCACATCCGGCCGCGCCTCGCCCATGGTTTCAAGTGTCGCTAACAAGGCGTTTTGAAGTGAAGGCAGCTCCCCGACCAAATCACCCTTTTCCAAATACTCATCCCGATCCGACGCAAATCGCACTACCCGACACTTGGGCGAAATATCTTCGTGAGCTTGCGCAAAAACAGCCCCCAGCTCCGGCGCGTCAAACAAACGCGTCACAATCGTGACCTCTTCAACCTCAGGGAGTTTTGCCTGCGCCATCGCGGCACCCAGAACATAGGCGATATGCCCACCAGTATCTTCCGTCATGCCGTACTTAACGGGCGGAGCGGATAGACATCCGCCCAGCGAAATATGCATGATGCGCATATCAGCCTCCAAAAATTTTGATTTATTCAGAGCTCAGACTGCAAGCTTCACATTGTTAACAGTAAAGTTACCTTATGGTTCCCAACTGGGTCGCGAATTGTTTTGGATGCCAAGAAAAGCGATTGCCTCGTGAGTTCATCCGCTTGTTCGCGTTCTCATTATCTAATAGAATAGAATTCTTTTGCTCACGCTTCGATTTCAAAGCTTTACGGGCTAGCCAATACAGGTAAGGAGCTGGAACAAATCCTGCCTATAGAGTTTCAATACTTCAGGTGGATTACTGGCTGTACGCTTTGCGGATGCGCGACAAAAACGCTCCCCTCTGGAGTCCCAATTCGTCGGACGTTTTCTGAAACCACTCCGCGTCCCCCGGCAAAACCCTTAGGTGCAAATGAGCCGTGTAGTTAGATTTTGGCCTACCTCTCGGTTTTGGCAGCGGATCAAGTGCGCTCAGCTTCTCTGGGTCCTGAGCGCTTTCAACCTCATCTAATACAACCCTCGCTATTTTTGCCACTAATGCGGCCAACTGTTCTTCATTATATACCACTTTGGCCATAGCTACTGCTTTCCAAGCACTGAGGACCCTCAAAAATTTCAAATCCTGTATCATAGGGCGTCATTATTCACAGTTTACTTCATAGCCGCAACCAGAGATTTGCCGCCTATGTCTGGAAATGGATTCTACACATATTGACCCTTTATTGAGCGCGTTGGCATCCGTCCTACGAAAGCATCGTCGTGCGTTGAATATCTCTCAAGAAGAGCTCGCTCACAGGGCTGGGAGAAGTATGCGATACGTCTCCCTACTGGAGACAGGAAAGCACCAACCAACGCTGGATACCCTGAGGCGTATGAGTAGCGTGTTTGATGTGCCACTCAGCCAGCTTATCCTAGAAGCTGAAAAGGACCTGCACGCTAAAGATATGTAAATATCAAATGCCTGTCGGTCTGCCTGAGCGCAGCGTGGAATATAGCTTTACCCTATTTGAGTGATTCAAATAGGGTAAAGCTAAGGCGGAGATTTAAACCGCCACGTACGTGGCAAAGCGTAAATATCTGTTTATATCGCCATTGGTCATCAGACCACCGCTTTTGGAAGCCGGTACTAGAGAGCCCAACTTGCCTGTCATGCCTCCACATGCGAAGTCACGTGAGTACGCGCACTCCTACAACGCAATGTAATCCACGGTCGTCAAATCAGCTTCATGGACGGTAAAATTAATACAGATCTCGGATCGCCTCAACCTGCCTAACGATGATCATCTCGGCCCTGCGCTGATCCAGAACTACCGGCCGCCTCCAGTGGCAGAGCAAACTGCGCACGGTGGTCCGTCCCGCGTGCCGCCATTGCCTAATTAGCCTCGTACGGCGCCCGCGCGTGCGCATCGATGTCGTAGGGGGGCGGTAGATGCAGCTCTTTCCCCGTCCAGAACTCTGCATGGATGCAGGCGTGATCATCAAGATTGCCGATCAGAAACTGAAACACATACGCGAGGACAGCTCACGCAGATCGGCTGCCGGCGTGCTGCTTGCGGCCCGCAGATGCTTCGCAAACGACTCATAACTAGCATAGCGTCCCCGAAGCTCACCTAGTCCAACAATGGTCAGGGAAGATAAAATTGCGCGCCGCATCCAGCCCTGCTCTAAGTTGATCTGGTCAAACCGTTAGATCAGCAGTATGTCTTTACCCATCACTTGCTGAAGCTCAAGCGAGGCGGCATGCTTGTGCAATCTTCATCGCGATATATTCGCTCTTCAAGACCGAGTGCTGATCTTTAGATGCGATGAATTTCGCGATCATCTTGCGATTGCCGTTCGTGACTTGCGCCTTGGGACGCGCGCCGCCGATCGATATGCCGTGCCAGATGGCTTCGTCGAGTTTCTGCAGCAGGGGCCCGCCCCGCTCAACAAGATCCGCGGCTTCGATCAGAGTGGTCAGGTCGACCGCCCCCGCCAATCGCGACACATATTCGGTGGCAGAGGTTTGGAAATCCAGCGCGCTTATCCGGTCTGATCCCGACTGCAGCATATAATTCATCTCGTCCAAGGTATCGAGACCCTTAGCAATCCCCTTCAACTCGGTCAGTCGGTTAGTGATGACATGGTTCCCCCAATGATACTGCCATATCCCCGTTCTCCACGCGCGACATGGCAGCAAGCGCAGCACGCCTGCCCTTTCAGCCAGTTCCTGCGCGGTCATATTGCGCTCTAGCCGCGCGGCGCGGATCATGCCCTTCAGTGTTTTAGGGCATGAGAGAATAGGTGCGACCTGCCATCTTCATTCGCATCCCTCCGTAACATCTGCGTTACGTTATCGGGTGCGAAGATATGCAGATATTACATTCACACTCAATCCAAGCACGTTAGCGACTTAGGCAACACCTGTGTGAGATTGTTTGTCATCACGTAAACCATGTGCTGCATCGGCAGCTCCACAAATTCCTAAGGAACTTCCCACGACGCGCTTTCAACTTGCCGCATCCACCAAACAGCCTAACTGAACCGAGCGGGAAAGAGGGACCTCATGACACCACATCGCTATGTATTCGTCGGCGGGTTGCACCGCTCTGGCACCAGTCTGGTTGCGCGGTTGATTGGCGATCTGCCCGGCGTCAGTGCCATCAACACGGCAACAGTACCCGAAAATGAAGGCGTCTATTTGCAAGGTGCCATCCCCCATACTGCCCGGCACGGCATGCCAATGCATTTCGCTACAGACCCTGCGCAGCACCATATCGAAGGATCGCATTTCGACAGGTTAGAGACGCAAACACGGCTAGAGCGGGACTGGGCCCCGTACTTTGCAAACCCGCCATGGCGGGTGGAAAAATCACCGGTAAACCTGACCCGGATGCGGCTTTATCAGCAGCTTTTCCCACTCTCGCAGTTCGTCGTCGTGATCCGTCACCCAGAGGCGGTTGCCGCCGCCACGTCCAAATGGGTCGATATGGATCACGCTGCGATGATGGACCACTGGCTGGATGCCCATGACATCGTGCGACGGGATCTGGCGTATTTGCACGCCGTGATGACCGTCCGGTACGAAGATCTGGTTGCAGATCCCGCCGCAACACTGGCGCGTCTCGCTGCGTTTCTTGATCTGGATGCGGTGCCTGCGCCTCAGGGTATTCGCGACGGCAATCTCGATTATGCTGGGACGGGAACGCTTCTTGCCACCCAGGCGGAACGGGCGTCTGAATGGGGGTATGGGCCCGGGCTAGAAGTATCGCCTTGGGCCGGCGTCACCCGTCACCCCTTGCGGCGTATTGCCGAGAATGTTGAGGCGGCGGCGAGTCGCAAAGCGCTGACATAACACCTGCCCACTTCACAAAAATCGATACAAAAAACGGTATTAGGGACGCATATTTCAAGTGTCTCTCCAGCCGAGGTTCGCCCCTCACCTTCCTGCCAGAACTGGAATCGAGCGCGCGGCGGAACTTTTTTCCCCGCGCGTGGTTCAATTTAAACTAGCAATTTTCGACCCTCGTTCTCTTCTCCACCAGCGCGCTTCATCCTCAAATGAGGATATTCCCACGCGGCCGGTGGAAGAAACGCAAAACGATCCGCGACGCCCCCTTGCGCCGTCGGTGAGAGATGATTTGGCTTCCCGAAAGGCTGCGCAGATGAACATTCGTACTCAGGTAAAGACCCACTCCCAATCGGCGACGCCCTTTGCGGCCACGCGGATCGCGGACAATGTGCTCGACCTTATCGGCCAGACGCCGATGGTGCGCCTGCCCCGCTATCTCGACCGTGAAGACGTTAATCTGATCGCCAAGGTCGAGGCGCTCAACCCCGGTGGCAGCGCCAAGGACCGGCCTGCACGACACATGATCGAACGCGCCCTGGCGGATGGTCGGCTCAAGGCGGGCGACACTGTGGTTGAATCCTCTTCTGGCAATATGGGGATTGGGTTGGCGCAGGCCTGTGCGGTGCATGGGCTGCAGTTCATCTGTGTCGTTGACCCCAATGCGCAGTCCCAGAATGTCGCGATCATCCACGCCCTTGGCGGGCAGATCGAACTCGTGGACCACGCCCCCGACGGTGATTTCCTCGCCGCGCGTCTTGATCGGGTCGCCGCCCTATTGAAAGAAGACACCCGCCGTTTCTGGCCGAACCAATATGCCAACCTCGACAACCCCGCCTCGCATGAACTCGGCACCATCGCCGAGATTGACGCCGCGCTTGGCGGTCAGGTCGACGTGCTTTTTGTCGCCTGTTCCAGCACCGGAACGGCGCGGGGGTGTCGCGATTATCTGCGCCGTATGGGGCGCAAGACCAAAGTCGTTGCGGTGGATGCCATGGGAAGTACTCTGTTTAACGGCAACGCGGGTCCGCGCAAGATTTCGGGCATGGGCGCGGGACGTATCCCCGACCTGGCCAAGGGGCAGGAGTTCGACGATCTCGTTCGCGTTTCCGATGTGACCTGCGTCGCCGGGTGCCGCCGCGCAGTCGCGCGCGAAGGGCTGTTGGTCGGCGGTTCCGGCGGTGGTGTGCTTGAGGCGGTGCGCAGCATGCAAAGTGAACTCGCCGGTCAAACCGTCGCCGCGATTATCCACGATTCCGGTTCGCGTTATCTGGGCACCGTCTTTGACCCTGAATGGGTCGAGCGGGAGCTGGGGATTTGCGAAGCGGATGTGAGAGCGCTGGCAGGATTGGCCCCCGCGGATTCATGAGCGAGACACAGATTGCCATTGTCGGCTGCGGCCCTAAGGGGCTGTATGCGCTTGATAGTCTCTGCGAAGCGGCGCGGCGTGAACCCGAGCACCGTTTCGCCGTTCATATCTTCGAGCCGTCAGCGCATCCCGGTGCAGGACCAGTCTATGATCCGCGCCAGTCCGAAGTGCTGCTGATGAACTTCCCCGCCGGTCTGATCAACGTCTGGACCGGTGGGTGCGGGCCGTCGTTTCTGGAATGGGCTACGAGGAGCCCGAGGCACGTCGATGCCGGGGACTATATGCCGCGTGCGCATGTGGGTCGGTATCTGTTCTGGAGTTTTGAACGTGTCGTCGCACAAGCCCCGTCGAATGTGAGACTAATCCGGCACAAAACGCGCGTCGATGCGGTGAAACGCAACGGGGATCGATGGATCATCTCCCCCGAAGACATCACCGTTGATCACGTCCTGATCACGACCGGACACCAAGATGGCTTTCGTCATGGCGCGGCCGAGACGCGCGACCACATCCCCTCGCCCTTCCCTATTGATCAGCGCTTGACCCAAACAGCCGTTCCTTCCGCTTCCACTGTCCGGTGCAAAGGTTTCGCGCTCACCTTTATCGACACGATGCTCGCACTGACCGAAGGGCGCGGCGGGGTCTTCACGCCTTCCGCCACCGGCTACAGCTATACCCCCTCGGGGGCGGAGCCGCCCCGCATCGCCCCCTTCAGCCGCAGCGGTCACCCCATGCGTGCCAAGGTGGAGGCCGCCTTGTTTACCCAGCCGCAAGACGACGCCTTTTGGGACGATCGTCGCGCCGAGCTATCGCACATCCTGCGCGCCCCTAGCGCCACCTTCACCCACCACATCTGGCCCGCCTTTTTGTCATTCGCCGATCAGGTTCTGGGCAACCCCTCCGGCACTAGCGCCGCGTTTTTCACCCACCGGACCAAGACCATCTTCACCCCCGATGAAATCCGCGAAGACCTCCGCATCGGCTATGACATCGCCATGGGGTGCCGCGCCCAGGACAGCGCTTGGGCTTTGGCCGAGGTCTGGCGCCGCTGCTATCCGCAGCTGATCAACTGGATCAGCCACCGTGAATTGGGCACCGACGATGGCCAGAATTTCCGCCAGATCGCGGCAGAGATGGAGCGGCTCGCCTTCGGCCCGCCCGCGCAGAACATCGGCAAGCTGATCACGCTGGAACAGGCGGGCATCGTCAGCTTTGACCATATGTCGGGCGAGGTCACGGCGGATGTGACGATCAACGCCACGATCCCGTCCGCCGGGGGTGCCGAACTCGCGCCACCGCTCGACGGATTACTGCGCGACGGCTACCTCAGCATCGGCACAATGGGCTGTGTTAGGGTCGATAAAGCTGCCCATGCGCTGACATCCGACGGCATCACGCGGGGTCTGTCTGTGATCGGCCGCGCCACCGAAGGCTGTGTGCTTGGCAATGATACGCTTTCGCGCGGCCTACATGATCTTCCCGAAAACTGGGCTGCCTCCATCCTGCGCAGCGCCCGCCAAAGCAACGAGCTGGAGCATTCCCTATGACCATCCCCCGATCAATCTTCAGCCCCTGCCACGGCGTCGTGCCCCTGCGCCCGCGGCTGGAAAACTGGATGGCCGAGCTGTTGCAGGACCGCCCCCGCCTTGATGCGCTGACCGACCGCTTTGGCGCGCCGCTCAACATCCAATCGGTCGATCCCTTTCGCCGCAATATCGCGCAGCTGACCGATTGCGTGACCGACTATTGTCTGCCCTTCATGCCGATGTTTGCGCGCAAGGCGAATAAATGTCTTAGCTACGTGCAGGCCGCCCGCGATATGGGCATCGGCATTGATACGGCCAGCCATGCGGAGGTGGAACAATGCCTCGCCCAAGGCGTGCCCGGCGACCGGATCGTCTGCACCGCAGCGGTGAAGGACCGTGCGCTGATGACCTTGTGTATGGGCGGTGGCGTGACCGTGATCCTTGATAATAAGGACGAGCTGGAGCTGCTTGAGGATGTGGCCGAAGGTGCCAGCAAGCCCGTGTCTGTCGGCCTGCGCCTCAACGGGTTTGAGCGTGACGGTGCCAATTTGTATTCGCGCTTCGGCTTTCCGCTGACCGAGGTGCCCGCCCTCGCCTCGCGCATTGCCAATTCAGAAACGCTATGTCTCGACGGGCTGCACTTCCACCTCAACGGCTATAGCGCCGAGGATCGCATCGCGGCGATCCTGCAAACGCTTCCCCTGATCCCCAAGATCAAAGGCGATAGCACCGCCCCCTTCTTCCTCGACATCGGCGGTGGTATCCCAATGAACTACCTCGACGACGCGGCCGAGTGGGACATATGGCTGGCCGAGCTGGACCGTGCCCTTGTCGATGACCGCGACCCCATCACCCAGCATAATGTTGGGCTGGGGCGCAAACCAGGGGGCGAGGGCAAGGTCGACAGCTATCCCGTCGCTCAATCGCTGGTGCAAGAAGACTGGATGCGCCGCATCCTTGATCACATGGCGGACGGCCAAACCGTGGCGGCGCACATGAAGGATGCGCACATTTCCCTACGCTGCGAACCGGGGCGGTCGCTGCTCGACGGCTGCGGCATGACCCTCGCCCGCGTCGCCTTTTGCAAACGCGACAGCGCCGGCACCCCCGTGATCGGCGTACAAATGAACCGCACCCAGTCTCGATCAGGCTTCGCCGAATTCGCCCTTGATCCGCTGATGGTCGCCGGCCCCGGCCCACGCAATGAGGCAATCGAAGGCTACCTTGCCGGCACCTATTGCACCGAAAGCGAATGGCTGACGCGTCGTAAAATGGCCTTCCCCCAAGGGGTCAAGGCAAGCGACTTCATGGTCTTCCCCAACACCGCTGGCTACCTGATGCATTTCCTCGAAAGCCGGTCGCATCAGTTCCCGCTGGCGCAGAACGTGTTCGTCACCGAAGGGAATGCCGGCCACGTCGCGCTGGATGATATCGACGCGGGTTAATCGACCCTAAAAGGCGTGGACGATCTCTGATACCAATGCCGCGGTATTCTTGACGTTGAACTTGCGCATCAGCCGCGCGCGATGCACCTCTACCGTCCGATGAGAGATATTAAGCGCGACCCCGATTTCGCGCGAGGTTCTGCCGTTGACCAAATGATGCGCCACCTCGCGTTCTCGCGGGCTCAGATCAACGGAGCGATAGCTTCTGTCCGCAATTTTCTGAAACGACCAGATCATGAGGGAAAAGGGATCCTGAGGGGACAAGGTCGCCCCCTTTGCCTGCACCCAGAAGATGGTCTTGTCCGACGCCTGCATAAAGCGTTCGTCTTCATAGTGGGTGTCCCCGGTTTCGCGCATGCGCTCTTCGCAGCGCTCTCCGATCTGGTTGAAATCGGCGGTAGAGGGATAGAGCCGCTGGACCGACCTGTTGACCAGCTCGGTCCGTGTATACCCGAACAGACGCTCCACCGCTTTGTTGGCTTCGATAATGCGGCGATAGCGCACGATGATCTGTGCCACAGGTGATTCCTGAAACCCCAAGCTGGACGCTTTTTGAGTTGTGGAGGTATCGATCATTTGCACTTCTACTTAGTTCACTACGTAGTGATACGTATCATATTACGTGTTTCTACCAATAGATTGCGGTCCTGACATCAGTAAAATGATCCTCATATCAGGGAGGATATTATGACCACCGGAGTTTCCATCGTCGGGAGCGGCCACACGCAATTTGGCCGTCTGCAAGAAAACCTTGAAGAGCTGATCGTCGCCGCAACGCGCGAAGCCGTCGAGGAGTCCGGTATTGATCCCAATGATATCGATGCTGTTTTTCTGGGGCATTTCAACTCTGGCCTGGTGACGGACGGTTTTGCGTCCTCACTGATCCATCAGGCCTATCCGCAGCTGCGGTTCAAACCGGGGATGCGGGCTGAAAACGCCTGCGCGTCTGGCTCTGCTGCGATCCATGCGGGGATGAACATGATCCGAGCAGGACAAGCACGCACCGTGCTTGTCGTCGGTGCGGAAAAGATGACCAGCCGCAGCACCAAGGATGTGACCCAAGCGCTGGCCGGTGCGGGATACCAGAACGATCCGGCCGAGGCAGCGCTGAGCTTTCCTCAGGTGTTCGGTGTCGCGGCGCGGGACTATGACGCGCGGTATGACAGCCCGCTGGATGCCATGGCAAAGATCGCGGTGAAGAACCACGCCAACGCGATGTCCAACCCGCTGGCGCATATGCATAAAGAATTCACCTTCGAACATTGCAGCACCGTGTCCGATATGAACCCCGAGATCGCGCCGCCGCTACGGTTGACCGATTGTTCACTCGTGACCGATGGAGCTGCAGCGTTGATCCTTACCACCGACGATAACGCGGCGAACTTCCCCAAATCCGTGGCCATGCGTGCGGCGGAGCATGTGAATGATTTTCTGCCCATGTCGCGCCGTGACTTTCTGGCATTTGAAGGCCCCGAACGCGCCTTTGCGCAGGCGTTCAAAGCGGCGAATGTCACGCTTGACGATATCGATTTCGCCGAAGTCCACGACTGCTTTACCATCGCAGAGCTGCTGACCTACGAAGCGATGGGGCTGACCCACAAGGGTCAGGGCGCGCGCGCGTTGGAGGACGGCACGGTCTACCGTGGCGGCGCGCTGCCGGTAAACCTGTCGGGCGGGCTGAAGGCTAAAGGCCACCCCGTCGGCGCGACGGGCGTTTCCATGCATGCGCTGGCCTTCCGTCAGCTGACCAACCAAGCTGGTGATTTGCAGGTCCCCGGTGCCGATCTGGGGCTGCTTTTCAACATGGGCGGCTCTGCTGTGGCCAACTATGTTTCGGTGCTCGAAGCGCGCAAGGTCTGATTACATATGAATATTTCTGAATGGCTGCTTCAGGCCGCACGGGTGTCGCCCGATGCGCCTGCGATCCGTTGCGGGTTGGATCTGCACGCGACCTATGGGCAGTTCGCGGCACGTAGCGCAGGCATGGCGACCTATTTGTCGGACACCTTAGGCATCCGAAAAGGCGACCGCGTGGCGCTGTTCATGCACAACTGCCCCAAATATCTGGAGATACTGCATGCAGTTTTGTGGATGGGTGCGATTGTTGTGCCGATTAACTACAAGCTGCACCCGCGCGAAGCGGTTTGGATCATCGACGATGCCAAGGCACGCGTTGTTGTAACCGAAACCGGCACGGTGTTCTCGAGCGGCACCGAGCTTGGCGATACCTGTAGCGAACTCGGCACCCACGATCCCGCGCTGACCGCTGCGGCGCAGACCAGCGCGGCGATCATGGCTCCTGTCGACACGGACAAAGACGATGTGGCCTGGCTGTTCTATACCTCTGGCACCACGGGGCGGCCCAAGGGCGTGATGACGACCCATGGCAATCTCATGGCGATGTCACTCGCCTATGCGATGGATGTGGACAGCCCCACCGCGCGCGACAATTCGCTTTATGCGGCACCTATGTCTCATGGGGCGGGGCTATATCACTTTCCGATCATCCGCGCCGGGGGCTGCCATGTCATCCCGCGTTCCGGCGGGTTCGATCCGGCCGAGATCGCAGAGCTGGCGCAGGCGCTGGATAACCTCGTGTTTTTCGCGGCACCTACGATGATCAAACGCCAGATCGCCCATGCCCGCGCGACGGGGTATGACGGTACAGGCATCAAGACCATCATCTATGGCGGTGGTCCGATGTATCTTGCCGATATCGAAGAGGGGCTGGCGGTATTCGGCGCGCGGTTCGTCCAGATTTATGGTCAGGGCGAATGCCCCATGACGATCACTGTGCTGCCCCGCGATCTTGTTGCAGACACCGCCCATCCCAACGCAAACGCGCGGCGCGGCTCTGTCGGGTTTGCGCAGGCGGGCGTGCAGGTGCGGGTCGTCGACAGCGATATGCGCCCCCTGCCCGCGAATGAGGTTGGCGAGGTCATCGTCTCAGGCGACGCGCTGATGAAAGGGTATTGGGGCAATGACCAGGCCACCGCGGATACCGTCGTTGACGGCTGGCTGCGCACCGGTGATCTGGGGTCGATGGACGTCGACGGTTTTCTGACGCTCACCGACCGGTCGAAAGATGTGATCATCTCGGGCGGCACCAACATCTATCCACGGGAGGTGGAGGAGACCCTTCTGGCCCATGAAAGTGTGTCCGAAGCGTCGGTGATTGGTGTGCCCAGTCCGGAATGGGGCGAGGATGTCGTGGCCTTTGTCATCGCAACGGACGATGGCCCCTGCGACGCACCCCAGCTCGACGCTTGGTGCAAAAGCCGCATGGCGTCGTTCAAGAAGCCCAAGAAATACCACTTTGTGCAGGATTTACCCAAGAACAGCTACGGGAAAGTCCTGAAAACCAGCCTGCGCGAACGTGTTGCGCAAGAGCTGGAGGGAGAGCATCAGGCGTAAGCCGCGATGCAGAACAAAGCGTGTCAGCTTTTGACGCGCAGACAGGGAGAGAGAAACATGAAACGCAGAACATTCCTCAAGACCGGCGCGGCCGCCGCATCGGGTGCCTTTACGCTGACCGTACCGTCGCTTGCGCTGGCCGAAACGTCGCTGAAATTCGACAGCTACGTGTCGGATTCCGCAGGCCCCTCGTGGATCGACCGTTGGTATCTGGACGAGCTTGAAAAACGCACCGAAGGCGAAGTCACCATCCGTCGCTACTGGTCCGGTTCGCTGAACAAGGTGGGCGAACACCTTGGCGCCGTGCGGGATGGCACATCCGAGATGACGTTGATTTCACCCGGCTATTACCAGTCAGAGTTGCCCGTGACCCGCGGGCTGGAATGGTACTTCCGCATGAACCGTGCCGACGCGCTGCAAAAGGTCTGCCGCGATGTTTACGATCAATTCGACCCGCTGCGCGCTGAATGGGAAGATCGCCACCGCTCAAAAGTGTTGTACTGGACCAACTGGAACTACGCGCCGCTGATCCTGCGCGACCCGATTGATACGTTAGACGGGATCAAGGGCAAACGCATCCGTGCTTACGGTGTCTCTGCCGATGTGGTCGAAGCGCTTGGCGGTACGGCGGTCGCCATGGCCGCACCCGAAGTGTATCAGGCGCTAGAGCGCGGCATTCTCGACGGCGTCTACGGTTTCGATTTCGTGACTGCGATTGCCTATAAACTGCACGAAATCGCGCCTCAGTTCTATGACATTGG
>Ga0207889_1000065_pt1 | contig 86596 bp, 91 predicted proteins | sample LinPmetageLP47_FD_184058 | JGI IMG/M metagenome (GOLD analysis project Ga0207889, IMG submission 184058) | Marine viral communities from the Pacific Ocean - LP-47 (SPAdes) | ecosystem: Environmental > Aquatic > Marine > Oceanic | place: Pacific Ocean | collected 2011-06-12 | reverse complement strand
CAGGCTTAGGTTTGAAATTATACGTTTATTAGAGCCGGCGCACGAACAGAAGTTCGATATCCGAACTTCCGCTCTGGTCGTTGATAAAACGCCCTGCTGCGCTGCAGCGAATGCCTGCTTTCCGCCCATGGTGCTTTTCGCTGCAGGCGCAGTGTTTTAAGAGCCGCTATTGATCTCGGAGACGTCAAGGTCTCTTTTCCATCTCACGGGTGGGCAATCAAGCGGCCTGGGCACCCTCCCCTGCCCTGCCCGCCTCCGATCTGGCGATCAGATAATCACAGGCGCGCTGCGCGTCCGCGGCGTGCTTGAAGATCGCGCCCTTGTCCGACCGAAGGACGCGCAACCAGTTGTGGAGGTAAGCGGCATTCATCTCGAGCGTATGGGCCGTGAAGCCGAGCGTCTGACCCAGGAACACCGAGGTCAATTCCGCGACGATCTCCTCGCGCGCATAGGACGTGTTGCCAAACTTCGAGAACCCGAAATCACGTTTCAGTCGATGGGGGGCTTTCGTGGCATGGGCCAGCTCATGGGCCCAGACCCCGTAGAAATTGCGCGGGTCCTGAAACCGCGTGATGGACGGCATGTAGACCTTGTCCACGGGCGGCAGGTAGTACGCTTCCGTTCCTGTGAAGACGGTCGTGATGTCGATGGCATCGAAAAACGCCTGCATGTGCGGGATGGGCTCGGACGGCGGATGCTCGGGCACGGGCTCCGGGTCAGGGTAAAAACTGTCGGGCAAGCCCTCGATCTGGCAGGCGTTGAACACGCGATAGGATTTCTGGAAACGGAAGACGCGAGGATCGTCTGCATCACCATCGTCATGATCGTCGTCCAAATGCCCCCGGGTTCGGCTCTGACCATAGTAGACCACCACGGAGGACTTTTCGCCCTTGCGGACCTTTGCGTCCAACGCATTGGCCTGTGGCAGCGTCATCCAGAAGGGCGAGCTGTGGCCCGCCATCACGGTCCGCATCGTCAGCAGGAAGTTGTTGACCCCCTGATAGGGCTCGCCCCCCACGCGCAGGGGGCGCGAGCTGCCACCTGCGGTCCAGGGCTTTCGCCACGGCAGGACGCCGCGCTCGATGATGCGGATGATTTCGTTTGTGATGACCTCGGAGGCATCGAATTTGGGCGTGCGGGATCGGGCCATGGCTGGCCTCCTTTCGAGTTTTGGTGAGAGTAAGTGGTGATCAGGTTGACTGACGGGGCCGCGGATCGTTGACGATCCTCGCGCCGAGCCCTTCGACCATGTCGATGTAGGTGGTCAGTGAGACGGAACTTCCAGGGCCCCAGGGTTCAGGGTCGATCGATCCGTCCCGTGTCACCCGCGGCAGGTTCGCGAAGGCGATAACATCGGTGACGGGTCGGATATCGATGAACGGCGTGCCGCGCGAGACTGCAAGAGTGGCCAAGGAAAGCGCTCGATCGGCGCAAAGGTCGAAACGGTGGTCCAACCAAGATGGATGAATGTCCCGCCCTCTCCGCAGATCACATGCGCGTTCGGCAATAACGCCGCCTGCTCCAGATAGCCGAGATCACGCAGGACGATCCCACGCTCGCGCCGCTGTGCCAGCCCCGTCTGGCCGGTTCGGCGTGGTTTCTTGTGTCGCCACCACTAGGCAGCGGTCGCGCGCAACACGCACAAGACACCTGTTTGCATGAGAATGCCCTTCATCAGGAACAGCAGACCGGAACCCGGCCCGGACCCATCTGAAGGACCCCAAAGGCCCTCGTCCGTCAGTCACAAAACCCGAAGGACACTTTCACTTTTCCTGGGCACGGACCCTGTCCTTCTCAAAACCAACGGGCCCTCAACAAAATGCTCAATACCGTGTAGTCTCCAGAAGCCTTTGATTTGGCACAGCCCATTCAGATCGACAGGCAAGATCGGCAACGCATATCGGCAGAAATCTCCCTGAAGACCTGCCTACAACTGCGCATACGGTGCATTTTCCAATCTTGAAGCATCACGTTGCCTTGCCGCCAAGTCTGCAATAGAAGCAGTATTAGAGGTGCAGATCTCTTGCCCCCGCCTTCTCAACCATGCCGCACAGATATCCATCCGGCGAGGCAACCTCACCCGTGCTATGCTCTTCGAACACGAGCGGAAACGCTGCCGTTGCCACCTGTGTGCCCATTCGCTCCTGCGCCACGTTCCAGACATGCTCCGAAATTCCCACCATCGGCCTGAGTGGTTCAGCAACCCGATGCAGATCACCCCAATCCTTGAAAAATCCGCCTGTTCTCGCGCAAAGCCAGGCAGGAACAACGCAAGAAGCGTGATGATTGCACCGGACACGCTATTGGGTTTCGGCTCCAGCACCGCACCGAGATAAGCGATTAAGGCCGCGAGCGCCACGTACCAGCCAGCCCGCATCATGCCGAGTGCGAAACTGACTTAGCTCAAAGCCGGGCCGGGCAGGCTTATCAAGCCATCCTGGCCTTGTTCGCAGGCGGCAACGAGGCAGGCGGAAGACCGCCGTTTCTGCCGCATTATGGCCTAGTGATGTTCGTTATGCCTGACTTCTGTCGCGCTCAGCACTATCTATCCGGCAACACTTGAAGCGGAGCGAGCTATGAGATTTTCTCGAACACTGGCCGTAATGGCGATTGCAGCCGTATCGATGGCCGCCGTGCCTGCATCGGCAGACCCTGGGCACGGCAAGGGCAAGGCGCGCGGCGATCACCACAACGGATTTGCAGGACATTGCCCGCCGGGACTTGCAAAAAAGAACCCGCCCTGTGTGCCGCCGGGGCAGGCACGCAAGTCCTATGATCACTACGGCTCTAGAATCGGGGATGTCCTTCGCATCGGTGACTACGTGGTTATCCGCGATCCCCGTAGGCTAAATCTAGAACCGCGTGACGATTGGCGCTATTATCGCGAGGGCAACCGGGCCTATCGGGTTGATCGTGACACCAGAAAGATCCTGTCCGTCATCAACCTTATCGATGCCTTCACAAACTGAGCCGTCGGCGTTGATGATCGGCTCTAACCCAGTTTTGATGCAGATTGACAATCTGCCGCCGTACTCACCCGACTTGAACCCAATCGAAATGGCGCTCTCGAAACTCAAGGCGCACTTGCGACGGACAGGGGCCAGAACATTCGACCAGATTTTCGACGCATTCGCGGAGTCTGCGATCTGTTCACACCGCCTGAATGCTGGAATTACTTCTGCGAAGCAGGAAATGGATCAAGTTAAAGGCTCGATGCTCTAGAGGGTCGTGGTAGACCGAATATCCTCGGCGGCGAAGTCGATCAGTGCGCGGATCTTGCGGGGCAAGGCCCGGCCCTCGAGATAGGCCGCGCTGACAGGACCGCTGTCGCCTCCGAACTCCTCCAGCAAGGGGACCAACGATCCGGTCTCGATGGCGTTGCTCAGGGCGAAGCGCGGAATGTTGGCGATCCCAAGGCCGCCGATGGCCAGATCCATGGCCGCGCGCGCGGAGTTGACCTGGAACCGCCCGTGGATCTGAACATTTGTCTCGACCCCGTTCCTGACGAAGATCCATCTGTGCGGAACCCGCCGGTTGGTGTCCACTATACAGGTATGGTCAGCCAGTTCCTCGGGTGAGCCGGGCTTTCCGTGTGCTCGGACATAGTCCGGGCTGGCCACCAGAAGGCTGCTGAAGGTGCCAAGCCTGAGCGTCTTGAGTGACAGCATGTCGGACCGGCCGATGCGAAAAGCCAGGTCGAAGCCGTCGCTGGCCAGATCGACATAGCGGTCATCGAGCCGCAAATCGAGTGTAAGATCCGGGTTTTGTCGGGCAAACCGTGCCAGCATCCCCGTGACGTAGACTTCGCCGAAGGTTACAGGAGCCGAGATGCGAATGACGCCGGTCAGGCCGCGCGATCCTTCGGCAACGCTGCCGAGCAGCTCATCTAGATCATCGAGCAGTGCGGGCGCCCGCGCAATCAGGTCCTCACCCGCCGGTGTCAGCCCCACCTTGCGGGTGGTCCGCTGCAGCAGGCGGGCGCCAAGGCGTTGCTCGAGCGCAGCCACATATTTGGACGTCAGCCGGTTCGACACGCCCAACTGATGGGCCGCTGCGGTGAACGAACCAGTCTGCGCGGTGGCCACGAAGGCCCGGAGTTCATCGACGATATCCATGGTAAATCACTTGGAACACTTCGTGGATAGTCATTCCATATATTCGCCATTTCATTGACTAAAGACAAGGCGTATTTTCCTGACAGATCAAACAGCGCCTGAAGGCGCGCACTTAAAGGAACAAGTCATGAAAATCGCAATCATTGGCAACGGCAATGTCGGATCCGGTCTGGCAAATGTCCTGAGCAAAACGCAACATCAGGTCGGGACCTTTGGCCGCGCCGACGATGTGGCAAACGCCGTGAATGAGGCCGATATCGTTATTCTCGCGACGCCCTATGGGGCGGCTGCCGAACTCGCAGAGCAGGCAGACTTCACCGGCAAGATCGTCATCGATGTGTCCAACCCCGTCACCGAGGATTTCTCGGCCCTGCAACTCGGCACCACCACGTCGGCCGCCGAGGCGATCGCTGCGCTCGTTCCGGGAGCGTTCGTCGTGAAGGCCTTCAACACAATCTTCGCCCAGCACTATGCGGGGGATCTCAAGCTGGACGGTCAGCCATTGCAGACCTTTGTCGCCGCCGACGACGAGACGGCGCGCGACACCGTGAAAACGCTGGCCGCAGAGGCCGGGTTCGAGCCGGTCGATGTCGGCCCCCTGTCCACCGCCCGTCAGCTTGAGCCGCTTGGCTTCCTGAATATCCAGTTCGGCTATGTGCTCGGAAAAGGCACCGAGATCGCGCCGCGCTGGCAGTTTTCTGCCTGACCCAACCTCCCGAACAAAGGAATAAGACAATGTCCAACGCAAACCATCATAACCCGCCTCAATCACCGGTGATCCCCGGTGTGGCAAATGCCGATCTCGCCGCAACCATCCTGCGCGTTGCGCTGGGAATCCTGTTCATCGCCCATGGCTGGCTGAAACTCGTGATCTTCACGCCGGCGGGAACGGCCGCCTTCTTCGAAAGCCTCGGCTTTCCGGGAGCACTCGCCTATCTCGTAATGGCCGCCGAGCTTGCCGGTGGCGTGGCGCTGATCCTCGGCGTCTGGACCCGCTGGGTGTCGCTCGCGCTGGTGCCGGTCCTGCTCGGCTCGATCTACGCGCCGCATGGTGCGGCCGGTTTCTTCTTCTCGAATGAAGGCGGCGGCTGGGAGTATCCGGCGTTTTGGGCGATCACACTGGTCGTGCAGGCCCTGCTGGGCGACGGCGCCTATGCGCTCAAACGCAGCCGGATCTGATCCGATCCGCCTTCATGGTGCGGGGCAAACAGCCCCGCACGCTTCCGCACAGGAGTTTCACGATGACCAATCCAACCGAAAATTTCGACATGAATACCGCGCCGATCCGCATCAATACCGTTCGGCTCAGGGTGCGGGATCTGGATGCCGTTTCGTCCTTCTACCGTGACGTTCTGGGGCTGGTGCCGCTGGCAGAGGTCGGAAGCAGCGTGACACTGGGCACCGAAGAGACGCCGCTGCTGCATCTTGACGGGGACCCGTCGTTACGCCCGCGCGATCCCAGGCAGGCGGGGCTGTTTCACACCGCCTTCCTGTTGCCGTCGCGCGGCGAACTTGCCCGCTGGCTTGGCCATGTGACCGAAACGGGCGTGCGGCTGCAGGGCGCATCGGATCACATCGTCAGCGAAGCGCTCTATCTGGCCGATCCCGAAGGCAATGGCATCGAGGTCTATGTCGACCGTCCGCCAAGCCAGTGGCGCGATCGCGCGGGCGATATCCGCATGGCGACTGACCCGCTGGACCTTCAGGGTCTGATGCGTACGGCGCAGGGCCGGACATGGACCGGCTTCCCAATAGGCGGCATCGTCGGCCACGTTCACTTGCAGGTCGGCGACACGAAAGAGGCGGATCGTTTCTACCGCGACGCCCTCGGCTTCGACATCGCGGCGACCTATCCGGGCGCTAGTTTCTACGGCAGCGGCGGTTATCACCACCAGTTGGCCGGCAACATCTGGAACAGCCGCCAGGCCGGGACGCGGGACGCGTCCGAGGCGGGGCTGAGCGAAATCACCCTCGGCGTCGATCCGACAGCGCGTCAGGCGATCACACAGCGCCTTGGCGGCGATCGCTTTTCAGATCCCTGGGGCACCGCCTTCGCGCTGGCGCAGTAAGGTGCTTTGCGAACCTGATAGTAATAAAGGAGACAAGACATGCTTGTGAATGGAAAATGGGTCGAGAACTGGCAGCCTGTCCAGAAGGCCGATGAACAGGGGCGTTTCGTGCGCCAGGTTTCGGAGTTCCGGAACTGGATCACCCCCGATGGGCGTCCCGGCCCCACGGGCGAGGGTGGTTTCGAGGCCGAGGCCGGGCGGTATCGGCTCTATGTCGCGCTGATCTGCCCGTGGGCCTCGCGAACCCTGATCGCACGGCGGCTCAAGGGGCTAGCGGATCTGATCCCCGTCACGGTGGTCAACCCGACGCTGACCGATCAGGGCTGGCGGTTCGGCGGCTATCCGGGCGCGGATGAGGACCCGCTTTACGGATCGAGTTACATGCATGAACTCTATACCCGTGCCGATCCGCATGTTTCGGGCCGCGCCACCGTGCCGGTATTGTGGGACATGAAGCGCGGCGTCATGGTGAACAACGAAAGCGCCGACATCGTGCGCATGTTTGATACCGCCTTCGAAGCGATCGCCCCATCCGATCTGCGTCTCTATCCCGCCGCTTTGGCCGACGAGATCGACGTGCTGAACAGGCAGATTTACGAAAGCCTCAATAACGGGGTCTACAAGGCCGGGTTCGCCTCCAGCCAAGAGGCCTATGACGAGGCCGTCGATGGGGTGTTCGCGATGCTGGACCAATTGGAGACGCGCCTCGGTGACGACCGCCCGTATCTGTTCGGCGACGAGTTGACCGAAACCGATATTCGTGCCTTCGTGACGCTCATCCGGTTCGACGCGGCCTATCACGGATTGTTCAAGACCAACCGTCGGCAAATCGCGGATTACCCGCATCTTTCAGCGCATATGGAACGCGTGCTGCGGCTGCCGGGCGTCGCGGAAACGGTGAACATGGATCACATCACGCGAGGCTATTATTCGATCAAGGCGTTGAATCCGACGGGCATCCGGCCGGCCGGCCCGGCGCATGTCCGGCGTTTGCTTGACGTAGTCGCGGCCGACTGACAGCACCTGCTTGCTCGGCATTGAGATCTGCGCGTTATCGCACAGCAGATGTCACATCCTCGCCAATAACGATTTCGCCTCCAAGGCCCATCTTGGATGCATAAGGACAAAGGAGCCTCTCATGACGTTCAGACCGGTCGCATCCACCAGCAGAGCACAACCCGCACTGGAAGGTGCGGGCGTGCATCTGCAGCGCGTATTCGGATTCGACGATCCGTCGTTGACCGATCCGTTTCTGATGATGGACGATTTTCGCAACGATGACCCACGGCTTTACTCCAAGGGTTTCCCCTGGCATCCGCATCGCGGGATCGAAACGATCACCTATGTTCTGGACGGTCAGGTCGAACATGCCGATTCGCTTGGAAACCGCGGCCTGCTCGGCCCGGGCGGCGTTCAGTGGATGACCGCCGGATCGGGCATCGTGCATCAGGAAATGCCTGCGGGCAACGCCAAGGGCCAGATGCACGGCTTCCAACTCTGGGCCAACCTGCCCGCGTCGCTCAAGATGACGGCGCCGCGCTACCAGGACATTACCGCCTGCGACATCCCCGTCGAGGGCGATGACGACGGCACGGTGGTCAAGGTGATCACTGGCTCGTTCTGGGGCAAGACCGGCCCGGTGGACGGGATCGCGGCCAATCCGATGCTGCTCGATGTCTCGGTCCCAGCCGGGCGGCGTAAGGTGCTTCCGGTGGACACGCGGGCCAATGCGCTTGCCTATGTCTTTGCTGGCTCCGGCACGTTCCGCGATGCCAGCGATCCTGTAGGCATCAAGGTTGAAAAGGAATATCGCGGGACCGAGTTGAACATCCGCGACCAGACCGGAAACCGCACGTTGGTCCGTTTCGGATCCGGCGACGAGATCACGGTTCAGGCTGGCGACGAAGGCATCCGTTTCCTGCTGATGACCGGCAGACCGATTCAGGAACCTGTCGCCTGGCATGGCCCCATCGTGATGAACACCCAGAAGGAATTGCGCCAGGCACTCCTCGAACTGAACAACGGCACCTTCATAAAGCACGCGTGAGGATGCCGCCCGATACGAAAAACCAACCAACTGAAAAGGAAAAGACAATGGCACAGCCCAAGATCGCAATTATCTTCTACTCGACCTACGGAACCAACCATGCCGTCGCCTTGGCGGCGGCAGAGGCAGCCCGCGACGCAGGCGCAGATGTCCGCCTTCGCCGCGTTCCCGAGACGGCCCCGAAAGAGGTTGTCGAGACCCAGGACGCCTGGAAAGCGCAGCTGGACAAGATGGGCGATATCCCCGAAGCGACGGCCGACGACATGGAATGGGCCGACGGCTATTTCTTCTCGACACCGACCCGGTTCGGCGTGGCCGCCAGCCAGCTTCGGGCCTTCGTTGATACGCTGGGCGGGCTCTGGGGTGCCGGCAAGCTGGCCGACAAGACCTTCACGGCCACGACGAGCGCCCAGAATCCGCATGGCGGTCAGGAAGCGACCATTCTCAGCCTCTACACGACGGCGATGCATTGGGGCGCCATCATTGTCGCGCCGGGTTTTACCGATCAGTCGATCTATGACACCGGCGGCAACCCCTACGGCTTCTCGACCAACGCCAATGGCTTTGACGATGCCGGCAAGGCGGCAGTGGCCCATCAGGCGAAGCGCCTGGTCGAGATGACCGCAAAGATCACCGGCTGATCGAGACGACAGATCGCGGGCGATATCGCGGCGCAAACCAGCGCGCCCCACCGCCCGCGAAACCGGCCACACGCAGCAAAAATATCAGTTCGTGGGACAAGAAGACTGCTGTTGCGAAGTCGTTAATGTCGTTTTGCACAAATAAGTTCAGCAGTTTTTTACCCTTCGGCAGGATCAACTGCAACCGGCGGGGCCGTCGCGCACCGCCTCGACCCGGATATCGCCGGTCTGCAACACCCGGCTGCGGCTGCGCGCGTAGCGACCTTTCACGTTGGCTGCGAGATCGTCCAGTGAAAGATACTGCTCGTCATCGGGTCGGCTGAATCATTCGGGCGACATCCGCCCGTTCCGCTCGCCCCGGCTGACATCTACCTTATAGCCACCTGCCCTTGTTGGTAGTACAGCGTCCAAGAATTCCACAACACCCATCGGCATTCCTCCGTGATAGGCGCTGGAAGCCACTCTCCCAGCCTTTAACCCGTCGCGAAAGCAACCAACACCTCTTTGACTGTTAACTCCGCAGCTTGATGGAAAATTTTTGCGACGAAACGTGGCTTGCCGAACGCTCACCATGCCAAGCATTCTTTCAGTTGAGATGATGTGATGGTCATTCAACGCGCTCTATTCTAACACGACAATTCCAGTGCGCTTTGACTTATGCTCAGGTTCAACGTGGATGGTGATGCGCGCATCTGGAACCGCTTTGGCGATACCAACCTCAACTCTGTCACAGATCTCGTGGGCGTCGAAAACCGTCATTTCGCTTGGGACCACAAGATGAAATTCTACAAAGGTCGCACTGCCCGCATGACGGGTCCTGAGATCGTGCGCTTCGACCGCTCCGGCCGCTTCGATTGAGATGGCTTCACGTATGCTGGCCAGAATCTCTTCTGGAACCGCCTCATCCATCAGGCCGCTCAGCGACTCTTTCACGACGCGAGAACCAGACCATATGATATTGATCGCAACCAATGCAGCCATAAGCGGGTCAAGGACCCACCATCCGGTAGCAAGTGCAAGAAGAACTCCCATCGCGACGCCTGCGGACGTAAAGACATCGGTCCATAGATGCCTCCCATCGGCGACCAACGCTGGAGATTTCAGTAGACGCCCTCTTCGAACCAGCACGAAGGCCCACATCGCATTGAGCATCGTGGCCGTTCCGTTCACCAGAAGGCCCTCTATCGGAGCGCCAAGCGCGCGAGGGCTTAGGAAGCCTTCGTACGCCTCCCGCAGGATGAATATCGCCGCTACGATGATCATCACCCCCTCTAGGACGGCGCTGAAGAACTCCGCCTTGTGGTGACCAAAGGGATGATTTGCGTCCGGCGGTCGCGCCGCGATCCGTATCGCAACGAGCGCGGCGAACGCAGTTGCGAGGTTCACAGTGCTTTCGAGCGCGTCCGAGAGCAACGCCACGGAGCCTGTCATCAGCCATGCCAGTGTCTTTAACGCTAGAACAATGCTCCCAACGACAAGACTTCCAAAAGCAAGTTTGAGCGCAGAATGCATTTTTGCTCCGATATAAAGGCATTTGAATTACAGGTCGGCAATGAACTATTCAACCTATTGAATTTGCCAATGATAATGCCTCTCACTCCGAACAGGAAGCACACCGGTCGCTAAATCAACCAACACCTCTCTGACTCTCAAACGCAGGCCGAGGTCGAAGTACCGCCTGTTGGCAAGCAGCCCGGCGCAGGCACAGTGACACCGGGTGCTGACCTAACTGTTCGGGCGAGACTTCAAGCTGGCCATCGCATCAAGGAAGGCCTGATCCAGCACCGGATCGTCCCATCTGCCAGCGACGGCCATCCAGCGATCAAGGTCCTCCCGGAAACCCGGATCATCGCTCTTGATGTGAAACGTGAACAGGCGATTGACGATGTCCCGCATCAGGCTTGCCATCTGGGCGTCGTCGATATGGGCGGCCTCAAGCCATGGTATTTCGCGGCCCTCGGCATCGATCACGAGGACATCGGAATAATCCCCCGTCCTGGTTGTTGGCACCGTGCCTGCGTGCAGGTCTTCGAGGCGCGAATTGCGGATGCAGATCATGGCCATGATCTTCGCAAGATTGGCCGCGATGCGGTCTTCGTCAGCGGGTTTCATGGTCAAATCCTCATGTGATAGAAAAATGTCGACTGTCGGCTTGTGGGACAGAAGGACAGGATCATTCGTTGAGATAAGCCGTCCAATTTTGCCGCGCATGCACAATACGCAACACATCCAGCCAGCTGGCTTCGATCCGATAGATGATGAGATGGGACCCTGAGCGGTACACCCGCACCGGCGGGCGAATTTCGAGCCGTTCGCGCGCGATTTCAGGGTGTCGGAGCAGCAAGGACATATCACTGGCAATCGCGCGGATGTAGGTTTCAGCCTGGCCAACAGACCAGAGGCGCAGGGTGTAATCCCAGATCGCTCAGTGCTGCGGGAGACAGTCGGTATTCAGTGACCGTTTGTGTCGGCATTCTGATCTCGCTTGCGGGCAAGAAATGCTTCGAAATCCAGGTGCCTTGCGGGACCACTGGCAATGCCCTCATCGACGAGCTGCTGCAGCTCGGCAATGGCGCGGTGGCGGTCCTGATCCCGCCGGATCAGATCGCGAACGTAGTCACTGGCGTTGCTATAGCGCCCATCCTTGGTTTGCGCCTCGACCCAGGTCTTCATCGGATCGGGCAATGAGACATTCATCGTTGCCATGGTCTTGATCTCCTTTCGAATGAAGATGGCATAGATTGCCAAAGCTTGTCAATAAGAGCGCCAGCGCCACCAGACTGGACCTAACCGTTTACTGCGCTCCCGAACCCGGCGGGTCGTTCCGACGGGTCCAACCCATGAAGACTGGAGCCGGTTGTCTCGCTGATGCTTTTGCCGCAAGCCTCCCGACCAAGCTCTTGGTTGAATACGTCCTTCCTTAGGAATGGTTCCTTTGGCGCCCCACGATATGGCGGGACAAGGTCGTGATGGATAAGAGGCCCGCGCTTGGGCGGGCCCCTCGGTTACAGGCGGCCAAGTCCGCGCCCCCTGCCCTTTCGCCCTCTTCATCGCCGACGATTTCAAGTCGCGCGTTGCGGTATCCTTCCTTGGCGATCCAAAGCTCGGCCGCGGTGATGGATTCCGCCAGATGCAGCAGCTCGGTGTTGCCGCCGAAGTCGAGGAGCACGCGCACCTGCCCGGGCTTCGGCTCCTCGGCCACCTCGAAGACGAGGGCGCTGTCAGCGGAATGGCTGCGCATGATGGTGACGAGGATCACCCCGTCCGAGGAGAAGTTACCCTCATGCAGCGTGAACGACGCGGGAGCAGTCCAGGTCGCGTAAGGCCGGGGTGGCTCCTTTTTCACAAGGCGGCCGACACCGTTCGAACGCTCCCAGGCCGCCAGCTTCTTTGTGAAGCGTGCTGGCGGCTTGGGACTGCCGTCAGTGTAGCGAATGAGCGCCCCAAGGGGCGCGGTGTCGATGATGGTAGTTGCAGACATGATTCCTCATTCCGAATGCGAGTAATCGCACTCATATTATTGATATTGTTACACTATAGGGTGATTGGGAGCGGAATCTCCGCCCCCCGCTGGATCACGTTATTCCGCGGCTAGCATCGACGCGCTTTCAGCAGGCAGGTCATTCGTCAGGAATGCAGGAAGGTCAGCCTCACTGACGCTCTCAGCCATTTCGACATCCACCCCCTGCCCTTCGGCACAGTCCTCACCATCCAGCGCCACGAGATCGTTCCGGCGCAGGACCTCGGGCAACCAGCCGCTGCCCTTCAGCAGGCGCTCGGCCTCACTGGCCATCTCGCCTTTCTTCAGGTGATCGAGGAGCTGGGCAGTCCCCTCCCCTTTCGCTTCGCGCACGGCCTCGAGGATGCGGGCCTTGGGCACGCGGTTGAGATAGGTGTCGACGGTCGGCTCCCAGCCCGCCTCGACCATATCGAGACCTGTCGCGCGCGCCACGAGATCGGCATGCGCCATACGCCGGGTCAGACCGCCTGCAGAGATGCCTGCCCCGTAAGGGTTCACCTTTTCATGCAGCGCGTTGACGCCGAAGCTGAGGCAATGCGCCAGCAGAGCCAGACGGCTGCCCTGTTCGAGGACCGTCAGATAGTCCCAGAGTGCTGCATCATCGCCAAGCGGCAGATCGGCTTCCCATTCTGCATGAAGCTCGTCGACCAGCTTGGCGACCACGCTGTCCTTCAGATCGGGCGCTTGCGCTGACATGTAGACCGGACGCACGGATACCTCGAGACAGCTGCCCGAAGCAGAGGAGGTGCGGAAGGTGTCCGTGACGAGCTTCAGCAGCAGGAGTGTCAGCGCGACATCCGGCGAGCGCCCGATCGCTTCACGCAGTGCCAGCGTCCGGTGGGCCGTCAACTCCATGACCAACCGCTCGGGCAGTGGCTTCAGCGCCCCGTCATCCTCATCCTCCGGCAAGTCAGCTCCGATCGGCTGGCCTCCCGAAATGATGACGGTTCCGTCATGAGCGGCACTGGCATGGCCATCGGTGAGATCACGATCAGCCCCCTGCCCCGCCACCGCAGGATCAGTACCATCCTGGACCGCGGTCTCCTCAACGGGCTCATCCTCTGGGCGCACATAGCCGCGATAGACTGCCAGCGCGCCGTAGCGGTCGAGCGTGACGAACGCCCCTGCCCGTTCGATTTCCAAGGGATCGAAGATCAATGGCCGGGTCTCGATCTTTTCCATTTCCGTTTCCAACACGCCAAGCCGCGTGTCGATCTCATCGGGGATGTCATCCTGACCCGCGTATTCCTCTTCCAGCGCTCGATACTCGGCGAGCAGCTTGGCATGAGCTGCACCTTCGTCATCCGTCATCGGTGCCGGATCGCCGGACAAGGACCGCAGGCCGTGGCTGTAGCCGTAGGGCAGGTCAAGCGCGACCTCGATCCACTTCCAGCCCTCAACCGCAACCGTCTCAGCCTCGGCCCGGAGCTTTTCCGTCACCAGCCGATCGAGCAGGGCAGGGTCTTCGAGCCAGCCACCGTCATCGCCCTGGAAGAGGTCATGCAACATCGTGCCGCCCGCCGCTTCATAGGCCTCAACACCCACAAAGACCGCGCGCCGGTCGGACGCCCGGACTGAGGTCTCTGTCAGCATGCGCCGGATCTGGAATGGCTCCTTGTTCCAGGATGAATGGATCACATCCCAGACCTGAATCTGACGCGCGTGATCGGGGTTCACGGTGAAGGCCATGAGCTGCTCCAGCGTCATGCAATCCTCGGCATAGATCTCAAGCAGGGCAGGGGCGACGGAAGCGAGTTTCAGGCGCTGTTTCACGATCTGCGGCGTGACGAAGAAGGCAGCCGCAATTTCCTCATTGCCCTGGCCCTTTTCGCGCAGCGCCACAACGGCACGGAACTGGTCTAGGGGGTGCAGAGAAACACGCTGCATGTTTTCCGCAAGAGAGTCATCCTCGGCGAGGATGTCAGAGCCCGCGTCCCGCACGATGCAGGGAATAGGCGTACTCTTGTTCAAACGCTTCTGCTTAACCAGCAGCGACAGTGCCTGGAAGCGCCGACCACCGGCCGGGATTTCGAACTTGCCAGTCTCGGTACCGTCATCCGCCAAGACAGGCCGCACGCTCAAGCTCTGCAGCAGGCCGCAGCGGGCGATGTCCTCCGCCAACTCATCAACGGATACGCCAGCCTTGATGCGTCGCACATTGGACTGGCTCAGCACGAGCTTGTCGAAGGGGATATCCCGGGAAGGGGACAGGATGATTTTCTGGACAGCTTTCGTCATCAGATCTTCTCCACGACGGGCGCCGGAAGCCACTCTCCCGATCTCACTTCCCGTCACCCTCAAACCAACACTCCTTTCCCTCTAGATAACCGTGTGGTTGCCAAGACTCGACTTAACAGCTGTTAAGTCATGCCAACTCAGCCCCGCCCCCATCTGAACTTAACAGCTGTTAAGCCGCACTCCGCCGACCAATCAGAGCCATAACCATCGGCCCGCAAGAGAATTCGCCCGCCGCAGCCTTGGACGTCAGCGCCCGCAAGTACCCACCCGGTGATCTAATGTCGGCAAAGCGTTCCAACATGGCCACGACGACGATCGAGGCCTGCTCTGGTCCCATACAGCGCTGCGCTTCTTCCCAAGCAGAAAGACTGATCCCCATGGCTGGCCGTACGTGGCTGGCCGCGTCGAAAAGCTGGTGCCAGTGTCGAATATCGCCCTGATAAAAGGTCCTGAGCGACGGACAGCCTGTGATTACCAGATGGAGGGGGATCTTCGGCACTCGTCTTGTGTCCAGCTCTTCAACGTCAGAATCCCGCACACATGTATCAGCTTCTGGGACGTCGTCTGCTGCCCCGCCTTTTTCTAAGGCAGGTTCAAGATCTATAGATTCTTTATTTGAATTATGATGGTGGCGCTCAAAATGGGCATCATTGGTGTTCATTTCTTCTGTTTCAGGGCCATCTATGACGTTGCGCGCCCGATCGAGAAGAGTCTCCAGTTCAGTCCGATAGACCGATAGATCCTCAAGTGAAAGCTTCCGGCGAAGAGCGCGGACTATGAGGACGGCCGTGTCGCGGAGCTGGTCCCATAGACCAAGCCCGGGCTGGACCTCCTCACCGAACTCCGCCAGAGCGGCCAGGTCGCGACGCATGAGGCTCACCACCTCTCTAAGCCGCCGCACTCGGTCTTCCGCCTCACGCACAGCCTCTGCGGCCCGTGCAATCTCCTCTGCCCGGCAATAGAGCGGGGAGAGGTCGAAGCCGAAAGCCACGCGCTCTTCACCACGCTTGCGTACATAGCGCTTCCCGTTGGGGCTATCCCGCCGCATTAGCAAGCCTGCCTCTACCAGTCGAGCGAGGTGACGGCGCATCGTCGAGCAAGGCATGCCGTTCAGCCGCTCGCAGATCGCCTTGTTGGATGGGAAGACGACCATTTCGGTGTTTCCGCCAAGCGCATCATCCGGAAAGAAACTGAGTAGCCCCTGAAGAACGGTCAGATCGCGCTCAGAGACCCCAAAGGCGGCCTGCGCCTTGGACAGCTCGCGCAGAAGCTCCCACTTGTTGACAGGCTTGCCCGGGACAGATGCCTCGGGCCGCTCGGTCACGCGCAGATGGGCGTGCGAGATCGGCCGCATAAACGGCGAAATCGGTGTGTACTCCATGAAAATATTCACGAAGGCAAAATTTGAGTGGCCCGCGAATCGCTTTGCGCTTGCGGGAGAGGGGCCAGATCGCTACATTCAGAGGTGCGAAAACTGAAGTTTTGTAGCGGGCTGGTCCCGTTCGAAACCTAATAAAGGTCTCGTGAAGCTAGCTTCTCGGGGCCTTTTTCATTCTTGCCTGTATCGTGCCTCCTTTTTGTTAGTTGCTCTTCCTCAGTCTTCTGATCGCTTATAGCGCTCATGAAGCTCGGTAAGCAGCTGCGGGGCATTACCCTCAAGCCAGCTGACAAATTCAGTATCCTCGGACTTCAACTCGAGCTTGAGTTGCTTGCCACGGCGTCCGGTCGTGACGGTTGCAGCACCTACCCCCGGAATGACCATGCCGGGCTGGCCGCGCGAGCGAGTCGAGGATGTGGAGTGCTCGGTCTTCCCCGCCGCAGAAAGGACCGCCAAAAACGCCCGGTCGGACTTCTCATCGATTCCACCCGAATGGATCGACTTGGTTTCATTGGCCAAGGTTGCGAGTCGCTCGTGGTCCACATCTGCAGCCCCAAGACACTTCTTGAGTTCTTCCCAACGGGGTCGACCGATCCCAGGTGCCGCACCGATGGCCAGGACAAGATCCTCTCCTACGGTGCGGACAACGCTTAACAACTGCGAAACCCCGGCCTCGGTCAGATTGAGAACCTCGGCAACGCCTTTGTTGGTGCGCTCTGACTCGCCCAAGTGGTCTCCTTCAAGCAAGGCAGCGGCTACGAGCGCGCGTTCGATAAAGCTCAGATCTCTTCGCTCCTGGTTTTCCAGCAGCTGATCGCGTAACGCCTGATCGCCCGCCATTTCCGTGACAATTGCGCGGACCTTGATCCCAAGTTCTCTGCAAGCCTCAAGGCGACGGCGGCCATAGATCAGGCTGTAGCGATCACTCTCAAGCGGGCGCACCAGGATAGGAACACGTTGGCCGTTCTTGAAAATCGATGCCTTCAGACCCTCGATCTCGATCTGAAGTCGGTCATCAAGCCGACCTGCAGTCTCGATATGATCGGGGTCGATTTCGAAAACACCACCTCGGAGCCTGCGCCCCTCAAGAGCGTCGGGTGCGTTGCGCAGGGTCTGCAAGGGCAGACCGAGTTTAGGCTTTCTTGCCATTGCGTCCCCACGTGTTCTGGATGATCGCAGCGATCTCGTCGTTGACGGCGTTCATGGAATCGATCGCGCGATCGAAAGTCTGGCGCGTGAATTCCTTCTTGTCGGCCTCGTAGAGCGTCTGCTTTGTGAGCCCCGCATCCGAAATCGCAGTCGATTCGACCATGTGATTGGTCAGGACCGACCTGCCGAAAAGACCCCGGATGAAGGCAATGACCTCAGTTTGCGGTGCGTCGCCCACCTTGTAGCGGGTTGGCAGGAAACGCAGCCAGTCAAAGCGAAGGTTTGCGCCGGCGTCCCGGATGACGCCAAGCAGATCAGCCGTCATGCGCAGAAACTGCGACATAGACATGAGATCGAGCATCTGCGGGTGAACGGTGACAAGCACCCCGGAGGACGCCGACAAGGCAGACATGGTCAGGAAGCCAAGCTGCGGCGGGCAGTCGATGACGACGACGTCATAGTCTGCTTCAACACTATCGAGCGCGTCACGCACACGGGCAAAGAACGCTCGGGCGCCGCCTCGCTGGATGGCAGCCGGCGTCTCATGTTCGAATTCCATGAGCTCTAGGTTCCCGGGGATAAGGTCGAGGCCTCGGATGTAGGTTTTACGGATTACTTCCGAGATCGGGACCGGTTCATCGTAGCGAACCGCGTCATACAGCGTGCCACCCTCCATCAGGTCCAGCTCAGGCTGGATGCCATGCAGCGCGGAAAAGGATGCCTGGGGATCCAGATCGATCGCAAGGACACGGTATCCCTTGAGAGCCAAGCGCTGCGCAAGGTGAGCTGATGTTGTCGTTTTCCCGGAGCCGCCTTTGAAGTTCACAACGGAGACAATCTGAAGCTCGTCACCTGCACGACGCCCCGGCAAGTAGGTTCCAGGCTTCTTCGCGTTTGCCTCTAGTGTGTGGCGGATCTCCCAGATATCATCGAGTGTATACCGCCGGTGGTTACCCGCGGTGGTTTCGACGTCAGCGATCTTTCCTTCTCGATGAAGCTTGCGAAGGTAGGTATGATCGACGCCAAGCAACTCGGCCGCCTCGCCGCTAGTTAGGCTGCGCATGACTTTCTTGGCGTCGGGAGGAAAGTGGGCCGCACGTTGCGCATGAAGGTTGGACGCGAGAAGCTCTGCGTAATGCCCGATGGCAATGTCCAGGTCCTGCTCAGCTTCGCTCATCTCTGCCTCGATTCGTGGGCGCGTTTTTTATGTGACCGCGCGTTATTTATCGAGACTATTGCCCGAGCTATCAGATTCGCGCAAGCTCTTTCTAGATATGGTGTGGTTCAGCCACACAGACACAAGCGCAGGCACTACTCAATTCAGTCAAGCAACCCTAGTTTCTCAGCGCGTTCCAGAAGCATTATCACCGATGACGGCTGCCAGCTTGTCCGCCCACGGGGCGTGCGTTCGCGCATCGCCTCCAGCCGATCACAGATAGCCTGAAGCGTGATGTCGGGATCCGCGCCCTTGATGCCTGCGACAATGGCGGGCAGGCGACCGTCCGTTTCGCGGCGTCCGGCACGCCCTAGCACTGTTTCTGCTAAGAAGCCGTCGCGGACATAGGCGTTCACGGCGCGCAACAAGCGGCTTTGCGTCCAGCGCCGCGCCTCGGGCAGGGGGGCATTGACAATGCGCAGCACATCCTCCCAAGCCATATCAGGGCGCAGCCGGCGTACATGCGGCACCCAGTCTTGCGCGGTCTCGTTTAGTCGTTCCATATATCCGTCCCGCCGCGCCAGCCGCACCTTGCGCTGTGCGGCAGGGTCTCGCGCGCGCAGGCCGGGATTGCCGCCCACGCGTCCTTTAGTCCTTGCGCTCGCCAAGCCGGCCTTCGTGCGTTCACGTATCAGGGCGCGTTCAAACTCGGCCGCGGCCCCCAGAACCTGCAGCGTGAACTTGCCCTGCGGCGAGGCAGTGTCGATCGGGTCTTGAATGGAACGAAAGAACGCGCCCTTCGCCTCAAGCCGCTCGATCACCTCCAAGAGATGCGACAGCGATCGCGCCAGACGATCAATGCGCACGACAACCAGCGTGTCGCCCTTGGCCACGCGCTCCAACACGCGCGCAAGGACCGGCCGCGCACGATTTCCGCCCGAGGCCTGTTCTTCATGGATCTCGGCGCAACCCGCAGATTTCAGGGCCTGCGACTGGGGCAGGGGGGATTGATCCTCGGTTGAAACGCGCGCGTAGCCTATCAATGGCATCAAAACAGGCCTTTTGCAGTTTCATATACCGCTACTAAACGACCGATTGATAGCGACGAGAGGAGAAAGGTCGCATGATGGCTGATCATCGCCCACGATCAGCTTCCATTGACCAAAGCTGAACATTGGCATATATTGCCAATGAAGGAGACCTGATCCATGGTGACACGCAACGTAGTCCTCACCGAAACCCAAGACCATCTGGTTCAAGCACTGGTGGCGTCCGGGCGCTACCAGAATGTGAGTGAAGCCATGCGCGCTGGCCTGAGGCTGCTCGAGCAGGAAGAAGCACAGCTGGCCGGGATCCGGAAGGGTCTCCTAGAAGGTCTGACGCAGGCCAAGGCGGGTGATCTTGCGGAGGGCAGCGGCAAAGATGCGATCCGGAGAGCCTTTGCGTCTGCGCGCACGCGTTCATGAGTCGATCCCTCCGGCTGACCCGTCGTGCGGAAGCCAGCCTCACCGAAATCGCCAGATGGACGATCGAAAATTTTGGGCTGCGCCAAGCAGAGCTCTACGAGGCGGAATTGCTCAACTGCTGTGAAAGTATTCTGAACGGCCAGGCCCATAGCCGGAGTTGCGCAGTTCTCGTTGATGATGTCGAAGACCTGCGGTTCATAAGGGCAGGGGAACATTTCCTGGTGTTCCTAGATCAGCCTGACGAGGTCATCATCGTGGATATCCTGCATTCCCGCAGTGATCTTCCGCGTCATGTCGCAGCGTTGGCAGCCCTCAGAAATGTCGACCTATAGCCCTGCGGCTTTGGTCAAGTTCACCCGGAACCGGTCGCGCCGTCGCTGATAGCGGCGGGTCATCTCGGCCGAGGCGTGGCCAAGCTGCTTCTGGACGTAGCGCTCGTCGACTTCGGCGGAGCTGGCGAGACCGGCGCGCAACGAATGGCCGGAGAACAGAGCCAGGCGGTCTTTCTCAGGCAGGTCCGACCGGATGCCGGCGTTCAGAACCGTGCGCTTGATCAGGCGCGCGACATGCTTGTCGTTTAACCTGGTTTCAGATGCCCGCTTGCCATCGCGCGAGGTGCCGACAAAGACCGGACCAAAGTCGATCTTGGCGAAGTGCAACCATTGCTCAAGCGCATGGACCGGGCAGGTCTGATCCTTCGAGCCGCGGCCAATCTCGACCTCGCGCCAGCCGGTCTTAGCATTGAGCATGAGCAGGGCGCCCTTGTCGAAGATCTCGATCCAGCCGCCGGTGTCCGGCGTGTCGTCCTTGTGGACGTCGAGGCTGACAATTTCCGAGCGGCGCAGACCGCCCGCATAGCCAATCAGCAAGATCGCCCGGTCCCGCAGACCGCGCAGGTCGAAAGCAAGGGTGGCCACCATCGCGAGGATGTCCTCGGCCAGGATCGCTTCCTTCTGCACTGGCGGTCGGGCGTGCCTGCGTTTGATCCCTGCAAACACCGTGGCGATGTGCCGGTTCTTGCGATCCAGGGTAAATCCCCGCTGCGCATAGTTCCAGCCGAGGCCCGACAGGCGGCGGTCGATTGTACTGGCCGATAGGGCAGGGGAGGGGCCTGATCCGGACGCCAAGTCTGCGAGATAGAGCCCGATCATCTCGGGTGAGGGGGGCAGAGGCTCCGCGCCCTTCATCCGGCACCAGCGCGCGAAATGCGCCCAGTCTTTCGCATAGGCCTTCAGCGTATTGTCAGAAGCCGCGGCGCGCGCATAGTCGCGCGCGGTATCGACGAGGCGATCCAGGCTGCCGGAGCCCGGGACGTGGGCGGGCAGGGAGATATCGTCGCTTTTTTCTTGATCTCTCTCGTCGTCCTGAGCGGTACTAATCACACCAGAGTTTGATGATGTCGATTTCTCGTCCTCTGTCGGTCTGTCGGAGTTTTTGAGACTGCGTTCCATTTGTTTTCAATAGCTTGCCTGTGTCGCATTTCTGAAACCGATTCAAGGTATGTGAGACTGGACGCTGATTTGAATCACCATTGGTGAGACTATCCGGCATCCATGCACTGAGTAAGTTATGTCCGATAATTTTCCAGCTGACAAGGATTGGGAAGAGGCGGAGTTTCGCGCCAGGGTGCTCGCGGAGCTGCCGGCCCAGCTCACTCAGGGCAATGTCGACTGGGCCATACGTCAGCTCAATGTCAGCCGATCCACGCTTTTTCGTCTGGTGAAGCAGTTCCGCGAGGACGGGCGGACCAGTGCACTTCTGCCGGACACCCGGGGCCCCAAACCTGGCATGCAGCCGCTGGACCCGGCGGTGGAAGAGATCGTGTCTCGCCACTTCAAGGGGCTTTATGCTACGCGCCGCAAACCCACCAGGACGCGGTTCTGGCGGGATGTCGCCGCCGATTGTCGGGCTCAAGGGCTGGCACCGCCCTCGATCCGTCGTCTGGGGCGCTGGCTGGAGCAACATGACCAGGCTAAGCTGGTGGCCCGGCGAGAGGGCAAGGACAAGGCCGACCGGCGCTATCTGGCCACGCCTGGGGGGCTGGTCGCCAACGATCCGCTGGATATCGTCCAGATCGACCACACCAAGGCTGACGTGACAGTGGTAGATCCAGTGACACGACGGCCGCTCGGTCGGCCTACGCTGACGGTCGCGATCGACGTGAATACCCGCATGGTTCTGGGGTTTTACCTGTCGCTGGAGCCGCCATCGCTGTTGGCCGTCGCACTGTGTCTGACCCATACGGTTATGGACAAATCGCATTGGCTCACCGCGCGTGGGATCAGCACGGATTGGCCAACGCGGGGCATCCCGAACGCGATTTATGTGGACAATGGCGCGGAATTCCATGCCCGCGCCTTCGGGCTCGCTTGCTCTGAGTACCAGATCGATCTGCAGCACCGCCCGCCGGGCACACCGCGCTATGGTGGCCATATCGAGCGCCTGATCGGCACCATGATGGGGGCGGTACACCTCCTGCCCGGGTCGCATTTCTCGAACATCTTCGAGCGTGGCGATCTCGATGCCGAGGCCGAGGCGGTGATGACCCTCAAGGAGCTGGAAACCTGGCTGGCGCTTGAAATCACCGGCTCCTACCACGCGCGCGTGCACAGCGCGCTGGAAACCACGCCTGCGGCGGCCTGGGCGGCGCGGGCAGACCAGGCCAGACTTCGCATGCCGGCCGATCTCAGGCAGTTCCTGGTCGATTTCCTGCCCTCCGAGCAGCGCGTTTTGCAGCGCGACGGCCTGCATCTTTTCCACATCCGCTATTGGGCGGACGAGTTGCGCTGGCTGATGGGCTGGGAAAGCCGCAAATTCACGCTTAAATACGATCCGCGTGATCTTTCGCGCATCTTCGTGCTGACCGAGAACGGGATCATTGAGGCGCGACCTGCGGATCTGACACGGCCTGCGATCACGCTCTGGGAGCACCGCGCCGCCCGGCGCGCGTTGCGCGAGGCCGGACGCCGGTCGGTAGATGAGGAGCTGATTTTCAGGACGATCGAGGCGCAGCGCGACCTCGTCGACAGCGCCGAGCGGCAGACTAAGACGATACGGCGCCATCAGGCGCGGCGGTCGCATCTCGCCCCTCTGCCAATGATCGATGTGACACCGGATATCGCCGCGCGAGAAGCCCTGCCTGTGCCGGAAGGGGAGGGGAGCCCGTTCCTCAGCCACCCCGGCTTCAAGGTCGAGGAGTGGTACGAGGATGACTGAGTTCCCGCATCTCTATCCGGGAGCCGGCAAGATCGCCGCACTCAGCGCTGAGGAGCGCATTCACCGGATCCGCGCCGACCGCTGGGTCTCCTATCCCAGGGCCGAGGCCGCCTTGGAGAAGCTGGAAACGCTGATGTCGTTTCCCGAGCGCGCCCGCATGCCGAACCTGCTCATTGTCGGTGACAGCGGCATGGGCAAGACGATGATCATCGAGAAGTTTACCCGCGATCACGCATCGAGCTTCGATGAGACCAGCGGACGGTTACATATGCCGGTCGTCGCCGTGCAGATGGTCTCGGGGCCGGACGAGAGCCGCTTCTACCGCCGGATCCTGGCGGCGATTGGTGCCCCGGAGCCGCCGAGGGCGACACTGTCTGTGCTGGAAAGCCTGGCCTTGCGACTGCTCGCTGAATTGCGCCCTGGGATGCTGGTCATCGACGAGATCCACAGCCTGCAGGCGGGGACGATCCGCGAACAGGCGCGATTCCTGAACATGCTGCGCTTTCTGGGCAACGAGCTGCGCGTCCCGCTGGTCTGTGTTGGTACAGCGCAGGCTCGCAACGCGCTGCGCACCGATGATCAGCTGGTGCGCCGTTTCGAGGCCTTCGCATTGCCGCCTTGGCGGGAAGGCGAGGATCTGAACGGGCTGATGAGCACGCTCACGCGCACGCTGCCGCTTCGACGCGAAAGCCAGATCGACGGACACGCGCTGACGCGAATGATCAAGGTGACCGGCGGCATCACCTCTGGCATCTTTTCGATCCTGTCGCAGCTGGCGATCGCCGCCATCCAAAGTGGCGAGGAACGCATCCTTTCGCGCGATATTCTGGGCGGCGACCGGTTGCAGGCGGTGTTGGGAGAGCCGGTGTGATGGGGCGCGGGCGTCTGCCGGTTGTCTACCTCCCCAAGGTCGACGAACGGCTGTCTTCGTGGGCCGCGCGCATGGCCCCGTTCTACGCCATGACGGTTTCGGAATTCGTCGCAGCACTTGGCCTGCAGGGGCACGACGTGTTCGACTTGGAATGGCGTCTTTCGGAAGGGCAGGGGGTTCTTATCGCGGCTCGGACCGGCCTTTCGCCCGAAGCGGTGCAGGCCATGACTTTCCGGGAGTTGGGGTCTGCGGCGCGCATGATGATCGCGCGGAAGAACCGGTTTTCGTGCCCGCACTGTCCCGAAGACCTGCATCGCAAAGCCGCCTCGCTGCCGTGGCAATTTTACTGCCCGGTGCATGGTGTGGAGTTTCGGGACGCGACCGGCGAGACCCTGTCCGACCGGTTCGGTACGGATTGCTTTAAGAGACTTGAAGGGCATGCCGAGGCCGGTGCCGCGCATCTCGATGTCTGGGCGCGCGGCGCGGGGCAGGGCGACCTGGGGGTACCCGAAGTGCTCCAGGTTCTGACGGCACGGCATCGCCGAGCCTCGCCGCCGAACGTCGACGAGCAGCCAAGAATGTCTCTGAAAGACCGCCGGGACTATCATGATTTTCTGACCACGCCGATCCTCCGACAGGCGCTGACGGTCGTAGTTCCCGAATACGATCAGGTGGCGCCAGTGCTTGCCAAGCCGGTGCGACCGGGTCTCCACGCCCTGGCCCAGGGCTCGCTCTTGCAGTGTTTCGCGCTGACGGTCGGCATCGGGCGGATCATTGAGGATCCGGTCAAATGGGCGATCTCAGTCATGCTCGTGAGCGATGCGGAGGGGCAGGGAAGGGTCCGGCAGGTGATTAGCCTATGGCCTCTCTCGCTGAGGCGAAGCATCTCGGCCCGGTTCTGGCGCGCTGAGCGCGACGAGAGCGCACGCCAGATTGCCGAAAAAGCTGCGAGACAGCGCCAGTCTCACAAATACCGCACCATCCAGTCTCATAAATACCGGTACAGAATCTCATGAACCCCGACTCGTTTTTCAGGGAAGTGGTTGAATCTCATGAACTCCGGTCATCCGACAGCTGGATTTCTCATAATTTTCGACATACCGGGGAGAATATCTTTTAATGTCCGATAATGTAAACTTATTGGACATAAATTGAAGCGATAAAGTAGGGCGGTTATTGTGCTATTCTGTGGTATAAAGCGCCGTGATGACATATGCTTCAGGCATGAAATTTACTCGGCCAGAACACATCAGCACCCTTGATGCGCTACCCCGGATGCCCGAGTGGGTCACCTCAGTACGACCAGAAGACCTTGAAGATGTTTCGTTTTTTTCGGGTGCCTCGCTGTCTCATTTGCATCTTGTGTTGAGCCGCGAGGAAGTCCCCCATACCTTGCTGCGGGACCGCTTGGCGCTGCGGGCAACGGAGGCTTGTGTCGCGTTCTCTGGGCGGCCAGAGCGGGCAGGGGAGTTGCGCGATGCCGTGCATTTGTTGCGACCCGGTGATTTGCCTGGGCCGGCGGGAGAAACCTACCTTGCTTGGCGGCGCGCGGTGGAGCGGCCGGTGTCGATCAAGGCTTTAGGCCGAGCCTTGCCGACCTTCGAGCCGGGCCAGCTTGCCGCGTGGTTCGATGCGGGGAAGGGCGGGCCGGTCGATCGCGCCGCGATGGTGCTGGAGACCGTTCTGCGCGAGGTGCCCCGTGCAGACGAGGCAGCGCTTATCCTTGCGGATGCAGCGCTGGCACAGGCGCTTGGCTGGGATCATCTCGTGCCTCTTCTGGCCGCCGGCCTGAAACGTGCCGACCTGCGCAAGCAAGGCGATGACCTTCGCTCGGCATGTCATCGGGGGCTCATCTCATCGACGATCAAAGCTGTGCGGCAGGCCGCCGAGCTCGCGCGTCGGGCAGAGCACCTGAAAGCGGTCGCGCCAAAGCTGCGGGCCAAGGGTGCGGGCGACGCGGTCGAGATGTTCCTGACCTGCGATGCCGTGGCACCTTCGGCCTTGCCTTTGCCGGATCGCGCCGCGCGGCGGCTCTGCGACCGGCTGGTTGACCTCGGTGCCGTGCGCGAACTCACGGGGCGCGACACTTTCCGGCTCTACGGGGTGTAAGCATGGCCAAGGACAGATCCGCACCCGAGCTGGACCGCGAGTTGTCCGACCTGCCACCGGAGCTGCGGTGGCGCGAATGGATGCGCCGGATTGAGGCTGTGCTGTTTGCTTCCGCCTCGCCTGTGCCGCGCGAAGACCTCGCCCGCGTGGTGGGTCAGGGGGCCTCGGTCGATCTGCTGGTCGAGGACCTTGCCACGGATATTGAAGGCCGGGCCTTCGAGATCACCCAGGTGGCCGGCGGCTGGATGTTCCGCACGCGTGCGGCCTACGCGCCCGCGATCCGCTCGGCGGGAGATGTCGGGGACCAACTGCTGGATTTGAGTGAATTCGACGCGGCGGTGCTGGCCGCCATCGCTTATAATCAGCCCATCACGCGCGACGGTCTCAAAGACATTTTCGGCAAGGAGATCAGCCGGGATTTGATCGGTCGGCTACATGCGCGTGGACTCATCGGGACGGGACCACGGTCGCCTCGGCGCGGGGCACCATACACCTATGTGACGACTGGCCAGTTCCTTGTCGCGTTTGGCTTTGAGAGCCTTCGCGATCTTCCGGATCGGGAGCAGCTGGTGGATGCAGGGGTGATTGCTGAGGTCTGAGGCGGTCGGCATGCCCGATGGGTGCGGCTCACGCTGCGAAACGCGCTGATCTGGGCGGTTTGCCTTGAGAGGCTGTTCCAGAAGCGATCAAGCGCAGGTATTCACGTCTAATTAACTGGTGAAGCTGATCAAAATGCTGTTCTGCGATTTCTATGCCTTGGACTTGGTCACCGTTACATTCGGCTTGGCGGGTGCTGAGTTCTGGGTGACCAAAAAACCACCAGCAGGTCAGTCTAAGCGGCACCGTAAACTTAGTGCACCGGGTCTGTTGATATGCGAAGGGAAGGCATGACCAAATCTAGCCCTTCTTCGCTCTATCACCGGCACCGTTTCCCGTCAGATGTGATCGCTCATGCGGTTTGGCTGTATTTCAAATTTCCACTCAGTTTGCGAATGGTCGAAGACATGCTGGCCGAGCGCGGCATAATCGTTTCGCATCAGACAATACGGACGTGGGCCGAGAAATTTGGCTGTCAATATGCCGCCAACATCCGCCGCAGGTCGGCGGGCCAGTTCGATGGCAAGTGGCATCTCGATGAGGTCGTGATCACGATGCGCGGCAAGAAGCACTGGCTGTGGCGCGCTGTCGATCAGAACGGTTTCGTTTTGGATGTTTTGGTGCAAAGCCGCCGCAATACGAAGGCGGCCAAGCGCTTGATGCGCAAACTTCTGAAGCGACATGGATCAGCGCCGCGTGTCATGATCACCGATAAATTGCGGTCATACGGGGCGGCAAAACGAGAGGTCATGCCCGGTGTCGAACACCGATCACACAAGGGCCTGAATAATAGAGCCGAGAATTCCCATCAGCCAACGCGGCAGCGAGAGAGGGCGATGAAGCGGTTCAAATCCCCGAGGCAGTTGCAACGATTTCTTTCCATCCATGATCCGATTGCAAACTTGTTCCAGCTTCCTCGCCACAAAATGACATCCACCGGTTTCCGTGAAATGAGATCATTTGCGACGCAAACTTGGCGCGAAATCGCACAGGTTAGAGCAGTATAGCTTCCGGGTGCGGAAAACTCATTGGCCCAGTTAAGTTAAGTTTACGGTGCCCTCGGGCGCAACACGGGCCAGTTTAAGGCGGCGGCGCACCAGATCGACCGAGACGCCGAACTTCAGCGCGATCTCGTCTTCACTGCGGCTCTCGCCAATCATCTTGTCAAAGGCTTCGAACTGTTCGGCAGGGTGCATGGCTGCGCGCTGAAGGTTTTCTGTAGCGGAAGTAACGACAGCGTCGCGTTCATCCTCGATCAAGCACGGGATTGGATGATCCGTTGGAATTGCCCCATCTTCAGCAAGCTGTTGCAGCGCTTTCAGGCGACGTCCACCTGCATCCACTGCGAAACCCGTTTCTGAAACCGGATGAACCACCAGGTTCTGCTTGATGCCATTTTCGCGAATGCTGGCCAGCAGTTCGGCGTCGTCAGCGGCATTAGCCGCGACTTTGCGCACATTGAGCGGGCTGAGCGACAGCTGGTTGAGGGGGATCATGCGAATGTCGGAGAAACGGGATACGCCGGTTGCTTCGGGTGCTGACTGCTTTGCAGGTGTCTTTTTACCGCTAGCAGCCATGGATTTGGTTGTGGTCTTGGCCATGGGGATGGTCCTTTCAGACCGGGCCCGAATGAGACTCTCTCTATCCTTTCAAGCCCGGCATCCGGGCTTCCCTTTCTCTGGCTCTCTGTTTGCAGCGCCCTGATTAACAGCCCCATCCGACGTCCAATTTCCAAATCAGGTGCCCTTTGACGCCGTTAAGGCCGGTTCCAAATCAGGCATCGATGAATATTCGGCCCGCGCATCGGAGCGGATTTGGAAGGCGATGCGGTTTAGTTGGCAGATGACCACCATGTTGCACCGGTTCGACGGTGAAGACGCCTTTGCCGAACAAATTCGCAAAGCCTCACTGGCTCACCTTGCGGCGTCGGAAACAGCGCGGCGCGACTTGGCGGAAAACTACATCGGGCTGCCGTTCTAGCGCGTAGCTTAATCACTGCCCAATCGGGTGATATTCTGAGACAGGTCGATAGCTACGGTAAGCGCCCGCGCCGTGGCCATCGCCATTTGCGGCAATATCATCCACTCCAACGCCCAAGCCGCGCCCGAACGTTCCAGTTCATGCACCATGGCGTGGTGCATCGCCGAGACTTGGGTTGCGTTAAATCGTGCCAGCGTGACCAATAGTTCTGCTGCGACAGGGTTTTGTTTATGGGGCATTGCCGACGATCCACCACCGCGAGACATACTAATTTCCTCGATGCCCTGTTGGGACATCAAGGAAATATCCTGACCCACCTTGCCCAGCGTTCCACTCACTAGCGATAGAAACGAAGCATACTCAGTCACGCTTTCGCGCATAGTGTGCCACGCTTTATTCGTTGGTGCGAGGCCAAGAGATTTGGCGACCTCGGCGACAACCGTATCGGCCTTGTCACCAAGCGCCTTGCGGTCGCCCGACGCACCGCCGATCTGAACCTTTTCGGTCTTTGGACGCAGCATCTCCAACCGATCCAAATGCCCTTTCAATGGACAGTGCCATGTCAATATCCGGTCGCGCACGGTGATTTGGGTGGCGGCCTGCATTCGGGTGCGCCCCATAAGTGGCCTGTCCCCGAAACGGGCCTCTAGTGCCATTAAATGTGTTTCCAAATCGGCCAACCGAGCGGCAATCAGATCTGATGCCTCGCGCAGGGTCATCGCCAGCGCCGTGTCGACCACATCTTGTGAAGTGGCACCTTTGTGCAGGGCATCGGCAGGCGCAATTGCTTGCAACTGTTTCACCAAACGCGGAACCGGAACGCCGTCTTGTGCCATTCCCGCTGCGATATCTGCATAATTGACCTGTGCTGTTTCGATCGCACACGCGGCAGTTTCGGCCCTAGTCGGGTCAAATAGCCCAGCCGCTCCGCAAGCGCGTGACCACGCCGCCTCGAAGGCGAGCATGTGCGCCATTTGCCTTTCGGGCGAAAATACTTCGCCCATTGCGAGATCACCAAATAATCCCGAAAGCCATAGGTGATTGAAGGCAGATACAGTCATCGCGATTTCCTAATCACGTAAAAATGGGGCGCATCATGCACCCCATTTAATCATATCGGTGCAGGTTTAGATATCTAGAAACACGGTTTCGCCAGCGCCTTGAAGCCGAATATCAAATCTGTATTTCCCGTCGCCGGTCTTTTGGGCGATTAGCGTGTCAACGCGCGGACGTTGTTCGATCCGGTTCAAAAGTGGATCGTTGGAATTGTCCTCATCTTCGAAATAGATGCGGGTTTGCAGGCCGATGTTAATCCCCCGCGCCACAACCCAAAGCGAGATATGCGGCGCGAGTTTAACACCGCCACGCCCCGTGGTGGGGGCGGGTTTGACCGTGCGCAGTGTAAATTCACCGGAGTCCGCGTCGGCGGCAAAACGGCAGTGGCCGGTAAAGGCCGGATCCGAACCTTCTGCGCCCGCAAACAGGCCGCTCGCGTCACATTGCCAGCTTTCGATCAACGCATCGCGCATCGCCCAACCGGTGCCATCAAACACAGAGCCGACGATCTCGACAATCTCGCCTTTGGCATTGCCCTCGTCTAGAAATGGGGTGGTGCCGATTTCTTCGTCATAATAGCCAGCATTGCCTGCATAGGTCGGCATTAGGCCGATGTGGACATAGGGGCCCGCAGTTTGAGAAGCGGATTCAATCAATGTATTTAATTTCTGGCTCATTTTACATCCCCTCCAATTTGTTTTCGAACATGGTTTGACGCCTGCCGCGCAACACGATGTCAAACTTGTACGCAAGGAAATCTAGCGGGCGCGACTTTGAGAAATCAAGCGGGGCCACAAGCCGGTCAAGTTGGCTGCGATCTTTGATTGTTGCGGCAATCGGGCAGTGATTGATCAACGGATCACCTTCGAAATACATCTGGGTAATCAAGCGCTGACCAAAACTATTTCCGAACACTGAGACGTGAAGGTGCATGGGGCGCCAATCGTTGCCCCGATTGGGCCAAGGATAGGCTCCGGGACGCACAGTCAGAAATTCGTAATAGCCGTTTTCGTCCGTTATCGTCCTACCGCATCCGCCAAAGTTTGGATCAAGGGGCGCGAAATAGGTATCTTTCTTGTGGCGATATCGTCCGCCCGCATTTGCCTGCCAAATCTCGACCAAAGTATGAGGCACGGGCCGACTATTTTCATCCAATACGCGCCCGTGGACCAAGATGCGTTCACCCACAGCGGGGGCCGCGCCTTTGCTCCAATTCAAAATCAGATTGTTGTCTAGCGCTCCGAGTTTGTTGTGGCCAAAGGTGGGGCCGGTTTCCTCAGAAAGGCCGCTTTCCATTGAAAGGAGCGGCAGGTTAGGGGAGCGAGAGACGCTCGTTTTATAGTCCGGGGCATGCGGTATCGGGTGAATTTCGCGGTTGCGCGGAATTAATGGGCCAAGATCAAGCATCGTTGTTTTCCTCCATTTCAACAAAAGTCTGTTTCGCGAGTTTTAGGGCGTGGTTGGCTTTGGGCACGCCCGCATAGATCGCGACATGTTGTAGTGCCTCAGCCACATCGTCTTTAGACGCTCCCGTGCGTGCGGTGGCGCGAATGTGCATCGGGATTTCTTCAAAATTTCCTGTCGCGGCCAAAAGAGCGATGGTCAGCATAGAACGCTCGCGCCGGCTGATTTTGTCCGACGACCAGACGGTACCCCAGGCCCCTTCGGTTATGAGGCCTTGGAAAGGTAGGTCGAATTCTGATTTTGCGGCTTCCGCACGGTCAACATGGGCGTCGCCCAGAACCTCGCGGCGGGTTTTCATCCCTTGGTCGAACTTTTCGCTCATGGGGTAATCCTTTTAACAAAACTAATGAGTGCATCGACAAGTGCATCCGGCGCTTCAATCGCGGGCAAGTGCCCCGTCGTTTCAAAAGAGATCAGATCGGCGTCGGGTAGGGCAGCTGCTAGCGCCGCAATGACGTTCGGCGGAGTGGCCAAATCGTGTTGTCCTGCAAAAACCAGCGTAGGTGCCGCAATCTCACTCAGTTGTTCTGTTATGTCAGTGCCTGCAATCGCGTTACAGGTGGCAACGTATCCCGCCTGGTCAGTGCGTGCGAGCAGCGTGCGCCATAGGTTGACCTCTGGTTTCATGAGAAACTCGGGCCCAAACCAACGCGGCAAAATGCCCTCTGCCACAGCGCGCATACCACTTTCATTGATCATCTCAATACGCGCATGCCAATCCTCAGCGGAGCCCAGCTTTGGCGCTGTGTTGGACAATACCAACCCCAAGACCCGCTCGGGTGCCATCAAGGCGATATGCTGTGCAATCAAGCCGCCAATCGAACAGCCAACTACGACTGCGCGGTTGATGCCAACGTTGTCCATTGCGGCCAATACGTCTTTTGCCAAATCGGGAATGCTGTAGCTGTCGGGCGCTGTATCTGAAAGCCCATGCCCACGCTTGTCCATCCGCAGCGTGGCCCAATCAGTGGGCAATAGGGCGCAAACCGCATCCCACATACGAAGATCGGTGCCCAGCGAATTTAGGAAAACGAGGGTGGGTCCGTCGCCATTTGATAGGCTTAGATGCATGGTGCCCCACTCTAAATCTAGTGCGTGCATTGGTTCCTCCTGATGTTAATGTGCCATAATTAAAAGCATGGGAAAAATACAAAACTATGCTAAAGGTATAATCAAATGAATATACCAAGAGATCTAAAGCTTCGCCATCTTGAGGCATTCCTCGCAATTGCGGAGACTGGAACGATTTCGGGCGCTGCGCGGGCGCAGCATGTGTCGCAACCTGCGATGTCTAAAACCCTATCTGATCTTGAGGGGCAGCTTGGATGCCAATTGTTCGAGCGTACAGGGCGACGCGCTATTCTAACAACGGGTGGTGAGGTTTTTCGCCGCCATGCAAAGGCGTCACTACAAAGCCTTGAGGCTGGGTGTCGGGTGCTTAGTGCCCCGTCGCATACGGATCTGGTCAAAGCGGGGGTGTTGCCCACTGTGGCCGGCGGATTTTTTCCTTCGGTCGCATTGGAGTTTTATGATCAGCGTCCTGACGCGCGCATTGGCGTGCTGACCGGTCCAAATCACTATCTGATCGACATGCTCCGTTCTGGGAAGATTGATCTTATGATAGGCCGGATGCCCAATTCAAAGGATATGCCAGGCCTGTCGTTTGAACACCTTTATGACGAACCGATAGAACTGGTCGCGCGCTCAGATCATCCGGCACTTGGCCGTAAACCGGCTCAGATGCTTACGGAATACCCGCTTATCCTGCCCAACCCCGGTGCAATCATTCGACAATCTGTAGATCAGTATCTGTCAGCCATGGGTCTGTCTGATCTGCGTCCGGCGCTCGAAACCGTAGCTTTGCCAGTCGCGCTGACATTGCTGGAACGTTCGAAAATGTTGTGGTTTATCTCAAAGGGTGTCGTTGCGCGTGAGCTGAAAAACGGCAGCCTTGTCGCTATGGATTTAAAGGTCGACTATTTGTCAGGTGCAGTGGGGCTGACGCGTAAGACCGGCGCTGGCCAGAATAGCTTGGCGACTCTATTAGCCGAATTGCTGCATCAGCGGGCGGCACTTAATACTGCTCGCTGATGCGATTATCCTAGACGGCTTCCAAGGCGATTGCGATACCTTGACCGACCCCAATACACATGGTCGATAAAGATTTTTCACCAGCCTTGAGGTCTAGCATCGCTGTGCCAGTGATCCTTGCACCCGACATGCCCAATGGATGCCCCAGCGCAATCGCGCCGCCGTTACGATTTACACGAGCGTCATCGTCAGCAATGCCCAGATCACGCAATGTGGCCAACCCCTGTGAGGCAAAAGCTTCGTTCAGTTCGATGACCGCAAAATCGTTCACCGTCAGGCCAAGCCTTGCCATCAATTTGCGGGACGCGGGCGCGGGGCCAAAACCCATGATGCGTGGCGCGACACCGGCGCTAGCGCCGCCTAATACCTTGGCAATTGGGTTTAGCCCATGCTTTTTTACCGCGTCTTCGCTGGCCAGGATGAGCGCCGCAGCGCCGTCGTTCACGCCAGAGGCATTCCCGGCTGTCACTGTTCCGTCGGCCTTGACGAAGGCCTTCAGCTTTTGGAGATCTGCCAACGTGGTTGATGGCCGCGGATGTTCGTCCTCGGACACGATAATTGGATCGCCTCTGCGCTGCGGAACCCTTACCGGTGTGATCTCTTTGGCAAAACGCCCTTGCGCTATCGCGGTGCCTGCGTTGTGCTGTGATCGCAGTGCAAAATGATCTTGATCTGCGCGGGTAATGCCAAAATCTTCGGCAACGTTCTCCCCAGTTTCGGGCATGGAATCGAAGCCATATAGCGTTTTCATCACTGGGTTAACGAAGCGCCAGCCAATGGTTGTATCATGGACGGTGTTCGCGCGGGAATACGCGGTTTCTGCCTTAGGCATTACAAACGGCGCACGTGACATGGATTCGACACCGCCTGCGACGATCAATTCGGCCTCGCCTGCCTTAATGGCACGCGCCGCAGTTATCACCGCGTCCATGCCTGAGCCGCAGAGCCGGTTCATCGTCGTACCAGGGACGCAATCCGGATAGCCTGCCAACAGCAAAGACATGCGAGCGACGTTGCGGTTGTCTTCGCCCGCTTGGTTGGCGCAACCAAAAATCACTTCATCAATAGCAGATAGGTCCATTTTAGGGTTGCGTTCAGCCAAAGCCTTTAGCGGAATTGCACCCAGATCGTCGGCGCGCACGGTTGACAAAGCGCCGCCATAGCGGCCAATCGGTGTGCGGATGTAATCGCAGATATAAACGCCAGTCATTTACAAATCCTCAGGAACAGTAAGGTCGGCAACTTCGCCATCAATGTGCAGCGTCGCACCCGTCACCGATTGCAGTTGCGTTAGGGTGACCGCTGGCAATTTTTCTTTCAAAACGAATTTACTACCCGCAATATCTATTACAGCCAGTGAGGTATAAACCCGCGTAACACATCCTACACCAGTAAGTGGGAAGGTGCAGGATTCAACTAGCTTGGGTTTGCCATCTTTGGTGACATGATCGGTGACAACAGCGACCCGCTTTGCGCCATGGACCAAGTCCATCGCACCGCCAACGGCAGGAACACCCTTGGAGCCGATACGCCAATTTGCAAGATCCCCGTTCTGGGCAATCTGATAGGCTCCTAAAACAGCCAAATCGAGGTGCCCACCGCGAACCATCGCGAAACTGTCAGCGTGATGAAAATACGAAGCACCGGGGTTAAGCGTAATCGCCTTTTTCCCTGCATTGATCAGGTCCCAGTCTTCCTCGCCTTCAAGCGGCGCTTTGCCAAAACCTAACACGCCATTTTCAGTGTGATAGGTAACATCGCGACCATCAGGTTGGAACTTGGCGATCATCTCAGGGAAACCGATGCCAAGATTCACATATGAACCGTCTTCGATGTCTTGGGCCGCGCGCCACGCAATTTGAGCGTTGGATAGGGCCACATCGGAAATGTTGAAATCAGTCATCAGTGAACCTCTCCTGTGCGAACAAGCACTTCTTCTTGTTGAGGATTTGAAACCTCGACCACCGCATCGACAAAGATGCCGGGCGTTATTACTTGCTCTGGGTTTATGGTTCCAGCAGCACCCAATACGGAGACCTGCGCGATGGTCTTGTCAGCGGCCATGGCCATCAGCGGATTAAAATTCCGCCCTGCGAGGCGATAGGTTAAGTTTCCGACAGTGTCGCCTTCTTGACCTTTGATTAAAGCGAAGTCCGCCTTTAGCCAGTGCTCTCGCACATAACTTTTTCCCTCGAATTCCTCAGTTGGCTTGCCGTTCGCGAGTTCGGTGCCAAAGGATGACGGCGTATAAAACGCAGGAATGCCCGCCCCAGCCGCACGAATGCGTTCGGCCAAAGTCCCTTGCGGCACGAGTTCTAGTTCAATATCGCCAGCAAGATACTTCTCATTAAACGCTTCTGCGTTGGAACTGCGCGGAAACGAGCAGATCATCTTGCCAACCATTCCAGCTTTGATCATGGCTGCGATGCCGATAAATCCGTTTCCGGCATTGTTGTTAATTACAGTGACATTCTTTGGGCTGCCAGTTGCACGAAAGCGGTCGATCAATGCGTGGATCAGCTCGATTGGTGCGCCAGAACCGCCGAAACCGCCGATCATGATCTGCGCGCCGTCGGGGATTTCGGAAATCGCCTTTTCCAAGGTAGGGATGGTTTTGTCCATGAAACACTCCTTTTTTTGTTGCCGATGTAGATCATTCTGTCGCTTGCGCGAAACTATTTGTGCGCATCTTGATCTTTATTCGTTATGCGAACATAGTGATCCGCGTGGCGAACAAATCCCCTGATATAATCTCTTCATTGGCCAAAGGGCTGCATGTTCTTGAATGCTTCGGTGCAGAAACGCCCAAGCTTTCGATTACAGATGTATCCAAACAAACTGGTTTGGATCGTGCTACGGCACGGCGTTGCCTCCTTACTTTGCATTCCGAAGGTTATGCCGACTACGATGGCAAATTTTTTACGCTGACACCACGCGCTCTTCGATTAGGATTGAGCGCTATTGCATCGCTGCCCTTGCCACAACTGGTACAGCCATGGCTGGATCAACTCACCGAGCAGATCGGCGAAAGCTGCTCGGTTTCGATTCTAGACGGCACCGAAATTGTCTATCTTGCACGCGCCGCGCAAAAGCGGGTGATGTCCATCGGGCTTATGCCGGGCTCGCGCCTTCCTGCCCATTGCACATCAATGGGGCGGGTGCTTTTGGCAGCTTTGCCGCGCCAAGAAGCAGAGGCAATTGTTGAAGCTTCGGACCTGACGCCACGAACCGTTCACAGCATAACATACCCCGTCGACGTTATGGCGTGCGTGGATTTAAGCCGGCAACAACACTATGCTATCATCGACCAAGAAGTCGAGATTGGTTTGCGCTCGATCGCCGTGCCTATTTTTGACCAGCGGAGCAATGTTGTCGCGGCATTGAACACAGGAATGGCCGCAATTCCAGAACCCGCAGAAGGATTGATTGAAACAATTCTTCCGAAGCTTCTGATGGTTCAAGCGGGGCTAAGGCGGATTCTGTAGAAATTGTTCATCAACTCCGTAAATTCCTTTTTTTTGCACGAGCAATTCACAAACCGCACTGAGCCATGCACCTGTTGCTCCGCCCCCTAATTGAAGAGGTTCAAAAATAACGGCTCCGTTTGCGCAAGCCCCGTGAAGTTGACACACGCGCTTTGCAAGCTCTATGCCGATTATGCTAACTTCTGACATGGATGCTCTCCCTTTGAGTGATGTTTTCTGAAACATCACTGTGGCACACTACGATGCCGGTAGGTGGGGGCATCCACGCCATCAACAAAGCCGGGAAACGCTGAAATGGGTCGATTGGTACAACACCAAGCGCCTGCACAGCGCCATCGGATATGTCACGCCGCATGAAGCAGAGGAAATGTTCCATGCAACCTTGAACCCAAATGAAAAAGCAGCCAAACGTTCTCCGGCAAACAAGGGGCGGTTCATTCCTTTGCCTACAAGGGCTTCACGGAACCAATCTGCGTCATAACCTCGGTCTCCCAATAACCAATCAGCGGCTGGCAGGCTTTCCACCAAAGCTCTGGCCCCAGTGTAATCACTAACCTGGCCTGCGGTCATGAAGAACCGGATTGGCCGCCCAATGGTGTCGGTGACGGCATGCAGCTTCGTGTTCATACCGCCTTGCGTTCGCCTGATCAGGCGTCCACGCCCCCTTTTTTCAACCGCAGGCTTGAGGCTGTGCGGTGCGCTTTGAGATAAGTTGCGTCAATGGAGATCGTTTTATTCTCGGGTGCCTCCGCAGCCAGTCCGGTCATGATCCTCGCGAACACACCCATATCGCTCCACCGTTTCCAGCGGTTGTAAAACGTCTTGGGAGGACCATACTCTTTCGGCGCATCAGACCACCGCAAGCCATTGCGATTGACGAAGATAATACCACTGAGGACGCGACGATCATCAACGCGTGGCACGCCATGGCTCTTCGGAAAATACGGCCGGAGCCGCGCCATTTGATCTTCGCTCAGCCAATAAAGATTGCTCATAATCCCCCCTCAATTTGGTGAGGTTGAATCACGCAGGCTTGACAGGCTCAAGCCGATTAATGGGTCTGGCGCCTAGCTACAATCAAAGAACATCGCGAACGTGAAGTCTCCGTTTTGCATGCAAAGGATCTGCTCATGGGTACGGCCCACTGAAACGCCTCTATGGTCTCAGCCCTGATCCCTGTTCCGGAAGGGCATCGCCGCCTCCTTGGTGTCGGTGTGCACGGCCCAACCTCCCGTATCACGGACAAGGCAGAGATGGTCTGCTCACGGCTGCTTGATCTGGTTGAAGAGGTGCGCGCCCAAAGCTAAGCCTTTGTGACGTCGGCGTGTAGCAATGTACAATAATTATAGGTCATCATGCTGGTCAGCTAATTTGATTGTTGTATCAACGACGCTGAAACGGGTTCATGCTTCGATCATTCCAGAACAAGCGGCCAGACGCTAACGCCTTGGTCTAACGGGCGAGATCTCGTCACCTCACCTACGACTCCACACGGGTGGTGGCGTCAATATCCAACATTCGTACCGGCAAGAACAAAAGGAATGGGGCCTTTCGATTGCGTAAGCACCTGCAATTGTTCTTAAATTTATTCAACCTGTGCCGCCGTGCAATTCTGTTCATGTCTAATCTTGACAACAACTTAGTTATCTAATTATTTGTTCTGTGAATGGATCAAAGCCTATCAAAATTGGCGACCTAGAAAAGAGGACGGGAATATGGATGCCCTGAAGATGACTGTTGCCGAAAGGCGCCAACTGACCGAGCACATTTGTGAATTTACTCTGGCACCCGCTGACGGAAGCAAACTTCAATCCTTCACTGCTGGAGCGCATATCACCGTCGAAACGCCTTCGGGAGCAATGCGGCGATACTCGCTCGTCAATGACGGGACGAACCCCGAAGTATACAAGATTGCTCTGAAGCGCGAAATTCACGGTCGCGGCGGATCGATGTCTATGCATGACGATGCGCAAGAGGGGACCGAGCTACAAGTTGAGGTCCCGGAAAATACCTTTGAGCTGACCGATGCCAAGAACTACCTTCTCATCGCGGGTGGTATTGGTGTCACGCCAATTTACGCTATGTCTCAGCAACTATTGCGCGAGTTTAAGCCTTTTGAGGTAATTTATTGCACAAGGGGCGAGGCCGACACAGCGTTTCTTGAAGAGATGAAATCCACGCTCGGCGACCGGCTGACACTGCACCACGATGGCGGCGATCCCGAAGCGGTTTTTGATTTCTGGGATCACTTTGAAGAACCCAAGGACATGAAAGTCTATTGCTGCGGACCGCAACCACTGATTGACGAGATCGAAGCCATTTCCGGACACTGGCCCGAAGGTCGCGTGATCTTTGAGGATTTCAAGCCTGTCGAAGTTGTGCGCGCTGATGACAAACCATTCGAGGTCAAGCTCGAGAAATCCGGCATAACGATCGAGGTCCCTGCAGATCGATCCATACTGGAAGCCCTGAGGGAAAGTGGTGTGCCGACCGTGAGTTCTTGCGAAAGCGGCACCTGCGGTACTTGCAAGACCCGGCTCGTCTCTGGGAAGGTCGATCACCGGGACATGGTGCTGATGGAGGAAGAAAAAGACAGTTATGTGATGATCTGCGTTTCACGAGCCGAAGAAGGGGATCTTGTTCTTGACCTCTGAACCTATTCGCCTCGGTGTTGCCGGGCTTGGGCGGGCCTTCGTGCTGATGCTTCGAACCTTCCAAAACGATCCCCGTGTCAAGTTGGTCGCGGCCGCCGCTCCACGTGCCGAGAGCCGTGCCGCATTTGAGGCAGAGTTCGGTGGACGCGGCTATAGCTGTGTGGAAGAGATGGCCGAAGACCCTGAGGTTGAAGCCGTGTATATTGCGACCCCGCATCAGATGCACGCCGAGCACGTTGCTATCTTTGCTGCGGCAGGCAAGCATATTCTGGTCGACAAGCCGCTCTCTGTTACGATGGAAGATGCGGACATGATGGTGGAGGCCGCGAGATCCGCGGGTGTTCATCTTATCGTCGGGCCCAGTCACAGCTTTGATCCGTCAGTTCTCCATGCGCGGCAGATAATCGAGAGCGGTGAATTCGGTGCAGTTCGGATGGTGCAGGCGTTCAATTATACCGACTTTCTCTATCGACCGCGCCGCCCCGAAGAGCTGCGGACCGAAGAAGGCGGCGGGGTTCTGTTCAGCCAAGGCGTTCATCAGATTGATATCGTTCGGCTGCTTTGCGGTGGCCGCGCGAAGAGTGTGACGGCAATGACCGGTGTATGGGATCCGGAGCGACCGACAGAGGGCGCGTATTCTGCCTTGCTGGATTTCGAAGCCGGCAGCTTTGCGTCAGTGACCTATTCGGGTTACGCGCACTTTGACAGCGATATCTGGATGGACAATGTGGCCGAACTTGGAGGCATGAAAGATCCCGCGAATTATGGCGAAGCGCGCCGTGCGCTGCAGACACTCGACTCAGCGGCAGAGACAAAGCTGAAGGCCACCCGCACATATGGAGCGGGTACCGTGCCGCCAATAGCTCAGAATAACGAACATTTTGGGCCGATCCTTATTCTAAGTGACCGTGCCGATCTGAGATTGCGCCCGGGCGGTATCGACATTTTTGGCGACACAGAGCGGCAGCACATCGAAGTACCGCTTAACGCCGCGCCACGTAAAACCGTGATCGATGCCCTTGAGGCCGCTGTCAGGAAAAATATTGCGCCGCCACAAACCGCAGCGTGGGGCAGGGCGAGTCTGGAAGTTTGTCATGCGATCCTAGACTCGGCCGAAACAGGCGAAAAAATACCGCTCACAAGGCAATGTGGCGTTGAATTTCAGGAGGAAACACTTTGACCAACCTTTCCCTTTCCCTCGCAATGGGCAACTATGACAGAACACGCGCCATTGTGGACGGCACAGTCAAGATTGATGGCGTCGATCCGGTGCCGATGCTTCTTTCGCCCGAAGAAATGTTCTTCCGTGCTTTCCGGCATCAGGCGTTCGACATCTCCGAGTTGTCACTGTCATCCTATTCAATATCGGTAGCGCGCGGTGATCCGCACTATGTCGCGGTCCCTGTGTTTCTGAGCCGTGCATTCCGCCATACGTCCGTCTACATCCGGACCGACCGAGGAATTGACCGTCCCGAGGACTTGAAAGGGCGCAAGATCGGAATCGCGGAATACCAGCTTTCCGCAAATGTCTGGGTGCGCGGCATTCTCGAAGAACACTTCGGGGTGAAGCCTTCCGATATAGAGTGGGTTCGTGGTGGGATGGACACTCCGGGTCGCCCCGAAAAGATCAAAGTCGATTTGCCCGATGACGTTCGCGTAACGCTTGCCCCCGAAGGCTCGACACTTAACCAGATGTTAGCAGACGGGGAAATCGACGGTTTCATCGGACCGCGCTGGCCGCGCTGTTTTTCAGAGGGTCATCCGCATGTGGGGCGGCTCTTCTCTGACAGTATCGGAGCGGCAGAGGGCTATTTCCGTGAAACTCAGATCTTTCCTATTATGCACGTTCTAGGAGTGCGGCGTAGTTTGGCTGAAGAACATCCTTGGTTGCCGGGCGCATTGGTAAAAGGCTTCACACAGTCAAAGGCCGCTGCGCAGGAGGCGTTGAATGATACTTCGGCTACCAAAGTGACAATGCCCTTTGTGGAGGACACGTTGAACCGCGCGCGCGCGCTTATGGGTCCCGATCCTTGGTCTTACGGCGTGGCCCCTAACACCCATGTGCTGGATAAGTTTCTGCAGTACCACCACGATCAGGGCTTATCGCCCCAGCGTGTTTCGGTCGAGGATCTGTTCCACCCGTCAACCTACGAAGCATATAGTCTGTAAGGAAGTGATATGACCGATTTGACCCCAGGAGAAGTGGTCGAGATCGAGGTCGGCCAGAGGAAGGCCTATGCCCAGATCACGCACTACCATTCGAGTTATCCCCCTGTTGTACGCGTCTTGGATGGCCTTCTTGACGAAAGACCATCTGACATTGGCGCGCTGGTAGCGGGAGAGACGCAGTTCATAGCGATGATCCCGCTCGGTACGGCCTTGAAGCGCGCGGGCGCTTCTTTCGAGATCGTCGGGAATTTCGAAGTTCCGGCTGCTCACCGAGATTTTCCGACCTTTCGCATGCCGATACGGGATAAGAAGGGCGAAATTATCTATTGGTGGCTGTGGGATGGGCGAGGTTTGAGCTATGATGTCGAATTGACAGAAGCACAAGACGCCCTGCCATTGCGCGAGGTCATGACGGGGAAGCGCTTCCTCGAGCTCATCGCGGCCTGAAACCATCCGCATGGTTTGTCCCTGTAGAGCAGACCATTTGAAAATCGCTTAAAACTGGGAGGGTGTGTGCAATGACACAACCGGAATTGGACAAGGTGTTGCCACGTCGCACTGATATTTATGCTGGTGGCACATGGCAGGCCCCTATCGCGGGCAGCTATGTCGACACCTTGAATCCGGCAACAGGGAAAGTTCTGGCATCGGTTGCAGAGGCCAGTGCACAGGATGCGGATGCCGTTGTTAAAAGGGCCCAGAAGGGCTTTTTGGAATGGCGCGACGTTGTCCCGCTTGAACGCGCCCGTATCCTTAAAGAAGTTGCCACGCTACTACGACTTCACGGTGACGAACTTGCCATGATCGATGCGGCCAACTGCGGAAACCCCTATACCGAGATGCGGGGGGATGCCGCGATTGCTGCGGCGCAAATGGATTTCTTTGCGGGTCTGGTGACTGAAATGAAAGGTGACACGATCCCGATGGGTCCCGATCGTGTGAATATGACAACCCGTGAACCGTTGGGCGTCGTCGCGCGGATCCTCGCTTTTAACCACCCGTTCATGTTCTGCGGGGGAAAGATGGCAGCGCCGCTGGCCGCAGGTAACGCGGTGATTATTAAGCCTCCTGTGCAGGCACCGCTTTCGGCGTTGAGACTGGCAGAGCTGGTCGATGGTTTGTTTCCGGAGGGGGTATTCAGCGTACTGCCCGGTGGCACGGAGGCGGGTGCAGCGCTGGCCGAACATCCGGGCGTGGCAAAAGTCACCTTGATCGGGTCAGTGGCCGCAGGGCAGGCTGTAATGCGTAGTGCATCAGACACACTTAAACCGGTCCTGTTGGAACTTGGCGGAAAAAACGCGTTGATCGCCTATCCCGACAGTGACCCAAGCAAGATTGCCGATGCGATTGTCGCTGGTATGAATTTCGGCTGGTGCGGGCAATCCTGTGGATCGACCAGCCGCGCGTTCCTGCATGATGAACTACATGATGCTGTCGTTTCGCAATTGCCCGCGAAAATAGCGCGTTACCAACCCGGCATTCCAACAGATCCCGCGACGACGATGGGGGCACTGGTATCCCAAACGCATTTTAATCGTGTGATGGAATTTATTGAAAGTGCCAAATCCGAAGGGGCGCACGCCGTGACCGGAGGGCATGCAGTGACCGATGGCGCGCTGGCAGACGGGTGTTTCATAGCGCCCACGATTTTTGCCGACGTAACGCCACAAATGCGGATCGCGCGGGAAGAAATTTTTGGCCCTGTGCTCGCCGTTCGCCGGTGGAGTGACGAGACCGAGATGCTTGAAGAGGTCAACGGCCTTGATGTCGGCCTGACCTGTGCGATCTGGAGCCGCGATCTGGCGAAAGCGCATCGCGCGGCAAATCGCGTTGAGGCCGGGTTCGTCTGGATCAACGAGGTTGGCAAACACTTCCTCGGTGCGCCGTTTGGCGGCGTAAAACAATCCGGCATTGGCCGGGAAGAAGGTATTGGCGAACTGCTTTCCTTTACCCACGAAAAGAACATTCACATCAACCTGTCCGGCCAATAGGCAGGATAGTTGGAGACAGCAATGAACGATGATCTAGACCGCCCAATTCCCAGCGAAATCACAGAGCTTTTCGGCAGCGATGCCATTGCTGAGATGCTGCGCAAGCTCGACACGCCCTATGTGGCGCTCAATCCTGGCTCGAGCTTTCGAGGACTACATGACAGCCTCGTCAACTACCTGGGCAATCGCGATCCGCAGATGCTGTTATGCCTGCACGAAGAACACGCGGTTGCCATCGCGCATGGTTGGGCCAAAGTTACAGGCACACCATTGGCCGTAATCCTACATGCGAACGTCGGTGTAATGCACGCTTCCATGGCCGTATATAATGCATGGTGCGACCGCGTGCCGATGCTGATTTTCGGCGCTACAGGTCCGGTGGATGCCGCCAAGCGCAGGCCTTGGATTGACTGGATACATACGTCGCGCGATCAGGCTGCGATCATCCGCCCTTATGTGAAATGGGATGACCAGCCCGCTTCGCTGGAGGCGTCATTATCTTCGATGTTGCGGTCTTCGATTATCACACAGACGGCACCCAAGGCGCCAACCTATGTCTGTTTTGACGTATCCGTACAAGAAGAGCCAATCGACGAAATGCCGGCGTTTCCGTCACCAGAGCGCCATGCCGCACCCCGAATGGCGCAATTCTCGGAATCCGATGCACGTTCGGTTTTAGATTTGCTGGAAACATCAGAAAAACCGGTCTTCTTGATGGGGCGGGTGTCGCGCGATCAGGCAGATTGGGACCGGCGCGTCGCGCTCGCGGAGCATTTCGGGGCCCGTGTTGTCACTGATATCAAGACCGCCGCAGCATTTCCAACATGCCATCCACTGCATTTTGGTGCACCGGGCTACTTTGTGTCGCAGGATGCTGCGCAGCGTATCGGTCAAGCCGATCTGGTTGTCAGCTTCGATTGGGTTGATCTTGGTGGAACATTGCAACAGGCCGATGTCGACCTTGAGCGCACTAAAGTTGTAAATATCTCGCTCGATTCCCTGCTGACCAATGGCTGGTCGCTGGACCACCAGTCGCTCTCACCTTCGGACCTTACCATGTTGGCGGACCCCGACGAAGCGATCCGTGCAATCTGTCTGGCAGCGGGGCTTTCAGATATGGCTGTTGGGAAAATGGCAATCGAGGCACCGGCGCGTCCCGATCATCATCCGGATGCTCAGATATCCATCGACTCTCTTTCTGATGTTTTGGCCGACGCGTTGAGCGAGGAAACCGCGAGCTTTTTACGCCTCACACTGAGCTGGAACGGCTCGAAATGTGATTTCCGCGGCCCTCTGGATTATCTCGGATATGATGGCGGCGCAGGCATCGGTTCAGGGCCTGGAATGGCTGTTGGATCCGCCCTCGCGTTTAAAGATTCCGATCGCCTGCCGGTCGCTGTCTTGGGGGATGGCGATTTCATGATGGGGGCAACCGCAATCTGGACGGCAGCACATCACAAAGTTCCGTTGCTCATAGTCGTCGCGAACAACCGGTCTTATTTCAATGATGAGGTGCATCAGGAGCGCGTCGCAATTGATCGGAGCCGGCCCGTAGAAAACAAACATGTCGGGCAGGCAATCGGCGAGCCGGACATCGATATCGCCGCGATTGCAGCAGCGCAGGGAGCCAAGGCCTTCGGGCCGGTGAAGACGATCGGGGAGCTAAACACAACACTCGCAGAGGCGATCCGTGCCGCGCAAGAAGGGAAAACCGTTGTTGTCGATGCAAGAGTGACGCCTGGCTATAGCGACGACATGACCGACGGGATGACCAACAACTGATTTGAGTAATTCTCCCGTTTGGCGTATTCATCGCGAATAACATAGAATGCATGCAACGTTGGGTCGCAGGCAAAAATCGCGAACCCGGAGATGCACAAGTGACAGAATTACCCCCTGAAGGTAGCATTCCGCATTCGGCCGGACAGTCGGAAGAGCGAATTGCGCGGTTGGTTCGACTTGCTGCGCGCGCTTTCAACCGGTCTTTACAGATGCGGTTAAACACCGAGGGCGTGACGTTCGGCCAGTGGATATTTTTACGAATATTGTGGAGCCACGATGGCCTTTCACAGCGTGAACTGAGCGACAAGGCACACTTGACCGAGCCAACCGCGCATTCCGCATTGCGTCGCATGGAAGAGCTTGGCTTTATTGTTCGCCGGAACGTTGGCAGCAACAAGAGACGCCAACATGCCTTTCTGACGGAGAAGGGCTGGGATTTGCGCGATCGTTTAGAGCCAATGGCTGTTGAAACCAACGAATCTGCCATTGCAGGGCTCAAGGATGATGAGGTTACGATCCTGCGCCGTGCATTGAGCAAAATGATTCGAAACCTTGAACATGATGAAAAGGTTGGCGCTTCCCGAGGCCTAAAGATTCCCTCTACGCGTTCGCGCAACGGCCTTTGATCTGAATCCCCAGAAAAATTCTGTGTGCAGTCGATATTTTCGATTTTTGTTAGAAGATAAGATATCTAAGTAGTTGACAGCGGCGCGATTTGATTAAATCATAGACGTCTAAGTATGTAGTCGGTCCGCCGACCGCTGAAAAAACGTTTTGACGGTTTTTGCCGCAAAGCAAACTGGGAGGAAGACCTAATGAGACTGACTGCACTGGCGGCTGCTATTTGCATCGCTGCAACAACGACTTTCGCCGTCGCGGAACCTGTGAATCTTACTTTGTCCGGTGGTAACCCCGGCGGGCTATGGTCGCTTCTCGGCGCTGGTATTGACCGCGCGACCAAAGTTGATGATTCATCTTCTGTCGTGACATATCAGGCGACTGGTGGTGGTTTTGCGAACATCGGTCTGCTTGGCACCAACCGTTCGGACCTTGGTTTGGTACATGACGCAGAAGCAAAAATCGCACTGGACGGCGGTGAGCCGTTCCAAGCACCCGTTGAGAACATGCGCGCCATTGGCTACATGTACAACTGGGCACCAATGCATTTCTTCCTCGAGCGCTCGGTTGCTGAAAAATACAACATTGACAGTATTGACGATATCGCGACCAGCGGGGGAGCGGTGCGGATCGGGATCAACCGGTCCGGCAACATTACATCAAACATAGCCCTGCATATGCTAGAATTGGTTGGTGTAACCGAGGAGTCACTTAGCAACGCAGGCGGACAATTTGTTCGCGCCGGAGCGAACGAGCAGGCCGATTTGATTCAGGACGGGCGCCTGGATATGATCACAAACGGAATTTTCATTAACCACTCTTCCTTCAGAGCTGTGAACGAAAACAGTGATGTTGTTTTGCTGGCGGTTCCTGCGGAGGTTATCGCCGCGACGAATGAAGCATTCGGGACAGGTACAATGGTCATTCCTGCTGGCAGCTATCCTAATCAAGCTGGCGATCTTGAAACTGTTACCCTCGGAGCACTTCTGGTCACCACAGATGCAATGGACGACGCAACCGCAGGTTCTCTGGCAAGCTCGCTGCTTAACCACATGGATGAAATTCGCGCCGTACACGGAGCCATGAAAGCGCTGTCACCAGAACTTCTTGCAAAGCCGAGCGTTCTTGAATTCCACCCAGCTGCAGCTGCAGTCTATAAAGAAGCAGGTTTGATCAAGTGATAGGTTCTCTTGTAGCCACCGGCCGCAGGCGTACGCTTGCGGCTGGTTCGCAGCGCACCCTGATTATTGCTTCCGCAATCTTTGCAGGTTGGGTCGTATACGCGAATTTGTTCACAATTTCCGACCCTCTTATTCTGGGCATTCTTTTTGTCAGCGGAATTTACACAATCTTGTTTGTCGCGATCGGTGCAACACCTAACGCGCCGAACAAAGTGCCCTTCTATGATTGGATTTTCACGCTACTCAGTATCTCGTGCGGTATCTTTTTCTTCTTAAATGCCGGGGCAATTTCGGACCGCATTAGCTTGCTCAATCCGTTCACGCCGGCACAGCTTTTCTTCGGAAGTGCTTTGTTATTCTTGACGCTGGAAGTGACGCGCAGAACCACAGGTCTGGGTTTGACGGGCGTTGTCGTCCTGTTCTTGCTATACAACCAGTTCGGATCTTACCTTCCGCCACCATTCGGACACGGCATATCTGAATATACTTATCTTCTTGATATTCTGGTGTTTACTACAGACGGAGTTTTCGGCGTTCCGATTCAGGTTGTGGCCAGCTATGTCTTTTTGTTCGTAATGTTCGGTACGTTTTTGTCGAAATCAGGCGGCGGAGAGTTTTTCTTTAACCTCGCGTCATTGGTCACCGGAAAATCGAGGGGTGGTCCAGCAAAGATTGCGGTTCTTTCTTCGGGCCTTTACGGAACAATGTCGGGAAGTCCGACTTCGGACGTGGTCGCGACCGGTTCGATTACCATTCCCGTAATGAAACGCCTTGGTTACAGTGCTCGTTTTGCAGGCGCGGTAGAAGTTGCGGCATCTACAGGCGGTAGCGCGATGCCACCGATTATGGGATCAGCGGCATTCATTCTCGCCGAATATACCACAGTCCCTTACAAAGAAGTTGTGCTAGCTGCGTTGTTTCCCGCCTTGCTTTATTACCTAGGCGTTTTTCTTCAGGTTCACTTCAGGGCCGTTAAGGAAGACCTCAGACCGTCCGATGGCGAAATTCCGACAGCTGCTGAAACGTTCGGGACAGGTTGGGTATTTCTCATACCTATCTTCGGGATAGTAGCAGCCCTTGTTGCAGGTTATTCGCCCACATTCACTGCGGGTGTTGGAGTATTGGCGGCAGTCATAGCCTCTGGCCTTCTGAAAGCCACGCGGCTTTCGCCATGGCAGATCGTAGAGGGGCTTGGCGAAACTACGCTTCGAATTCTTCCAGTGGCCGGTGCATGTGCCGCTGCAGGTTTGGTGATTGGTGGTTTATCGATGACCGGATTAGGTATGAAGTCAGCTAACGTGATCCTGACAGTCAGTGGAGGGCAGCCGGCTTTGACGTTGATAATTGCCGCCATTGTGACGATCATCTTGGGTTTGGGAATGCCGACTCCAAGTGCTTACATTCTTGCAGCAGTACTGGTTGGTCCCGCGCTGGCAAAGCTCGGATATCCGATTCTTCAAAGCCACATGTTCTTGCTCTACTACGCAATTATGTCTGCACTTACGCCACCGATTGCGGTTGCAGCGCTGGCAGCGGCCGCAATTGCCGATACAGATCCTTTCAAGATTGCATTTTCGGCAGTTAGGCTCGCAGCCATCGGGTTTCTTATGCCATTTGCGTTCATCTGGAACCCCGGGTTGCTTTTGCTAGGTGATTTTACGACGAACACTGTGGCTTTGATCGGTGGTTTGTTTGCTACTGCTGCAATAGCGATTTCGATCGAGGGCTATATCGGCGTAGCACTAAGTCCGGTGGAGCGAATTATCCTCGTGGTTGCTGCCATTGCCGCAGTGTTGCCAAGCATACCATTGGCGTTTGTAGGTATTGCCGTGATTATTGCAATGGCTGTGCGCTATGTCATGTTGCTCCGCAAGCAGGACCCCATAAATCTGTCGTGAACCACAAAAGAACGGCAGGGCACACTCCCTTTGCCTTGCCTTTCCAATCCGCGATGGGCCAGAACAAAAATGACCTCGTTAGACAATGGAGATAGCCGTGCCAGCAAAGAGTAAAATCACTAACGGCAAACAGGCTAGAGATGAATCAGACCTCGTAGAGATGCGCTCGATGCCTGTTTTCTGGAAAAGGTGGGCGGTGAGCATGCTCGCGGTCTATCCTCCGCTGGTATGCTTGGTGCTTGCCTCCAGATACGTGCTCGATTCAACGCCTGTGGTCCTTTCATTGTTCATCATCGCGACTTGCCTGACGGGCCTGACTACCGGTCTGATATTGCCATTCCTGAACCGTCAGCTTCACGACTGGCTATATCAATAAGGATTTGCCCAACTGTAATTACAGTTCTCAGCTTGACATATAAACTTAGATAGCTAAGTAATTAATCAAACTAATGTAGTCACTTTTGCTAAGGAGGAACTTATGCTTACTCACGAAGAAAACGAGCTTCTTACACGTGTTGAAAACGATGCTCCCATGGCGCAGCTCATGCGTCAACACTGGACACCGGTGTGCCTTGTCGAAGAAGTCGATACACCCGACGGCAATCCTTTGCGTGTGGAGGTACTCGGCGAAACTTACGTTGCTTTCAGAGATACAAAAGGTCGCCTTGGGATGCTCGATGAGCTTTGCCCGCACCGCAAAGCTTCTCTCGTATATGGACGCAACGAAGATTGCGGGCTTCGTTGCTTGTATCACGGCTGGAAGATGGACGTTGATGGCAATATTGTCGCTATGTCGTCGGAGCCCGAAGGCAGCCCGTTGATGGACAAGGTCAAGGCGCGCGCCTACCCGTTACGTGAATGGGGTGGTTTTGTCTGGGCATGGCTGGGTGAAAAAGACGACATGCCAGAATTCCAACCGCCCGCATTTGCGCCGGAGGAGGATACACCGGTTGCGGTACTCAAGATCCGTGTTCCTGCAAACTGGGCCCAAATCCACGAAGGTCAGATTGATTCTGCCCACTCTTCCTCTTTGCACTCGTCCACAATGAAGCCCGCCCGGGTCGAAAGTGCGTCGGCAGATGACAAGGCCTGGTACCGTCCCTCGACGGACAAGTCACCGCGCATGCAGACCGAAACGACGAGCTATGGTTTCCACTACGCCGCGATCCGCAAGCCAATCAAGAATGCAAAGACGCACAACTATCTCCGGATCACCGAGTTCATCGCGCCTTACTACTCACTGATTCCGCCAAACAACAATTACAAAGTGGCCAGCGTGATCGTGCCAATTAATGACGACGAAACCGCATTTCACTTTCTGGCATTTGGTGGCCCCAATGTACCATCGAATGCCGAATGGCGCGCGTTTAACCACGCGGTTCCAGGTAAGGATGTGGACAAGAAGTGGCGGACCAAGCGGACACTCGAAAATGACTTCATGCAAGACCGTGAGTTGATGAAAGAGGGCCATTTCACAGGTGTTCCCGGTATTCCGAACGAAGATATCATCATGTGGGTGTCCATGGGCAGCCGGGTACAGCGTTCTACCGATACACTTGGCGCGTCCGACCTGGCGATTGTCGAGTTTCGCCGCTTGATGGCAGATGCCGCGCAGAAAGTGGCAGATGGCGGCAAGGCGATCGGAACGGAGTCCGAAATCCCGCAGGGGCAAATTGCGTCCCACGAAGGTGTTCATCCGAAAGAAGTCGATTGGCGTACACTTGTTTCTTCCCCGTCGGCAGATCAAGCCGCCGAGTAAGCTGTGTTTTCTAGGCCAAACTGCGCACCGACCTGTCAAAGGTGGGTGCGCAGTTTGTTTGCACTTGCGGAATGGCCAACCGATTTCAGCGAGTCTAGCTTAGACAGGCCGCTAAAGAATTGAAGGGCAGCCAATATGGGTGAGATATATGCACTACTTTCGGCGGTAAGTTTTGGCATCGCCGGTGCCGCTGTCGCCAAGGGTGCCTCCAAAGCGAAGGGCGACAACGGTGTCTTCCTTTCAATCATGCTTACGCTCGCCCTGTCGAGCGTGATCTGGCTGGCGTGCGGCATCGACCTCACAACCGTTGACGACACGCGCTCATTTCTGATCGGCATCGGGTTCTTCATCTCCGCGGGTGTATTAGCGACAGTTTTTGGGCGGTTGACGAATTTCCGGTCTATTGCGCTATCCGGTGCTATTCGCTCCAGCCTGTTCAGGCGGCTGATCCCGGTGTTTTCCACAGCACTTGCTTTTGTCCTGCTTCAAGAGCGTTACTCGGTAATGGTTCTTGTGGGTATGATCGTGATCCTGTGCAGCATCGCCGTTGCAATGTGGGTACGGGTGCCACAAATCTCCGCTAAAGCGTCCGCAATACCCACGGGTAATCTCCAGCTCGGCCTCTTGCTGGCAGCGGTTTCAGCCCTTTGTTATGCTCTCGCTTATGTCGCGCGCAAATTGGCATTGGAGGACCTGCCAGACGCTGCCTTGGGCGCGCTTGTGGGCGCTTTGACCGGTGTTGTGTGGTATTTTATCGCGGCGTGCATAAGTGTTCGATATCGCATGGCGATAACCTCTGTTTTGAAGTCGTCCGGCATCTGGCAGTGGATGGCTGCCCTCGGAATGTCTTTTGGGCAAATCCTGCTGTTCTTTGCTTTGCTTTCGGCACCTGTCGCGGTGGTTGCGATCATTGGGTCGCTCGAGATGTTTGTCGGTGCATATTTTGCAGCCTTTCTGTTCAAGAGCGAACCTGTGCCGGGCCGCGCGATGATCCTGGCGACAATAGTCGCCGCGATTGGTGTTGCGATGGTAGCAATGGGTTAAGCTGTATTATCGACAGTGAATCTGTTGTCTTGACCCGTCCCACTTTCGTACGTCGCCGAGTCCTGGCGAAAATCGCATTTCATCCTCTACCTCCTCCCTGTGAGTGAAGTACTGGCGGCACTGAACCTTTCAGTGCCGCCTCTTTTACCTTTTTGATTTTCCCCTTTAAAAACATACCCTTTTCTTTCATTCCTTCACCGAATGTATAATATAGTGAGTGGCTAAATGTGACCCACTGTGGCGTTTTCAGTCACATGAAACTTCGTCACCAAGTGGGTCTCAACATTCAGAAACTGCGCCGCGAACGCGGCATCAGTCAGGAAGATCTTGCGCTGATGGCGAAGGTCAATCGTGGCTATATGGGCAAGCTGGAGAATGCGAAGAATTCGGCCAGTTTGGACATGGTTGAGAGGATCGTGACGGCCTTGAATGTCGTGCCGTCCTGGCTGCTTGTCGGAGACGAGCCTTTCCAGTTTGTACAACGCTTCGATAAAGAAAAGGGAGTGTTTCGCCCGATGGAAATTGCCGATGAAAGCTCAAAACCAAGCCCGAAGAAATCCAAACGCCTAAAAGCGAATATTGCTCAAGAGGGCGTCATTCTTTCAGATGAACCCGCCATTGTGGTTTAGAGCGACTACACGTGGAATAATGGCGAGATCATCCGGTATTGGGAAAAGGGTTTGGAAAACATTCCCGAGACCATGATCACGGTGCGCAACATTGGGTCCTTAAAGGTTCGCGAGCCCTGAGTTAGTATCGAAACCACTCCGAGGGCACCGTAAACTTAATGCACCGGGTCTGTTGATATGCGAAGGGAAGGCATGACCAAATCTAGCCCTTCTTCGCTCTATCACCGGCACCGTTTCCCGTCAGATGTGATCGCTCATGCGGTTTGGCTGTATTTCAAATTTCCACTCAGTTTGCGAATGGTCGAAGACATGCTGGCCGAGCGCGGCATAATCGTTTCGCATCAGACAATACGGACGTGGGCCGAGAAATTTGGCTGTCAATATGCCGCCAACATCCGCCGCAGGTCGGCGGGCCAGTTCGATGGCAAGTGGCATCTCGATGAGGTCGTGATCACGATGCGCGGCAAGAAGCACTGGCTGTGGCGCGCTGTCGATCAGAACGGTTTCGTTTTGGATGTTTTGGTGCAAAGCCGCCGCAATACGAAGGCGGCCAAGCGCTTGATGCGCAAACTTCTGAAGCGACATGGATCAGCGCCGCGTGTCATGATCACCGATAAATTGCGGTCATACGGGGCGGCAAAACGAGAGGTCATGCCCGGTGTCGAACACCGATCACACAAGGGCCTGAATAATAGAGCCGAGAATTCCCATCAGCCAACGCGGCAGCGAGAGAGGGCGATGAAGCGGTTCAAATCCCCGAGGCAGTTGCAACGATTTCTTTCCATCCATGATCCGATTGCAAACTTGTTCCAGCTTCCTCGCCACAAAATGACATCCACCGGTTTCCGTGAAATGAGATCATTTGCGACGCAAACTTGGCGCGAAATCGCACAGGTTAGAGCAGTATAGCTTCCGGGTGCGGAAAACTCATTGGCCCAGTTAAGTTAAGTTTACGGTGCCACATGGTTCCCCCATTTTTCTGCGATCGCTATGACGTGCTTGTCATGTTTGAGATCGTCGCAAGTTCAGACGATTGGCAGGGGGCGTTTATTCCTCATGATGCAAAATAAACTTGTCCATCAGCCCAGACAGGGCTGGCGTGCCGTCGCCAGAGAGGAGAGCAAATCGGGATGTATCTCATTGGGTGCGTCAGTCCCATTGCGCAGAGCCAGCGCGAGAATGGCGAAGCGAGTCGCGTTCATGGATCGCGAGACCATCGTCATCTGCTGATGGGGTCCGGCCCATTGTGCAATCAGGACATGGCCGTCATCTGAGATTGCGAGACCGGCCGGGCGATCTCCGGCATGCGCGGTCACATAGAGCCCAAGATGGCAATTGCTGGGACCGACAAAACCCAGTGCGTCCGCTTTGCGCCCAAGTGGCAAGGTGACTCTTTCTAGTGACGTCTGCTGCAACCCATTGGCTTGAACGATTGCGGCGATGCCGATGAGCGGACCCTCCGTTGTCACGTTCTGAGCGCCACTTGCCCACTTATCGAAATGTGCGATCATCGTGGCAAGGTCAGAACTTTCTGCAATGATGATCTGTGCCGGAATATCATCCGAAATGGGACCAGTCAGGACTAACCACCATACTGCGCCGGCTGCGATCAAGATGGCAGAGGCGGCCAGCACGGCAGGACGCCATGCAGGCCTTCCTGCTCCTGAGTATCGCTCAGGGATCGCGATGATGACTGTGTCTGACGCCAGTGACGCGACCCCTGCCCGCAAAGCCTGATAATGGGCCACATGGCTGGCAAGCGCCGGATCGCGTGCGATTGCCTCGGCCATCCGAGCCGCGTCTTGCGGATCTAGTGCGCCATCGACATATGCGCTGACCTGTTCGTCTCGAGTTCGTTCATCAACCACGGCGCATCCCTTTGCCCTTTCGCGGCAATTCCACGACATGCGGACCTGAAAGCTTTTCTGCCAGGGCGGCACGCGCACGGCTCACGCGGCTCATCACCGTGCCGCGTTTAATCCGCAAAAGTTCAGCGGTTTCGTCATAAGTAAGCCCGCCGATGTCCACAAGCGCCAGCACATCCCGGTGATTTTCCGACAGCAAAAAGAATGCCTCGCGGACTGCCAGATGGGTGACCGTGATATCGTAGAGTGCACCGCTTGTGCGTTGATCCAGGTCGACCGCCTCTTGCATGGCGCGCCGTCGGCGCCACGATCGCAATCGATCGAACCATAAATGCCGTGCGATGGTGAACAGCCACGCGCGAAATGCACGTTCGTCCTGGGGCGCCTGCTTGGCTGAGATGGCACGCACGACACAATCTTGCACGAGATCTGCGGCTGAATCGCGATTGCGTGTCAACGCCAACGCGTAGCCGAACAATCCGCCAGCGGCAGCGGTGAGCATCTGGCGTTGGTTGGCATTCAGCATAGCGCACTCACGACAGGTCATCCGTACTCGACGGCGGGAACAGGCGGACACTCAGACACTAGCGTGCCTGACGTACTTGACGCCAATCTTTCATCACGCGGATTTGGTTTCCTGCATAGACATGACCGCCATCCGTCATCGCATGGTTGTCAGCCGGCTGCCCCGTCTCTTGTGTCATTGCAATTCGGGCAACGGCAGCGGTCGCACCCGAAGGCAGAAAAATACGATTTCCCGTTATGCCATGTCCTTTTCTGCGATAAGTGGGAAGGCCTGTTCGAACCTGTCAATCGTCCTTCAGGCAGGGTGCTGCAAACAGATCCCCACGCCAGGCGCCGCAGACCGTGCGCGTTCCGACGACGATCCACGCAGCGCCCAACAGTGCCACCAATATCAGGCCAAAAACATAAATCGCAGTAATCGGCAGCAAGCTCGCAAGCTTCAATGAAGCAACGGCAAATACACCCAGCGGGAATGTATAACCCCACCAACCAAGGTTGAATGGCAGACCGTCGCGTGCATAGCGCCCGGTGATGAGCACTGCCATCGCAAACCACCACAGCCCATAGCCCCACATCAGCAATCCGCCGATGAGACCGATGCCCGCCGCGGCGCTGCTATACTGACCCAGATCATTCGCCGCAAAGATGGCAGGGGCGGCCTGGCCTAACGTCATAAGGCCCAATGCCCCGGTGCCGATCGGTCCAAGCGCCAGCCAACTGGAGGCCGCCATGGAAACGTGCGGCAACTTGTGGATGGCGAGCCGCAGGATCAGGACGACAAGGACGCTCATCGCAATGGGGACCGACAGGGCCCAGAGGACGTAAGACCACACCAGCACCAGCAGTTGGGTATGTGCGTCGGCAAGGTGCGGGGCCAGCAACCCCCCCGACACCGCTGCGACCTCGGCTGCAACCATTGGCAACAGCCAGACGGCAGTCATCTGATCGATGGCGTGGCTTTGGCGGGTGAACATCAAATAGGGTATGGCGATGCCACAAAGTGCTGCCATACCGACATCAATCCACCATAAGACGGTCGCGACCTCGATCGCGATGCTGCCCATTGATGGCAGTCCAAAGATCAAAAATCCGTTGATGATCGTGGCCAACCCCATCGGGATACAGCCAAAAAACATCGAGACGACCGAGTGACCGAAAATCCGCTTCGCTTCGTGGAAGAATAAGATCCATCGTGCCGCATAGAGCGCCGAAAACAGCGTGAACAGGGCAATATTGAACAGCCAAAGCGCTTTGCCAAGGGAGCTGAACGCGTCGGGAAGTTGTGCCAGCGCAATTGCGAGGATGCCCGTTCCCATCGTGGCCGCAAACCAGTTGGGGGTGAACTGGCGAATAATTTCCATTGGGCTGGTCAGCTGCGAAAAAGGCTGCAATCCCAGCGATACTGCGCGCATTTTGTAGAATGTCATTGTGGATCTCCTGTTCTTAACCTCGATAGACGAAGCGAACCAAACGATCCAACGGATTGAATTTGTAAAACAGATCGATTTTACTGATGGGTGAGAGTGAGGTGTAGAGATCATGACGCTTGAACAACTTCGCATCTTCATTGCTGTGGCGGAACGTCAGCATATGACTGATGCGGCTCATGCGCTGAACCTGACCCAATCTGCCGTGAGTGCCGCCATTGCTGCGTTGGAAGAACGCCATGATGTGCTGCTGTTCGACCGCATTGGGCGCGGTATCGTGCTGACAAATCTTGGTCGTGATTTTCTGCCGGAAGCGCGCGCGGTTCTCGCCCGGGCAGACGAGGCTGCGGGCTGCCTCAGCGCATCCACCGCCCTTGCCCACGGCAAGCTGCGGCTTGTGTCCAGCCAGACGGTTGCAAACTACTGGCTTCCGCCCCGCATGCAGAGCTTCCACACAGCCTTTCCGGGAATTGATCTGTCACTGCGCATTCTGAACACCCATGCCGCCTGTCAGGCCATCGTCACGGGCGAAGCCGATCTGGGCTTCGTTGAAGATCACGTTGCGGACCCGCAAATCACCCTGATCCCCGCCGCTACAGATCACCTGGTGCTGGTCGCTCGCGCAGATCAGGCCGCGCACGGTGATGATCTGCGGACGGCACCGTGGGTCTTTCGCGAGCCTGGCTCGGGCACGCGTGCTATACTCGAGCAGGCACTGAAAGAGGCGGGCATTGCCGTCATGGATTTGTCTGTTGTCCTCGAGCTTCCCTCGAATGAAGCGGTGCGCGCTGCTGTCGAAGCTGGCGCCGGTATTGCGGCGCTGTCGCATCTGGTTGTCGCAGACGCCCTGCAGGTGGGGCGCCTGGCCCGATTAGCGTTCAAGCTGCCCGAGCGGAAGTTCTTTGCCGTAAATGCGACACAGCGTCATGTCAGTCGCGCGACCCAGGCATTTATCCAACATGTCATTGCGCCATGACGGTTGCCGCCATCATAACGTTATTGGAGCAAATTGAGGGATCGGATCGGCTGTTTAATCCCTATCGCGACCATGATCCCGCGCTCGAGAGCGCGGATGCACCAGAAATACGGCGGGCGAACCTGACGCTCTATCTGCAGGCAATGCAAGTTCGACGTCCTCGCGTCATGTGGTTGGCCGAGGCCATGTCCAGACGTGGTGCCCGGCGGACCGGGCTGCCCTTGACCGGCGACCGGATGCTGCTGCCATTAGCAACGCGGTTGAAAATGGTCGTGCCGTTTCGCCATCCAACCGCGCAACACGACGATCCAGGCTCTGTCACCGCGCGTGCAATCTGGGAAGCAATGCCAGACGATGTGCCGTTACTTTGGAACGCGGTCATGCAAGTCCCGCACCGCAGCGCACCAGACTATGCCATCCGCACACCGTCAGCGCCGGAAATACGGGCCAATCTGGCTGTACTTGCGGCACTCGCAGCGATGTTTGCACCACAGAAAATCTTGTGTATCGGACGTGTCGCAGAGCGCTGTGCCCAGCCCGTCGGAGTGTCGCTGACCTATGTCAGGCATCCGGCCCAAGGCGGGCTATCCGCGTTTCGCGAAGGCTGTACCACCTTCCTGTCTAGTTAGAGCGCCACGCAGACGTGATGCCGCGAAAACCATGAATTTGACTTTGTGATGGAATAAACTGACCCTCCGGTTCGTTCTTCCTGCAATCGCCGCGACCGCCACATGGCAACTGCGGACGACTGGTACCGGAGAACGAAGATGAAACTAATTTCATATGTGGCCCTGAATATGGCCATGGTGACCCCGGCTTTTGCGCAAGACACGGTGATGTTTGATCCCGACATTGTTCATGAGGCGAAGGACGGTGTTGTCCGCCTATATGGGGCGGGCGGCCCCCATACAGCACTTCAAAAAGTGGCCGATCTTTGGCAAGAGCAAACGGGAGGTACCGTCGCGATCACCTTCGGTCCCGAACCCAAATGGTCTCAGCAGGCCCAGGCAGATGCCGACATCATCTGGGGCACGTCCGAACAGTCGATGACGGCCTTTCTGGAGACCTACAAATCATTCTCGTCGGATCAAGTGATGCCGATTTACCTGCGTCCCGCCATTATTGCGGTCAAGGCCGGCAACCCCAAATCCATTACCGGTTTCGACGACCTGCTGGCAGAAGGCATCAAGGTCGTGGTGACCGAAGGCGCAGGCGTCGGAAACACATCTGGCACCGGCGTCTGGGAAGATGTGGCCGGACGTACGGGCAGCCTGTCGGACGTTGTCGGATTGCGTAAGAATATCGTCGCGTTTGAACATGGATCAGGTGCTGGTTTTAAAGCTTTTACCGATCTGGACGCTGACGCCTGGATCACTTGGCCTGACTGGACATCGCGTAACCCTGAAAAGATCGAGGCCGTTGCGTTCTCTCCTGACCGCGCAATCTGGCGCGATTTGAACGTCGCCCTGGCACCTGATGCTGATCCGGAGGCGCAGGCTTTTCTGAATTTTCTGGTGACCGATGAAGCACAGTCCCTGATGAAAACTGAAGGCTGGACCCGGTAACAGACCCCGCATACCGGGCCGGGTCAAACGTCCGGTCCGGTATGTGACACGGAATTTTGGTAGTGAGCCATTTCAGGCCGCTGCGGGACTTCAAAACGCATTCAGAACACCTTGCGGTGGGCGTTGGTCGTCGCATTGAGCGTACTTGAAGGCGATAGACTATCTCAATATCCTATATCTTCTGTCCATCCTGATTTCTGAATATGGCCAACGGTTCAAATCTGGCGTCTAGATTCAAAAATATCTGAATCAAGCCTCAGCCAACCATTTCGGTAGAAATTAAACCTGCATTATCAGGCCAAGTTAGAGTGTCTTCGTGGGTATTGGCATTGATGAGACGGGGCTATCATGGCTGGGGCTACGCTTTTTAGTTCGCCCTGAATAAGTCACAAGCATATGAATTTGTTTGTAGATTTCGTAAAAACTGTAGCAGAAAATTGCAGGGTTTCGTATGCTGGGTCGCGAAACCTTGCAAATTCCGGAGCCGTGATGAAGCCTCATCCCCGCACTGACGAGCAGGACGATCTCCTGCGTCCCCGCCTGACTGAGATGATCGATCTTCGCCACGCATTGGCGAAACTGGAAAAGCTGATTGACTGGGAGTTCTTCGAAACCGAATGGGCCAGTTTCTTTCCTGCCACGACAGGGCGGCCAGCAACATCGCCGCGCCTAGTCGCGGGGCTGCTGTATCTCCAACATGCCTATCGTTTGTCCGACGACGCCGTCGTCGCCCGATGGGTCGAGAACCCTTACTACCAGCACTTCACCGGTGAGACGTTCTTCCAGCACCGCCCCCCTGTCGATCCGTCCTGCTTGACCCGCTGGCGTCAGCGGATCGGAGAGGAAGGGGCCGAGTGGCTGCTGACCAAGACGATCGAAGCTGGGGTCACGTCCGGGGCCGTGGAGGATTGCAGTCTCGCGCGCATTGCCGTGGACACGACGGTGATGGAGAAGAACATCGCGCATCCAACGGATGCGCGCCTGTATGAAAAGGCACGTCGCCAGCTTGTGGCCTTGGCCCACGAAGGCGAGATCACGCTGCGGCAGAACTACAATCGACTGGCACCCCGCCTCGCGATGCAGATCGGGCGCTACGCCCACGCCCGGCAATTCAAGCGCATGCGCAAAGCCCTGAAAAAGTTGAAGGGCTACACCGGCCGCATCCTCCGCGACATCCGCCGTCAGCTCGAAAAAATTCCGGGTGGCGCCTTCCGTGAGCGTGCTCTGGACACCCTCGTGCTCGTCAGTCGCCTGCTGCATCAGAACCCAAAGGGCCATGGCAAGATTTACGCCCTGCATGAACCCGAGGTCGACTGCATCTCCAAAGGCAAGGCCCGTAAACGCTATGAGTTCGGAACCAAGGTCAGTCTGGCCACTACCATCGACGAGGGCTTCGTCGTCGGCATGCGCGCCCTGCCGGGCAATCCCTACGATGGGCACACTTTGCCCGAAGCCCTGGAGCAGGTCGCGATCCTGACCGGTCGGACTCCGGATCTGGCCGTCGTGGACCGCGGCTATCGCGGCCACGGTGTATCGACGACAAAAGTGCTGATCAGCGGCACGCGCCGGGGCCTGACGCCAAAGCTGAAGACATTGCTGAGGCGGCGAAGCGCCATAGAACCAGAGATTGGACACATGAAAACTGACGGACGTCTGTCGCGATGCCCGCTCAAGGGGACGTTCGGCGACGCGGTCTTCGCCGTGCTCTGTGGCTGCGGCCATAACATCCGCAAGATACTGGCCCACCTCAGGGCTTTGTTGTCCCTCATCCTGGCCGCATTGTGCGCCGCCGCAACTGACAGGATCAGGCCGGCAAACTGCTAACTTGTCGCCGGATCGCGTTGTTCAGCGTGAACTACGGAGAAGGAAATACGTGTTGCGGACTGCATAGAGACGAAGCGCTGCAATCCAACCGGTGATCGGAAGCCCTGCATTACTCGCTCTCGTTTTCAGAAAGGCAAATGACTGTTCTTTGCTCGGTTATTGCCATCAACACAGCCGGTGCTGGATCTAATGACATTCTCTTCGAGGGACTGAGTCACTCGCAGCAATTTCCGCATCTTTGGATTTACGTTGCGCCACAAGTGCGCATGCGAAAAGCTGCGTCAGGTGGTAGAGCATCAGCGGCAGCACCGTCGTCCCTAGCGTCGCGGCGGGCACAAGCGCCGTCGCGATCGCCAACCCGCTGGCAAGGCCTTTTGTCGATCCGCAAAAGAACAACACGGCGCGATCCTCGTCCGGCAACTTCAGGGCGCGGCCCGTAAAGGTCATGATCCCCATCGCGAGCGCCAGGAACAGCACGACCACACCGTAAAGCAGAATCAGGCTGGGCCCCGAAATTGCATACCACAGCCCCGAAACAGTGCCCGCGCTGAACGCCGAATAGACGATCAGCAGGATCGAGCCACGGTCAACCATAAGCGTCGTCGCCCTGTGCCGCTTCACCAGATCGCCGACCAGCGGACGCGCAATCTGACCGACGACGAAGGGCAGCAGGATCTGCAGCGCGATCTTGACTACGGCCGCCCCGCTGATGGCGCCGCCCCCCTGATGCAAGAGCACGGCCACCAGAGCAGGTGTCAGCGCCACGCCGATCAGGTTGGAAAAGGACGCGGCACAGATCGCCGCCGGCACGTTGCCCCCCGCCATGCCGGTAAAGGCGATCGACGACTGGATGGTGGACGGCAGCACCGACAGGAAGATCAGGCCAAAGATCAGGTCGGGGCCCAGCACGCTGCCGAACACGAACGCAACGCCCAGTCCCAGCAGCGGAGATAGCAGGTAGGTCGCAGCGACGGTCAGCCCCTGCAGCCGCCAGTTCAGCATCCCGGACCGGATGGCCGCGGCGTCAAGCTTGGCACCGTAGAGAAAGAACAGCAGCGCCACCGCCCAGAAGGTGATCTGCTTCAGTGCGTCGGCGGCCACGCCGCGCACCGGCAGAATCAAGCCAATGATCACCGTGGCAATCAGCAACAGCATGTAGGTGTCGATGCCAAAGCGTCTGAGATACGTCATGTGTCCGTCCGGCATCAGGGATAATGCTGTTTCATGTACCGGCTTTGGCCGCCAGTCCGCATCGAAAAGATCAGTATCCCAGCGGGATATCATCTTTTCGGCTGTCCGATCCACCCTCCAGCAGCCCATCCGTCATCCGGATCGCCTGACTGCCTCCGATGGGAGAGGTCACAACCTTGATCTGATGACCCCGCGCGGCGAGTGCCGTTCGGACCTCCTCGGGCAATGCCGGCGCGATTACATCGCCGCGGCGCGTGCGGTGGGGTCATTAACGCCGCGCTTCCTACTGACCGAGATCATGCCCGATATCTTTAACAATCTGATAGTGGTGATCACGCTGAAAATAGCGCGTGCGATCCTTCTCGAAGGAGCGCTCAGCTTTCTTGGCCTTCATCGTGCTCGTCGGTCGCCTGCTGCATCAGAACCCAAAGAACCATGGCAAGATTTACGCCCTGCATGAACCCGAGGTCGACTGCATCTCCAAAGGCAAGGCCCGCAAGCGCTATGAGTTCGGGACCAAGGTCAGCCTGGCTACTACCATCGACGAGGGCTTCGTCGTCGGCATGCGCGCCCTGCCGGGCAATCCCTACGATGGGCATACTTTGCCCGAAGCCCTGGAGGAGGTCGCGATCCTGACCGGTCGGCCTCCGGATCTGGCCGTCGTGGACCGCGGCTATCGCGGCCACGGTGTATCGACGACAAAAGTGCTGATCAGCGGCACGCGCCTGGGCCTGACGCCAAAGCTGAAGACACTGCTGAGGCGGCGCAGCGCCATAGAACCAGAGATTAAACACATGAAAACTGACGGACGTCTGCCGCGATGCCCACTCAAGGGGACGTTCGGCGACGCGATTTTCGCCGTGCTATGTGGCTGCGGCCATAAAATCCGCAAGATCTTGGTCCACCTCAGGGCTTTGTTTGTGAACTTGATCGCTACTTGGCGGTCTTTTTTGAGCGTTAATTGGCGTTTCCGATGACGAGGGTCTGAGCGGCGGCCTCTACCACATCTTCGGTGATTGCGGCCATTTCGTTGATGCGGGCGATGCGTTCGATCTGCATGAACAGGCGTTGCAAAAGACGGAAGTTGCCAGCTGTCAGTCGGATGATGGCAGCAGCAACACGGTCGTCGGTGAAATCTGCATCATCCTGGCCAAAGCCCCATTTCCTCCATTGCCGCTGCAAAACGAATTGCATCTCATCCTTCGAAAGCGGTGGGTATTCATGCACAAAACCTATTCGGCTGTAGAGTTGCGGGTATTGCGACATCCGTTTTTCAATGCCGGGCATACCGATCAGGATCAGCCCAGCGTCACTGCGATCGAACTGGTCGCGCAGGAACTCCAGGCCGGTCATGGTAAGGCGTTCGGCTTCGTCAATGATTACCAACTCTATCAGGCCAAGCGGTGTTAGAGGTCGCTCCGCCCACTTGGGGTTCCCGTAGCTGTCAATGCAAACGCATAGTCGCATGATAAATGGTTGAATGTCCTTGCGCAGCGCCGAGATACTGCCGCCCACCGGCGGTGTATAGAACAAGGTACGGGCGCGGGACGAGGCTGCATACACTTTCTTGTCCGAGTCTTCACGCCTACCCCATGTCGTTATCAGCGGTTCGATCAGGTCCCAATTGGCATAGCGGCGGGCTGACAAGGTTTTGCCAACGCCCGCCCGACCATGACACAAGCCGATGGTTGCGTTGCGGCGCACAGCGTTCGCGAATTCGACAAACCGCTTATGTTCGCGGGTGACGAGGAAAGTACCGGTCCGGCGAGTCTGGCGGCTCATGGCGTCTTGTCCGTTTTATACAGGACCAGCTTTTGGCGCGGGGCGTCAGGCGATACGGGATTTTGCTTTTCACGACTTGGAGGTGGCGCAGGTTTGGGAAGAAACTCGGTGATCTGTCTGGATTTTACCGTGATCTCGTTGCGCAAAGCCTTCCGCCTGGCGGTGCGGGCCTGTTGGATATCCTTGAGTGATATTGTGTGATGCGCATGATGGGCGCTGACAGCGCGGCACAAAAACCGGTCGCGGTGGAACACGCGCAGTTCGGTAATGTCGCGCGGGTCATAGCGGATGTTGACCGTTTTGCCGACATAGGCTGCAAGTGTGGGATCGGTGTAGAGCAAGCCCTGAAACCGAATGCCGTCACGGCGGACCTGCCGGGTTTTTAAGGCCATTACCAGTAGCAGATCGAGCTGTTCCAGACTGTTCGGCATACGAGGTAGCCAGCCGTCACCCCGCCAAGCCTCATTAGGTGGCACATCGATTTCGCTATGCTTGCGCGCGTTGTACACTGCGGTGACGAAAGTCTTTACGGCAACCTCCAACTCGCCGAGCGACAGGCGTGGCGGGGAGGCTGGTTTTCCGTTCGACAAAGCCCCCGGTAACTCAGGCAACAGCTCAGTGTTGATGGTACCGAAAAACCGCTCGATCTTGCCACGCCCCTGTGGCCGGCCAACCGTGGAAAACACAAGCTCAATGCGCAGGTCAGCTGCGACCTGCTCAAGGTGCTTGCTGGTGAAGTCGCTGCCGTGATCGGTGTATAAAACATCCGGCAGGCCACAAATCGGCCAGGAAGGCGTATCCTTTCGCCAGATAGCTTGCCGCAGGGCAAGAGCGGTCTGGATAGCAGAAGGTGCGCCGACAAAGACGGCGTACCCAGCCACTGCACGGGAATGATCATCAAGCACGATGGTAAGCCACGGCCGCACCGGCGCACCATTGGTATCCAAGATGATTAGATCGAGTTGTGTGTGGTCTGTCTGCCAGACAGCATTCGGCCTTTCGGCCCGATGACGATGAATCATTTCGAACCGGTCACGATAGGCGGCTGCGCCATCATGAGCGAGCGTGACAAGCGCGGGATCAAGACTATTCACGATTGAATGTATCGTGGCATAAGAAGGGACAGGCCAGTCACGCGATTTTACAATCGGGATGATGCGCCGGTGGATTGCGGCGGTAGAGAGACGGGGTTTGTGTAAGGCCAGCCCTTCAATCAGCTCGACCAGTTCAGATGATAGCCGCCGTTGCCCGGCATCAGATCGCGGTGCTCTTGCAAGTCCGGCAAGCCCAAAGCGCTGATATCGGGACGTCCACCTTTGCAGCGTGCGCAGTGGGATACCACTGACACGGGCAACTTCCGTCAGGGGGACTTCGTCGATCAGGTGCTGGCGCAGTATGTTGAACCGGCGCAACGCCTCGGCGCGTCGGTCTTCGGGCAGCGCAGTCAGACTGTCCGTAAGGGGATCGGTGACCGGACGCCGGATTATCAACGAACTGCTCCCAGTGTTTGCAACGGAAAACGATTCTCATTTGACTGGTCCGGTTATAGTATCATTGGAGGGGCCTTTTGCGTTACATACGATCACGATCAAGACGAAGCTCGGCCAATTCTGGCCCAAGGATGTATCATGACCAAAACCCGCGTCGGTTATGCCCGCTGCTCGACCGACAAACAGGATCTCGCAGCGCAACGGACAGCGCTCCTCGCTCTCGATGTCGCGGAAGACCGGATCTACACCGATCACGGCCTGACCGGCACGAACCGGGAGCGGCCAGGTCTGGCCCAGGCACTCGCAGCAGTCCGCGAAGGGGACACGCTTGTCGTGCCGAAACTGGACCGGCTGGCGCGGTCGGTTCCCGACGCCCGGGCTATCGCTGATGAACTGGAAAAGCGCGGGGTGAAACTGGCATTGGGCGCATCGGTCCATGACCCGACCGATCCGATGGGTAAGATGTTCTTCAACATCCTCGCCACATTTGCCGAATTCGAGGCTGATCTGATCAGGATGCGCACCAAGGAAGGTATGGCCATCGCCCGCGCCAAGGGACGACTGAAGGGCAAAAAGCCAAAACTATCGGATCGTCGTCAGGCAGAATTGCGCCGCATGTATGACACGGGTGACTACTCGATCAGCGATCTGGCAGAGCTGTTCGACGTATCGAGGCCCACCGTCTATCGGGTCTTGCAGCGGACACCGAGCGCCGATGCGTCTTCGGCTGCGGTATAGCTGCCGATCGCTGCGCTGCACATGAACTCACACAACGCGGGACCAAGCCGACATAGGATTTCCCAATCTCGCTGACGCAGCATTTACTCGCACTTGCAGCAGAGCTTTTGCTGCAATGCAGCGCACGTCAACGAAGCAGCCATTGAAACCCGCGTAGACAGGTGAATTTTAGACAGCTCTTTCGTTGCGCACGGTTTCTACAATCGAGGCGCGGACGAAGTTGCCGGATGCCCTTGCAGAAATTTCTTGCTGCGCCAGCGACCGAGGAACCCAACATAAGAACCGCGCTTACGCAATATCTCGCAGATGAAATTCAATTTAATGAAATTGATTTGACTGCGTCTGCCTCCAAGGCTTTCGCAGGCATTGGTAGATGTAACAAGGTCGGTTGATTGTTCGCATCTATCAGGACAGGTTAGTAGAAAATCCCATGTCTGAAAGCGATCCAAATGACCTCGCAAACTGTCCTGATTACCTCGGCAACGGGCCGAATTGGCAAAGAACTAGTGGCTCGTCTGGCCTTGGACGCGGCCATCACGGTACGCGCCTGTTATTTTAGCGAGAACAAAGCCGACAGTCTAATGGCCCTGGGGGCAGATGAAGTCGTTAAGTTCGACCTTTCCGATCCGGAAACCTGGGAGGCCGCGCTTGAAGGTGTGAACGCCGTCTACTCTGCGTCCCTTGATCCAATGCTTCAACAGCATCTTGCATTCAGCAAAGAGCTGGGAAAGCGTCACGATCAGGTCGAACATGTGGTGCGGATAAGCTGCATGGGGGCGGATACGAATACTGCATCCTATGTCGCGGATCAGCATGCTTCACGTAAGGGCGCTGGAATTCCGCTCATGCTGCAACACTACTGGTGGGGCGAAAAGGCGTTGATTGACGAAGGGTTGAACGTCACTGCCTTGCGCAACAATTTCTTCATGAACCATCTTCTTAAAACTGATTGCGAGATGATTGATCGCGAAGGCTGGTTCTCAAACCCGCTGGGCGACATGCGCAATTCCTTCGTGGCCACCCGCGATATTGCCGAAGCTGCAGCTGTTGCCCTAACTGAGGGGCCAGACAGGCACGCGAACAAATTTTACGACATCACAGGCCCGGCACCGCAATCCATGTCCGAAATAGCCGCTGATTTGGGTCGTGCCATGGGCAAAGACGTTGAGTACCGTGCCCAATCCATGGTCGATTTCGAAGCGGACTTTGGCGCGACGCGGGCCGAATTCTTTGAATACCTGACCAACGGATTTTACACGCGGTGCAGCCCCGATTTTTACAACCTTACGGGCCACAAACCGACGTCTTATTACGACTATCTGACCACCAAAGGGGTCAGTGGCGAAACCGGCCTTGAAGAGTTATGGCAAGGCAACCTTTGGAAAAAAGGCACCGATGCCATGAAAGATGCCGCCAAGTCTTAAGCTGCGCTAAATCGAAATCTGCACCACGGTATAAACGGTGACCGCTGCCACAAACGCAGGAAATGACGATGGGTGTTCGCGCGAAAACTCCTCTTCGAGCACAACCAACACAATACCACCGGCGAGAAACGACAGCAAAAGTGTGACCACGATTGGTGAAATAACGGTCGTGGCACCGATCACCCAACCGGCAAGAATGGCGACAGTTAGGGCCCACCGTCCAATGCGCTGATAGACCCCTTTGTGGATTTCCATCATCCGGTAATCCACAACCAGGAAATGAACCGCCATCGAAAGTACAAAAATGACAATTGCGACCGGATCGTTCATCTGGACGATAAGATAGCCGATGATTGCTTTGTAAAACGCGTAAGATGCAAGATGTATCCAGACCCTCAACCCGGTTGTTTCCGTCGTATTATGAGAACCACTTCCTTCGACGGGTTTTTCAACCAAACGTTCCATTCCATAGAACGCGACGAGACCGATCAGGAGCGGCAGAAACGGACTGTGTTTCAGGATCTCCGCCATAGGTCCAAGGGATTCTGGAAAGGCAAGCGTCCCATCAACGATCTTGGGCAGGAGGCCAAGAAAGACATAACTGATGGAGATGCCGTCAGCGAACGACAGCCAGTACTTCTGAGGCATTTGGTGTTTCCACCGCAGTAGATCAGCAAGCACATGGACAAGGCTAAGGAATACAACCGATGCAAGCGAAAGCCCGATCAATGCTATGGAGTTCATTCTAAATTCCTTTTAGGCGCGACAATTGCGCAGTTTGGGCCTCTCGGCGCGACAGTTCATCCGGTGCTCCCTACTCATACCGGATCGCAACGATCTCAAGATCGACGATTCCGGTGGGCTTTTGCCATTCAACCGTGTCGCCGATCTGTGCGCCCATCAGCGCAACCCCAAGCGGCGAATATGGGGCAATCAGGCCATGCGTAGGGTCGGCCTCATCCTCGCCGACAATTCGAAAACTCTGGCGGCTGTCGTCTTCAGTAATGACTTCGATCTCTGCGCCAAATGCGACGATCCGGGGGGAATGGCTTTTCGGATCAACGAGGATCGCACGGCTGATGCGCGCTTCAAGAAAGCGGATGTCACGTTGAGCCACAGCAATGGCAAGTTTTCTGTCGATTTCTTCAGCTTTCTCGCGCAGTTTTGCCAGATCCGACTGGCGAGCGCCAAGTCGGCCGTTTAGCGCAGCAAGACCCGACGGGGTCACCAAGTTTGGATGTGGACTTTGTGGCAGATCATCCAGGTGAACATTCTCGGTGCCATCGTCTTCTTTTGTAAACGCTTTGCTCATGACAATTTCCCCAATGTTTGGCGGCTCGTCGCTATGTGGCCAAGTGCTTTGCGTGGAACCGTAGGTGATCCTCAACGAAGCTGGCAATGAAATAGTAGCTGTGATCATAGCCTTCGCGTCGGTTCAGCTTCAACGGATAGCCGCTTTCTTTTGCTGATGCTTCCAGTGTCTCTGGTTTCAACTGCTCTTCAAGAAAGTCGTCGGCTTCGCCCTGATCCACAAGCACAGGAACGGCCCCTTTTGCTTTTCGCATCAGTAGGCTGGCATCATAATCAGCCCATGCGCCTTTGTCCTTTCCCAGATATGCTGCAAAGGCCTTTTGGCCCCACGAACAATCGACTGGATTGCCAATCGGGCTAAACGCTGAAGCAGATTGGAAGGTGTCAGGATTGCGAAGCGCTAGAACCAGCGCGCCATGGCCACCCATCGAATGGCCAAAGACAGAGCGCTTGTCGCTGACCGGGAATGTGGCCTCGATCAGTTGTGGCAGTTCATTCATCACATAGTCGTACATTTGGTAGTGACGGTTCCAAGGGGCCTGCGTTGCGTTGACGTAAAATCCAGCCCCCTGACCCAGATCATAGCCATCATCATCAGCGACACCCACACCACGCGGGCTGGTATCGGGGGCGACAATCGCAACGCCAAGCTCTGCTGCGATACGTTGAGCACCGGCCTTTTGCATAAAATTCTCGTCCGTACACGTTAGCCCAGACAGCCAGTACAGGACCGGAACCTTCTGGCCATTTGCCGTCTGGGGCGGCAAATAGATCGCGAACCGCATGTCGCAGTTCAGTGCGGTTGAACGGTGCGTATAATGTTTGGTCCAGCCGCAGAAGCTTTTGTTAACACTCGTAATTTCCAGTGACATTCTGCACCCTTTGCTTGGATATGGGCCGCGCCACATTGGGCGCGACCGCTTTGTTTCTGTTGGTTTATTTGTCGAAGTGAATGACGGTGCGAATGCTTTTGCCTTCGTGCATCAATTCAAACGCCTTGTTGATGTCCTCAAGACCCATCGTGTGGGTGATGAAATCATTCAGCTTAAACTCGCCCTTCATGTAGCGTTCGACGTAATCGGGCAGCTCGGAACGGCCCTTAACGCCGCCAAAAGCAGACCCGCGCCAGACACGGCCTGTGACCAATTGGAAGGGACGGGTGGAGATTTCCTGACCAGCACCGGCAACGCCGATCACCACGGATTCGCCCCAGCCCTTGTGGCAACATTCAAGCGCGGAACGCATGACATTGACGTTGCCGATACATTCGAACGAATAGTCAACACCGCCATCGGTCAGCTCGACAATCACATCCTGAATTGGCTTGTCGTGGTCTTTGGGGTTGATGAAATCCGTCGCGCCGAGCTTGCGGGCTAGATCGAATTTGCTCTCGTTGATGTCGACCACGATGATCCGGCTCGCCTTGGCCATGGCGGCCCCAATGACAGCCGACAACCCGATACCGCCCATGCCGAAAATCGCAACAGTTGCGCCTTCTTCGACCTTCGCGGTGTTCATCACGGCACCCATGCCGGTGGTGACGCCACAACCGAGCAAGCAAACCTCTTCAAGCGGTGCCTCAGGGTTTACTTTGGCTAGCGAGATTTCGGGCAAGACAGTGTATTCTGAGAAGGTCGAGCAACCCATGTAATGCAAGATCGGTTTGCCGTCTTTGTAGAACCGGCTAGTGCCATCGGGCATCAGGCCTTTGCCTTGGGTTTCGCGGATCTCTTGGCAAAGGTTGGTTTTGCCAGATTTGCAGAATTTACACTCGCCGCATTCAGGTGTGTAGAGCGGGATCACATGATCGCCCACGGCTACGCTGGTAACACCTTCGCCGATGGATTCGACAATGCCGCCACCTTCATGGCCAAGCACGACGGGAAATAGACCCTCAGGATCATCGCCGGACAGTGTAAAGGCATCGGTATGACAAACGCCTGTGGCGACGATACGCACACGTACTTCGCCTTTTTGCGGCGGCATCACGTCAATCTCTTCGATCGAGAGCGGCTGGTTAACAGCCCATGCTACGGCGGCTTTGGATTTGATTATTCCGGTCATCAGAACTCACTTTTCTTTTTGGTGGGTGAATATTTGCGGGCGCGACGATTTATAATTGAGTGTTTATACTATTGCCGTTAGATTGATAATTCAGGATTTCAGCAATTCACTATTACGAAACAGTAACAATCGTTGACTGCATTGACGGTGAAAAGGAAGCACGAATGTTCAACTGGGAAGGGGTTTCAGAATTTGTCTCGGTCGCTGAGACTGAGAGCTTTACTGCGGCCGCCAACCGTTTGGGCATTTCCACCGCACAGGTCAGCCGTCAAATCGGCGCGCTGGAAACGCGGTTGGGCGTTAAGTTGTTCTATCGCACGACCCGAAAGGTCTCGATCACGGATACCGGGCAAATTTATTACAATCACTGCCGTCAGGTGCTTGACGGCCTAGCCGAGGCGGAACGCGCTATCACCGACCTGCATCAGACCCCCAAGGGAAGGCTCAACCTGACCGCACCCGTTACGTTCGGTGAGAAGCGGATTGCGCCTTTGGTGAATGAATTTGTCGCCCGCTATCCGGAGCTGGAAGTCAATCTGACGTTGTCCAATCAGATGCTTGATCTTGTTGCGGAGTGTTATGATCTGGCGATCCGTCTGGGCGAACTCGAGGACAGCACGATGATGGCCAAACGGCTGTCGTCGCGCACCCACTATGTCTGCGCCTCGCCCGACTACCTTGCCGCACATGGCGTGCCTTATGCGCTGTCCGAATTGGACCAGCACAATTGCCTGCAAGGCACGTTGGACTACTGGCGGTTTGAGGAAAAGAGCAAGCCTCGCCACATCCGGGTCAAAGGCAATCTTCGCTGCAACAGTGGCTGGTCACTGGTCGATGCAGCGCTGAAGGGTATCGGTATTGTGCAGTTGCCGGATTACTATGTTCAGGCTGAACTTGAGGCGGGTCGGCTGGTGCCGGTGCTCGACAATTATCGCGCCCCGGATGACGGCATTTGGGCGATCTATCCGCACAACCGCCACCTCTCACCCAAGGTTCGTTTGTTGCTGGAACATCTGAGCGAGGGGCTGGAAACAACAGAAGATTTGATGCCAAAAACAATTGGGGAAACCAAATGATCGTCAGGGAACACCCATCCTCATTGCAGTTGTTCTTTGTCATGCAAGGATCCGTCGTGCCGAAAATCATGGGCAGGATCATCGGCGTCGCGGTGCTGTCGGTGATCGTCTTACTTTTGGATCAGCATGTCGTCACCCTGCCGCATATCTCGATCGGCGCGATGAGCATCTTCGGCGTCGCCCTGTCGCTGTTCCTCGGGTTTCGCAATAACGCTGCGTACGATCGCTGGTGGGAGGCGCGCAAACTTTGGGGATCAATGATTGCTGATGTGCGCAATCTGGGGCGGCATATGTGCGTGTTTGTCGGCAAGGGGGCAGACCGTGAGAATATACTTTCTTGTGCGGTCGCTTTTGCCCATCTTCACCGTGGATTTTTGCGCAGCGTTGATGCGCGCGCTGATATCATCGCCTGGATTGGTAAAGAAAAAGCTGACGCAATGATTGCGCGGAAGAATCCGGCAGATGCTGCACTGCGGTCCATGGCTGACCAAATTGGCAAGTTGATTGAACGTGATGCCATCAGTGGTTTTGGTCAAATGACCATCTCACAAACTCTGTCCTCGCTGGCGCTCGCGCAAGCCGGATGTGAACGTATCGTGACCACGCCGCTGCCGTTTGTGTATTCCCTTTTGGTACGCCGAACGACCTATCTTTACTGTTGGTTGCTGCCCTTCGCTTTGATAGAATCAACAAGCTGGTTTGCCCCAATATTTGCCGCCGTCGTGGCCTATGTGTTTTTTGGCCTGCAGGCAGTGACCAACGAGTTGGAACTGCCGTTTCGCAATGTTCAGAACGGGTTGCCGCTTGATGCGCTGTGCCGGACAATTGAGATTTCTGTGTCAGAAGCGCTGGATCGTCCCCCGCCCACTGCATTGAGCGCCACAAACCATGTTTTATCTTAGATGCACGAAGGCCCCTCATACCGCTTGGCACGCCGATCATGCTGAACGACAAACAAAATCGGATCAGGGCGATCGTGCCCAATCTGATGGGCTATGATGCGGGTTTTCCTGCGGCAAGCTATCACGCGTTTTTCGACCCCGCAGCCGGCGTTGCAAAGCCGGACGATGGACGAGAAGTGTTCGAAGGTCTTCAGCCCAGCTTCGTGTGGCCTCAAGGATCGTAAGCCACTAGCCTTGGGCAACGGAGGCGAAAATTTCGCATCCCTGTTGCCCTCGTAGCGCTACACAACTTGGCTGACCCAAACACAAAGCACCCCGCACACGTGCTAAAATATCGGCCTGTGTTCCAGCTTACGTTAGGGAAACAAAAACGGCGCGGTTCGGCTGGTCTTTGACTTTGCGACAACCATAGGCGGGCCTTGCGCGACGATAGCGCCACCCTTCTTACCAGCGCCAGGGCCTACGTCGATGACCCAGTCGCTGTTGCGCGCAACCAGCATATTGTGTTCAACCATGATGACCGAATTGCCTGCGTCGACTAGCCCATTCAGCTGTGCCATCAGCAGCGTTACGTCTGCTGGATGCAGGCCGGTGGTTGGTTCGTCGAGAACATAAAGCGTGTCACTTCGCTGCGCGCGTTGCAGTTCGGTGGCAAGTTTGATCCGCTGTGCTTCACCGCCCGAAAGCTCGGTCGCGGGCTGACCCAACCGTAGATAGCCAAGGCCAACCTGTAGCAATGCATCGAGCGCCCGCAAAACAGCAGGTTCGTCAGTAAAAAACCCGTGTGCTGCGTCAACAGTCAGGTCCAGTACTTCGGCAATATTCTTATCGCGGTAAGTAACCTCAAGTGTCTTGGCGTTGTAACGTTGACCCTGACACACCGGGCACGGCGTGTAGACGCTGGGAAGGAAAAGCAGTTCAACGCTAACTAAACCCGCCCCTTCGCAGTTCGGACAACGCCCTTTAGCAACATTGAACGAAAAACGCCCTACACTATAGCGGCGCGCCTTGGCCATCTGCGTCGCCGCGAACAACTTGCGAACGTGATCAAACAATCCGGTATATGTGGCAAGGTTGGATCGTGGCGTCCGGCCAATCGGCTTTTGATCAACTGTGACCAAACGCCGGATATGCGCCATGCCATCAACGATCCGCCCGCCGGTGGCCGTCTCTAAATCTCGTTCCAACAATTCGGTTTCACCGCTGGGGGCTTCAACGGGCTTTTGTTGCCCCAATGCTTCCCCAACGAGCTCGACAAGCGCCTGACTGACAAGGCTCGATTTGCCCGACCCCGACACACCAGTCACCGTCGTCAAAATGCCAAGCGGCAACTCAACGTCTAGACCGTTCAGATTGTTTCGCGTGATCCCTGCCAGCTTTAGCCAGCCTATTGGGTGTCGCGGTGTGTGGTCCGCAGCGACATCGGGCGAGAATAAATAGCGCCCAGTGTGCGATGCCTTGACCTCGCGCAGGCCGTCCAATGGGCCAGTATAGACAACTTCGCCGCCATGTGTTCCGGCGTCCGGCCCAATGTCAACAATCCAGTCGGCATGTCGGATGACATTGTCATCATGTTCAACGACGAACAGCGAATTACCAGCGCCTTTGAGTTCATCCAGCGCGCGCAGCAATGCTTGGGTATCGGCCGGGTGCAGCCCTGCCGAAGGCTCATCCAAGACGTAGATCACACCGAACAGTTGCGAGCGGATTTGCGTGGCCAGTCGCAGACGCTGTAATTCGCCCGGAGACAAGGTTGGTGTGCTGCGCTCTAGCGACAGGTAGCCAAGGCCGAGATTGGTAAGCGCCTCGACACGGGCCAGAATATCGCTGGCAATCCGCTGCGCCACAATCGCCTTTTCCGGATGCAAATCGCCCGCGTGCGGTTTTGCTGAGGCAGCGTCGCGCAGCCGCGCGGCAAGATCGCTTAACGTCAGTTGCGACAATTCACCGATATCCAGCCCAGCAAATTTCACCGACAGTGACTCGCGTTTCAGCTTCTTGCCCTCACAATCCGGGCACTCGGAAATTTGCATGAACTGCGAGACGCGTTTCTTGGTGCGGTGGCTTTGCGTTGTCGCAAACGAGTTTAAAACATAGCGCTGCGCACTGGAAAATGTTCCCATATAACTCGGCGTCAGGTTTCGCGCCCGCGCGATGCGCGTCTCATCAGGATTGAAACCTGCATAGACTGGCTCAACGGGTGTTTCGTCAGTAAACAGGATCCAGTCGCGGGATTCTTTGGGCAGGTCCTTCCACGGGGTGTCTATATCGTGTCCAAGTGACACAAGAATATCGCGCAGATTCTGCCCGCCCCATGCGGGAGGCCACGCTGCAATAGCACGCTCGCGGATGGTTTTTGTATCATCGGGCACCAGCAGCTTTTCCGTCACGTCAAACACGCGGCCGATACCATGGCAGCGCGGACAGGCCCCTTCCGGTGTGTTTGGCGAGAACGCATCCGCATAGAGTATCTGCTGACCAGACGGATATTCCCCCGCCCGCGAATAAAGCATGCGAAGACCGTTGGAAATCGTCGTGACGCTGCCCACTGATGATCTGGTGGACGGCGCGCCGCGTTGTTGTTGAAGTGCGACCGCTGGCGGAAGTCCGTCAATCGCATCGACATCCGGTTCGCCGACCTGATCAATCAACCGGCGCGCATAGGGCGACACTGAATCAAGATAGCGGCGTTGCGATTCCGCAAACAGGGTTCCGAACGCAAGCGACGACTTTCCAGACCCGGAGATACCAGTAAAGACGACAAGCGCATTGCGCGGCAAATCAACGTCGATGTTTTTCAGATTGTGGACACGCGCACCCCGGACCTGAATACAGTGGTCAGGGTCGCACGGGACGTCCTTGGGTTTAGTTGGGGCGATTGCTAAATCCTCTTCTCGTTAGGGTAACAATATTGTTGAACCAGTTGTTTTGCGGCCTTCCAAATCCTGATGCGCCTTGACAGCATCGGCCAGCGGATAGGTCTGGTTGACCTCAATCCTAACAGCGCCCGACCCGACAACATCAAACAGATCAGCCACGTTGGCCTGCAACGCCTCATCAGAGTCAACATATGTATTCAGCCCTGGACGCGTCAGATAGAGCGAACCTTTTGCCGCCAGAATACCCGTGTCAAAACCTGTTACCGGACCGGATGCAGAGCCAAAGTTGACCAGTAGGCCAAACGGGCTGAGACTGTCGAGTGAAGCATTAAGCGTTGCCTGACCGACACCATCGTAAACCACGGGCACACCTTTGCCATCTGTTAGCTCACGCACCCGCTCGGCTACATTTTCCGAGGTGTAATTTATGACCTCGTCGCAGCCCATGGATTTGGCAAGCGCTGCTTTTTCAGGCGAACTTGTGGTGCCGATGACCCGAACGCCTAGATGTTTTGCCCATTGAACGGCAATCAGACCAACGCCACCAGCAACCGCGTGCCACAAAATGGTTTCACCTGCTTTGACCTTGTAGGTTTCGCGCAACAAATAGCGCACCGTCATACCCTTAAGCATCATGGCGGCCGCCGTTTCATCCGAAATCGTATCTGGCAGTTTTGAAAGCCTATTGGCAGGCATGTTCCGGGCTTGTGAATAAGACCCAATCGGCCCCGCACCATAGGCAACCCTGTCCCCCACTTTTAACGTCGTGACGCCCTCGCCAACGGCCTCCACAACTCCGGCTGCCTCGGATCCCAAACCGCTGGGCAAAGGCAGTGGATAGGCACCGGATCTATAGTAGGTATCAAGATAATTGACCCCAATCGCAGTGTGGCGTAATCGCACCTCGCCAGGTCCCGGTGCATCCAAAGTGATGTCCTCATATTGCATAACTTCCGGTCCGCCGGTTTTGTGAAACTTGATCGCTTTCATGAGTTCGCTTTCCAGTTGGGGTTGTTAGCACTAATCTGTAACGAGCGGGTCACGCATCTACTAGGTAGGCTATGTCGTCAATCTGGCGGACGGGTATGCGCGAGTTTCGTCTCCCTAACGCCGACGAAGCTGCCCAATTCGTCCGCGAACTCGCTTTGTTACTTATTCCATGAAGTTGTAGATTAATGGCATTCAACCTTTGGAAAGCCTATCGTGCAGCTCCCTTAGACCAGCGCGCTTGGGACAGCGCAACACGGCCCAAATTTGGTATCCTAGAGTTTGAGTGATCTCAAAGCCTATAAGGGCGAGAAGCGGCCTTTCCAGCAATTGCCATGAGCGGCGGGTTCGTCCACAACTTGATCCTTGCGCGCATTGTTCTCGCCGCGGATCGCACGAATGACCGGTTCTCCCGCCGCTCTGCAGCGTAGAAAATCACGCTGTTGCAGCAATTTCCGCGCTGCGAGCGCACGCAGCACAAAATCTGAATTTACAGTGAGGGCTCAGACCAGACTTTCGCGGCATCACGCCCGAACGTCTGCTCTACTTCTCTTCCAGATATCTCCCCCAGCACGCCACTTACCGCTGAAGAAATTGCGCCAGATTGTGGTAAAGGTCACAATCAGACCCCGAAAAGCCGGGTGGTATCGGGCAGGGCAAGGATGGATTGGATCGACGCCCAAAGCTCCTCCGTCGTGCCGCCCGGGAAATCGGCGCGCGCCGTGCCACTGTCGGGATACATCAGCGTGTCATGCACAAAGGCCGCATCGCCCGCGACATAGGTGACCGAGCCGAGGGTATGGCCGGGGGAGAGCATCACTTGGAAATACAGATCGCCGATGGCAAAGGTTTCGCCCTCGGCAAACATCCGGTCAAAACACCGCGCCGGATCAAATGCGTCCGGCAGGTTGTAAAGATCGCGCCAGATGGCCGCGATTTCAGTGACCTTCTGACCGATCGCCGTCGGCGCGCCGGTCTCCTCCTTCAACCACGCGGCGGCGGTCATGTGGTCGGCATGGGGGTGGGTGTCGAGGATCATCGCCACCTCCAGCCCCTCACGATTGACCAGATCCAGTACAGCCTTTGCGCTGTCTGTCGAAGTGGATGCGGCCTTCGGATCAAAGTCCAGAACCACGTCGATCAGCGCGGCCTGCCCGGTCGCGGGGCAGGCAGCGACATACTGGATGGATCCCGTTTCCTCTTCATAAAGCCCCCAGACATCCGGAGAGGTAGGGCCGTTGGACGGGCTGTGGCGTGTGATCGTCATAATGCCTCGTTTTGGTTGGGGTGTCAGATGGGGGCGCGTCTGTCAGTCATCGGGTTCCGGGGCGTCCGCGTCGTCGGTGCAGAAAATTTGGTAAAGGGTGGTCAGCAGACGCTTTGCGTTTTCGCCCGCAAGCGCATAGTGGATCGTCTGCCCATCCCGCCGCCCTTGCACCAACCCGTCGCGGCGCAAAAGCCCGAGATGCTGGGAAATCACGCTTTCGCGCACCCCAAGGGCCTTTGCGAGTGCGCCGACCGACCTTTCGCCTTCGACAAGCGTACACAAGATCATCAGGCGATTCCGGCTGGCCATCGCCTTGAGCAGCGCCTCAGCCTTGTCCGCGTTTTCTTGCATCTGCTTTACCTTCATACATTCGCATATGCGACGGTATGAATTTATTTCAAGCTCTGACCGGACTTTTCCAGCGCTCCTTGTTTGCTTTGACCCCACCTGCAAACGCGGTACGGTTCGTCATGGCGCAGCTGACCTCCATTGAAATCCTATTGCCTGAACTTCGGGCCTATGCGATAGCCATTTGCCATTCCCGCGACGAGGCTGAAGATCTTGTTCAGGATGCTGTGGAACGGGGGCTGCGATCAGGTGGGAGGCCAGACCCGATCGGGGAACTACGGCCCTGGATGTTCCGTGTCATTCGCAACCTGCATTACGATGAGCTGAGAAAAAGGCGCGTGCGTCGGGAATATTTCGCGGCCGAAAAACGTCTATCCAATGAAGCGGGTGCGTCGGACACCGCGCGGGATGTGTTGATCCGGCTGGCCTTTAAGAAACTGCCGCCCGAGACCCGCGAGGTTCTGTGCCTCGTTGATATCATGGGGTTGAAGTACGCCGAGGCGGCGAAAGTGATGGATGTGCCGAACGGAACGGTGATGAGCCGGATCAGCCGTGCCCGCAAGGCGTTGCTGGAAATCGTCGATGGGGCCGAAACGGCAAAGCAGGAAGTGACGCGGAAGACATGAATGAACTGAACGACAAGGACTGGGAACAGGTCAACGCTTACCACGATGGTGAGTTGTGCGCGGCCGACATGCGCGCATTCGAGGGGCGGCCTGCATCCGAGCCCGCGCTTGCCGCAGCGCTTGAGGACGTGCGGAACGTGTCCGTCAGCTTGGCGGCCTTGCGACCGGACCTCGTGCATTCGGAATCTATGCCGGAAACTAGTGCCGCAAATAGTAGCTGGCACCCCCGGCGCTGGCTGGCGGGCGGTGCTGTCGCTGCGGGAATTGCCTTGGCTGTGGTATTCGGACCCGCTTTTGTTGCCACCCCGACAGCTTTTGACATTCACGCTGAACTGGCCGCTGAGATGTATGACGTCGAAACCGCCGATCTGCGGCCCGCCGCGACAGGCGGTGCGGTGGGCGTACCCGACCTGTCCGTCGCAAACCTGACGGCTGTTGCCTTCCGCACATCGGACAACGGCGAAGTCATGCATTACGCGGGTCAGAATGGATGCAGGTTGACCTATTTTCGCGGCGCGTTCGTTTCCCCAGAGGGCAACGACACACCCGGTCAGCAGATCGCAACCTGGCTGTCCGGGGATCACCTTCGTCATATAGTTGTCGCGACAGGGATGGACCGCACGCGGTTCGATGCCATCGCCAGTTATCTGATGCTTGAAACCCGCGAACGTGTTTCCGAAAGCGTGATGGCGTCGCTTTCGGAGGCAACCCGGACGGCACGGTCCTGCGTCGGCTAGGTCAGTTGGTTTTTGCGGTGTCCGTCAAGCTGTCAAGATAGGCAATGACATCGGCCTGATCCTGCGCATCACGCAAGCCTGCGAACCCCATCTTGGTGCCACGGACTTCGCCACGCGGATTTGCAAGGAACGCGGCAAGACGGTCTGGGGTCCAATCGCCCCCGTATTCAACCAGCGCGTCGGAATAGCGAAAGTTGTCGACCGCTGCCACGGGTGCCCCGACGATACCATAAAGGTTGGGACCGACGCGATTGGACCCACCTTCGTCTACCGTATGGCAAGCCTTGCATTTCCTGAACGTCTTTTCGCCGGCAGCCGGGTCGCCCTGCGCAAGGATCTCGGCGCCGGGAGTTTCAACCTCCTCCGCATCTGCGGAATCTGTCGCTTCAGTAGCGGCATCTGATCCGGCTGCGTTCTCCGATCCGCCCGTGACCTGGGCCACGTATTTCGAAACCGTTTCGATTTCTTCCTTGGTCAGGGTTTCCGAAAAGGCTGGCATGACTCCGATTCCGCTGGTCACGGCTGCGCGCACCTGATCGACTGTCGGTTTGAATTCATCGAGGTTGGGGCCGACCTCGGCCTCCGAACCCACATCTTTCAGCGCGTGGCAAAGGGCGCAGGCAGGTTGCGCGGTTTCAGTGAAGATCTTACGGCCAGCATCCAGATCAGCCTCGGCGCTCGCAGCACCGGCCATCAAGGCAAGAAAAACTGCGCCGCCGAGTCGTGGCGTCGTTTGGGTGGTCATGTTCATGTCTCCGGTTTTTTGTTGTCAAACCGGCGGCAGAGGATGCCGCCGGTCAGTCAGCTCAGCTGACAGTCACGTCGACGGCATGGGCGCGCCAGCCGTTATTGCCATAACCCCGTTCGTTGGGCGGAAAAAACTCGGGTTGGGTAACGCCCGCTTCGTTGGTGGCACGGCTCGCCAGCATATGTGTGCCTTCGGACAGCTCCGTGATCAGCACGAATGGCCGCCATGCATAGGGGCCAAGGTCCGGGCCAAGGAACTGCGCTTCTGCCCAGTTTTGCCCCCCGTCGGTGGACACCTCGATCTTGTCCAGACCGCTGACACCGCCCATGGCGACGCCGTGGACCTGCACCTTGCCGGTCGCCGCATCCATCAGAGGGCCGGTGATCCAGGATTTGACGGCCATCTCGTACATCGACGGCTGAGAGGGATCGCCCTTTACCCCCACGGGGCGCACGCGATAGCTGGTTTGCTGGATTTTATTGGGCGATTCCTCGGCCGTCATTGCCAGACGTTTGAGATACTTGACGTTGTTCACGCCATAATACCCCGGAATGACCAGCCGCAGGGGGCCTCCATGGGCGAGGGGCAAAGGCTCACCGTTCATCTCCCACGCCAGGATAGCCTGATCCATCGCGGCCTTTGGAACCGACCGTTCGACCTGGATCGTCTCGGGTGGAAGACCTTCGGGGATCTCTTCGCCACCTGTACCGGTCAGGAACACGGCGCCCGCATTCGCACCGCCCATCGCGTCAATCACGGCGCGCACCGGCACGCCGGTCCACACCACGTTGCCCGCAGCACCAACCGACCACTGCGAGCCGCTGGTTTCATGATCGAAAAAAGCGCGCCCGTTGCCCGAGCATTGCAGCACACAAACCACGGTTTCGACCGCGAGCGTCTTCATCTCGCCCACAGTCATCTTACCCGGGTTCGCGACCCCGTCGATCTCGACCTCCCAGGCATCGCGATCTGCGACGATCTCGTCGGGTGGGGCGGGCAGGTTATTGCGTATGTAAAGCTCGGTACTGGGCGTGATCAGCTCCGAACCTTGCGCGGCGCGCTTCGTCTCAAGCGTCTGCTTGGAATGGACGATCATGTCCTCGGCGTCTTTCCATGCGACGTAATCTGGCAACGGCTCCCCGTCTGATTGCGCCATCCCCGGTGCCCCGACTGCAGCAGCCACCATCGTGCCCGCTGATCCGATCAGGAAATGCCGACGCTTTACGTTTTCTATGATTTTCATGTCTTTCCTCCCGTGGTTCGAAGCATTTGCACTCCACGGTATGCAGCAGCTTCATGCGTGACTAACGTGTTGGGGATGCATTTTATTCCCGCGGAACGGAAAAATATTCGCGAAGCCCCAAATAAGTGGATGCACGTGGCCGGGTCGGCTGGCCAAAGGACGGTGCCCGCTTGTGCGGCCGCTCTGCTTGCCGGATAACCCATTTTGGTAATTGGGGTCGTGCGGTTCCGATGCTCAGTCAGTTGGATATGGGGGGCGCACGGCTCCCGGAGGCTGCGCCAACAGATCAGAGCCATAACCGGCAGGGTTGTCGGATGGAAAAGCGTAGGAGCCGTCGCGCAATACAAGAATAACCACTGCCGAAAGTCCCTGGGAAGACCCGTATGTTGTATTCAACCGAGGGGCAGGGTCAGAACGTTGCGACGGATCAAGATCGATGGATGCGGTCAGGTGCCGTGTCAGCGCAGTCGGCGCCACGTAATTGAGAAACCGCACGGCTACGCAGTTTGTCCGGAAATAGATGCCCGCCATCGCGCGACTTCCAGATAGCTGAACCACGGCAGCAGCGCCTTCGACGCTGGCACCGTCCTATTTCTATATCTGAGAAACACGCCGCTGCGACCGCTCAGACGGTCGCCGCTCCGATGGCGAAAAGCTCACGAAAATAAAACTTCCGGGTCAGGAACAGGGCGCAGACCGTGAACCGGTGTTCGGCCTTGCGGGGAGGACTGAAGTCCGTTCGGCGTCACCGGGCAATCAGGGCTGTGTCATCAAGCATCTCACGTTCCGAAAGTCCTTTAGGCCCCGGCTAAGCAGCGGGGCCTAAAGACAAAACGTCCAATCACGTTGGTTTATTCCGCATGTTGCGAAAGTTGTCGGATCAACCGCACTATCGCTGCCAGCCTTCGGTTGCCATGAGTTCCTGCGCTTCATCCGTGATGAGGAAGTCAAGGAAGGCTTGCGCCTCCGGATCGGCATCGGGCGAAAGCACTACATTCACGTCGCGGTAGATCACACGATCCTCAGACAGTTCGACCATGTCGAGGTCGTCCTTTGTGATCGGCCAATTGGGCCAGGTGATCCAAGCGTCGGCGTCACCGTTTGAGATGACCCCGTAGGAGGCACCCGATCCAAGCGCATAGGCCACGATATTGCGTCGCAGGCCGGAGATGTCATCGAGGCTCCCCAAACGGCCCGCTACGTCTTCCCATGTGCCGGTGCCGGAGGTGTTGTAGACACCTGCGCCCTCGGTCACGACAACCCGCACCCCGTCGGCCAGAAGGTCATCGAAGTCATCAATGTTCAGCGGGTTGCCGGCCTTCACTGCGATCACGGTCGGCCGCAGGTAGATCGGCTCGACTTTCGCGGGATCGAAGGCCGTGTAGGTCAGCAGGAAGGCTGTCATCGACTGCTCGGATGTGCCCCAAAGAATGTCGGCGTCGGCCTGGGCGTCTGCGGTCCATTTCGATTCCGGGCCCGCGATCACTTCGACGGAGGTTCCCGTCTGCTCTTCAAAGACGGCTGCGACCTTGCGGAATGCCGTGTGCGGACCACCCGCGCCGTAAAGCTTTACGACGCCGTCTTGCGGCGCGTGTTCGATAGATGGATCGTTGAACGCGGTATCACCGCGGCGGTCGGCTGCGGTGTCGGCGAATGCCGGGGCGGCGGCAAGGATTGTGGTGGTGAAAAGCGTTGTCAGTCGCATGGTATCTCCTGTCAGGGTCGTGGATCGGCCTCCACCGATTGCGGGCGGCCTTCACAAGACTGACGCGCCGACATCCAGAACCCTTCCCGAATTTATGATCACGCTTCCGTGAGATCAGGTTGGCGCGCCTGGATCCTCGAACTGAGCCTGCAGCAAATGAGCGATTTCCAGAAGGCGCGCGCGCGGCAAAGCACCGGTCAGGGCGTAGGCGAACTCGGTGTCGCTCCAGTAGAACGCCTGCTCGGTGGCCGTTTCGGCAAATCGGAAACTTGGATCGCCTTCGCTGCCGCGTCGCAGATAGAGCGTCAGGCGCTGACCGTTGCCGTCTTCGTACATCAATTGTGCCGCTGGTTCGGTGGGCGAGGGAAGGAGCCGCCCACCGACCAGCGACAGACCCACGACACGCAGGTCGGGGATAGCAAACGGACGATCCAGCCGATTGGTCAGCCAAGTGGCCAGATGGCCCTTGTTCTCCGCCCCGACCTCGACCGGGTGCGCGACCTCGACAACGAAAGTGCGATGTGCGGCGAAGGCTTCGGCCACAAGGCCCGACATCGGCTGCGGGGCTGTGTCGGGGCGCAGGACCCAACCTGCCGTACCGCCTATCATCAGCGCCATCGCAACTGACGCAACCCATGCCAACGGCATGTGCCTGCGCCGTTCGGCAACCGGCAGCGTCGCCATCGGATGATCGGCAACCAGCCCCGCAAAGGCATGGCGCAGATCGCGGGCGATGGCCATGTCGGCTTCCACCCGACGGGCGGCTTCTGGTGTGTCATTCAGATAGGCTTCGACTTGTTTTCTCCGATCAGGCGGCAAGGCGTCGTCCACGTAGGCGACAAGATCCTCTTCACGAATATCCTTCGGCGCGCTTGTCATGTCACGCTCCTCAGTCTTGGGGCCGTCTCAGCCGTTGCCCCGCGCAAAGCGGCGCGGGCCCGGCTTACGCGGCTCAGGATCGTGCCTTCTGGGACGCCAAGCGTCTGAGCGGCCTCTCGGTAGGTGAAGCCTTCAACGCTGACCAGTATCAAAGCCACACGCTGATCGTCGGGCAGAGACATGACGCGCGCCAACAACCGGTTCAACTCGACATGGTTTTCCTGGGTCGGCGGTATCGCGGGCGGTGATGTCATGGTCTCAAGCGATTCCGTCTGACGTCGTTTCGCCTGCCGCCACCCATCAACATGCAGATTGCGCATCATCATGAACAGCCAGGCCCGCAGGGGGACACCTGCGCGCCGCAGCGTCCACTTGCGCAAGGCTCGTTCCATGCAATCCTGCACCAGGTCATCGGCGGTGTGCACGTCGCGCGTCAGCGTGATCGCGTACCGCTTCATGGCGTCGGCCTCTTGGGCAAGGGCGTGATGGGTCGGCACGCTGCCTCCGTTTGCATGCATTCACATAAGTAACGCGCGCGGTCGCCGGATTATTCCCGGAAATCTTTTGAAAATTGTCGATCACGGGTTCGTGAACAAAAACTTGGGAAGGGTTCCAGGCTGTCGGTCGTGAACCTTGCAAGCTCCGCCCAAAGCGGCGCTCCAACCGAATTCAAAGGAGAGTTCTCATGAACGCTACGAAGAAAGTTATCGCCACAATCGCGGTCCTGACCGCCACTGCGTCCGTCGCCCTCGCTGACGGCCACGTGTCCAACGCGCTCGAAACCGCAGAGCAGGAACTGAGCCACGCCGTCGTGGTCAAGTCCGTGACCGCCGCCGCGGATGGTTGGGTCGTGATCCACGCAATCAAGGACGGCAAGCCGGTCGTTCCGGCCTCGATCGGGCATACCTATGTCAAGGCTGGCATGACCGAAAATGTCTACGTTCCGCTGACCGGTGACTATGACGGAGACAAAGTCATCGCGATGTTGCACGTCGATGATGGCGAACTCGGCGTCTACGAATTCGGACCCGGAAGCGTTGCGAACGACAAGCCGGTGGTTGTCGATGGCGGCCCGCTGGTCAGCCCGATTTCGATCGACGACTGATCCCTTTGGCCGGGCGCTCTTCGCATCGCCCGGCCAGATCGTTTTTTTGGAGGTGCAATATGTCGAACCAGGAACCGGACTTCGAGAAATCGAAAAAATGGCATTGGATCCCGTTGGCGGGCATAGCGGCGGCCGTCGCCTTCGCGCTGTTTGCCGCGCTCTATGAGGATGCTTCGGACGAGCCACTGAATGACGCGGCGAATGATGTCGAACATCTGAACTAATTACACCTCCTCCAATCTAGGCAAACTCAATTCTGTGAGTAAGCAGAGCTTTTCGACAGTCAAATAGATGAGGACGAAACCATACACTTCGCATCAGCCCAGGCAAAATCCAATGACTGCTTCCAGGATATGCGCAGATGTCGAACGGCATGTTTGCCGCAGTTGCATAGCGATGCTGCGTCAGCAATAGCCGCAACTGCATAAGTTTGGTTTGTCCGCACTGTGTGAGTCCATGCGCCTCGTAGCCAAGGTCCGCTGTCCTGCGTATCATTTTTTTTGGCCATTTGTATTCTCCTGTCAGCAGAATGTGCGCCCACCCGAGTGGCGATGTATGCGCAAGGAGGTCAGGCTGAATAGGCAGGCCCGCGTCTTGGCGCTGCACCACCGCCTCACCGAGCCGGGCGGTGTTCCAGTATATGACGATGGCCGCCAGCAGATTGAGCGCCGCCATACGATAGTGCTGTCCTTCGGTCGTGCGGTCTTGTATTTCGCCCTGCCTGCCGATGCGCAGAGCATTCTTCAGCGCGTGATGCGCCTCACCTTTGTTCAATTCGATCTGCACTCGCCGCTGCATATCCGCGTTGAGTACCCAATCCAGCATGAACAATGTGCGTTCGACACGGCCGACTTCCCTCAAAGCAACGCGAGATCGTTCTGGCGTGGATACGAAGCCAGCTTGCGGAGGATTTGGCTTGGCGCGACCGTCCCCGCCGTCATTGTGGCTGCAATCCTGAGAATGTCAGGCCAGTTTGACGCGATCAGGCCTTCGCGGATTTTGCCGCCAATCATTCCTTTAAGGTTCTGTGGCGTTCCTCCGGCATCGGACACATAAAGCCGCTTTGATGGCAGATCCCAGATGCGCGGAATGAACCGATGGCCCAGGATCGACGTGACCGCAAAGAGGTGATCAGTGAAGCCGCCTGTGTCCGCATATTGTTCCTTGATCCGTTTGCCGACATCATTGTTCAGCAACCCATCAAGGATGTAAGCTGCCTCGCTGACCGTGGCCGGAATGGTCTGAGATGCAAACGGCGCAAACTGGTCCGAAACATGCGTGTAGGCTTTCAGCACCGGCTCATTTCCGTATTTGGCATTGATCAGATTCATCGCCTCGCCTTGTCGGGTGGTTGGAAAGAACTGATCGTCGCTGGATGCGGTTATCCCCATGCCCCAGAACTACGCCATAGGTAGTTTGGCCTGAGCGTCCACGATATTCGCAAGCGCCCGTCCGTAGGCTCCAGACTCATTGATGATCAAAGCCAGAACAAGACGGTCGCGGCGAGTGCGATGGCTGAGAGGAAGACCTTCGGGCATC